>Ga0185299_10000219_pt1 | contig 170117 bp, 126 predicted proteins | sample PaiPotPPA55metaG_FD_128002 | JGI IMG/M metagenome (GOLD analysis project Ga0185299, IMG submission 128002) | Iron sulfur acid spring bacterial and archeal communities from Banff, Canada, to study Microbial Dark Matter (Phase II) - Paint Pots PPA... ...
ATTATGCGCGCTCTGATCAAGCACGTGGAGGTGGGCGAAGACGGCGTCCGTGTCGTCTACAAGGTGCAACCCTGCCCTTTTGAATCAGACCCCCAAGAGGGGCGTTCGCAACATTGTTGGAACGGTAGATGCGGGCCCAGAGGGTCGCTACCTGAGCCTCAGGGTCAAAGTGGTGGTCCAGAGGGTCCAGCTGTAATAGCATCGGTCTTGCAGACATCCAAAGACACCGACTGCGCCCAGCGCCCGACCCGTCCTGAGGGCCCTTTTTGTTGGACCAGAGGGTGGTAAGTTGGTCCACAGGGTCCAAACCTGGTCCACAGGGTCAATCAGCATGAACATCCACAGTTAACGAATCAATTACATATTCGTCATCTTATTACGGGAGTTTATATAATAATCACTTGTTAAGCATTCGTTCCGCAATCCTCATATTTGTCTGTTCGATTCTGCTGGCGCTAGTTCGCCGATTCCTACGCAATGGGGCGTTGAATTCAGTCGAAATCCGCGGCCTTCGGCTGCGGAAGTGCTTCCCAAATCGGGGGCATGGCATTTGCTCCACCTGCGGATCATCGCCCCCGAGCCTTGCGGCCCTTATTCAGGAGACGCGGCCATGATGCGGAAATGTTCCCATTGTCGGAAGGATTTCACCCCCCAGGAACTTTCTCGCGAGGAGTCCAAGGGCATGGAATCCGAGCGCAAAGCGCTTGGCTTGGAAGGCGTGCTGTTCCGATACTTTACCTGCTCGGCCTGCGGCAATGCCAATATCTTTGTGGACGTCCACCCTCTGCAAGGCGAGACGCCCCAGGAGTTTGCGTCCAGGCGGGCGGAGCTAGAATCGGCGGTCAGACAATCCCACGGTGAGGGCGTCGAAGCCGTCCTCGTCGACAAATAGGGTGCTATCCTCGGCTAATTACTTGGTCGAAGCTGCGCTACCCTGTCCAGTCGGACTTTGAAGCATAAAAACAGGCTGCCTGGCTGTCGAGCCAGGCAGCCTGGTTCTTTGGCACCGCCAACTTCCGTTTTTCTTGGCTTTTCCGCAATGGGTTCGAAAAGGCGCCCAAGTCTCGGCGCGGCAAACCGTGCAAAAACGGAGGAATAAACATGCAACAGGTTGTCCCCGCCCTGCGGATCACCGACTACGCGCGGAGCAAGGCTTTTTACGTCGATGGCCTGGGCTTCAACATCGATTGGGAACATCGCTTTGAGCCGCACTTCCCTGTTTTCATGCAGGTCAGTCGAGGCGGACTCACGATCTATCTGTCCCAGCATGCCGGAGATTGCCAGGTGGGCGGGCTAGTTCATTTCTACGTGCCTGATGTCGACGCCTGGTACACCGAGTTTCTTGCCAAGGGCGTCCCGATACAGCAGCCGCCAACCGACGAGCCCTGGGGGCTTCGCGACATGAACATCGCCGACCCCGACGGGAATCAGCTTCGAATTTGCACTCGCCTTTCCACGTCGTGATTAAAGGCCCCCTGTACTCGCCGTTTCACGATATCAGGTTATCTTCCATCCCTTCCGGGTTGGTTTGAGGTGGCGCAGCCGTTTGTTGCGAATGCGTCTTCGCTTTCGCATGGTCCTCGGACTGGAATGTGCCATGGGTATGTCGCTCCTGTAATGGGATTCTTATGGTTGGGCCAGAGGCATCATCGCTTACGCGCTATTTTTTTGCAAGGGTCACGAGCAAGCGTCCCGTCGCTCGCGCTCCGGGCTTGTTGATAAACCGCGGTTAACGCATCAAAGAGGTGACCAGGATGATCGCGCCGCCGGAGAAGACGGCGAGGATTAGCAGGCAGGCCGTGCACAGCAGCCAGAAACCCACGGGGTTGTAGCGCGGTGCGAACCGTGCCCGCGCCTTCATGAGTTCGGTCTCGATTTGCTCACGTAAAGCGAGGTTGGCTGGTTCCCAATGTAACGCGACATTCCGCATCGCGAAGGAACTCTCCAGTCTGATCATGACATTCGATGCCTCTCGTTCCTGCCCGAAAAACTCCAGACGTGATTGCTTCCCCTCGTACTGCCTTTCTTGGGAAACGGGCGACTTTTGCGGGGTCCCCTCATTTTGAGCGACCTCTTCGAATTCGACTAAGGCGGCCGCCTCCGATCCGGCAGGTCTGGGCAACTCCGAAGCCAGGCCGTTACTGGAGTCGTGCGGACCAAAGGCATTCTTGACGAAGAAGCTGTTTTCGGAGCGCAGCCAATTCAGACCCTTCTTGTCCAAGACAGAGATAAGTTGCCTGCTGAAGGCTTCCGGATCGACGTTGTAGGCCAGGGTATATTTCCGCCGCCGCCGCAGCACCCAGGCGGCGCCGCCCACAATGCCGGCAAAGTAAACTAGCTTCATGCCGTGCCAGATATAGAAATCCAGGTTCTCGTGAAGCGGCGCTCCAGCGCGGACCTGGGCGCGCTGATAGCGGTCAAAGACACCCTCAAGGATGGCGGGCCCGCCCAGGATCAGAAAGCCGGAAGCCGCGAAAAGAATCCCCACAAAGTCCCAGGAGCCGTTGACGAGCAAGCTGCGTTCGCGGCTGTTGATCCAGGCGAAAAACAGGCAGTAAAGGGTGACGGGAATAAGGCAAAGCAGGAAGACCAGGAAAGGTTGCATTGGCAATAATCCCTGAGAGGCCGCAAAACATGCATCGTAGCGGGTTGGAATAGGAGCGGTCAATCAGGCTGATGCGGGGTTAGGCGTCTTTGTTTATGTTTCGCGTCCGCTGGCTGTTCAACGATACCAGGCCGTTTTCGGGGCAACCTGCGGGCGCGAAACGTAAACCCCCTCGCGATCCCGGTTGACGATCCGCGCATGCTATACTACGATCAGCCGCCCCATGCGCATATAAAGACCGGTCTGATTCCGCAGGAGTAGCTATGGATTTCAAGCGTTTTTCCACGTGGACGGCGGTTTCACAACAGGCAATTTGTGCCGTTCTGGCGACGATGTTCATTTTTGGCTGCGGCAAGGGTACGCCATCGGGAGCGACCCAAGCCATCGAAAAGACGGAGAAGAAAACCAGCAAGCCGGTGGACGATCGTTTTCAGCAGCCATTCACCATGGCTACCCGAACCGATCCGCCCGAGGATTGGCAACCGGTTGAAAAGACGATGACTGGGAAATCGGTGGGCAAGCTTTACGAAGAAATAAAAGAAAAATGGGACAGCGTTCGCCTGACGGGAAAGGACGGCCAGCCGCTTTCGCTGGTAGCCAAGCTGGAGACGGAGTTAGGGCCCATCGAGATCACTTTGCGACCCGACCTGGCCCCGAATCATGTGCGGAATTTCTTGGCTTTGGTCCAAGTGGGTTATTATGACGGCTTGGTGTTCGAAAGACAGATCACTCAAGCGCTCGAAGATAAGCCGGACGACAAGCTACGTTATATCGAAGCCGGTTGCCCCGTCGGCACGGGAGATCCGCGCGTGGGAAGCCTGGGCTATTGGCTGAAACCGGAGATTACGAAAAACGCGACTCACGAGGTAGGAGCGGTCGGCGCTTGCCATGAGAGAGAGGCAGACACGGCAGCGTGCAAGTTCTATATTACCTTGAGTGAAGCGCCCTACCTCGATGAGAGCTATACAATCTTCGGAAAGGTAACTAAAGGCCTGGATGTCGCTCAAAAGATATACCAAAGGCCGGTTCGGAGCGACGATTCAAATCCCGAAGGTGATCGACCCGTTAAACCAGTCGTAATTAAAAGGGTGACGATCGAGACCGACAACTGATTGGTAAGGATTTCGTTTACGTTTCGCGCCCGCGGGAACCATTTGTTTATCGTTTCGCGCCCGGAGGAACCCGCGGGCGCGAAACGATAAACAATATACATCAAATCCCGCGTCAAGTTGAGGGGAGGGGACCCACGCAAAGGGAAGTTGTGAACCTGGTCAGGCCGGAAGGTGCAGCCATAAGCAGCGGACCCTTGTGCAGTGGACTAACCTCTCTCCTCAACTTGCCGCGGGCTTCTTTTTTAACTCAACAATTTCGTTTTTGCCTCTTCATCCACTAAAATGCCAGCAGGGTTTAGTATTATTCTCGCTGGCATGAAGCATGGCAAAATCCAAGTCAACCGCTATCGCACCTTCCGACGACGCTGCCGCGCCCGGGTCGTACACCGTCATGGCTCGGCGGCATCGTCCGCAGCAGTTCGGCGAACTGGTCGGCCAGGAGGCCGTTGCCCAGGCGCTGATGAACGCCATCAAAAACGGGCGTGTGGCCCACGCTTATTTATTCACGGGGGCCCGCGGCGTCGGTAAAACTTCCACGGCGCGCATCCTGGCCAAGGCGCTCAATTGCGTCAAAGGGCCGACGCCCAATCCCTGCAATGAGTGCGATATCTGCAAGGGCATCACGAGCGGGGAAGATGTCGACGTCATCGAGATCGACGGAGCGAGCAACAATGGCGTAGAAAACGTTCGCGAAATCCGTAACAACGTCCAATATCGGCCCAGTCGCTCACGGTACAAGATTTACATTATCGACGAAGTCCATATGCTTTCGGTCCCGGCGTTCAATGCCTTGTTAAAGACGCTTGAGGAACCACCCGAACACGTCAAATTCATTTTTGCGACCACGACTGTTCAGAAGGTCCCTATCACCATCCTGTCGCGCTGCCAGCGCTTCGATTTCGGTACGATCACGACGTCTCGTATTGTGGAGCGACTGCGAGCCATCGTCGAGCAGGAGGGATTGGAAGCCGACGGTGAGGCGCTGGAAATGGTTGCCCGCCGCGCGGCCGGTTCGATGCGCGATGCCCAGTCACTGCTGGATCAATTGCTGGCCTTTAGCGGCAACCAACTAACGGCCGACCAGGTGCACCAACTTCTTGGGACGGCGGACGAGGAACGGGTAGTTGAACTAGCCAGCGCCATCTTGGCTCATGAACCGAAAGCCGCCCTGGACTGCCTGGCCAAAACGGCGGAGCAAGGTTTGGCCCTTGGCGAGTTGTTGGATCAGCTCATCGCTTACTGGCGCGATCTCATGCTGGTTCATTGTGCGGGCGAGGAAGCCAAAGACCTCTCTATTTCGCCGCGCTTCCGCGAGACGGTATCCAGACAGGCCAAAGAATTACAGCTTGACACCATTCTGGCAGGATTGGAGGTGCTCAGCGCCAGCAAGGCGCGCCTGCGTTTCAGTAACCACGGCCGCATCATATTGGAAATGGCGATTATTCGGATGGGACGCTTGGAGGACTTGGCTTCTCTGACCCAATTAGCCCAAATGATCGCCCAGAATTCGGCCCCAGCAGGACAAAATGCTTCTAACGCTCGAACGACGAGCTCCTCAAACACGGCCCCGCCTGAAGGCGTAAAAAAAAAGTTATCGGGAGTAGATGAGGAAGAGATTGCCCTAGCTACGTCCGCCGAAATGACTTCATCGCTCAGTCCAAAAGGCGTTCTAACTCCGGCAACTTTGCCTGAGGTCTGGCGCGAAGTTTTAACTCTGGTAGGACCTCTTTTGGCTAATCAATTAAAGAATTGTCCCTTACCTGCAATTTCTGGGCCAAATACACTAGTAATGAAGGTTCCCAGTGGTTATACTCATCTCTCAGATGGCCGACAAAACGCCACCCGGTTGGGTCGGATTGAAGAAGAGCTTCGCAAGCTAACCGGCCATTCTTACCAACTGCGGGTCGAAACGACTTCTATTAATGAGACGACGAAGTCTCTGGAAGCTTCCAGGGCGGAGGGGATGCCGCGCCGAGTGGATCGCCGCGCGGAAGCCTCCCAGGAACCGCTCTTGAAGTATGCTATGGAGGCTCTCGACGCCCAAGTCCTGCAGATGGAGGAAGGATTTGGATCGATTACCGCTTCCAAGCCGCCAGAGCCCGACGCTGAAGCGGCACTAGAAACCGAGGAGTGAGGATGTTCAAGGAACTGGGTCAACTTACCGGCATGATGAGGCAGCTTCCGAAAATCAAGGAGGAGATGGACAAGCTTCAGCAGCGGCTTGGCCAATTGACCGCCGAGGGAGACGCGGGGGCCGGCATGGTTCGGGTTCGCGTCAACGGCCGAATGGAAGTTCAGGCCTGCATCCTGAGTGATGAAGCCCTCAAGACCGCGGACAAGGAGATGCTCGAAGACTTGATTCGAGCGGCGACCAATCAGGCTCTGGAGCGCATACGCCGCCAGGCCGCGGATGAAACGAGCAAAATGGCAAGCGGCTTTGGCTTGCCGCCTGGCCTTTCCATTCCAGGGCTGTCGTTACCCGGCGGTGAATCGTAAAGAGAGTAATCCGCGGGAGAGCGATGGGCTGCTTTGGGCCGCAGGCCATTTGTTTGAATCAAGCAGGGAGATCAGGCTGTGAGCACGGGGCCGGATGGAGCTATTGGCCAATTGATGACTGAACTGGGGAGATTACCCGGCATCGGCCCGAAGTCAGCCGAGCGGCTCACGCATCATTTGCTGGGAACCGACCGAGAGACCGTCTTGGCATTATCCGACGCGTTGCGAGCGATCAAAGACAACATTCGCCTGTGCCGGCAATGTTGCAACCTTACCGAAGGGGAGTTGTGTTCGATTTGCGCGGATCCCCGTCGAGACGCGGCGCTCATTTGCGTGGTCGAACAGCCGCGCGACCTGGCAGCCCTCGAACGGGCCGGCACGTTTCGAGGCCATTATCATGTTCTGCATGGCCGGCTGGCCCCTTTGGAAAATGTCGGGCCGGAGCAATTGAAAGTCGATTTGCTTTTACGCCGCGTGGAGCAGGGAGGCGTCCGGGAAATCATCATGGCGACGAACCCGACCCTGGAAGGAGACGGCACGGCCCTGTATATTTCGAGTCTTTTGGCGACAACCGGTGTGAGGATTACGCGACTGGCACGAGGATTGCCTTCCGGTTCGGTGCTCGAGTTTGCCAACAGTCAGATGTTGACCGATGCTCTGGAAGGACGGCAGGCGTTTTAGCCGCCAAGTTCGGTTTGCAAGAATGTTGCAAGAAGGCGGCGTGGTTGACAATGTTCTGTCCCCAATGAGGGGAAGACTTCAGGAGGATGGCCCTATGAAGCCGCCAATCTCCACCTTGAGGTTTTAGATATGCGTCTTGAGACCAGCATGTCGCAGCGGATGATCCAGGGGCAATTCTTGGCTCCGCGCATGATTCAATCGATGGAGATTCTGCAATTGCCCATCATGGCTTTGCAGGAAAAGATCGAGCAAGAGTTGCAGGAAAATCCCGTCTTGGAACTGAAGGAGACCAACCCCGAGGAACAGCCTGCGCCCGAGGATGGGGAGGAACCTTTGGAGCCGATCATGGAAGAAACGGTCGATCCCGGCGACAAAGAGCTGATCATTGATGAAAACAATGGCAACGAGCTGGATTTCGACCGCCTTGAAGCCATGAGCAAGGATTGGGAAGACCATTTTAACGAAGAGCATCGGCGGTCACGAAACGGCATGGATGAAGAAGGCGACAAACGCCACGACGCCATGCAGAACATGGCCTCGCGCCCGAAATCGTTGCAGGAATACCTCAATGACCAGGTGTCCTTTCTGGATTCCAAGCCCGAACAGGTGCAACTGGTTCGGTTCATCATTTCTCATATCGACGAAAATGGCCGGCTGAACAGCCCGCTAGAAGATATCGCCCGCACCTTCGATCGACCGATAACCGCGGCCGAGGCCGAGGAAGCCTTGCGCATGGTGCAAAAGCTCGATCCGCCCGGAGTCGGCGCCCGCACGGTCGAGGAATGCCTGCTTCTTCAGGTCACGCCGGAAACGCCGCATCGAGAAGTGGTCCGCGCCTTGATTCAGAACCACTTGGAAGACATTCGCCACAATCGCCTGCCGATTATTCAACGCCGGACGGGGTACGACCTGAATGTCATCAAGGATGCCATCGAGGTCTTGAAGCACCTCAATCCGTGGCCCGGCTCACAATATTCCTCGGGTAATATCCCTTACGTCGTTCCTGATATCATCGTTGAGCGTAATGAAGAGGGCGATTACACCGTACGGCTCGTCGATGATTGGCTGCCCAACGTCTACATCAGCCGTAAAGTCGTGGAGATGTACCGGGACAAATCGACCTCGCCGAAGGATCGCGAATACTTGAAACGCAAGATTCAATCGGCTCAATGGCTTCTGGAATCGATCGAGCAGCGCCGCAGTACGCTTGAGAAAGTGACCAAGGCCATCATCCAACATCAGAAAGCATTCCTCGATAAAGGGCCGGAGCATATTGAGCCCCTCAAAATGCAGCAGATTGCCGATCTCGTTGGCGTGCATGTGACGACCGTCAGCCGAGCCGTTGACGACAAATGGGTGGAAACCCCGCGCGGGATTTTCCCGTTGAAGCGCTTCTTCGGCGGCGGCACCCATACCGCGACTGGCGAGGAAGTCGCCTGGGAAACCATCAAGCAAAAGCTGCTGGAGATCATCGGCAACGAGGACAAATCCAACCCGCATTCCGATGAGGATCTGGTCAACAAGCTCCAGGAAACCGGCTATCCCGTTGCCCGCCGCACGGTGACCAAGTACCGGAAAATGTTGAAAATCCCGTCATCGCGCGAACGCAAGGACTGGACGTTGGCCGAAACCTAAGATTACACATCCATTATGGACAACGACCTGTCCCGGCGCATCCACGACCTTCATGCTGAAGAGCAACGGCTAAAGGAAGGAGGCGGGCCCAAGGCCATTCAGCGCCAACATGAAAAAGGCCGGCTCACCGCGCGCGAACGAATCGACCAACTCCTCGATGCTCGAACAAATCTCTTCGAACTCGGACTATGGGCCGCCTGGGACATGTACCGAGACTGGGGTGGAGCGCCCTCCGCGAGCGTGGTCACCGGCATCGGATCCGTCTCAGGTCGTCGTGCGATGGTGATCGCCAACGACGCCACCGTCAAAGCCGGCGCATTCTTTCCGATGACCTGCAAGAAAGTCCTTCGAGCCCAGCGCATCGCGTTGGAGAACCGCCTACCGCTGCTTTATCTCGTGGACAGCGCCGGGGTGTTTCTGCCCCTCCAAGACGAAGTTTTTCCCGACGAAGACGACTTTGGCCGCATCTTCCGCAATAACGCCGTCATCTCGGCGGCGGGCGTGCCACAGTTCGCCGCCATCATGGGTAATTGCGTCGCGGGCGGCGGTTACTTGCCCGTTCTCTGCGATAAACTCTTGATGACCGAAGGCAGCGGTCTGTATCTCGCCGGGCCGGCGCTCGTCAAGGCGGCTATCGGGCAAACGGTCGACCACGAAGAACTCGGTGGCGCGGCCATGCACGCGGCAGTCAGCGGCACCATTGACTTTCGCGAAAAGGACGAACCCTCTTGTCTGGAACGCCTGCAGCGGCTTGTCGCCACTTTGTCACCTGACCGGTCCAAGCTCGACTACAACGCCAAGCCTAGACGCTCGCCTGGTGACCTGGCCGACCTTTACCAGGCCAACGGCCGCCAGGAATATGACATCCGCGATTTGCTGGACTGTATTCTCGATGAAGCACAGTTCGACGAATACAAGCAAGAATATGGTCAAACGCTCGTTTGCGGCTACGGCAAGCTTGGCGGCGTATCGGTCGGCATCGTGGCCAACCAACACAAGCGCTGCAAACCCGCCCAGGGCCCGCTCCAATATGGCGGCGTGATCTATGTGGACAGCGCCGATAAGGCCGCGCGCTTCATCATGGATTGCAACCAGACCCGGCTGCCGATCTTGTTTTTTCAAGACGTGAACGGCTTCATGGTGGGCCGTGACTCCGAGCAAGCGGGCATCATCCGAGCCGGAGCCAAGCTCGTCAACGTCATCGCCAACAGCGTTGTGCCGAAAATCACGCTAATCCTGGGCGGCTCCTTTGGAGCGGGAAACTACGCGCTCTGCGGTAAGGCGTTTGATCCGCGCTTCATGCTCGCATGGCCAACTGCACGCTATGCCGTCATGGGCGGCGAACAAGCGGCCAGTACCCTGCTGGATATCACGCTCAGCGCGCTCCGGCGAGCCGGCCACGATCCTGATGCCGATGAACTGGAGGAACTGCGCCGCAAAGTGCAGGCCAGTTATGATGAGCAAACGGATATTCGCTACGCGGCCGCAAGACTGTGGGTCGATCAAATCGTCTATCCCGCCGAAACGCGTTCAGCGTTGATGTTGGCTCTGGAAGTATCCTTGAGGCATCAAGAGACGAGACCCTTTCAGACAGGCGTTTTGCAGGTCTAACGTTTGCCGCTCGGTTTGGTTGCTCGCCAATCATCGATGGCGCAAAATCACCCGCGCGGCGTTCATGCCGGCCGCTCCCATCACGCCGCCGCCCGGATGCGCTGCCGCTCCACAAAGATAAAGCCCGCGAATCGGCGTGCGATGATCCGCAAACCCCGGCACGGGGCGAAATGAGAAAAGCTGATGCGGCGTCATCGCACCCTGGAATATATTGCCGCCCGTCAGGCTGAAGGTGCGCTCCAGGTCCAGCGGCGTCAAGATTTGGCGATTGATGACGGATTGCTTGAAGTTCGGGGCATACTCGTTGAGGAGATCGAAACATCGGTCTGCGAATTTCTCCCCAAGCTGGTCCCAGTGATCCTCCCGTAGCCTGTACGGAGCATATTGAATGAACATGGACATGATGTGCTTGCCCGGCGGCGCAACGGTCTCGTCGACCACCGATGGAATCGTACACTCCAGGATCGGGACTGCGGATGGCCGGCCGTATTTGGCATCGTCGAAGCCGCGCTCGATCGTGTCCAGGTCGGGACAGATATGAATCGTTCCGCGATGCTGCGGCCCCGCTTCGGTTCCCGGACAGGCCTTGAAGTTGGGCAATTCGGAGAGAGCGACGTTGATCTTGAGCGTGGCGCTCTCGTAGCCGATGCGCCTCACGGCGGCGGCGAAATCATCGGGCAACTGGCCGGGACTCATTAGTTTTTCAAACGTGACATGAGCATCGGCATTGCTCGCGACAACGGAAGCCTGTACCGCACTTCCATCCGCCAGAGCGACACCGGTGGCTCGACCGTCTTGCACCAAGATTCGTGTAACCTCCGTATCGCAGCGAATCTCGACACCTAGCTCACTGGCTGCCTTGGCAAGGGCCTGCGTCAATCCGCCCATGCCGCCGCGGACGTAGCCCCAGACGCCGCGCTTGCCATTGGTTTCTCCCATGACATGGTGAAACAATACATACGCGGTCCCCGGCATGGAGGGCGCGGCCATCGCTCCAATAACGGCATCGGTCGCCAAAGTGGACTTGAGTTGTTCGGACTCGAACCAGCGGTCCAGGATCGTCCGGGCGGAGCCGGTGAGAATCTCGACGGCTTCGCCCATGTTCGGACCGAGCTTGCGAAACGCTTGGCCGAGCTTGAATAGCTTCCACAAATCGCGGACGCCCGGTCTTAGCAAATTGGGCGGCGTCTGGGTCAGCGTGGGCTCAACCACTTCGGCAACACGCTCCAGCATGGCCTCGTAGCGCGGATAGTTCTGGGCATCCTTCTCGCTGAACTTGCTGATCTCGCGCATATTGAGCGACGCATCGGGACCGAGCAGCAAATACCGGCCGTCGGGATAGGGCGTAAAAGACGAAGGATTGCGTTCGAGCACCTCGAAGCCATAGTTCTGCAAACGCAAATCGCGAATGATTTCCTTGCGAAAGAGACTGTTGACGTAGGCGGCCGTCGAAACCATGAATCCGGGGAAAACCTCCTCGGTGACGCAGGCGCCCCCGACGAGATAGCGGCGCTCCAGCACGAGCACTTTCCAGCCTGCTTTGGCCAGATAACAGGCCGTCACCAAGCCATTGTGACCGGCCCCGATAATGATCGCGTTGTAGGGAGGGGTCATAGTCTTGCTAGTTTAGAGGGGACTCTTTGCAAGACAATTGAAATGGGGACTTCTTTGTTTACGTTTCGCGCCCGCCGGCTCCCTGCGGGCGCGAAACGTAAACACGCGCCGGCAGGCGCGATACATGAATAGGACTATGACTCGTTCGCTTTCTCCTCGCACCATTCCAGAAGTCGATTCAAATCAACCAAGCGCCCTTTGCCGGAGCGTTTTTTCCATTCGTCGTACAAATCGTAGACCAAGCGGCCTTGAAGAGCCTGGGGCGGGTAAGCTTTGAACGCTCGGCGAAAACATTTTTCCAGCCGCCGGTAATAGTCGTCGGGGAATTTTGGTTTGATGGACGCCTGGTAAGTGCGCGGAGTTTGGGGTTTGTCTCCGCCAACCAGACCGCGGATTCGGCCGTTTTCGTCGTGAATTATAGGCAGCTCATCGCCGCCGAAAACGAGACTTTCTGTCTTAAGCTTCGGCTTGGCCTTTTTCTTTTTCTCCTCTTGCGTCGCCGGCGGATGAGCCAAGCGGTTGGCTCGAATGGCGTAGAGAACGGCGTAGGCGTGGCCCAGGGATTCCGCCTCGTCCTCGGCATAACCGAGGCGCCGGGCCGCCTCTTTTGCCCATAGGCCGAGCAGGGGGAATCGGTTTAGGGTCGGCATGGCGGCTATTTTGCGGCCTTGGCGTGCGCTTTATTCTTGGTATGCGGCTTCTTGCCGAGATCGTGCCAAGTTTTCTCGTGTATCTCCACGCCATAGTATTTGGCGGCCTTTTTGATGTTCGCGAAGGCCTGATCGCGCTCGGCGTCGGAAACGCCCTCGACTTGATCGAAGCGAGCCAGAGCGTTTTTGACGTGGGAAGCATCGGTCAAAGGTTCTTTGTGCTTCTTGGGAAAGGCGTACACGCTATCGGGGAGATCGCTGCGAGTTGTTAGATCGCCATGCTTGGTATGGGGCTTCCAGGTTGCTTTAGCGGGCATTGTTGCCTCCTGATTGTTAGGTGCTCTGTTGAAGTGAAATGGCCCATTCATTTGGGTTTGAGCAATCGGTGTGCCGGATGATTCGGGGAGCCTTTTGGTCTCGCTTTTATAATGTACTGATGTACACTCATACCGGCTTTAGTCCTCTTGATGTCACTGAATTGCAGCTGCGCTTGGGTGTTTTTCATGCCGGTTCACTTGCACGTTCACAGCTGGTATTCCCTGCTCGAAGGCCTCTCTAGCCCGGAAGCACTTTTGGAACGAGCCGCGGCCTGCGGCTACGACAGCCTCGCTCTGACCGACACCAACAATTTGCTAGGCGCGATGGCCTTTGTTGAACAAGCCGCCCCGCTCGGCATCCGGCCGCTTCTTGGTGCTCGGTTACAACAACAGGAGGTCCGCTGCACCGCGCTGGTCGCGCAGCATTCGGGTTATCACAATCTTTGCCGCATTCTCAGCCGCCTGCATTTATCCACCGCGCCGGCGAGCGGGGGGCGTAAGCCCCCTGATGACTCGACAAAATCAGGGGGCTTACGCCCCCCGCTCGCCAGCAAGTCATCAGGGGGCTTACGCCCCCCGCTCGCCTCTCGTTTGGCCGAGTTGCTCAACGAAAACGCCGAGGGCCTGCATATCCTGGTCGATGATCGTCCGCTGGCGGAGCAATTGCGCGAGGCGTTCGGGCCGCGGCTCTGGCTGGAAGTGGTGCGGCCCTGGCGCTCGGCACGGCAAGAGCAAGAACTCCTGGCATGGGCCAAGCGCCTGGGAATCAGACCCGTCGCCAGCACCGCTGCCGCCATGGCGACGCCCGACGCCTATCGCGCCTTGCCGCCGGTGACAGCGGTGCGTCAGAACACGCTCCTCGATCAACTGCCCACCCGCTTGCCGGTTTCGCCGGAGCATCATTTGGTCGATTTGCCAACCTTCCGGCAACGATTTCACGACCTGCCCGAAGCGATTTCCAATACCGATCTTTTGGCCGAGCAACTGCGGTCCGATGTATTGCCGCGGCGAGTCATTTTGCCGGCGCCGCGCGTGCCGCATTCGCTGGACGAAGTGCGCTTCCTGCATCTTTTATGCGAACGCGGCCTGCGCCGCCGGGAACTGGTCAACAGCCAATCCGCTCGCCAACGGTTGCGCGAGGAATTGGCCGTCATCGAAGCCACCAATTTGGCCGGGTATTTCCTCGTCGTCCGCGACATCGCCCGGCATGCCCGGCGGCGCGGCCACAGCATGGCCCTGCGCGGCTCGGCCGGCAACTCGCTTGTCTGCTTCCTCCTGGAAATCACCGACGTCGATCCCCTGCGTTTCAACTTGCCGATGGAACGCTTTCTGCATCCCGGCCGGACCGACTTGCCCGACATCGATCTTGATTTCGATTGGAAAGTGCGCGATGAGGTGATCGAGCACGTCTGCCAGCGCTACGGCCCGCGCTACACGGCCCGCATCAGCTCCCATCTCTTTCTTCAGCCGCGCTCGGCCTTTCGGGAGGCGGGCAAGATTCACGGACTGTCGAACGTCCAGGTCAGCGAACTGCTGGAATCGCTGTCAACGCCGGTCGAGGGACTGCTATCGGAAACCGGGCGAGCGGGGGGCGTGAGCCCCCTGATTTCGTCGAGTCATCAGGGGGCTCACGCCCCCCGCTCGCCCGCGCTCTCCGTGCCGCGCGGCTTTCCCTTGGAAGACGAACGTTGGCCGCGCATCGTCGCCGACGCCCGCCTGCTGCTGGGCCGGCCGCATCACCTCTCCATTCACCCCGGCGGCGTCGTCATCACGCCTCGGCCCATCGAGGAGTATGTGCCCCTCCAGATGGCTCCCAAGGGCGTCGTCATCACCCAGTTCGACAAGGACGGCGTCGAGTACATCGGCCTCGTGAAGATCGACCTGCTCGGCAACCGGGCGCTGGCGACGGTGGACGAGGCGCTGGCACATGTGCAAACCTTGCAATTGGCGAGCGGGGGGCGTAAGCCCCCTGATTTCGTCGAGTCATCAGGGGGCTTACGCCCCCCGCTCGCCATCGAGTCATCAGGGGGCTTACGCCCCCCGCTCGCCCAGAGTCCGCTCGCCCTCTTGCAATCCGGCGACACGCTCGGCGTCAATCAACTCGAGTCGCCGGCGATGCGGCATCTTCTGATGCAAATGCAGCCGCGCGGCGTGGACGATGTGATCCAGGCGCTGGCGCTCATTCGGCCGGGGGCGGCGTCGATCGGCATGAAGGAAGCGTTCATTCGCCGGCGGCGCGGGATTGATTGCGTGCCGCCGTTGCCCGCGAACCTGGAGCCGTTTTTGCGTGAGACGGAAGGGCTGATGCTTTACGAGGACGACGCTCTCCAAGTGGTGCAGGCCCTGACCGGACTGGCCGCGCCCGACGCCGACCGTTTCCGCAAGCGCGTCACCAAGCATCGCACCGAGGAGGAGGCGATGGTGCTTTCACGGGAGTTCCTGCAAATCTGCGCGCAAAACGGCGTCGCACGGGCCGTCGCCGCCGCCTGGTGGGTGCAACTGGCCAAGTTCAATCAGTACTCATTCTGCAAGAGCCATTCGGTCAGCTACGGCTTGATTGCCTGGAAGGCGGTCCTGCTCAAGGTTCATTATCCGCTGTGTTTCTGGACGGCGGCCCTCAACAACAATCAGGGCATGTACCCGCGCCGCGTCTACGTCGAAGGGATCAAGCGGGCGGGGATCGAGATGCGTTTGCCCTGCGTCAATCGCTCGGCCGGGCCATTCACGATTGAACACGACTCTTCGCAAAAACAGCCCCCTCTCCCCCCGCCTACCGAAAAGGGAACCCATGCAAACCCATACGCGGCGGGGGGAGAGGGTTGGGGTGAGGGGGGAGCGGCAGTGCGAGAGGCGTCACGTCAGCCCCCTCACCCCCAACCCCTCTCCCCCGGCCCTTTCGCCATTGCTTGTGTTCAGGTCCCAAAGGCCGGGGGAGAGGGGAGTTTACGCAGGGAGCGAGTCGCCTGCCCTGGCGCCATCCGTGCCGGACTGGATGCCATCGGCTCGCTGGACGACGCGGTGAAACTGGCCGTGCTGGAAAAACGTTCCCGCCACGGCCCTTATCGCGACCTGGCGGATTTTCGCCGGCGCGTCGTGCCCGGCCCCGAAGCGCTGGCCCTCTTCATCCGCTCGGGAGCGCTCGATTTCACCGGCCAACCGCGACCGGCGCTTTTCCTCGAAGCCGATCTGCAAGACCGCACGGGCGGGCCGGCACCGGAACTCTTCCCTCACGAGCCGCTCGACGGCTGGCTGCCCACCGACTATGCTCGGTCGGAACGTCTGCGCGAGGAGTACCGCATCCTCGGCTTCCTACCCGGCCCACCGTTGATCAAACTCTTCCGCGCCCACCTGCCGCCCGATCGCATTTTTAGCAACGAGTTGACGGCTCACCGCGGCAAGATCGTGCGCGTCGCCGGCCTGGTGGCGACGGCGCGCAACACGAATACCGACGCCGGCAAACCCATGCAGTTCATTGCCCTGGAAGATGAACACGGCCTCGTCGATGTGACCCTCTTCCCCGGCGCCTGCCCGCTGATCCCCTACCTCACCGCCGGGCCGTACATCGCTACCGGAGTAGTCGAGGAGCAATACGGCGTCCTCTCCGTGACGGCGAGTAAGTTCGAACTGGTGCAGCCGGGAATGGAGCAGGAAGAGGTGCGCTGGCATGAGGACGTCATACGGAATGCATCGTAAAAGCACATCACCAAACGAACACAGGGCGTTGACAAAAACTATTCACCTGTCGGGCAGGTTCCCCGCCCTGGCAGGTCCCGCATTGCCGGACCGAACTTGCTTCCCGCCTGACCTCTTCTTGACAGGCTGGAGAGAAACCATTAGGACGCGGGGGCTGCGGTCACCGGGTCTTGAATGGAGATGGCGTAATGTGGCAAAGCGGCGGAAGGTTGCGAAGCCGGTGGGTCTGGTTAGGAATTGGTTGTTGCTTCCTCTTGGTGGGCGGCGGCGTCATTGCCTTCACGAAAATTGATCTGGAGCACTATCGCTCCGACCCCGAACGGCTGCAGAAACTCGCGGCGACGGAACTGCCGGCGGTAAACGGCACTCCAATTCAATCAGCGAACTGGCCCCAGTGGCGCGGACCGAACCACGACGGCCTGTCGCTGGAAACCGGCCTGCTGAAGGATTGGCCTTCGGGCGGGCCTCGGCTCATTTGGAAACAACCAATTGGTCGCGGCTTTTCCTCCATGGCGGTTGTCAACGGCCGGCTGTACACAATGGATGCCGAGACAATTGAGGAGGGATCCGGCCGGATCGCACCGGGCCACTATGAGTCGGTGGTCTGCATCGACGCCAACACGGGTCAGGAAATCTGGCGCTTTCGCTATGCCAACCAGTACGACGAGCGATTCGGATCGGGCCCGCGCTCGACGCCCGCCGTCGACGGCGAATTTGTCTATGCCGTAGGGCCAACCGGCATTTTCCATTGCGTCCGCGCCACAACCGGTGAGAAGGTGTGGAGGCACGACCTCGCCGAGGAATTCCAGGCCCGGAAGATGCAATACGGCGTGTCATTCTCGCCGCTCATCGAAGGCGATCTAGTCTACACGACCCCCGGCGGGCCCAACGGCAACGCCGTCGCCGCCTTCGATAAACGCACGGGCCGGTTGGCCTGGAAGGCCCTCGACGAGGTCATGGGCTATAGCTCCCCGATCGCCGTTACCGCGGCGGGCGTCCGCCAGGTGCTCGTCTTTACAAACACGGCTTTAGTCAGCCTTGCCCCAGAAGAGGGCCGATTGCTGTGGCGCTATCCCTGGGAAACCGATAACGGGTTTAACATCGCCACGCCCCTAACTTTTGGAGACTACGTATTTCTTTCCTCCGGCTACGGCAAAGGCTGCGTATTGTTGGAAATCACGTCGGATGCGGACGGGTCGCAGCGTCCGCATCGCGTCTATGAGCACAATCGCATGCGCAACCATTTTTGCAGCAGCATCCGCCAGGGGGACTATGTCTACGGGTTTGATCAGATGGACCTCGTATGCATGAACGTGCGCGGCGGCGAGATCGTCTGGCGAGAAAAGGGCCTGCGCAGCTTTCGTAAGGGATCGGTCGCGCTGGCTGATGGCCGCCTGTTCGTGCTAGGAGAATCGGGGACGCTGGCGCTGGCTGACGCTACACCATCAGGTTATCGCGAAAAGGCATCCCTCCGCGTTTCGGAGAACAAATGTTGGACCGCTCCCATCGTGGCCGAAGGGAAAATCTATGTCCGGGACGAGTCGCAAATCGTTTGCTTGAACTTGAAAGAGTGATGTCCCCGCGCTGGCGCTTGGGCTTGTAAGGATCCATTCAAGGCAATTCGTTGAGTGTGTAATACGCCTCGGGATGCAGCAATGTGTCGCCGTCCGATGACTTGAGGCCGTCCGCGTGCAGTTCGTAGATTCGGCCCTTTTTTAATCCGCCCAGGATCAACGAGACTTTTTTGCCGTCCGACGAGACCTTGACGCTTTCGATCTTGTCCGCCCGGCGGTCCACTTCCGGCGATCCGTAATCGGCATGGTAGTAATGCGTGAAGGAACTCACGCTGTAGCCGGCCAGCTTCCGCGCGGAGGCGGTGTCGAGAGCTTTGGTGAATGTGAGGTCGAATCCCTCACGCGTCAGCTTCATGGCATAGATCTCAAACGGCGCTTCGCCCGTAAAGACGAGGCGCTGGAGGCCATAAGGTTTGCCGCCCAGCGAGCCCCAGCCGCGGTTGGTTTCGCCGGCATAGAGACTGCCGTCCGGGCCGAAAACCAGCCGATTGACGCCGCATTGGAAGCCGCTGCGAAATGGGAAGCAGGCCCCTTGGTAAAGGCCGTTGATCTTCTCCAATGCCACGCGCATGACGATGGACCGCGCTTGATCGCCCACGAAACACTGACCGGCAAAGGGCCCGAATTTGCCGCCGGTCGTGTCCCAAATCGGTTCACTGGCCGATTGCCCCATTCGGCCGTAGGGAAACCAAATGCACGGCGGCGTGAGCGGCGGCATGCCCGAGACGCCGTTTGCGCCCTTCTGTCCGTCGTACATCATCCCGCTAACATGCTTTTCCGGAATCTTGTCGGCAAAGGGCGACTGCTTGACCCAGCGCAGGCCGGCCGGGTGGCCATAGTATTCGCCGGGCTTGACGTGGTGCATTTTGCACGTCGCTACCCATTCACCTTGATTGTCCACGTAAAAGAGATCGCCATCCGGGCTGAAGTTGACGCCGTTGGGCGAGCGCAGGCCGGTGGCATATGGAATTAATTCTCCCTTGGGCGTGATCTTAACGCACCAGCCGCGCCAGGGGGCTTTCGATTGATGCCCGCCGCCGAAGCCGACGTTCAGCGTGATGAAGAAGTTGCCCTCCTTGTCGCGGGCCGGGCCGAATGCGAACTCATGATAGTCGCCGGAAACCCCAAACGCATCGCACACGGTAACGTAGTCGTCCGCCACATCGTCGCCGTCCTTATCGATCAGCTTGGTCAATTCCGGTCGTTGTGTGACATAGACACTCTTGCCATCGACAAGAAGGCCGAGCGGTTCATGAAGTCCGGTGGCGAAACGCTTGTAGGTAATCTTGTTGGTGTCTTCAGCATCGGGATTGCCGATAAGCCAGACATCGCCGCGTCGCGTACATGCCAGGAGTTTGCCGTCCGGCCGAAAAGCCAACCCCCCTACTTCCAAGACCGCCTCGGCAGGCGCCGGCAGCGTCACCATGCGATAGTATTTTGCCTCGGTTTTGACTATTGGCTCATTAACGGAACTCGGCGCAAGCGGAAAATCCGCGTCGAGTTGCTTGCGGATCATTTCCGGCCAGGAGGGAGGAAACTCGGGCCGAATGTAGAAAGCGTAGGCGCCGTCGTGGTTGCCAACCTTGGCCAGTAGTCTGTTTTTGCCCTTCTTGAGCTTGAGCAGTGCATGGTTTTGATCCGGCGCGGCGGGGTGGTGCAAGTCTTCCGCCACAAGGAGATCGCCATTCAGCCAGAGTTTTAAGGTATCGTCGCTGCCAAGCGAAATGGGCAGCGCCATGGGTTCGGGCGCTTCAATTTCTTGGAAGAGGTAAAGGCAAACGTATTCGCTGTTCTCGAATACGCCGAGGTTGTTGATGACGCCGACTTTGAACTTGGTGAATTCCTTCCATTCGACTTTGCCGTTCTTGCCGTCATACTTTTTTTGCAAGTCGATTTCCTTCTCCGGAGGATAGACGGCGTCAAAGCCAATATTGAAGGCATTGTCGAAGGGGCCAATATAGTGCCATTTGGCTTCCAGCGTGGGCAGGCCGGCCGCCTTAAGCGAGGCCATAATGGTATCGGCCCGGTTGGCCTTCTTGACATAGACCGCCTTGGATTCCGCCTGAGCGGTGATCGGGAACACCACAGCAATCGCAAAGGCGGCAAGAAGTGAAGTCCGAGCGTTCATAGGCCCCTCAGTAGGGATGGACCCTGCGGAAACGAGGTAATGCTCCCCTTGCTTGACAGGGCACTGCTTCCCATGAAATGTCGCAAAGTAAGCCTTAAGAATTCGTTTCATTTGTGGGAAATCTTGCCGAATAAGTGGAAATAGACAAGGAACGGCCTTCAAAGCCGGCGAGACCAACTACAAAAAGGTGGCCATCTGGTGAGTGAAACGAAACGAAACGATCTGGAAATTAGCGAGTAAACTTAGGGGTGGCATAGAAGAGTCCAATCGTTCAATACATAATTCGCCGCTTCGCGGCCGAGTCGTGGACTACTTTCCGTTCAATACTTCTTTGATGAAGGCGGGTTCATCGCGGTAAAGCGACCATGTTTCGAGGTTGATTGTAATCTTGCTTGCTTCCGCCGTCCGTGGCAAACCGAGGATTACCTGCCATTTGCCCTCGATCCGCCGAATGTGCCAGGTCCATTTTTCCGAGGCTCCAGGAAGCTTCAGCAGCAAAGCACGATCACCGTCTTGCGGAAGAATAATTGACCGATCTTTTGCTATAAGCTCGACCGATCCGGATTTCCAATCAACAGACAATGGCTTGCCACCATTCTCCAGCACGCGCGGTTCGCGTCCGCTTTCGCCCGCGAGGATCCAGGGAGTCAAGCCTGCAGGAACGTCAAGCGAGAATTGTCGGTTGACCCCAACCGCGGATGGCGACCGCAGCGGTTGCGGAAACTCTTCAACTGATACAGCATCTTCAAGCGCCGCTCGCACCCGATAGCGAAAGACGGGCAGCCCCTCCTTGGTCAGCTTGTAGCCTTCGAAGCGTAACTGGCGCGGCCCCTGGTAGACTTGACCTTCCGATAGCGGCGCACCGTAGGCCGGGTCTTTTGCTTGAGCCGTGAAATCCGGCGCTGTCACGGACGATGAAACAAGCAAAGGACAACCCGCCGGAGCATTTGCGAACCGCGCGCCCAGGAGCTTGGCCGGGCTGCCGCCGCGATCATTCCACACGGGCGATGCATCCAAAAAATTGCCCGACCAGGCGTATGCCACTCGGCACGTGGTCGAATCGAAGGCCAGAGAAACGCCTCCGGGATAACCCACGGCAATGGCATGCGTCCCAGCGTCCTGCAAGAAGGTCCGCAAAAGAACGGGCTTATCCTTGACCACGAGAGCCAGGCCCTTGGGTTGTTCTAGTCCCTCGGGCAAGGGCATATTCTGGCCGAGCGATAGATAGCCCCACATGGTTTCCTCCTGCGGGCCGACCTGGCCGCCCAGGACGGTATCGAGGATCGATTTGCCATCCAGGAACACGGTCGGCATGCGTGTGCCGGGCTGCATGCGCTGGGGTTGTTCCATCCAGCGGAGGTACCACTCGTAGCGGACGCGCTGGGTAGTATGGGCCAGGTCAGGGCCGCGCGTGCCGGTGTTTGGGATGCCCGCCAGGTCGTGACAGGACACGCAGCCGAACCCATTCTTGCCGACTAGTTGCTTGCCCGCACTAATATGAGTCGGCGTCAAGGAAATCTTAAACACGTCGTCGCTAGCCCCGGTTCCTTCAAGCGCGGCGATTTGTTCAGGCAAACGGCCCACATTCGACTCGCCAAACTGGGGCATGCGGAGGCCCATCCAAGGCCGGGCCCGGCTGGCATGGACGAGCACTTCACGAAACGCTGACGTGCGCAGCTTATGCCCGATGCCGGTCAAAGTCGGCGGGCTGATCGCCTCGGCGTTGTCTGCTTTCTCCGCCTTACGCAATACTTGGACGAGGTCGGGGGCTAGGCCGCCATCGCCATCCCGGACATGGCAGGCCAGGCAGTTGAAGCGCTGAATCGTATTTCGCGCGGCATAAGCAGGCGCCGGCGACCCAGGACCGCAAATGCCATCCGTCAGGAAGGCCCGAAGATTCTTCCGCGCCCCATCGTCAAAAGAGAAGACCGGAGCTTTGCCGCGCTTTGCCGCCGCTTCCGCCAAACAACCCGATTGGTGACTGCCTTGTTTTTTCAACCGATCCAGGGATGCAGCGTAATGCTCGTCAATTCTCATTTGCTGAGGAAGTATTGTGTGGCAATTTACGCAGCCCTTGGCGACCAACAGCCTCTTGCCAAGGGCCACTAACTGGTTCGATTGGGGCTGGCGTGCGAACTCGGCCTGCTTTTCGGCTTGCGGCTCGATAAGTTTGAACGCAGTCAAAACGCTGTCCGTGGCTGGCGCGAGAGGTAGGTCCGCGCCAATTTCATCGACGTGGCTCTGGCACAAATAAAGCGCGAGCGCGTGGGCTTCGTGCCCCTGGAGCAAAAGATTCGGCATCCGACCGCTGGGATCAACGGCAAGGGGATTCCCAAGGTACTCCGCCAATCTATCCTTAGTGGTTTTGCTGCCCAGGCCGAAAAGAGGAAAGGTCGCCGGAGTCGGCAGAAATGTGGCTTTCGCGGTTTGGCCATTGGCATCATCTTCTTTCAGCTTGACCTTTTTCTCATTGATTGGGTGACAAGCGACGCAGCCAATGCTGGTAAAAAAACGCTCTCCTTCGGTCGTATTGACTTTCGCTTTTCGTTCTTTTTCAGGCACTTCCGGTTTCTTGAGAGGACCGCCGAGCGTGGTCAAAAAGACTGTGATGGAGTAGCGCTCGACTTTTCCCGCTTCATCGTCCGTAAACAAGCGCGGCATTACCGCGCCGGATCGAAGTTTCTGCGGATCTGCCAGCCAGTGATAGATCCAACTAGCAAAAGCCCGTTTGCCAATTTGCGTCAGGTCCGGCCCTTTTCGCGAGGCTAGCGTTTTCTCAATTGGATCTTGAGCATTGGGGCGATGGCAAGCCAAACAGTTATGTTCCTCGGCAAGATAGCGTCCACTTTCGATTTGTTGATCCTTGGCTGGTTGGAAAGGAACTTCGGCCGGCAGGTGGCCGAGGAGGTCATAAGGCAAAGGCTCATTGCGGAATCCTTGGCCTTGCCAAGCGACCTCCAATTGCCCGCCGCCGACCGGCCAGGTGAATTCCGCATGAAGGGCTTGGATGCCCTCTTTGAGATTGACCTCCGCGCCTTCATGCCAAGAAGGATTGCTCTCCTTCGCTTCAGCAGCAAGGACTTCTTTATTGGCGATAGACAGGCGAAAGTTGCCGGCCACGCAGGCACGAAAACGATAAGGGCCGCCGCGCGTGATATTGATTAAACCTTCCCAGCGCGCCGATCCTCCGTTAGACGCCAGGCGCGGATGGGGCGACTCGCCTCGATTCAGCGCGAGTGCAATAGTCGGTTCCAATCGCGTGTATTGAGCGGAGTCGGGTTTACTAGCGTCGCGATAAACGGCGATTAGTCCGGGTTTCAAGTTTTCGGCTTGAATCGGCTCATCCGCGGCCCGGACATCACTGGAAAACAACAATGCGGCAAAAAGCGCAGCCGTCGCATGGATGCCGATCAGAGGGCGCATTTTCCGGCATGAGTTCAGACCCATCAATTCCCCCCCCTATAAACTGCATGAGCCAGCTCCGGCTCCGCGCTGGCCGCTTGGATGAGGCTTCATTATGCGTCAAGAATACGGCAGGGGGAAGGGCCATTGATTATGGTTGACTGAAATCCGTCATTGCGAAGCAGATGGCCCTCCGGATATGCGAGCCAATGAGCTGAGGAATGACATGGCAACGTCACGGTAATGAGTCCGAAACACCAGCGCGGGAGAAATGAATTCCACGCTGGGGCTTCGGGGTCAGATGGAATCCCGATAGGTTCCGGAGTTCGGAAACGCACTCGGGCTAGACCATGCCGCCAGGCCGCCGAAGATTGCAACGGTGGGCACTCCCATTGCCTCTCTTCATGACTATACTTCCCCTAGTTACCGAATTGGAACCATACGAGCTTAAGGCTCAAAGTGACCAGAAGGAGCGAACAATGGCGGACCCGGTGAAGGACTGGCAGGAGTTGGGCGCCCAGCTTCGGGTGGACAGCATCCGCTGCACGACGGCGGCCGGCTCGGGCCATCCGACCTCCTCGATGTCAGCGGCGGACCTGATGGCCGTGCTCCTGGCCAAGTATCTTCGCTACGACTGGGCCAATCCCCGTCATCCCAATAATGATCGCTTGATTTTCAGCAAGGGCCATGCTTGCCCTTTGCTCTATTCAATGTACAAGGCGGCCGGCGCAATCAGTGACAAGGAACTCTTGTCGCTGCGCAAATTCGGCAGCCGGCTTGAAGGCCATCCGAATCCCCATGTGTTGCCCTATGTCGATGTGGCCACGGGCTCGCTTGGCCAAGGGTTGCCCATCGGAGTAGGTATGGCGGTGAACGCCAAGTATCTGGACAAACTACCCTATCATGTCTGGGTCGTCCTGGGCGACAGCGAAATGGCCGAAGGGTCGGTCTGGGAAGGGTTCGACAAGGCCTGGTATTACAAACTCAATCAGATCATCGGCATCCTCGACATGAACCGCTTGGGCCAGCGCGGCGAAACCGAACTCGGTTGGAACAGCGCGGTTTATGCCGCCCGCGCCCGCGCCTTCGGCTGGCATGCCATCGAACTCGATGGGCATGATGTAGTCGCCATCGACAAGGCTTATACCGAGGCTTTATCTCAGAAAGACCAGCCGACTTGCCTAGTTGCCAAGACGGAGAAGGGCCACGGCGTCTCATTCCTGGCTAATAAAGACGGCTGGCATGGCAAAGCCCTCAGCCCTGATGAAGGCAAGCAAGCGATTGCGGAACTAGGTGGCGAACGCAACATCATTGTGCAAACGAAGAAGCCGGAAGACCTGAAGCCTGCCAGCCCGCCGCCCGCTCAGCCGCTCAAGCTGCCGGTCTATCAGCTAGGCAGTAAAGAGGCGACCCGCAAAGCGTATGGCGACGCCCTCGTGGCTCTTGGCGCACATCGGCCGGACATGGTCGCGCTGGATGGAGAAGTGTCTAACTCGACTCATGCCGATGAATTCAAGAAAGCCTTTCCCGAGCGTTTCTTCGAGATGTTCATTGCCGAGCAGCAACTGGTTGGTGCGGCGGTCGGTTTGAGCGTTATGAGAAAGCGGGCGTTCGCTTCGACGTTTGCCGCTTTCTTCACGCGAGCCTACGATCAGATCCGCATGGCCGCCATTTCCAAGGCGACCATTCACCTTTGCGGCTCGCATGCCGGCGTCAGCATCGGCGAAGACGGCCCCTCCCAAATGGCTCTCGAAGACCTGGCGATGATGCGGGCGGTCTGCGGCAGCACGGTCCTGTATCCCTGTGACGCCAATCAGACAGCCAAGCTACTCGCCCAAATGGTTGACCTTCCCGGCATCTCCTACCTGCGGACGACGCGCGAGAAGACGCCGATCATTTATGGCCTTGACGAGAAGTTTCCGCTTGGGGGCAGCAAGGTTGTCAAGCAGTCAGCCAAAGACCGGGTGACCGTGATCGGCGGCGGGATCACCGTGCATGAAGCACTTAAAGCTTACGAAGCTTTGCAAAAGGATGGCATTGCCATTCGCGTCATTGATGCTTATTCCGTCAAGCCCATCGATAAAGAAACGCTCCACGCCGCCGCCAAGGCAACAGGCGGCAAGCTCATCGTCGTGGAAGACCACTGGTTCGAAGGCGGCCTGGGCGATGCCGTATTGGACGCGTTTGTGGGTGTGGGCGAGAAAGCGCTGACCATCGTGAAGCTTGCCGTCCACAAAATGCCGGGCTCCGGCGCCCCAGCCGAGCTTCTCAATGCCGCCGGCATCGACGCGGTGCACATTGTGGACGCGGTTAAGCGGCTGTTGTAACATGGCTGCACTCAGCGCCTGGGTCCCAGTGTCTGACCAACACGAACGGCAGGTTCGTAGTGGCCGGGTTCATCCGGCCGGGAGTTTCCCGTGAAGATATTTGCACCAATGGCGCTGCTTTTCCTGACCGTCTTCCTCTCCCCCCTCCCCGCCCAACCGCTGGATGACATCCGTGAACTCAAGCTCAAGGATTGGCAGCCACGGTCCATGTTGGTTACGAAAACCACCGTCGTCGAGAAACCGATGTTCCCGGTAATCGATGTCCACAATCACCTGGGCGGCGGCAAGGAGTTTCTCAAGCCTGAGCGGGTCAAGAATTATGTCATCGAGATGACCGAGGCCGGCGTCAAGACCGTGGTCAATCTTGACGGAGGTTGGGACGATCGGCTCAAGGAAACGCTGGCCGTATTGGATGAGGCCTATCCCGGCCGTTTTCTCACCTACGCACTTATCAACTTCGACGATATCGATGACGCCGACTGGAGCCAGCGCGAAGCGAAACGGCTCGAACAAAGCTTCAAAATCGGAGCCAAGGGCCTGAAATTCCACAAGACTCTTGGTCTCCGCTACCGTTTCAAAGACGGCAAGCTCATGCACGTGGACGATCCCAAGCTCGACCCGATCTGGGAGACCTGCGCCAAGCACAAAAAGCCCGTGATGATTCACAGCGCCGACCCGGCCGCGTTTTTCACGCCGCTTGACCGCTTCAACGAACGCTGGCACGAACTCAACGTCCATCCCGACTGGCTCTTCTACGGCAAGGACTACCCGACTCGGCAGGAATTGCTCGACCAATTTCACCATGTCGTCAGTAAGCACCCCAAAACGACCTTCATCGGCGCCCACTTCGGCAACAACGCCGAGGACCTGGCCGCCGTCGGCAAGGCGCTCGATCAATACCCGAATCTCTACATCGACCTCGACGCCCGCATCTCAGAACTCGGGCGGCAACCATACAGCGCTCGCAAATTCTTCGTCAAATATCAAGACCGCATCATGTTCGGCACTGACACCGCGCCCAACCGCGAAGCCTTTCGCATCTATTACCGCTTCCTGGAAACTGACGACGAATACTTCGACTGCCAAAGGAGCCATCATTTGCAGGGCTTCTGGATGATCTACGGGATTTACTTGCCGAAAGATGTGCTGGAAAAGGTCTATCGAAAGAATGCGGAGCGAGTGGTGTTGGGCGGGAATAAGTAACAGGCGGATTAAGAGCTTTCGCGAATCATAGGCCGAGTGGAGCAAGGCCTGCCGCTGCGTGCACCGGCAGTTCAAATCGCCACGACGAGAATTCTTCTCAACCTGCGCCACCGTTCTGGCTCTTATTGGCAGTTGAAAAATCGCTGGTAGAATGACGAGGACAGACAGCGCCCCTTCCGGCGCCCCAATTTCTTTCACACGGAGGTGTCATATCGCATGTCCGCGAACAAGAAACAACTGGCCCAGTACAAGAAACGACGGCTCAAGAAGTTCAAGAAAAAGATGCTCCGGCCATCCTTGTTGCCACCGGAGACCATGATCCTTCATGACCCGCCCGGCATGGTAAAGATGTCCAAAGTGCTTGAAGACTTCGCGAAACCCTACATGGAATCGAATCCAGCAGAGGAATCGCTGAGAAAACTGCTGACCGTGGCCAGCGTCGCCTGGAATGCGGCCCTGCTTCCGCCTATCGAGCGGGAAAAGTTGCTTCGGGAGACCGAGGAAACCCTACCGGTCGAATTACGCAACGATTTCCGGTTCGTAATAGAGCCGATGATCGAGCGAAAGCTGGCGTATTTTGCCGATAATCGGCGGATGATCCTCAACTTTGAACTAACTATGGGAAATGGAAATCCGTTTCTGAACGTAATGTCAACGTTGGAAGTTTGAAGGAGCAAGAAGGTTCAAAGAGGACAGCCATGGAGTAACCGTCCCGCCGGGCGGCATCGGCTAGGTCAGCGTCGTTCGAGGAGTATCAACACCTGCTCCAAGTAGTGCGCTCCGGAGAACATTTGCGGATCAATTCGCGCGTGCGCCTAGCTTGGCCCCGCAAAAAACCATACAAGCCTGGGTGGCATGCTTTCCCCGATCCCTTGCAATGACAGCGAAGCCTGGACAAACACGGGGAAAGCATGGCTAGCCGGCAACCGCTGGCCCGGGGCGCTCATTGTCGACACATCGACATGCTTTGTCGGTGCAGGTTCAGGGTTCCGTGTCGCCTCACGCGACCCGACAATAAATGCCACCCGGCCGATTGGCGTGGCGAGGCAGATACTGCTGCATCCTGCAACGACATGAGCAGGAATTGACAGGCACGGTCAAGGTGAGACAATAGCGACATGGATACCGCAGAATTATCGAGTACTGGCATCCCTTCCAATCTAATGGTCGAACTCCAGCGGGCGGCGGAGCGCGCCGCCAAGGGAATTCGCGACCCAGAAGCCATGCGACAGGCATGCGAACGCATGGACCGGATCAGCGAGCAAATCCGCAAGAGGCATGGCGTGCTGGACATTGGTACTCCTGCCATCCGGGCCCTGCGTGAGGCCGAATGATCTACGTTCTGGATGCCTGCGTCGGCTTCAAATGGTTGGTCATCGAGCAGTACACCGACAAGGCCCGAATCTTCCGTGACGAATACCGCCAGGCAATCCACGAGTTAATCGCTCCGGACATCTACCCTGTCGAAGTTGCCCACGCTCTTACACGCGCCGAGCGGCAGAAACGCATCACTCCGGTGGAAGGGACCCAGCTGATGATCGATATGCTGAGTACTCTCCCGCAACACTTTCCTTCGCTGCCGCTCTTGCCGCGCGCCTATGAAATCTCGTCAACCGCTCGTATTGGGGTCTACGACTGTTTGTATGTGGCTCTAGCCTAGCAAAGACGCTGCGAACTGGTGACGACGGACTCCCACCTCTTGACCAACCTTAAGGGACAATTCCCCTTCATCGTGTCGCTTGCGTCGCTACCGTAAGCACACGCCGGTTTTCAATCCAGTCGCCGAGGGCCGAACGGATGGGCATCGACCCGCCCGCTCTGTCCCGCTTGGAAACTGGCAAGATGCCTAACCCCACGCTCGCGCCGCTGCACAAATGGGCGGAAGCACTCGGGCAGAAACTGGATGTTGGTTTGCCCGATCTCATGCAGAAAACCGGCCCGATGACCCGTGACGAGGTTATCCAAACGGTGATGGACCTCCTGAAGCGCAGTGGACGCGCCCAGCCTTCGACCTTCACTTTCACGGACGGAAGCGCCAGGCGAGTAATCCCAATCGGCATGCATCTCACTATGGCTGGGCCGCGGCGCGGGCTTCAGTTCGAGCTGCTTGATCCCCTGACGGGTCAACGTCAGGACATAGCGGCGGATGATGTGGTCGATATCCGGTAATCTCGTTTATTTCGGGCTCTGGTTGCCATGCCCACGGATTTGCCTGGGTAGGTATATGCAAGACATGCTCAAAGCGCCGGGGATGATACGCGGTGATCTGATTTCAAGCCGGTTGACTTTGCATCCTCCTAGAGAGCAAATCGCAACAAGACACAATGTGCCTCGCATGGCTGTGCAAAGTCGTAGGAGTGGCACACGGCCCTCTATTTGGGAACGCTGATTCCGTACTCTGCAAGCAGCATTTCCCATGCTTCGATGCCAGCAAGTTCGATCTTTGCCAAGTCGCCAATCAGCTTGCCGTCCTTGTCCATGACATCTGCAGTCACGATGGCACAGGCAGAACCATCGCCGGCTATCTGCGGGACACTCATTGAGTCCATCGTCATGGCGACCCATGAACCAGCTTTCGCTTTGGTGGTCAACTGCAAATTGCGGCGAATGTACTCTAGCCTTGGTGCAAGACGAGAGAATCCACTGTCTCGCGGTGGATACCCGTGCTTGTCGTTGTTGGACAAATCCTGAATGATCTTTAGAGTCTGTGAGGCGTTGAACATTTGATCGACGCGCGACTTGTCTCGGCTGGTCCGAGCCGCCCACCGACGAAGATTGTCTCGAAGGTTTGCGATATTGTGGATGGTTAGGTGGGCGGTATTGGACATCTCTTCTTCGCCCTGCCCTCCAGAAAAATCCTGGAACACGCCGAAAACACGGTCGCTGCGGAAGACTTTCCCCCGCAGTTTAGTCATGTTGAACTCCTGGCTAGCCTGAATAGAAGCGTAAATCCGCTTCACGCGGGAAATCAACTCATCGGCTTTCATGATCACGCCATTCCAGTTGCGAGCAGTGGACCTAAAGCCCGATTCATGATAACAGGACAGACATGATGCGAGGCCGAATGGTTCAGAGTTGCGCGCCTCGCCTGCAGAACGAAACAGAACGAACCTTGGCCGAAGCTCAATGTGCGCAGAGACTCTGGAAAACAACATTTGTCCCAAGCAAAGAAAAACGCGCTCCTACGACCTTCGCAATTGCCGTGCACTTTTCCTCAAGCGTGCCATTGATTGAGTCATGTCTTTCATCAAGGAGGTCATAGCTGGATTCGATTACGGAGGCAGACACCTCCGCCGTTGCGCACTTGCGAAGTGTCTCGCGGATGCCGTCTTCGATCTGGAAGTTCTGATCGACTTCACCGGGGTGGAATTTGGCTTTTGCCATTACAGTGCTCCTTAAAGCGGCCGGATTAATATGAACTGGTGTACATTAGCCAACCCGATTCTCTGGTTCAAGAGTAAAAACCTTGTGATGGTTAAGCTAAGTACGCCAGTCTGTTCTCGATTGCAGTGATTGCAATTGCTTGTCGCCGCCGCGCCGGGTGCCTTGCACACGGCTTTGCGTGGGCATGCGACGGAAAGACAAGCATCAGGAATTCGGGCTTGCAGGCAGTGGATACGTATCAATCCCAAGCCGAACGAAACGTGCCTTCCTTGCCCACGCAAAGCCGTGGGCATGGAACTCGGCGTGTGGTGAGCCTGCGGCCGGCGCGGTGCACAAACGCGCCATGCAGTCAGGGTCCAAAACCAGATAGTCACTAGTTGAATAGCCGGTGGTGGAGAACTTGCACAAACCGGGAGTGAACCTGGATTCGATCGTGGCGTCTATGATGTCATGCAGCAAAACGATGAAGGAGCCGGGTCCGTGAGATCGATTGCCTCAGAATTCTCGAAATGGCAGGGATGGGCGGAAAGCATCAAGATCGACGTCCAAAACCGCCTTGTGCTTCCCCGTCAGGTGTTCCGCGGATTCGTCCAGACTGTAAACGGTAATGCCCAGCACATCGAGGAACACGATGGCGGTGTGTTTGTTAGGTTCGTGATACGATGTTATGTGTCACACATCGCGATGGCCATCCGAAGCCATTTGAAACAAGACAAGGACAGCCTTTCATTGATGCGCCTGCTCGTTCAGATTCGCGACTGCGCAGGGCAGTTCACGTTCCAATTCTTCCTGCACCAGTTCCCCATCGACCCGTCCTACGTTGATTGGCAGTCTGTTACATTCGCTCTCTTTAGCGAAGATGGAAAGGCAGTTTCGCCGGCGATTGTGCAGAAGGACATTGATGATCTCAAGGCCCTTACTGCCCAAGTTGAAGGATTGGCCGACCGGTCATTTGCACATCTCGACAAGCGAGGTTTCGATTGTCTTGTGACCTTTAGCGATCTGGATAAGTGCATCGACGCATTTGACCAGTTGGTGTGTAAATACCTAAAACTGATAAGCCGCAGTGGATACGTAACGTTGGAGCCGACAATTCTCGCCAACTGGGCGAGGATATTCACGGTGCCGCTTGACATTCGAGGGAATAGCAGCAAGCACTGGCATCCTATTGAATAGACACGTTTCCCCCCGGGCCAGAAATCGATTACGCCTGCCGGAACGGTTTATTCTGTTTGTAGAGTTCCAGGCGTTGGCGAAATTCATCCCCGGCCGGCCCCAAGTAGGCTGGATTTTCTAACGCCTTGCTTTGGTAGCGTACCGCTTCCTCGAATTGGCCGGCTTCCGCATATGCCCGCGCCAACGTATTCAGTTTCCTACCACTTTTCCAATCGGTTAGTTCACATGCGCTCGTGGCCATTTGGATCGCGTGATTGACATCACGGACCTTTTCTTCTGGCCTCGCGGCGACCAGCATCACCAACGCACAGTTTTCGTAAGCGGACACGTATTTTGGATCGAGCCGGATGGCCTCCTCGTAGTCCTTAATCGCCTTGTCATAGTCTTTTTTGTAGGTCCAGGCGAGACCTCGATTGTAAAACGCGGTGGCGCTTTTAGGATCGAGTCGAATGGCCTCGTCATAGTCACTGATGGCCTTGTCGAACTCCTTCTTGTGGTTCCAGGCAAGGCCGCGGTTGACGTACGCTTTCGCATCTTTCGGATCGAGCCGAATGGCCTCGTCGTAGTCTTTGATAGCCTTGTTGAATTCCTCCTTGTGGTCCCAGGCGATACCGCGGAGGTGGTAAGCGTTCCCATCTTTCGGATCGAGTCGGATAGCCTCGTCGAAATTCTGGATGGCCTTGTCGAAGTCCTTCTTTTCCCACCAGGCGTTACCCCGGTTGTAGTAAGCCACCACGGATTCCGGATCAAGCCGGATGGCCTCGTTGAAATCCTGGATGGCCTTGTCGTAGTCCTTCTTTTCCCACCAGTCGTTGCCCCGGTTGTTGTAAGCCAACACGCATGCTGGATCGAATCGGATGGCCTCATCGAATTCCTTGATCGCCTTGTCGTATTCCATCTTCTCCAACCAGGCGTTGCCCCGGTTGTAATAGAAGACAGCGATTTTGGGATCGAGAGCGGCGGTATTCAACTCACTTACGAATAGCCTGCAATTCGGCCACCGATCACCCGGCTGCTTCGACAACGCCCGCGCGAGTACCGCTCCCTCGGCCGGAGGTAACTGAGACAAGTCCGGCTCCGCCTCCAAATGCGCGTACATCGTCTCGGCCTGATCGCCCATGAACAGGAGTTGGCCCGTGCGGAGATGGTAGTAGGTCACCGCGAGCGAATACTGATCGGATTGCTGCATTAGCTTTCCTTTGAAACACTCGGGCGCCGTGTAGGCGAGAGTCCCGGCGCCGCTGTTGGTCGCCACGGTTTGCTCCAGCGCTTTCGCCAGTCCGAAATCGGCTACCTTCACGCCTGAGCCCAACAAAAGGAGATTCGCCGGCTTGACATCGCGGTGCTGCACCTGTTTGGTATTCAGCGCGTCCAGGCCGTTGGCAGCTTCACTCATGTAGCTCAGCAGCTCCGTGAGCGGAATTCCGGGCAACTCTTGGTCGAGTGCTTCCCTGAGCCGATCGTGGAGGGTGCGATCGCAGAGTTCCATGGCGAGGATGAGCCAGTTGTCCTTGTGCCAGGCTCCGAACAGGCTCACCAGATTGGGATGGCGGATGCTCTTCATTACCTCCAGGGAACGCAATTCCAGGGCCAGGAGGTGCGCTTCGAGGCGGATGAACTTTAGCGCGACATCAAGTCCGCCGGGGCCATGCGCATGCCAAACCTCGCCGAAGGCGCCGGCCCCGAGTTTGCGAATCAGTTTGTAATCCGGGTAACCCGGCACAGGCCGGCTGCCCGGTTGTAACGTCATGCGAGATTGTCCCAAGGAAGCTTTGCTGCCTGTCGGTACAAATATAGCACGCTCTCGGACCCGTTTGGTTCGAGGGGGAAGCCGCGCCGGGTGCCGGATGCCCCTGGCGGCTTGACCGCCAGTGATCGCCGTCTCACGGCCGAAATTCGTGTATATTCGGCAAATCAGGATCGACAATCTCTTGCTGATGGCATTGTCTTCAGCTTGACCACTTTGGCTACTCCCAGATTTCAACCGCGAGTCTTGGAACCTTCTGGAAATGAGGGCGATTCCGCGTTACCAAAGTGGCCGAATTCGCCACGCAACTCGCGGCGATACGCAAATCGTGGGTGGACCCCCTGATCTTCATTTTCCGCCATTCCTTCAACAACTCCTCTGCTTCCCTCGTAAACGAAAGGATCTTCAGCTCACGGATGTCATGGAGAGTTTGCTCGAACAAGAAATAGGCTTGTTCAATTGTAATGCGCGCTTTGGCTGCTTCGGCTTGACGGATGATATTGAGCCGGCCGCGTATGATTTCCTCGACGGCAATAATGGGAGCCGCCTGCTCCTCGATTGGAACATTGGCGATCCGCTCGGCGTAGGCAGGGTTTCCCGCCAAGATTTCCGTCAGAATGTCAGTGTCGAACGCTTTCATTCACGCACGTCGGCATCGCGTTCTTGATAGGCTGTCTCACAGATTTCTCGCAAGGTGGGATCGTTTCGGTATTTTCCGAAGAGCCCCGCCAAACCGCGGCCACGAACCTCCAGCGCGACCAGTTCGCCCTGGTCCAATCGCTTCACAATCGCCAATTCAAGTGCGGCAAGGGCTTCTTCGCGCGTTGAAGCCGTGGCGCGTACATCGGGTGCGCCAGCAAGTGCGGCCTCAAATAGACCATCCGAGGGATGAACGATTACAGGGAATGTCATAACAGCTCCGACCCTTAAATGGAAAACATCGCAAATAGAGTCTATCAGAAATCAGCGGTTGTTGGCCAATCTACCGTCTGCTAAGCCTATACCGGAACGGATCTTTTTTGGAGCCTGTCCCTGACTTGACGATCAGGCCTTGGTGAGCGGCCTGGTCGAGCCAGCGCCAGAGGGTGTTGGAGGCCGGAGTAGGGAGGCCGGGTTCCCAGTCGTAAAGGATTTCCTTGATGGTCAAGGGGGTTTGGGCGGCGGCCAGGATGGCGCAAAGCGGTTGCCAGGATGGGGGCACATCGTCTTCGAGGTTCGGCATGCGGCCCGAATAGTCGGTGTGCGCGGCGTTCAGTTCGATGAGCCACAGGGGCGGCGTGGCCGCATGGCGCGAATAGGCGTGCAGGCGGCGGCGCGGGTCGGGGAGGTCGAGACGGCAATAGGGAAACATTTCAATGACGATGTCGGCCATGCCGGGTAGGAGCCCCGTGCCGCGCGACCCCTGGCCGGGCCTGAGCGTGCCTTTCTTGGGATGGTGCAGCACGAGCACGCTCATACCCATGATCGTTAGCCGGCGAAGGCCCTCGAGCGCCTGGCGCATGAGTTCGGCATTGCATTCGGCCCCGAGGGGAAAAAACATGATCAGGGGGTCAATCACGATCAAGTCAATGCCTTGGCTGGCATGCAGTTCGGCCAAGTGATCCAGAAGGCGATTCCAGGCGGCCATATCAGGCAACTCGGAAAAGGGCCGGCAAAAGAGAGCATGGTCGCCAAGCTCCAGGCGGCGGGCCCGGTCTTGCCAAAGACTTTGATGCTCTTCGGAAACGATCACCGCTCGTGCCTTCGCCACCGCGCGGCCGGCCAAGGTGCCGCCCGTATTCATGCGAGCTAGAAGCAGGGAAAGTAGGGTCGTTTTGCCCGCCTTCCATTGGCTGGTGAGCACGGTGATGCTGCCGCGGGCCAAATATCCGTCCCATAGCCAGGTGACCGGTTGCCCGCCAGACCCCAAGTCCGCGACGGAAAGTACACGCGGCCAAGCAGTTGCAGCCTGGGAAGTAAACGGCTTGATGGGTTCATTTAGCGGAGGAAGGGGTTGCATGGCGGGCTCCTAGAAATGCTTTCCATTTCTTTCCACGGGGGGTCAGGCGAAATGGAGAGAACCATTTGCCTAGCCCACCGTAACCGACGCGGAAGGGGTGAAACAAGGTTGGTAGGGGAGGGACGCCGTCTGGTCGAAGCGGCGACTTCTTCATAAATCAACCCCATATTTTCCCCTGGCCACCAGTCGCCGGTTCCTCCCTCTCCCGACCAGTGACTATGTGTACTTACGGCAAGGGCCGTCACCGGCCGTCCGCCGGGCAAGCACCGTATTTGTGGAGACCGCAAGCATGGGTTCAGCGACAATTCGTCAAGAGGCGATCCGCGCGATTGCCGGCGCCAAGCATCAACTCAACCGGGTTAACTTCAAGACAACGCACATCAAGGACTTGTACGGGATCAATGTTTTCAACGAGGCCGTGCAGCGGCAACGCTTGCCCAAGCCGATCTTTAAGGCCCTGCAAAAGACCATCAAGCAGGGTGCAACGCTCGACCCGGCCATCGCCGATAGCGTCGCCACGGCCATGAAAGACTGGGCGATGGAAAAGGGAGCGACCCACTTTACGCACCTCTTCCAGCCCATGACTGGCCTGACTGCCGAGAAGCATGACAGTTTTCTTCAGCCAACCGGTGAGGGTACGGCTCTGACGGAGTTTTCCGGCAAGGAACTGGTCCGCGGCGAACCCGACGCTAGTTCGTTTCCTTCCGGCGGTCTGCGGGCGACCTTCGAGGCCCGTGGGTACACGGCCTGGGACCCCACCAGCCCCGCGTTCATTCACGAAGGGCCCAACGGCGCCACCCTCTGCATCCCCACGGCGTTTCTCAGCTGGACCGGTGACGCGCTCGATAAGAAGACGCCGCTGCTCCGCTCGATGGAAGCGCTCTCGAAACAGGCATTGCGCATCGTCCGGCTCTTCGGCAATCACGACGCCAAGAAGGTGTTCACGACCGTCGGCCCGGAGCAAGAATACTTCCTCATCGACAAGAATTTCTACTACGCCCGCCCCGACCTCATTAACGCGGGCCGGACGCTCTTCGGCGCCAAACCACCCAAGGGTCAAGAGCTGGAAGACCAATACTTCGGCTCAATTCCCGAGCGCGTCTTGGCGTGCATGGCGCAATGTGAGGCCGAGTTATTCAAGCTTGCCGTACCGGTGAAGACCCGGCACAACGAGGTCGCGCCCAGCCAATACGAGATTGCACCGATCTTCGAGGATTCCAACCTCGCCACCGATCACCAGATGCTCACCATGGAGACGCTGCGGCGGACTGCCGATCAGTACGGCCTGGCGTGCCTGCTCCACGAGAAGCCCTTCGCCGGCATTAACGGGTCCGGGAAGCACAACAACTGGTCGATGTCTACCGATACCGGCGAAAACCTGCTCAATCCGGGCGACACGCCGCACGATAATGCGCAGTTTCTGGTCTTTTGCGTAGCGGTCATTCGAGCCGTCGCGAAATATCCCGAATTGCTTCGCGTCGCGGTCTGCGGGGCCGCCAACGATCACCGTCTGGGCGCCAATGAAGCCCCGCCGGCCATCATTTCGATATTTCTGGGAGATCAATTGCAAGACGTGATTGACCAATTGGAAAAGGGCGGGGCCAAAAGCACGAAGCAAGGCGGCTTCATGGAAATCGGCGTCTCCGTGCTGCCCAAGTTGCCGCGCGACGCCGGCGACCGCAACCGCACCAGCCCCTTCGCCTTCACGGGCAACAAATTCGAGTTTCGCGCCGTAGGAGGCTCGCAGTCGATTTCCGGGCCGAACACGGTCCTAAACACAATTGTTGCCGAGTCGCTTGATTTCGTGGCCACAAACCTTGAAAAGGCGGTCCAGTCGGGCAAAGACTTGAACAAGGCGATTCAGGATCTTCTGCCTGGTGTAATCGCCGAGAGCAATAAAGTCATCTTCAACGGCGACAACTACACCGAAGAATGGCACAAGGAAGCCGAACGCCGGGGATTGCCCAACCTTAAGAACACGATTGAGGCCCTACCGATCATTCTTCGCAAGGATTCGATTGATCTGTTCACCAAGTACCGAGTATACAGCGAACGCGAACTGCAGAGCCGCTATGCCATTCTCAGCGAGAACTACGTCAAGACGGTGAACATTGAAGGCCAGCTAACGAGCATGATGGCTCGCACGATGATCTTTCCGGCCGCGATTCGCTATCAGGGAGAAGTGGCTACGGCGGTGAACGCAGTGAAGTCGGCCGGCGTGGACAATCAAGCCCAGGCCGACCTGCTTAAGTCCTTGACGGCTACCATCAGCGATTTTCAGGCCGCGACCGCCGCGCTGGACAAGGCGCTGAACCACCACGCCGATGGCGATGCCTTTGCCCACGCCAAGTATTCTCGGGATTCGATTTTACCGGCGATGACCGCAGTCAGGACTCTAGGCGACAAGCTCGAAACAATGGTTGCTGACGACCTCTGGCCGTTGCCGACGTATCGGGAGATGCTGTTCATCAAGTAAGAAACGTGCTTTTTGAGACCGATGCGCCGCCGAGGGGTTTTGGCAATTTCCTCGCCGGCGCTTCGGCCTCATTTCTTATGACCTTCAACCGAGAAAGCCAAAGGGCCGGCGCAGGGATGCGAAGCTCAGCGCCGGCGGATTGGGTTTGCTTTGTTAAGAGACTGTTGCAAAATTAACCACCCACCCTCTACCCTCTGGCTCAGTGTCGCTGGTCCAGAGGGTCGTCACTTGAGCTACAGGGTTGGGCCCCAATGTAGACCTTGAGCCACATGATCAAGCTGTAATAGTGGCCACATCATTCAATACCGGTCAGACGGCCCCCAAGAGACGCCATGAAGCCCATTGGGACCTCATGAGATGCCATAAGGCCCAATGGCTTCTTTTTGAATGCAATCGTTAATTCTGCCACAGGCTCTAATTATCAATGTGTCGTCGAGACTCTTGCATTTCTTTTTCCTCTTCGTCATCGCTTCGGTCCGGAGGCGCTGCCACTGCGTCGGGGACAACGGGATCCGGCTCAACTTTGATTCCCTGCGAATACTCCTCCCCATTCACAGTCAGCACCACGCGATACATTCCGGGCGTAATCCTTTCTACCCGGGGCTGGCCCGATGAGCGGCCAGGCTGATTCAGTAGCGCTAAGGAAACAATCGTTTGTAGAGGCGAACCGACGCTCAAAGGCAAAAGGATTATCCTGCCTCCGCGTCGCCTCGGCCCGGACTGCCCATCTGTTCGACCGATTAGGTCCCAGTCGACGCGATGCAGTCCGGCTTCCTTGGAAGCGCCAAGTTGTTGGATTGTCTTACCCATGTAATCTTCAATTTTGAGACTTACATTGTCCGCATTTTTCCGCAAAGCGTAGTAGATCTGCCCTCCATAAGGCGGATTTTCGCCAACGAAAAGGCGACTGCCGTTTCCATAAGGCGATCCGTGCGAGGGCTCCGATCGCCAGCGCACAACATCACTTGGTTTGAAAAGTATCACTTGGCCCTTTAGCGCTTCGGGCGTCATTTGGCGCAGGGTAGCAATGTCCAGGACCCAGATGCTCCGCCCGTGCGTAGCGACCACCAGATCGTTTGCTGTCGTCGGTAACGCGAACTCGTGAATCGCCACGGTTGGTAAGTTGTTGTTGATCTTAAGCCACGATTGGCCGCGATCGAGAGAAGCCCAGGCCGCGAACTCCGTGCCGAGGAACAGAAGATTTTGATTTTCCAGGTCTTCCCTCAATACGCGCGAGGAGCCGATGGGCAGGTTGTTTCGAAGCGATTTCCAGGTCAGTCCGAAGTCTTCCGTAACGTAGACATACGGCTGATCGTCGTCGGAACGATGTCCATCAAACACAACATAAGCACATCCCTCGACAAATCGCGATGGCTCGATGCTCGCGACCCAACGTGGCCCCGGTAAGCCCACCTTATCTGTAATGTTCGTCCATTTAACGCCGCCATCTCGTGATATCCACAGGTAACCGTCATCGGTTCCTACATAAAGCAGGTCGGGATTGCGCGGCGACTCGGCCAGCGCCGTAGCAGTGCCGCGTTTGGTACGGGTAATCTCCGGCGAAACGATTTTGAGATCATCGCCGCGCTTCAACGACCGAAAGACATAATTGCCGCCGCTATAGAAGATGCCGGCATTGTGGTTCGAAAGGATGAAAGGCGTATTCCAGTTAAACCGGTAAGGCGGCTGCCCAGGCAGGTCCGGTGGACGGATACCGGCCCACTGACCCGTTTTCAGGTTGCGCCGGCCAATGTTGCCGTCCTGACTTTCAAAATAAACGATATCCGCATCATGGGGATCGACACGGCAAACGAAACCATCGCCACCGCTGACTACAATCCAATCGTCATTCATCGGACCACGATTGCTCAGGCTCCGATTCGGCCCGCCCCAGCTCCCGTTGTCTTGGAGACCGCCGTAAACATGGTACGGCCGGCGCGAATCAACACATACGTGGTAAAACTGGCCAATGTCCGTGTGGTTGAGATGGTCCCAGTGGGCCATGCGATCATAGGTCGCATAGAATCCGCCGTCGCAGCCCACGATCATGTGTCGGCCGTCGCGCGGGTCGATCCACAGGGCGTGCTGATCGGGATGGACGCCGTTGCCGCCGTCGGGTTTGAATGTCTTGCCGCCGTCGCTAGACCGATAGAGGGCGATGCCGCACACGTAAAGGTGATTCTCATCATTGGGATCAACGCGGATTTGGCTGAAATACATGGGTCGCGGATTGACGCTGTTAATGCGTGTCCAATTCTCACCGCCATCCGTTGACTTGTAGACGCCGCCATATTGGAATGCGTCCGGCCCCTGCTGGTTCTGGACGTTCTCGCGCTGACCGCCATACCAAAAGCTATAGGGCCGCTTCGGACTGGGCTGTTGCCCGGCGGCCGGTCGCATTTGCAGCGTCACAACAAATTCCTTGATCTCCTCGCCGCGCTGGACCTTGAATGTCACCTTTTCATCTGTCTTGTGGTTACGTAATTCCTCGGTTAGTTGTTTGAAGCTGGTGATGTCCTTCTTGTCCAAAACGCGTACTACGTCACCCGGTTTGAGGCCCGCCTTTGCCGCCGGGCTGTCGGCGACGACCTCCGTCAAGCGCACTCCGCCTGGCACGTCCTCGCCCTGAACTCCTACGAAGATTGACGGCGGCTGAGCAGGAGCTTCGGGCCGGTTTTCCAGCGTAGCAACGACGTCCAACGTTTGCTTATCGCGCTCCACCGTCAGTGTGATCTTGTCGCCCGGCTTATGTGGCGGAATCTGTTCGGTCAGCTCCTCGTATTTCTTGACGGGCTTCTTGTCAACCTCTTTGACGAGATCGCCCGCTTTTAGACCGGCCTTGGCGGCCGGGCTGTTAGGTGTGATCTCGGTAAGTTTGGCGCAGTCTTTGGCGTCTTCTCCTTGAACGCCTAGGTAGACATTGCTTGGGGGCGTGCCCATGCCGATCTTGTCGCAATCAATGATGGTAAATATTGTGTTTGGATTTTTACGGTAATAGCTAATGCCGATTCGTCCCAATTCTCCCGTCGGTAAACCGTTGTTTAGCTTGCGAAAACTCTTGCCGCCGTCGTTGGTCTTGTAGAGACCGCTGCCGGCTCCCCATTTTTTAATCGGGTCGTAGGCGTCGTAGCCTTCGGTAAGCGGGGGATCGCCACGATGGCTATCGAAACCGTCGCGCTGTCGTTCCCACATGGCAACCAAGAGAGTTTCCGGGTCGCCAGGATGCATTTGGACGTCAATGACGCCGGTTTTGTCGTCAACATACAAAACCTTCTCCCAGGTTTTGCCGCCGTCGGTTGTCTTGAATAAGCCGCGATCCGGATTGGGTCCGTAGAGACGGCCCAGAGCGCCAACATAGACGACGTTGGGGTTATGAGGATGGATAGCGATACGGCCGATCTGAAACGTGTTCTTCAGACCCATGTTCTGCCACGTTTTGGCGCCATCGATGGACTTGTAGACGCCATCGCCGTAGGAGACCGAATTCCGCGGATTATTCTCACCGGTCCCGACCCACACGATCTTCGGATCGGACGGAGCGACACAGACGTCGCCAACCGAAACACTGCCTTCACGATCGAACTGATGCTCGAAGGTGACGCCGTTGTTCTCCGTCTTGAGCAAGCCGCCTGAGGCCGTTGCCACCCAGTAGGTGTTCGGATCCGCCTCGTTGACGGCGAAACTGACTATGCGCCCACCCATGACGGCTGGTCCGATGGGGCGCCAGTGCAGCGTCTTTATCCATTCGCTGGGCACTCCGGACGCGGAGGTCGACGCGGGTCCGGCCTTCTTCAGATCCGCGAGTTTCTTATTAAGCTCCTGGATCTGCTTTTCGATCTCGGTGATTTCCTTGGATTGAGGCGGGTCCTCGCCGTAAAGCGTTCCGGAGATGAAAGGCAAGCAAACAAGTCCAAGGATGACGACAGCCGACACGAAGGAGCCAAAGAACGTTGGACGATGTGGCAGCACGGTAATACCTCATTTACAAGATGTCTACAGATCGCGATGGCCTGGCGGATCCCCAGCCATTTCGTTTCATTTCATTTCACGCACCAAGCCGATTTGACGTAACCACTTGGCACTAAACAAGTGAACGAAATGAAACGAAATCGCCGCTCAAAGGAGTGAAACGAAACAAATGCAGCTGTTTTACTTATATGGTCAAAGATAAGGATAGTTTACGTGCTTTCCAAGGACCTGGATAACCACCGAAACGCTCGTTTATCGTTTCGCGCCCGCAGGCCCGACCTTGGAAAAACCTGGCAGAAGACCAGGGGGCTTTTTGCCCCCTGAGAGGCGACAAGCGAATCCGACCATAGGAATTCGTCTCATTGCTGGGAAACATTATGCTGAAATCTGGGAATTAGTTAGGGAATAAGCGTGGATTTAGCGGAATTTAACAGAGGGCATGGAAGAGAAAGCTATTCGAACAAAGATGGTTGCCCGCCCGACGGCCGGCAAAAGGCCGCCGTGGATAAGTCCGGACCGCGTTTTCCGATGCCGGCATTACGGCAACCCAGAGTAAACAACTCCTTGATGACCTGGGCAAAGATTCCATCGCCGCGCATGCGCGAGTTGAAGTTTGGGTCGTTCAAGCGGCCGCCTCGAATTTCGCGAATGCGGCCGAGCACTTTATCCTTCTTCTCGGGAAAGTGCTGAGCCAGCCAATTCTCGAACAGGCCGCTCACCGCATTCGGCAGACGCAACATGGTGTACCCGGCATAGCGGGCGCCTGCCTTGGCGGCGGCATCCAGAAGCGCGGGTAGCTCATGATCGGTCAAGCCCGGTATGACCGGCGCCGTCATGACCCCGGTTGGGATCCCCGCTTCCGTCAGTTCCCGGATGGCGTCGAGCCGGCCTTGCGGATGCGAGGTTCGCGGCTCCATCTTGCGGGCCAGATCGGCATCGAGCGTTGTGATCGAGAGGAAAACCCCCGCCGCGCCGTGGCGGGCCAGCTCGCCGAGCAGGTCCTTATCGCGGGCGACAAGGTGGTTTTTGGTGATGATGGCGACCGGATTGCGAAACTCGACGAGCACTTCCAGACAGCGTCTTGTCAATTGCAGCCGACGCTCGATGGGCTGATAGGGGTCGGTCACGCCGCTGATGCCAAGAACCTGCGGCTGCCATTTCTTGGAAGAGAGTTCCTTGCGCAACAATTCCGGGGCATCTTCCTTGACGAGGATTTTGGTCTCGAAGTCCAGCCCGGCCGAAAAGCCGAGAAATTCATGGGTTGGACGGGCGTAACAATAAATACAGCCGTGTTCGCAGCCGCGGTAGGGATTGATGCTTGCGTCAAAACCAACGTCGGGGCTGTCGTTATAAGCGATGATCGAACGCGAGGAGTCGCGGAGAAACTGGGTCGCCGGTCCTGGCCGTTCCTCCGTGTTTTCGGGATCGGGCTCATAGTGAAGCCGGTCGAAACGGTTGGGCGGATTTACCGCCGCGCCGCGACCGTGGATGGGCGCGTCGGGTTCTTGCATGGCTGTGCCTTTGACAAAGCGCTGGGATGGCACTGATAGCAGAGCAGGAAGTGTGACGTCTTGTCAAGCGCGGTAGGAGCGAGGCCGAAACGTAAACTCCAAGCTACTCAGCGCACTGGTCGATGATCCAGCGGTTCATGTCGCGGAGCATGCCGGGGTGGAGTTTGTGGGTGGTAGGATAGCTGTGCAGGTTCACATCGAGGCCGGCGGAGTAAAGCAGGCGGTAGTCGGCCTGAGCCATGGAGAGCGGCACGCATGAATTGGCGAAACCGTGGCCGATCAAGACCTTCAGCTGCCGGACGTCGGGAAGACGGAGGAGCGGACCGCCTTGGCGCGGGATCGAACCATTTAGCGAAATGACGCCCGCGAACTTGTCGGGGAAGGTCAAGCCCAGGCGATAAGCGAGGCCTGCTCCCTCACGAAAGCCGGCGAGGTAGATGCGTTCCGAATGAACGTGGTAATGGCGGCGCGTCTGCTCGACAGCGCCGAAAACGTAATCCTCGATGATCGAATCGGATTCGTCGGTCGATCCCCAGCCAAAGCCGAGGCGGCCATCCAGGCGCGGTTCTAGCGGATGCGGGCCACGCAAGCCGATGCTGATGAAATTGCGCCGGCTGAGGCGCGGCGCCAGCTTCATGATCTGCTCTTCGCTGCCGCCGTGGCCGTGCAGAAACACCAGGAGCGGATAGGGATAGTTCGGCTCATAGCCAGTCGGCAAGAACGTTTTGACGGGCAACCGCTTCGGGGCCTGCACTTCAGAAGTGTAAAAGCCCTCAGCCGGTCGGTAAGCTCGCCAAGAAAGGTCAAGGTAGGCCATGAGAATCCCGCTTGTGCCTGGTAATGGAAGTTTGCCGATCGTAGCGGTTCTGCGGAGGGTTGTTCAGCATTTCTGACTTTCCCAACACCTTCCACTCAAGGTCGCCGGGCCAAGTCTACGTTTGCGTTGAAACAGTGTCAACGCAAGCGGCGAGCGAACTGGGTCGAAAGCAAGGGTTTTTGTGAAAAAACGACGGCTTGCAACGGTTGGGCGAAGTACATGGGAAGACGGTATGCAGGGAGGTTCGGAGAAAGTTTTTGGTTCCAACGGAATTGCCGCGCGCGGTGAGAATCTCGCTGCGCAAAACTCCGCAAAAACCCGTTTAGCGGCGAGCCTCCGGCGAGCGCGTTGCGACGCGCTCGCCGCTAAACGAGCCATGTGTCAGCTGACCGAAACGATTCCCTTTTGTTCCAGAAAAGTTAACAATCGCACGGTTGCTTCCTGCGGTGAAGTATTGGTCGCGTCGAGCGTCAACTCCGGGTTGAGCGGCGGCTCGTAAGGATCGTCGATGCCGGTGAAGCCTTTCAGCTGTCCCGCGCGAGCCTTTTTGTAGAGCCCCTTGGGATCGCGCTGCTCGCAGGTCTCGATCGGCGTATTCAAATGGATTTCAATGAACGGCAGGCCCGCTTCAACGTGCAAGGCGCGGACGGTGTCACGATCCTTGCGATACGGGCTAATGAAGCTTGTCATCGTGATGACACAGGCGTCGGCGAACAGCTTGGCCACCTCGCCGATCCGGCGGATATTCTCCTCGCGGTCGGCGGCCGAGAAGCCGAGATTTTTATTCAGGCCGTGGCGAACATTGTCGCCGTCGAGGACGTAGGCAAGCCGGCCCCGTTGGACGATCGCGTGTTCGAGGGTGAAGGCGATGGTGCTCTTGCCCGAGCCGCTTAGCCCCGTAAACCAAAGGGTCGCGCCTTTTTGACGCAGCAGCTTCGCCCGTTCATCTCGCATCACATGGCCTTCGTGCCAGGTGATATTCGTCGCCTTTACTTCGGCCATCGTTGTTTCCTTAAAAACCAAAACTTGGGTCTACGGACACGAAATCAAGTTGTGACGGGACACCAATCGCTTTTCTAGTTGTATTTATCCGTATGCCGCTGAACCAGAATCTTTTTAGCGCCCCGGTACAGCTAGTTTTCCCGCCAAGTGCGTAGTGTCAATAGTATAAAGTTGAATTAACCACGCTGAACCGTATTACCGCCCTTCAGCTAATCCGAGGAACGATGCTTTAATGCCACAGCCGCGCTATATTTGCATTCATGGTCATTTCTACCAGCCGCCGCGCGAAAACCCCTGGCTTGAAGCCATCGAGGTGCAGGATTCGGCAAGCCCGCACCACGACTGGAATGAGCGCATCACCCGCGAATGCTACGGTCCCAATAGCCGCGCCCGGCTTGTCGATCATCACGGCAAGATTATCGATTTGCTCAATAACTACGCCTGGATGAGCTTCAACTTTGGACCGACACTGCTCGAATGGATGGAAAAGGCCGCGCCGGAGGTCTTGCAGGGGATCGTCGAGGGCGACCGGTTAAGCAAGTCGCGCAGGCAGGGACATGGCAATGCCCTGGCCCAGGTTTACAACCATGTCATCATGCCGTTGGCGGCCGACCGCGACCAGCGTGTCCAGGTGACCTGGGGGATCGCCGACTTCCGTAAGCGATTTGGCCGCGATCCGGAAGGCATGTGGCTACCCGAGACGGCCGTCGATCTGGCGTCGTTGGAAGTCCTGGCTGACGCCGGCATCCGCTTCACGATCCTCGCGCCCCGGCAGGCCAACCGTTGGCGAAAGTTCGGCGACGACAAGTGGACCGCCATGCCAGACGGCATCGATCCGTCACGCGCTTACCTTTGCAAACTTCCTTCGGGCAAGTCGATCGCGATTTTCTTCTACGACGGTAATCTGTCCCGCCAAGTCGCTTTTGAAGGACTGCTGGCCAGCGGCGAAAAGTTTCTTAACCGCCTGCTGCAGGGATTCGATGAGAATCGGACCCATGCCCAACTGGTCCATCTCGCGACAGACGGCGAATCCTATGGCCATCATCATGCGCACGGCGACATGGCGCTGGCGTATGTTTTGAGTCAATTGAGCCGCTACGAGAAAGTATGCTTGACCAACTACGGCGAGTTTCTCGAAATGCATCCTCCGGAATGGGAAGTCGAGATCCACGACGATAGTTCGTGGAGCTGTGTGCACGGTCTGGAGCGCTGGCGCTCGAACTGCGGCTGCAATATGGGACGTGGCTGGCAACAAGAATGGCGCGGACCCATGCGCCAAGCGCTCGACTTGCTCAAAGCCAAGCTGGACGCGCTCTTTGAAATTCGCGGCAAGAAGCTCTTCCGCGATCGCTGGGCGGCTCGCGATGCCTACATTCACGTGTTCCAAGACCGGAGCCAGGAGGTCGTTCGCCGTTTCTTGGATGAACACGCCCGAGCCCAGCCTCCTCTTAGCGACCGAGAAGTGCGCGAGGCCTTGCGGCTCCTGGAAATGGAACGGCACGGCCTGCTCATGTTTACCAGTTGCGGCTGGTTCTTCGACGATTTGAGCGGCCTTGAAGCGACCCAGTGTCTGCGCTACGCGGCCCGCGCCCTGCAATTGGCCAAGCACTACCATTTGGACTGCGAGGAGGAGATTGTCAAGATCCTGGAAAAGGGGTCGAGCAACGTGCCCCGCTACAAGAACGGCCGCGGCGTCTGGGAGCAGTTGGTTCGCCCAACGAAAGTGGACCTCGACCGCGTCCTCGCGCACTATGCCATTAGCCTGATTTATCACACCCCGGAAACGCACACGGTTGTCTATAGCTACGAGGTGGAAGCCCTCGACCAGGAAGTTCAGACGCGCGGCGAGAGCCATGTGGCAGTCGGCCGGCTCAAGGTCCGATCCCGGTTGACCGGCCACACGGCCCAGACCAGCTTCATGGTCTTGCACTACGGCGGCCTCGATTTTCATGCGATACTTAGGAAAGCCGATGGCATTGCGGAATACGAGGCGTTCAAAAAGAAACTGCTCGATTGCTTCAACCGGCGGTCGCTGGCCGACGTGGCTCAATTGATCCAAACGGAGTTTCCGGGCGAGGTTCACCGGCTGGACGATCTCTTCCTTGAGGAACGGCGGCGCATCATCAGCATCGTGTTGCAGGATCGCTTTGAAGAATATCAGCGCGTCTTTGAGCGCCTGGCCGACCAAGACAAGGCGCTCCTAAAAACCTTGGCCGAACAGAGCTTCCCGATTCCTCGCTCACTGCATTTGGCCGCCGTTACGACCTTCGATCAGCACCTGCGGCAGGAGATCGACACGCTCAAGGACGGCGGCAGCGTGACACGCATCAAAGACCTACTCGATGCCGGCAAGGCCTGGGGCTATCAGCCGGAGGAACGCCAAGCTCTCGGAAAAAAACTCGGCCAGGACCTTCGCGACTTGATCGGCACTATCCACACCCATGCCGACCTGCCGACGCTCACCGCTCAGGCCGACAAGCTGCTCGATGCCGCCGAACTACTCGGTGTGCCACTCGATTTATGGCAGACGCAGAACCATTTGTTGGATGCCTATGCTCAGCGCGCAGCCACCGAACCGCCAAGCGAACCGCTCCGACAGGCGTTCCTGCATCTGGCGGAACGATTAAACCTTAATGGCACCCTGTTGGGCTGGCGACCGTGAACTCGCCTTCGAAAACCAACCCTGACACCGACACGTCGCCGGCGAATTGTGATGGGTCGTGAAGACTCAGGGCGCCGCATAACATCACTTTGCCCAATCGGCATAACCCGAATTTCCCCATTTGCATTCCTTCGGATTGTGTCCTAGTTTTGTGTGTCCTCTGCTTTGGGGAGAAGGAGAGGACCTCGGAGCCGTCGGCAGAGAGGGGATTGCCGGCGGCTCTTTTTCGTTTACACTCCGGCCCGAATCGTGAGCTTGGTTTGACACCGGCTCAGGCTTCGGGCCGGTTTTCTTTTCCCGGCTTAGTTTTGCGTGCGGCCTCATTTCATTGCCGCTGAGCCGACTTACTCCGACAATACCAATAGACTTCCGCGCCGACAGTATACCGCTTCGTTGTTGAAGGACTATTTGTCATGAACGATCATTTGGGTAGCAAGGCCGTCTTCCGCGTGGCAGACCGCGAATACACGATTTATCGCCTTGATGCCATTGTGAAGAAATTCCCGCAGGCGGCCCTGCTCCCGTTTTCACTCAAAGTTCTTTTGGAAAACCTGCTGCGCAAACTCGACGGCGTTACCGTCCGGCAGGAAGATGTGGAAGCGTTGGCGCGCTGGAACCCCAAGGCCGCCCCAGACCGCGAAATTGCCTTCACGCCCGCCCGCGTCCTTCTTCAAGACTTCACCGGCGTGCCGGCCATCGTCGACTTAGCCGCCATGCGCGACGCGATCAAAAAAATGGGCGGTGATCCCAAAAAGATCAATCCACTATTGCCGGCCGAGTTGGTGATCGATCATTCCGTGCAAGTTGATGATTTCGGCAGCGGTCTGTCATTCAAGACGAACGCCGATTTGGAATTTGCCCGAAATCGTGAACGCTATGCCTTTTTGAGATGGGGCCAAAAGGCATTTCGTAATTTCAAGGTCGTGCCTCCTGATACGGGCATTGTGCATCAGGTTAACCTCGAATACCTGGCCCGCGTGGTCTTCACCGATGAATCATCCACCGCTTACCCCGACACGTTGGTCGGCACCGATTCACACACGACGATGATCAACGGCCTGGGCGTCCTGGGTTGGGGAGTCGGCGGCATCGAGGCGGAAGCGGCCATGCTCGGTCAGGCGATTTCGATGCTTATTCCCGAGGTGGTCGGTTTCAAACTATCCGGCCGGTTGCCCGAAGGCGCGACCGCGACGGATTTGGTTCTTACGGTCACCCAGATGCTGCGAAAGAAAGGGGTGGTCGGCAAGTTTGTGGAGTTCAACGGCCCGGGCCTGGCTGATCTGCCGCTGGCGGACCGGGCCACCATCGCCAACATGGCGCCCGAATACGGGGCTACCTGCGGAATCTTTCCGGTCGACGCCGAGACGCTTCGTTATCTGCGCTTCACCGGCCGACCGGAATCCCTCGTCCAACTCGTCGAGGCCTATTGCAAGGAACAAGGCCTCTTCCACACTCCTTCGACGCCTGAAGCAGTCTACAGCGATACGGTCGAACTCGACCTCGGCAAGGTCGAACCAAGCCTTGCTGGCCCCAGCCGACCGCAGGACCGCGTACGTCTGGGCGACGTCAAACAATCGTTCGCAACCGCCCTACCCGGCCTGCTCGGCAAAGCCAAACCCAAGCCCGTCGCGGCCCATGCTATCGCCAGGGAAGTCAACGAAGGTTCGCCAACTACACCGCCTCCCGCTCCCCAATCGCTCGACAAGGCCAACGGCACGGCGCAGGACCTTGAACATTTGCACCACGGTTCCGTCGTGATTGCCGCCATCACCAGTTGCACCAACACCTCCAATCCTTCCGTGATGATCGCGGCAGGCCTGCTGGCCAAAAAAGCAGTCGAGCGCGGCTTGCAGTCCAAGCCCTGGGTGAAGACAAGTCTGGCGCCCGGCTCGAAAGTGGTCACGGATTACTTGGTCGAGGCCGGCTTGATGCGTTCTCTCGAAACTTTGCGATTCAACCTGGTTGGGTACGGCTGCACGACGTGCATCGGCAACAGCGGCCCGCTGCCTTCCGCGATATCCAAGGCCATTGAGGACAAGAGCCTGGTTGTGGCGGCGGTGCTCAGCGGCAATCGCAACTTCGAGGGCCGCGTCCATGGCGAAGTACGCGCCAACTATCTCGCTTCGCCTCCTCTGGTGGTCGCGTATTCTCTTGCCGGCCGAATCGATGTCGATCTTCACAATGAACCGCTCGGCACAGGCAGGGACGGGAAGCCCGTTTACCTGCGCGACATTTGGCCGACTCAGCAAGAAGTGTCCGAAACGATGGGCCGGGCCGTGCGGTCGGAGATGTTCCACAAGGAATACGGCGAAGTCTTTACCGGCGACGAACATTGGCGGGCCCTGCCCGTTCCTGAAGGAGATCTTTACCAGTGGGATCCCTCGTCCACCTACGTCAAAAACCCGCCCTATTTTGTCGACATGAGCCGTCAACCCTCCCCGATTACCGATATTAAGAATGCTCGCGTTCTTGCCGTCCTTGGCGACAGCATTACGACGGATCACATCTCTCCCGCTGGTTCAATCAAGGCGCAAAGCCCCGCCGGCAAATACCTCATAGAGCATGGCGTGGCGCCGAAAGATTTCAACTCTTATGGCTCGCGGAGAGGCAACCATGAGGTGATGGTTCGCGGCACGTTCGCCAATGTTCGATTGAAAAACCTCCTCGCTCCGGGCACCGAGGGCGGCGTGACGCGACATCTGCCCGACGGCGCGCCGATGTCTATTTTCGACGCGGCTATGCAGTACGAAAAGGAAGGCGTGCCGCTAGTGATTCTGGCAGGCAAGGAATATGGCTCTGGCTCTTCACGGGACTGGGCGGCCAAGGGCCCGAAGCTATTGGGCGTCCGCGCCGTGATAGCGGAAAGCTACGAGCGCATTCACCGCAGCAACCTCGTCGGCATGGGCATCCTGCCGTTGCAATTCGCCACCGGAGAAAATGCGTCGAGCTTGGGTCTCACCGGTGAGGAAATTTACGAGATCGCCGGCCTGGAAACGGCTATCAAAGGTAGCCGCCAAGTAACTGTTAAGGCCCGAGGCGTTGACGGCAAAGAACGCGTCGTTAGAACCACTGTCCGCATCGATACGCCGCAGGAGGTTCACTACTACAAAAACGGCGGCATTCTGCCCTACGTGCTGCGACAATTGCTGGGATAGCAAGACCCCAACGCGAAAAAAATGAGCCCGAAGCGCCGGCGAAGGATTGGCGCTTCGGGCTCAAGTTATTGCAGGGCCCTATTAGGAGGACAATTGCCACATGAGCATTTTGAGACTGTCTCCCATTCGTTTGTTCACGCCGAGCGCTGCCGATGGCTCGAAGCCGCAATGAACCATGCAATGCTCGCAGCGTGGATCTTTACCCTTGCCATACTCATCCCAACGAGTGTTTTCCATCAGATCGTTGAATGTGGCGTGATGTTCATCGGTTATGAGGTAGCAAGGTCCTTTCCATCCTTTGATGTTGCGCGTGGGATTACCCCAGGCGGTGCACGTTAGTTCGCGTTTGCCGCTCAGGAATTCCAGATAAATCGGCGACGACATCATTCGATACTTGGTGAGCAACTTTTCGGCCTCACGGAACTTAGCGCGGATGTCGTCGCGCGTCATGAAGATCTCGGCAGCGCCCGTGGGGTTAGTCTCCTGCACGGCCGAATACCCGTAAGCCGGCGACAACATGAAACCATCGACGCCCAACTTGGTCAAATAGCCAAATAGGGCATCCACCTCATTGATGTCCGTTTCCTTGAAGACCGTCGTGTTGGTGCAAACGAGGAAACCGGCTTTTTTAGCGGTCTTGATGCCCTCAACCGCGGCTTGGAACACTCCGTCGCGCTCGACGCACAAGTCGTGGGTTTTTTCCAGACCATCGAGGTGAACGTTAAAAAAGAACCGGCTCGACGGTCTGAATTCATGCATCCGCTTCTGAATGAACATGCCGTTGGTGCAGAGGTAGATATGCTTACGCCGCTTGAGGATTTCGCGGACTAGCTTGCCGATCTCCGGATAAATCATCGGCTCGCCGCCACAGATGCTGACAATCGGCGCCCCGGCTTCATCGACTGCCTCCAGACATTCGGCGACCGTTAGCTTGTCCTTTATCGTTTGCTTGTATTCGCGGATTCGGCCGCAGCCTGTGCAAGTCAGGTTGCAGGCGTGCAAGGGCTCCAGCATGAGGACCAGAGGAAAGCGCTTTTCCCCGGCGAGCTTCTTGCGCGCCATGTAGCCGACCATGGTCGTCGTCAAGGATAGGGGGAATCGCATGGGTCTCTCTCCTCAATCAAATCGAATCTGTTCAGAGCCGCGACTGTGAATGTACGGCCCATCGAAGTTTACCAGGTGTAATTCACTCTCCCCGCATGCACTTTTTTTCCATCGCCGGTTTCCTTCGCGTAGCGAGCCAGTGCCATGAGAGGAAAGTAAAGGCTGTATAGGTGGTATTTCAAATAAAAAACCTTAGGAAAACCTGTACCGGTGAATTGGTCTTCGTGCCAACCGCCGTCGGTTTGCTGTGTATCCAGAAGGAATTGAATGCCCGCGCGGACCGCCTGGCTATTCGCCTCCCCAGCCGCGATCAAGCCGAGAAGGGCCCAGGCCGTTTGCGAACTGGTGACCGTACCCTTGCCGGCCAGTTGCGGATCATCATAACTTCGACAACTCTCGCCCCAGCCGCCGGAAGATTGCTGGGTTTGCTTGAGCCAAACCACGGCCTTGCGAACCATCGGCTGCTGCATGTCGAAGCCGATGTTGCGCAAGCCCAATAGTACCTGCCAGGTGCCGTAAATGTAATTGACTCCCCACCGACCGATCCAGCAACCGCGTTTGTCTTGGGTCGCTTCGAGAAATGCTATGGCCTGGTCAACCTGTGGCTGGCCAATGCAAAAGCCATAATGGCCGAGAGCTTCCAAGACTCGCGCCGTGATGTCGGGGCAGCTAGGATCCAGCATGGCATTATGATCGGCGAACGGCACGCGCGTCAGCACTTGGCGGTTGATGTTGCGATCGAACGCCGCCCAGCCACCATCGCGATTTTGCATGCCCAGAAGCCAGCGGACGGCTCGTTCGGCAGCCGGCCGCCCTCGGTCGGAACCAGCCCGGCCTGATTTCGCCAGGGCCACCAACACCATCGCCGTATCGTCGGTATCGGGATAAAACGCATTGCGGTATTCGAAGAACCAACCACCGGGCTCGAGATCGGGATTGGATGCGCTCCAATCTCCCGCGCGTCTGACCTCACGGTCGAGCAGCCAATCGACGCCGTTTTCAACGGTTTCATTGTCGCCAGTCAGGCCGGCATCCGTGAGGACGTTTACCGTCAGGGCCGTATCCCAAACCGGTGAGAAACAGGGTTGCACGCGGAGAGTCGTTTCCTCCTCAATCATCAAATCGTTGAGTTGCTTGACGGCCCACTGCATTTCCGGCGAATTATCGTCAAGGCCCAGGCACCGAAGGCTAATTATTGTGTAAATGATGGGAGGAAAGATGGCGCCCAGCCCGTCGCTCTCGGCGAAATGGCTGCGCATCCACAACTCCGCTCGGGACAGGGCGGCCTTGCGAAGCAAGGAAAAGCCGAACGGCAGCCGCTCCACGAATTTGTAGATCTGGTCGACGGCCAAAAAGAAATTTGTCCAAGTTAGCCAGCGCCTCGTGGGCGGGTGAGGCCAGAGAGGCGTTTGTGGAGGCGCCATGAACAGCTCGGCGATGCCCCGCTCGGCCGGCAACTCGCGAACTTGTTTGAACCCATAACAAATGCTGAGAGGGACCACGATCGTCCGGGTCCAACTCGACATCTCGTAGAGGTTGATGTACGACCAGCGCGGCAACAGGATCATCTCGGGAGGGACCGCGGCGCAATTGGCATAAGGAAATTGGCCGAGAAGTGCCAGATAAAACTTGGTGAAGCTGTTGCACGACGCGGCGCCGCCCAGCGACCGAATGCAAGCACAGGCCCTTTGCATGTACGGCTTGTCGGCGTCATGACTGCCGATTTTCAGAGCAAAATAGGCTTTAACGGATACGGTGAGATCAACCGGACCGCCGGGGTAATTCGTCCAGCCTCCCTCGGGCAATTGGTGTTGGAGAATGTAACGGCACGCTTTGGCTACCTTTTCGTCGTTTTCTTTGCCAAGAAACGCCATGAGAATGACGTATTCCGACTCCAGGATTGTGTCGCCTTGAAGCTCCCCGACCCAATGACCATCGGATTTTTGCAGGCACAGTAGTCGCTCCCGAGCCCGCTCGACCGCTGTCTGAAGAGGTGAAGGCTTTTGCAAGTCAGCGCTGCGGGAATGTGCAGGGGCGAACACGGTTGGCGCTGGGAGTGTGTCGACTCCGGTCACGGGATTCCCTTCCCTTTCCGGCGGTGGCTGTCCAGACCGCCAATGTCCTCTTGCCCGCGCCAATCTAACCTCTCAACGTGAATTGCCGCAAGATCAATGGCATGACTGGGTCTAGGCTTACGTTTCGCGCCCGCTGGACTAAGCTTCAAAATCGACCACGCCCCCGCTCCTTGGCCGGCAATATCTCCAAACACGTGGTCCACCAACCTGTCAATACGGTCCTGACAAACTCCTCCGGCAATCGTTCCCTCCTCATTTCAGCAGCCAGCAACTCATAATCGTAGATCACAGGAACAAATTCCACACTTAACTCAGGTCGAGCCTCCAGAATCGTATACCAAACGTGCGTGTTCCCATCGTTCTCCGGTCTGCCCAGAACGCCGACATTGACAAAATGACGATTCCCGCCAAGCCGCCGGTGCCATTTGATACCGGTGTGGGTAGCCAATATCACATCCACGTTTTCACCGTCCGCGAGATGTTCGAGAAAGTGCGTCGGTGTCGTCGATTCCCACAGAAACTCATTCATCCGTCGCGGGCTGCCGTGACAAAGCAGGACGCGATAGCGCCCCAGTTGAATGCGCCGTTGGATCGGCAAATCGCGCAGCCAGGCGCGATTGGCGGGACTGGTGTTCTGGAAGGTGTAATGGTAGCTGATGCGGGCGAAATGATTATCGCGCGGGTCGATGTAGCCGCACTGGCAATCGGCCAGGTCGTTGGCAATGGAGTTGTCGTAATTGCCCTGAATACACTGGACGCCATGATCGCGAAGCAGGGGAAAGACGCGATCTGGGTATGGCCCAAAGGCCCCAAGGTCGCCCAGGCAAAAGCAAGCGTCCACCTGCTGAGCTTTCACATCTCGTAAAGCCGCTTCAAGGGCCAAGTAATTGTTATAGATGCCGCCGAAGACCGCAATACGCGACAACTCAGGCATCACGGCCCCCGCTCGACGGGTTGGCGCACAGAGCGCCATATTGATAGCAAGTGTAGCAGGCGTGATGGCGGAGCGAGTAAGGACAGTGGGCCTCCCCGAGACTAGTCCCCAGTCGCGCATCCGGCGCTTGGATAAGAATGGGACACACGAAAACGCCCTGGTCGGTGATGATGCGGCTATGGTTGCAGATCAGTTGGGATTCGTCGTAGCCATCCATCATCTGGTCTGTAACACGTTCTTGCAGATGGTATCCGCGACCTCGGTCCGCCTCGGCGCCAATTCTCAGCGTGGGCATTACTTTGATTCGCGGCCGGTTGTAGCCGTTGGCTCGCAGCATGGCCAGGAACCCTTCGATCAATGCCTTGTCATCGTCGGCTTCATTAACGCGAGCCACGGTGATAATGGGCAAAAAGCCGCGACTCACGAGTTGGCGGACCCCATGCATCGCTCGCTCAAACGTTCCCGATCCCCGGATTGGATCATTGGACTCAGCGGTAAAGCCGTCAATCGAAACGCGGAATTCCAGGCTATAAGGCGAGGCCGATTTCGCGGCAACGAGGCGAGCAAGCCATTGATCCTTGAACACCGTGCCGTTGGTCAACACCGTCGCCGGGCCATACTGCAACGTCAATTCAAGGATCGAAACCATGTCAGGGTTCAGAAAGGGTTCGCCCCCGGTGAAGTAATACTCCTTGACCCCAAGGTTGACCGATTCCTCCAAGGCCGTTCGGACAGCTTCCAAGCCGAGGAATCCGAAAGTGTGATTGTGCGGGCTGCAACTGATGAAGCAATGACGGCATTCCAAATTGCACAGCGTGCCGCCGACTTGAAACCATAGATCGTCCAGGTGAGCAAGGGACACGGCTGGGAACGGCCCATCCAATAGAGGCAGGGGAATGGCCATGGTTAACGCCTCTTATACAAATCAAGTTCCGGCTTGCCCGCGATCAAACCGAACACATCGCGAACCTGCTCAAAGCCGTGGCGCAAGAGAAAATGCGAATTGCGTCCATAACTCTTTGCTCCGAGGATGAAGAAATTCGGCTCCGGATTGCGCAACGTCTCGGCGCCGGTCGAAGTGATGGTCAGGCAATCATTCCCGCTCTGCTTGAGCAAGGCAGCGGCCAAATTCATCGGTCCCAGCGATGCGTAGCACTCGTGGATCTGAAGTTCACGATAAAGACTTGTGTCAGGCGTATAGCCGACATTGGCGACAATTCGCTCGACCTCCCAGGTATGAAGCTTGCCGGCGCATGCGCCCATGACGCGGAAGCCCTTATCTTGGCCGACAGGCTCGATGCTTTCGATGATTGTTTGGCCATGAAACTCCACGTTGCCTTCGCCACGCGTCGCCAAAGTGTTCGCTCGCACGGCCAGGCGATCGCGTTCCTTCAGGGGGTCATTGGATATCCGACGAATGGGGGCAGTATTGCCGCCGCGCGCCAGCCAGATGATCCACGTTTCCGGGTTCTGTTCCGCCAGCGAAGCTAAATTGCAAACGGATGTCGCCGCCGAATACCCCGAGCCAATCAAGAGTATGCTTTTGCCGGCAAACGCATTTTTCTTCTCACCGAGGACGTCGTCGAGGCCATAGCTGATTTGCGGCTCGGCGGCCATTTCGCCGACCGCCGGAATCCCGCCGCTGCCGGCCCAACGATGCTGGCCATACGTTCCGGTGCAATCAAGAACGACATCCGCCTCCTCGATGCGTTCGCGCCCTTTGCTTTCACGCAAAAGCAGACGAAACGGGACGCGCCCGCGCTTGCCGTCCGCGAGGCTATCCTCCTTGAGCAAGCCATGCCGGCCGACGGAGAGCACCTGAGTGTCCGTCTTAACAGCCTTCTTCAAATCCGGGGTCTGGGCGAGAGGCTCCACGTAAGATGCGACGTGTTGCCGGCCGGTGACGCAATCGGCGTCGGACGGAAACTCATGCTGCGGATTTTGTTGGCTGATAGCGGCTCGGCCCAAAGGCGTGCAATTCATGCCGAATGGGCTAAAGAGACGAATGTGGCCCCAACGCCGAAGAAACTCACCGGGCCGGCCACGTTCGTATACCGTCGTGGCAAAGCCCAGTTTTTGCGAATACAGACCTGCCTCCAGGCCGATGGGACCTGCGCCAAGGATCGCGATTCGCAGGGCTTCGCCGCGAGGCATCGTGAACTCCGAAAGGCGGATGACGGAAGGACTGGATGATGGGATGACACAATATCCGAGCACGGCCTATTTGTCATCCCATCATCCCACCATCCCATCATTTCCCTGCCCTGGCCTCGCTGTAGCGCTTGGCGATGGCGCTCCAGTTGACGACGTTCCACCAGGCGTCAACATAATCGGCGCGCTTGTTCTGGTATTTGAGGTAATAGGCATGTTCCCAGACGTCTATGCCCAGGATCGGCTTCTGTCCGTCCATTAGCGGGTTGTCTTGGTTGGGCGTGCTGACGATTTTCATTTGGCCGTCGGCGAGCACGAGCCAGGCCCAGCCGCTGCCGAAGCGGCCCAGGGCAGCTTCCTTGAGCTTGGCTTGAAACGCGCTGAAATCGGTAAATACCTTTTTTATCTCATCCGCGAGGGGGCCGCTTGGTTTGCCGCCCGCGCCTTTTGCCATGATCTCCCAAAACATGCTGTGATTGGCATGGCCGCCGCCGTTGTTGCGGACAGGTGTGCGGATATTCTCCGGCACCTTGTTGATCTCTCGTACCAGCTGGTCGATGGGCTTGGCCGACAGGTCGGCATGGCCTTCAAGAGCCTTGTTCAAGTTGTCAACATAAGCTTTGTGATGGCGGTCGTGGTGAATTTCCATCGTCATTTTGTCGATCGACGGCTCCAAGGCGTCGGCTGGGTAGGGCAAGGGCGGTAGTGTGTAGGCCATGTCATCCTCCAATATTGTGCAAGAACGGCTTCTCAGCATCGGTCATTCGATCCCGAACACAGGATGAATCGATGCGGTTTCAAACCTTTGCCAGACGGCGGTGGCTGGACCGATGGGTAATGTATTCGGGCAAGAAACGTGGGCAATGGCGTTAGCAAGATAGGGGGAATTGCCCTCGATCAACATTGGTTCAACATTAAAATCAAGTACGAGGACGATGAAGAAAATAACGAAGGGTCAGAACAAGCACAATTCTTTCCTCGTCATGAATCTCAAACGTTACTGAGAGCGGTGGGACAATAAGGATGCGTTCAGTGTTTCCCCGCGACTCCCCTTGTTCCCCAGGATTGAACATTAGGCGGTTGTCAATTGCGCTCATAGCCGAAGAGATTGCCGCAACGTCCTCCCCGTTTTCCATTGCACGAACAACAATGGCCGGCAAATCGGTTTCGATGACCGATCGTTTCCAAATGATGGTAAAGGCCATAATTAGGACGCCTGCCGAGGAGACCTGATAATACTCTCCAAGTGGGCGAGTGCTTCGGCGGTTGATACTCCACCCGGCTCAAGTTTCCTTTCCCGTAGTTCTTCATCGCTAACCTCCGCCTTTGCCAAGGCGTAAAGAAGGTCGCGATAAAGACTTGCCGGCAGAAAATGGCCGAGAGGTTGACCCGATTCATCCCATAACTCAACGGGGTGTTCCAAGCCGGTCAATAGAGAACAGAGTGGCTCGTCAACTGTGATATTGCTCATGACTATCACCTTGCAAAATCGGGGGATTCACTAGATTGAATTGTAACGAATAAATAGTATTCCGGTAACTTGGGTCGAGCCATTTTAAGACATGAGACCACACGAATTTCCTCCGATCAATAGGTAATCGATCGTGCCAGAAGCTATCCACAAGGCATTAGACTCTGAAGACCCCGTTAGCAAACTAGGCCACAACGCGAGTCCGATACCAAAAGACATCGACCGGCCTTCCTGCTTCTACCTCGGCCGCGAGTACGACCTGGCCGCGCAAACAGTGCTCGATCGTCCCGTCCTTTACGACGCGGCCGATTTGACCACGCATGGAGTCGTCGTGGGCATGACCGGCTCCGGAAAAACGGGGCTGTGCATCAACCTCCTCGAAGAGGCAGCCATCGACGGCATCCCCTGTATTCTTATCGACCCAAAGGGCGATCTGACGAACCTTCTTCTTCAGTTTCCTGACCTGGATCCGCAGGATTTCCTGAAATGGCTCAATCCGGAGGATGCTCGCCAAAAAGGCATTTCGCTTGAGGACCATGCCAAACAGCTCGCCGACCAGTGGCGTAAAGGCTTGGAAGAGTGGGGCCAAAAGCCCGAGCGAATCAAGCGCCTCAAGGAAGCCGGCGATTTCCGCATCTACACGCCGGGCAGCGAGGCCGGCTTGCCTTTGTCTATCTTGCAAACCTTCACGGCCCCCAAGGGCACGGTCACCCGCGAAGCCCTGAACCAGAAGATCGACGCGACCACGACCGCCTTGCTAGGCTTGACCGGCATCAGTGCCGATCCGGTCAAATCACGCGAGCATATCCTCATAGCGCAACTGCTGCTCAACGCCTGGACCAAGGGTCAGGATCTCGACTTGACGCGCTTGATCAACGAGATCCAGGAGCCGCCCCTTAACACCATCGGCGCTTTTGACGTCGATACGTTTTACCCACAAAAGGAACGGCTCAAGCTTGCCGTCGCGCTCAATAACATTTTGGCGGCGCCCAGTTTCTCAACCTGGATCACCGGCGAGGGCCTGGACTTGGCCAAGCTGCTCGGCGAAGCCAAGAAACCTCGGCATCTCATCTTTTACATCGCCCATTTGGACGATGCCCAGCGCATGTTCTTCGTCACTCTTTTGCTCGAGGAGATTCTTTCCTGGACTCGGAAGCAGTCCGGCACAACGAACTTACGGGCTATTGTCTATTTCGATGAAGTGTTCGGATATCTGCCGCCGCACCCCGCCAACCCGCCGACTAAGGGACCGCTCATGACGCTCCTCAAGCAGGCGCGAGCGTTTGGCGTTGGCATTTTACTGGCGACTCAAAACCCGGTTGATGTGGATTACAAGGCGCTCAGCAATGCCGGCACTTGGTTCATCGGCAAACTGCAAACGGAGCGGGACAAAGCACGCTTAATCGAAGGTTTGCAAGGCGTCGCCGCCGAGCGTGGCACTCTCAGCGACCGGGGCTACCTCGAAACGGTGATCTCCGCCCTGGCCAATCGCGTATTTCTCTTGCACAACGTCCACCGTGGGCAACCGATCTTGCTCAAGTCACGCCATGCCCTATCGTTTCTCCGAGGCCCGTTGACTCGGGACCAAATTGAGCTACTGATGCAGCCTATCAAAGAGAAGCTCCTTGCTAGCGAAAAGCTTGCCCCAAGAGCAACCTCTTCGGATAGCTCAACTCCCGCGGCCATTCCGCTTTGTCCGAAATGCCGGGCGGAGCTTCATGCCAACACAACAGCGTGCATGGCCTGCGGCACACCCTGGACCGGCAAGCCCCCGCCCCAAGAGGATCTTGAGTTCAAGCACACTCTCATGCAAAACGCGATCGTGCCTGGTCGGTCCTCCGCCTTTCCGCCCTTGGGGAACCAATCGGGCGCGCCACCCGAGTTGGCGGCCGGCATCACTCAGTTTTACTTTCCTTTAGTCAAATCAGGAGTCCCGGCTGGTCAGGGTGTGACCTATAAGGCGGGTCTTCTGGCTTGTGCCGAAATTGTCTTTACGGATAAACGCCGTGAGCTAAACGTTAACCGTCCCTATTGCCTTCTTTCTCTTGCGGCGCCCGGCGTTTCGTTAGCCACCTGGCAAACCGCGCGCACCGTTAACCAGACCTTGGCCCCAGGTCCGGAGGCCAATGCTGCCTGGGGTCCTGTTCCCGAGGCCTTGAACACGTCAAAGAAACTGAAGGCCTTGGAAAAAGACTTCCTCGATTATCTCTACGGCAATGCCAAGCTGACGCTGTTCGAGAATCGTAAACTTGGCTTGATCAGCACACCTGGCGAAGACTTGCAAGTTTTTTTGGAGCGCTCCCGATCAGCCTGCCGTCAAGAGGCCGCCAAAGCTCTGGAAGCGGAAAAAAAGAAGATCGAACCAAAGTTTACCGCCCTGGGCGCCGTTCTTCCCGAGGATGGACCTCCGGCTCAGGAGTCGGTCAAAACCGGCGGTTCCTGGCTAGACTGGCTGCCCTTCCTTGGCTCGACCACCATCACAGTGAGTTCCTCTCGCAATCTAACCGAAAAGCAAAGAGCGAAACTGCTCGACCTGGAAAAAACTTGGCAGACCAAAAAAGATGAGTTGGCCGCCAAGTGGAAACAGATCGGCGAAGAATATAGTGAAGTGACGTTGAAGCCCCGCAAGGCGGATATTCGTGTTACCCAATTCGGAATTGCATGGGTCCCCGCTTCCTAAGGGCAAACCGGTGTCATGAATCCAATTGTTCCAGCTATCAAATCAAGCTTTCCAGCAAATACTTCAGCTTCCGCACCTCCGGCTGAACCGCAAACGGGCTGTCCGGAATGTCGCAGACATCGACCGTCAGCAATCGGCTGTAGCGCTGACGGGCCAACTGCGAGATGATCCGGCCATACTCGATGTCGCCTTGGCCGATCCGGACTTGGAAACTGTTTGGCCCGCGCTTGGTGTCGCGAAAGTGGACATGGCGAACGTAGGGAAGGACCTGATCAAAGCCCTTGCCTTGATGGGGACCCGCAAGGTAATGGCTTGGGTCGAGCGTCAAACTCAGACCCGGAACACGCTTGCACAAATCAACCGCCTTGTCGGGATCTTCTGTGTGTGTCCCGGCGACCGTGGCCACGCAAAGAATAACGCCGTCGGCGCCGGCAATCTTCACCAGGCCTGACAACCTCTCCACCTCCCGGTCGAGAGGTTTTTCAACAGATACGGCCCGAATGGTAATGATGGGCACGGCCGAGAGCCTGGCCAAGCGGCAAACGGACCTGAATTGTCGGTCCCATTCCCCGGCTTCCTCGGATGCGATCTCCAGGGAAAAGGCGACCGGAACCAGGCCGGGGCCAATGCGCAGTTTCTGAGCGGCCAAGGCCACGTCGGCGACCACTTCCGAAGCGCGCAAGTGCTTGCTGTGTTCATGAATGGCCACGTCGATCTTATTGAATTCCATCTCGGCGATCATGCGCATGGCCTGGTCGAGCGGATACCGGGCAAAACATTGCGTCGAGCAAGCAACGTACATGGAAGCCTCCGTTCCGGAATAGCGTCCGAAATTCTGTTTACGAGTGTGCGTATTTCTTCCCCAGAGGGGAGGCGGTATAGCGTGATCGGTCTTGGAGGGGAAGAGCAGTTTTTCGGAATTGGAATGATCGGCTCCGGTCGCTCGCGCTCCTCGCCGTCTAAATGAACGTGCAAAACGATTAACAACCTGGTATGGAGCTCCTAAACAATTGGAGATCCAAGTCCAATGCTCACGATTCAACCGACTGAACCCACTTTCCCTGGCGCCTGGCCCGAAATGCTACGCAAAATGGAGGAGACGCTCCAGCGTCTTCTCCCAGGCGGAGAGCGCGACAGTTCTCTCCCTATAGCCGCCGGCGCGGCGCCCGAGGTCGCAGCCAATCCCAAGCAAATCCGTCTCCTTCAGCGGCTGGACAATCATCTGGGAAACTTAGAAGCCTGCATGGGGCGGGCTGAGAATGTTGCCCGGGAAGGGGGCTCGGCGCTGGACGAGGCGATTGCCGAGGTGGAGCGTTGGCTTCAAGCCGTCAGGGACGTCGAGAAAAAGCTGGCAACGTCGGCGGGTAATCCCGTAGGATGACAGCGCCCACCAAGACGGGGTGGGTGGCCGTTCACCGAGTCCTGGCGTAAGGGGTGCCATATGCCGCAATTCGCCGTCATTCTGCCTGCCGCGGGCAAGTCTTCGCGGTTTCGCGACAAGGAAAAGAAGCCGTTCGCCACCCTGGAAGGTCGGGCCGTCTGGCTGCGGACCGCCGAGTATTTCGTCGCTCGTGATGAGGTGATCCAAACCATCCTCATCGTCAATCGTGAGGATGAGGAGCTGGTTCGCCGCCGTTATGGCGCCAACCTTGCTTTTCTCAATGTGCAACTCGCCGATGGTGGAACTGAGCGATTCGAATCCGTCGCCAATGCCCTGGCCCTGGTCAAACCGGAAGTCGAGTTGGTCGCCATTCACGACGCCGTTCGGCCTTGCATCACCGAGGAACTTGTCACGGCGGTCTTTAACAAGGCCGCTCAAACAGGCGCGGCAATACTCGCTGTCCCGGTTACCGACACGCTCAAACGCGTCAATGCCCAGCGGCAAATTGAATCCACCCTGCCGCGCGAAGGCGTGTGGCAAGCCCAGACGCCCCAAGTTTTTCGGCGGGACTGGTTAGTCGAAGCTTACGCCAACCGCGCCAAATTCGGCAAGGACATCACAGATGACGCCCAGCTCATCGAAGCGGCCGGCCACCGCGTTCACATCGTGGAAGGCACTCCGTTAAACGTAAAGATCACGACGAAGCAAGACCTGATCCTGGCCGAAGCCGTTTTGAAGGCCCGTCCCAAACCGCAAGTCCCGCGCGCAGCTCATCCATTTGCGGAAGAGGAGATGTGGGGCAAGCAGACGAAGCCACGCGGCAAGGGCGACCTCGCGTAACTGGGTCAATGCCCGCGCCGCTGCCGTCACGGACTGTTTCTAGGCGGTGGATCGTACTCCCGGAGGCATAGTAAAAAAAGGGACGCGGACAGATCACGAGAATCTGTCGGCGTCCTCTTTTCTACCGCAAGTAGCCATAGCAGCCGCAGGGATACGTCAAGCGCACGCGCGCCGACACACCAGAGCGACTGGCCATGCCAAAATGCGCCTGCGCGTACACTTAAGGGCGCACAAAGAGGGCGCACAAAGAGGGCGCACAAAGGGGACAGCCTACATTAAAGGGCGCACAAAGGGGACAAGGGCGCACAAAGGGGACAGCCTACATTAATCTTGCCGATCTCGTCCTGTTGTAACATAATCCCCCTTATGCCACGCGGGGCACGGGCTGCTCAGGGTGGGTATTGCTATCACGTCCTTAACCGGGGCAATGGCCGGCGTACGGTTTTTCACAAGAAGGGCGATTATGCCGCCTTTGTCAAGCTCCTGGGCGGAGCGGGCGAGCGGGCCGGCATGCGCTTGCTGGCGTATTGCCTGATGCCCAACCATTTTCATTTGGCCGTGTGGCCGGTTCACGACGGCGATTTGAGCCGGTACATGATGTGGCTCTTGACTGCTCATGTGCGTCGCTATCATCAGCATTACCATTCCAGCGGCCACGTCTGGCAAGGGCGTTTTCGGGCCTTTGCCATTCAAGAAGATAACCATTTGCTTAGCGTTCTGCGTTATATTGAGCGGAACCCGGTCCGCGCGGAGCTGTGCGAGCGTGCTCAGAAAAGAAAAGGGGACAGCCTACATTAATCTTGCCGATCTTCTCCCGTTGTAGCAAAATCCCCTTATGCCACGCGGGGCACGCGCTTCTCAGGGTGGGTATTGCTTTCAGAAGAAATCAAAGGGGACAGCCTACATTGTAAGAAGCCTTATCGTCGAAGGACCGCTTCTCGTGAGACATCCGGAACGGTTGGAAGCAGCAGTTGGCAATTGAGATCTGTCGTTGCTGTTGCAAGTCATTGAGTGTTAATGAAGGCTTGTGACTCCCAAATGCGCCCATGAAAATGCGTTTGTGACTCGATTGCTCAAGTGACCCACTGTCTTGATCAGCGCCAAATGAGCGAAAGGGTTTACACGTGTAAACCCCACATTGCCAATCGACCCGACCCTGTGGGCCAAGCTATCCCACCCTGTATGCCAAGCTCGCCCCCATGTGTGCCACCAACATAGGCATCCTGGGGGGTGGTTAGAAGCCCTGAGGCGACTAGTGAGATTGTCGTCGCCGTTCGCTTTCATTGGATGAAGTGCAACGACAATCGCGGGAGGCAAGCCAGTGTCACCGACCAGGAGCAGCAGGACTCACTGGCCGCGCAGCTGGACCCTGTGGATCACCTGACCACCCTCTGGACCAACAAAACGGGTCTCAAGGGTGGGTTTGGCGGTAAGCGCAGTTGCGCTCTTTGGATGTCAGAAGGCCTCGTGCTTTTGCAGCTGGACCCTCTGGATCACCACTTTGACCCTGAGGGTCAGGCACCGACCCTCTGGATCAGCAGCAATTGAGCCAGAGGGTGATCAATTATTGAACACCCGATGCCACCCGAGAGTGTGCTGGGACTCAAGCCGCTCAGGCGAACGGCTCGCTGTCTTTGGTTGGCTTATGAAGGCCACCCAAGTAGGAGCAAGGCAGCTAACACTTGGCGGCCTTCGAACACACTCACAGAGCCGGTCTTGTCGAAAGTTCGTTTCCAACTGGCTTGGGAGGGGATGTGTGGGGGTGAGGAAACAATCTTTTTTAACACCAACAGGCATAAGTGTTTGTGGTAAAAAACTTCGTTTCCGTGCTGGTACCGGTGACGAGAAACGAAAAGATGGGCCTTGCCGTAAAGAAAAGCGGGGCCAGTGACACTCTGCGTTTACCGGCTTTAGTGCGTCCCAGCCGGCGCGGAACAAACTACCTTCAGCGTTGCTGCCAACGTATCCAGGGAAATGGGTTTGCTAAGAATGCGGGTCACGCCTTGCAGGGAATGTGATTCCGCCTGGAGTTGATCCGCCCAGCCGGTCAAAAGGACGATGGGTAAGCCGGCGGATTTCTGCGAAATGATGCGTGCGATTTCTTCGCCGCTGATGCCGGGCAGACCAAGGTCGGTCAGCACCACATCGAATCGGTCTTCCGCGAACACGGCCAAAGCTTCCTCCGCGTCGGCTGTAATGCGCGGGCGATGACCCAAGCTGGTTAAACCGGAATCCAGGAATCGGCGAATGCTTTCTTCGTCTTCAACAACCAGAATGCGCAGACTGCGCTCCGGCTTGGCGAATTCCGGGCCGGGTTTCGGCCCGGCCGTTGACGGTCGAACACCGGCCGTTCCCAGGGGAAATGATACCGTGAAGGTAGTGCCCTGCCCTATTTGCGACTCGACCTTGATTGCGCCGCCATGGCGGTTGACGATGCCGAAGACGACGCTCAATCCCAAGCCGTTGCCGCGTTCGCCTTTGGTCGTGAAAAAGGGCTCGAAAAGGCGCTGACGCACGGCTTCGGATATGCCGACTCCGGTGTCCTGAACGGCCAGAAACGCTTCGTGCTTTGTGCTTGAGGTTCGGAGGAATAACTTACCGCCGTGCGGCATGGCATCGACGGCGTTGAAGACCAGGTTGGTGATCACTTCCCGAATCTCGGCGGCGTTGGCGTTGATGACGGCCCTTTTTCCCGTCTCGACCACCACTTCGATGGGCGCTCCACGGGCCCGGTCCAGGCTTTCCCACTTGTGCCTCGCCAGCTCGATTGTTTGTTTGACCAACTCGTTGAGTTCCAGCGGCTGGACGCCTTCGCCCTTGCGTTTGCGGCTAAAGTCTTGAACTCGGCGAACGACCTGAGCCGCGTCAAGCGCGCAGACCCGGCCCGATTCCAGATGAGTTCGCGTACCGGGTTCGAGGTTGTGACTAAGGAGAGCCAGTTCGAGAAAGCCGAGGACGCCGCAAAGCGAGTTGTTGAACTCGTGAGCCATGCCGCTAGCCAATTCTCCCAAGGCCCGCATTTTTTCCGCCTGGATGAGCTGACCTTGCGTGTGGCGGAGTTCCTCATAAGCGCCGCTCAAACGAGCAAAAAGCTGACAGTTGGAAATGGCTGGGCCGATCAGGTCGGCAACCAGATAGAGGAGTTGAATCTGTTCGACAATAAAGCCGCTGGGCCGGGTGCAGACGCTATGCAGCAAGCCGACAATCCGTTCACCGGCGCGCAAGGGCACGGCAAAACAGGACGCCGCATTCGCCTCGGTAAGGTACAAAGCGAGGTTGCCCTCAGCCAGGTCTTGGACGGAGCCGTGCGTCTCCTTTGACGACAGGCGGTCCGCGAAGAGTGGCTGTCCATCTTTCAGGCTGTTGCCCAGAACGGACTCTTGCGGCTGGAGCCGATGGCCTATGCTGATTCCCTTGGCGCGGGCGCGGGCCACGAAAGCCGCGCTCAAATCAGCCAACACCAGGGACGCCCTTGAAAGTTCGAGGGCACCCTTGGTCAACAAACCAGCGTGATGACCGGTGCGGTCCTCTTTTTCCGATGCCGGTCTTTCCTCCTCTTCAACCAACCAGACCGCCGTCACGTGCAAAGGCAGGTGCCGATCCAGTTCGCGCAACGAAACAGCCAGGATTTGCTCCAAGTCCAGATTGCCGGCCGCCGCTTGGGCCACCGTGTTCAGCAGTTGAAGCTGGGCGAGAAGGCGCGTCTCATCAATGAGGTTGCCCTGCTCAATCCAGGTACAAAGCGATTGGGCTGTCTCTTCATCCGCGCTAGTGAATTCGGTCTGCCCATCGGGCCGGCCCAAATAAAACACGCCGCGGCAACGGCTCGGGCAGTGGAACGGGATCGCGAGCAGCGGCCCCACGCGAGCTTCCAAGGCTTCAAGGTCGAGAGACGGGTCCGACCATTCGCCCGCCGTCGTCCGGAGGGGCCCCGCGTGTTGCGCAATGCGGCGCATGAGGTGGAGAAACCATGTGGTTCGTTCACGCTCGCCGGGCAGTTCGGAGGGTTGGCCGCAAACGAGATGTTCCAGCAGTTCACCATCGGCGGACAGGATCGCGATGCCGCCCTGGGAGGCCCTGAGGAATTTAAAAGCGAGGTCCAGGGCCTGCTGCGAGTGGCTGACCCACGTCTTCTTGGGAACGAACGACGATTTCGCAGGTAGAGGCCGGGCGCCGCTGGGCGGAGTGGGGTTGCTCGCCCGGGGTGCTGGAGTTACGTCCATGGTTAAAGAGGCATCAGATGCCTTTGAATCCTCGGTCACGAATTGGCCTCCATTGGCTGCATGCCTGGAATCTTCTTTTCGCATCCCTTACCTACCACGCCGTGAATATCACTTTTCGCCTATTTAACGGCAGTATGCCCGGTAGAAGAATCGGGGCTGCCGTGCAGAACCGTTGGGCCTACTCCCAGGGCATTGTCGATGGCCACATGCAAGGAATGGCCCACTCCGCGCTGCCGGATGGTGTGAATGCGATGCCGGCAGCGGAGTAAAGCTTGCACGACTTGTGGGTCCCATTGCTTGCCAGACCCTTCAACTAAAGTTTCCTCAACCAGCCGATACGGCAGGGCATCGCGATAGGGCCTCTTGTTGCTCATGGAATCGCATGCCTCGGCTACGGCCAAAATACGGGCCACCAGCGGAATCGCCTCGCCTACCAGACCATCGGGATAGCCCGATCCATCGTAATTCTCATGGTGATAAAGGATGCCGGGCAATAAATGACGGACCGGTCCCAGATCGGATAGGATTGAGTAACCGATCGTCACATGTTGTTTGATGTGGTCGAACTCCTCCGGCGTCAATTTCTCCGATTTGGAGAGGATCGACTCCTTGACGCCGAGGTTGCCCACGTCATGCAGGAGGCCCATCAGGTAAAGTTCGCTCAGATCGTCAGGCGAAAAGCCAAGTTCTCGGCCCAGCTCAACGGTAATGCGGGCCACACGTTCGCTGTGGCCGTAGGTGTAACTATCCTTGGCATCGAGAGCGGCGGTCAACGACTTGGTCAAACCGACGAGAAGGTCCTTCACATCCGCGTAGCGGGCAAAGCTGCGCAGATGCAACTCCAGCAGGCCGACGAAGGGAGATAGGCGTTCAATATCGACAGGTCCAATGAGAGCCGCGGCCTTCGGTGAATCTTTGGTGGAGTAAGCTGGCGATTTGCCGTCGGAGCCATTTGTGAATTGCTTATTGATTGCCAAAACCCAGCCGACCGCGCCGGGATCGGAAACGGGCAAAGCGAGCAGATTGGCGACGCGAGGAAAACCTCGGCCCCAGGTCGTGGTGACCGCGGCGTTGCATACCAAGGCATTTCCCTGTTGAAAGCCGGCTTCCAAAGTCAGGGCATGAAGCAAGCGATGGCAATCCGGCTGGGTTAGGCATTCCTTACCCTTGAGAACAGCCGACGCCCGCGCTTGCAGGGGCACCCAAACCAGCGTTTGAAAAAGCCCCGCTTGCAATGCGGCTTCCAGGATCCGCTCTTTGTGTTGAGCCGGTTCTTGGTGAATCCGCAGGGAGCGAATGAGAACGTCGAGCGTGGGCAGCAGGTTAGGTGGAGCAAATTGGTTACTGGACTCTTGGGAGTCATCGGCTGACGTGCCTGCAAGGTCGTCGGTCAAGCGCAAGCGGTCGGCAACAGCTTGGCCCCAGCGCACGAGACGCGCCTGTTCCAGGGATCTATCCGCATCGACACTTGCAAGTGCCGGTATCGTGGCAACGGCAATGAAAGCCGGGCCATTAGAAGCGTGAACGACCAGGAGCATGCGAAAGTGGCCTTCGCTCGCGGGATGTACACATACCTTTCCCTCGCCCGCCAAATCGACCAAGTGGCCCAGCTGGAAAAGCCCGGTGGGAGGCGTCGCATCGGAATGAAATGGTTCGTTGGAAATCAGGTCGCCATTCGCGGCATCATAAATCGCGAACGGGCAAGCGAATTCTTCGCATAGCAAGGCCGCCAGGGTTTTTGCTTTCTGGAACTGACGAGCGCGTTCGTTTTCCGATTGAGGCAATGGAGTATTTAGGTCCATGGGTATGCTGATACCAAGGGGCTGGAGAGGGGAAACGAGCCGAATGAAGCCACCCGGAAGCCATTGTTAGCCTTACCGGCTGCCGTCCTTTTCTTCTAAAACTGGCGAAGGTGCACCGTATGCCGCGGCCGGGTGATTTCTTCAGAGCAAATGTAGCATTGAATAGCGTCGGACCCGGAGCTTTCGGCGAACTTTGGCGAGAAAGGCAGTGGCCGCGAGAAGGAAGTTCTTGCCTGAGCAAGAAAATTGTGTCAGCCCCGAATAGGAATTTGTAAATAAGGCAAGATAGGCATTAGAGGTTGTTCATTCGTCGACAAAATCATCCAGCCGTGCGATGGCCACGATCTCGGCGCTGACGACCCAGGCACGTTTTCGATTGCGCTTGATGCCCGATGCCACGGACTCGGCGATGTAGTTTTCGCGGGAGGTTTGAGTATCACGAAGGTCGTGAACGTCGGCGTTCTTGAGTTCGAGCAATCGATCGTTAAAGCTCAGCAAAGTTCCAAGGCATACATACGGACTCTTGAGGTCGATTACGACCTTCTGACCGATCAATTCCTCAACCATGAATGCCCCCTCAAGAATGCGGCAGCTGCCTGATGCCCCGACGTAACCTATCTTAATCGTAGAATGCATTATATCGACGGCCCGAGCTAGGCGGAAAGCCGGGACGGTATCGGCTTTGGAACTGCGAGCCCGCGCCGGGAACTACCATGTCTTTAACGGAGCAAGTAATCACGCAGGCGGAGGAACTGGCGGAGTGCTGTTCCTATTTGTCGTCGTGCGGTCATTTTGGATTCGACACGGAGTTCGTGGGTGAGGATTCGTATCATCCGATATTATGTTTAGTTCAAGTGGCCACGAAGGATCGGCTCATTCTGATCGACCCTTTGACGGCCGGCCCGCTCGACGCTTTCTGGCAGCTAGTGGTAAACCCTAAGATCGAGGTAATCGTCCACGCCGGCCGCGAGGAAGTGCGGCTCTGTCACCTCTGGACGGGCGAAAGGCCGGGCAATCTTTTTGATTTGCAAATCGCAGCCGGGCTAGTGGGCCTTAATTATCCCATCGGGCACGGAACCCTGGTTAACCAGCTCCTTCAAATTCGCCTTTCCAAGGCCGAGACTCTGACCGAATGGCGCAATCGGCCCCTGAGCAATGACCAGATCCGGTATGCGTTTGATGATGTCCGCTACCTGCTGCCGCTTTGGGAACGGTTGACACAACGCCTTCAAAAACTCGGCCGGTTGGATTGGGCACGTGAGGAGTTTGCCCGCCTGGGCAACGTCGCCGCCCCGGATGAGCCAAACGGTGAGCGCTGGCGCAAGCTGCGTGGACTCAATGTGCTGGATCGAAAACGACTGGCCATCGTCCGTGAACTGTTCGCCTGGCGCGAAAAAAAGGCGGCCCAAACCAATCGGCCGGTTCGGTCGTTGATTCGCGATGACCTGGTGGTGGAAATCGCCAAGCGCAATTCGAGCCGCGAACGAGAATTGGCCGTAATCCGGGGTCTGCAAAAGCGCGACCTGGGCGAAATCTGCGCGGTGATTGAGCGTGCCCGCGCCTTGCCGCCCGAGCAGTGGCCGATATTCATCGATCGCGATCAGGATCCTCCTCAGGTGCAGTTAGTGGCCGGCCTTCTCACCGCCGCCCTGGGCGACCTTTGCGCTCGGTCGCAGTTGTCCCAATCCTTGGTGGCAAGCTCACAAGACGTTAAACAATTGGTTCGCTCGCGTTTCCTGGGCCAAGAGTTGCCCGATGATTTCCTCCTCGGTCAAGGATGGCGAGGCGCCCATATCTTGCCGGATTTGCTTTCCTTGCTCGAAGGCCGGCGCGGCATACGGATTCATAACCTGAAAGCCGATGCTCCGTTCGTTTACGACGATAAAGCGAAATAACCGTACGCCGTCGGCGAATATCCCTTCAACAATGTCCTATTTCAACATCCGGCTGGATGGACCGTAAGGTTCCCGACCGCTAAACTGCTCTTAACTCCGAACTATAACCGCCTGGTGCGCCTACGGTTTCCGGACAACGTAAAAAGGCCCCTCTCCCCTGTAATCGGGGGAGAGGGGTTGGGGTGAGGGGGCGAGCCTCGCGGCGTAAACTAACCCCCTCACCCCCGGCCCCTCTCCCCCGAGTACAGGGGAGAGGGGGGGAAGAAGTGGTGGGCGCACCTTAGTCTCCTCTCCATTGCAAAGGACGCCAACCGTGCCAGTCATTCTCACGGGTAATCTCGTCAAGCAATATGGCAAGATCGAAGCCCTTAAGGGTGTGAGTATCACCGTTGACAAAGGCGAGATCTACGGCCTCTTGGGCCAAAACGGCGCGGGCAAGACGACGCTCATTAAAATCTTGCTAGGCATCACCAAGGCAACTCATGGCGAAGCTCGTTTGCTGGAAGAACCCGTCGGAACAACCCCCGTCCGCAAGCGCGTCGGCTATCTGCCGGAAGATCACCGCTTTCCCGATTATCACACCGGCAGCAGCTTGCTGGATTTCTATGGCTCCTTGCTCGGCATGAAGCGCGCCGATCGTAAACGACGCATTCCCGAGATGCTGGAAATGGTCGGGATTCTGGGCCGAAAGGATTACAAGATCCGCACCTACTCTAAAGGCATGAAGCAGCGCCTCGGCCTGGCCCAGGCCATGATGCACGATCCGGAAGTAATTTTCTTGGACGAACCGACGGATGGCGTTGATCCGGTTGGCCGCCGCGAGATTCGCGAGATCATGCAACGACTTCGCTCCGAGGGCAAGACGCTGTTCTTGAACTCCCATCTCTTGAGCGAAGTTGAGTTGATATGTGACCGCGTGGGCATTCTGCAAAAAGGGCAAATGATCCGCGAAGGCGACGTTGAGACACTGACCCAACAGCACGGGCTATTTGTCATTGGCCTGGCGCCGGGACAGAAGTTTCCGAGGGACGACGTCGTCGAACACGGTTACAGCGTCGATGAAGTCGGCGAGTTTTGGGAAGTTAGCCTTCATGCCTGCCAGAGCATTGACCCGGTGGTCGATTTGCTGCGAGCGCGCGGCTTAAACCTGCGACACCTCGTTGAAAAACGGCAAAGTCTGGAAGACCTGTTTGTTCAGACGGTTGAAGAAGCGGAACCGGGGGTGGATAGGATCGCCCGGAAAGCTCGCCCCGCTTCTAAAAAAAGGAACCCAGAATGAAGCTCCTGGCCATCCTTCGCGATTCCTTGAAAGAAACGCTGGACGTCAAGCTCTTCTATGTCATGGTAGGGCTGTCGCTCATCGTGGTTCTGCTCGTCGGCAGCATTACGTATAAGCCGGTATCTGTCCAAGAGAGAATCGAGTTCGTCAATAAACTTCAAAACCTCGCAATACGCCAGCAACTCGCTGCGCAGCCGCAGACCCAAAGCCTGGATTTTCATCTCGATACCGAGGACTTTCAAAAGATCTCAGATGAACCTGAGCCCTGGCTCGCTAATTACCGTTTTTTCTACGTCGTCACACTGTCAATTGGAAAAGACGCTGCGAAGCTCAGTCCGGAGGACCGGAAACTCCTGGACAACATGAAGGACCAGTTCAAAAAAGCTATTACGGCAGAGCAACTGGAGCGAAACTTTCATGAATTGTTCCCCGAGGTCAAAGTTAGTGAAGTACCTTCGGACAACCCTGAAAAGATCCGCTATGAAGTAACGACAAGCAAAGGCACTGTCGCCAGGACGCGTCAGGAATGGTTTCATGAGCCAAGGCTTTTTTTCGGCCTTGTGCCGGTCCCGGTGCCTCTCTTCAGCCTTAACAACATTATCAATTTCATCGGCGACCAGGTCATTGGCTCATTCGGTGCGGCGTTCACAATGCTCATCAGCACGATCATGACCGCGTCCTTCATTCCCAACATGCTGGCGAAGGGCACTGTTGATATGTTGCTGGTCAAACCCATTCATCGAGTGACCTTATTGATCTATAGATTTCTCGGCGGCCTATTATTCATGTTTTTTAATACGGTCGTAATCATGGTGGGCATCTGGCTGGGGTTGGGCTTGCAATCGGGCATGTGGGTCACCGCATTCTTGCTGTGCATTTTCGTGTATACCTTCCAATTCACCATGTTTTATGCCGTATCGACCCTGGTCGCGGTGCTAACTCGCAGTGCCATCGTATGCATTCTGGCCTCGTTCATGACTTGGGGAGTCTTGGTTTTGGTGGGCTGGACGCACTGGTTTTTCATCGAGAAGGGCCGGCCAGACAAACCGGTGAGCACGACGGGCCACTGGGCCTATGTCAGCTATGACGCCGTTCATAATGTCTTGCCTCGCTACAAGGACCTCGATTGGCTGACCAGCAAGGAGATTAAACGGGAATTGCACGAGCCCAGACTGGCGACCAGGCCGGACTTGAATGATCCGGCATCCGTTAGAGCTTATGAACAACGGCAAAAACTTATGGAAGCAGTGTATAAAAGCGAACAGGAGAAATTGGACCAGGAATACGGCGCCTATACTTGGACAAGCAGCCTGATTGCATCAAGCTTCTTTATTGCCTTAATGCTGGGTCTGGCCTGCTGGCGATTCGCAACGCGTGACTATTGACAATGGCCGACACCGTCTATCAGCGCTGCATCAACCCGGACTGTTCGGCCACTTTCGCCGTTGAACAGGTGAACTTCCTTTGCGGCCGTTGCGGCAGCCTGCTCGACGTGGCTTATGATTGGAACCGGCTCACGCCGCCAAAAACTTTGCGCGATTTCGAGGCCAAGTGGGCCGATCGCGCCGACCCGCTCAATCTTAGCGGCGTCTGGCGGTTTCGCGAGTTAATGCCGTTTGCCCCATCCGACAAGATCATGACCATCGGCGAAGGGCAGACAATCCTGCAGAAGGCCGACGCCGTTGCCAAGTATGTCGGCCTTGACGCGGGCAAGTTATTCCTTCAATACGAAGGCCTCAACCCGTCCGGCAGCTTCAAGGACAACGGCATGACGGCGGCGTTCACCCATGCCCGCCTCGCCGGCGCGCGCCGGGCGGCCTGCGCCAGCACGGGCAATACCAGCGCCTCTCTCGCGGTTTTCTGTTCGGCGACCGGCTTGATGCGCGCCGTCATTTTCATTGGCAGCGGCAAGATCTCATACGGTAAATTGGCGCAAGCACTCGATCATGGGGCCCTGACCGTACAAATCGCCGGTGACTTCGATGATGCCATGGAGCGCGTCCAGCAAGTTGCCCAGAAGCTGGGCATTTACCTGGTCAACAGCATCAATCCGTTCCGGCTCGAAGGCCAGAAATCGATCATGTTTCGGGTGCTGGAAGCTCTGCGCTGGGAGCCGCCCGACTGGATCGTCGTGCCGGGGGGCAACCTCGGCAATGTCAGCGCTTTCGGCAAGGCTTTCATGGAATTGGAGGAACTGGGGCTGCTCAAACGCCTGCCGCGTTTTGCCGTGATAAACGCCGCCGGCGCCAACACGTTTTATCAACTCTACGAGAAGCAGGGCCTGCGCTGGCACGGCGGCCGGCCGGATCGCCAGCTTGCGGACCGTTATTTCGACCGGCTGGACGCGGAAAAACTCCGGGCCTCGACTATTGCCAGTGCCATCGAGATCAATCGACCCGTCAATCTGCCGAAAGCTTTGCGGGCGATGGATCGCTGCGGCGGCGTGGTCCGCGAGGCCACCGATCAAGAGATCCTCGACGCCAAAGCCAAGGTTGGAGCGGGTGGGCTGGGCTGCGAACCGGCCTCGGCAGCCAGCGTCGCCGGCGCCAGAAAACTGCGTCAGGAAGGGGTAATTGCGCCCAGCGACCGGGTTGTCTGCATATTGACGGGACACCAACTCAAAGACCCCACGGCGACGGTCGCATACCACAGCACCGATCAAAAGACCTTCGATGACGTGCTGGGTCAGCGTGGCGTCCGAAGAGCCACCTACGCCAACCGCGCGGTGCAAGTACCCAACGACCTGGATGAGATCATTAAGACGATTGAGCTTTATTCGTAGATCGACCGGCGAGCGGGGGGCGTAAGCCCCCTGATGACAGGGCCACATTGGAATTACAACGAGTCATCAGGGGGCTAACGCCCCCCGCTCGCCGGCCCAGGCAAAGGACAAAGGCCATGAAAACCATAATCGGCATGAACGGCGCCTGTGGCCGCATGGGGTTGCGAATCATCCAGCTTGCTCATGAAGACAAGGAGTTGAAGATTGGCGCCGCCCTGGAGTATGGCGGAAATCCACAACTCGGGAAGGACATCGGGGAAGTCGCTGGCTTCGGCCATCTTGGGTTGCCGATCCGGTCCGAGATTCCACTCCACGACCGGCTGGACGTCGTTATTGATTTCTCCACGCCCGGTGGAACGATGACAATCCTGAAGACTTGCTTAGCCAGGCGCATTCCACTCGTTGTAGCGACAACGGGCCATACGGCCGAGCAGCGAAAGGAAATCGAGGAGGCAGCCCACGAAACCGCAATCCTGATGGCCCCCAATATGAGCTTGGCGGTGAATCTGCTCATGAAGTTGGCAGGCCAGGCGGCGGCTGTTCTGCGCGACAAGGACTTCGATGTGGAGATTCTCGAACGCCATCACCGCTTCAAGAAAGATTCCCCCAGCGGCACCGCGCTGCACATCGCCCGCAATATCCAGGAAGCCATGGGCCAGACCCAATTACGGCATGGCCGGGAAGGCTTGGTCGGCGAACGCCCGCCTCACGAGATAGGCGTTCACGCTATCCGCGTGGGCGACAATGTCGGCGAGCACACCGTTATCTTCAGTACGTTAGGCGAAACGCTGGAACTGACACATCGTGCTCATGCCCGCGACTGTTACGCCCGCGGCGCTGTGCAAGCCGCCAAGTTTCTGGCTGCCAAGCCGGCGGGGCGTTACACGATGAATGACGTGCTTGGACTCTGAGAAGGCAACAAAAAACGAGAGTTCTAATACAACGCTCTAGAAGGCCGGTCCCCGCTAGTCGGTCACCGGCCCAGGAGGGCGTATATCCATGAACTCCTTCTGGCAAGCCAGCTAAAGAGGCCTTGGGCCTATGTGTACAAACGGATACGATTCAAATGCGGGCAGGCGGGATTCGTTTCATTTCGCCCCTCGGACACCCCGCCTACACTTTTTCAGCTGTCTCCGGAGGGAAGTCGTTATTCCTCGTAAGAGCCACTGACGCAAAATAAGGACTTACGTCGAGAAACGACGGTTATAAACGTTCGTGAGCGTGTCGTCGGACAACCGCGTCGGCGCAAACGAGCGCCGCACCAAACCCAGGCGGGCATCGCGACCAGAGCCATCCATGGCAAGACTCCTCCTCCTTAGAGGCGGCTCACATCCGCCCGGAGTCCCGCATGGCCCCTAGCGCGCTCGGAGCCGCATACGAGGGATTATTGTTGCAAAATCAAACAAGTTCGCAACATTGTTGGAGGGGTATGTGTTGGTCCAGAGTGTGGTAACCTGGTCCATATGGTCAAAGCTGATCCACAGGTCCGCTGGGGCTAAAGCGTCGCTTTGATGTCAAAAGGAAACTGAATGCCTCATCTGCCTTCCTACGACTTCAATTGTCGGGTTAGCGATCCGCCATTAGTAGTTCTGCCTTCAGGCAATCCCACCGCAACCGTCTGAAATCGAAACTACGAACCCAGCATTCGGCGATTCGTGAAGTTACAGCCATCCACCTCATCATTTGCGAGGGGCATCTCGGTTACTCCGCATGGCGAGAACCGAAGCCTTTCCCTATAATTACTTATCTCTCCGGAATTGTCTCACTGAATGAACCCCGGCCCTATTGTAGAGAAGCGCAGGCATGAAGCGTTCGGACATTCGTAATGTGGCGATAATCGCCCACGTCGATCATGGCAAAACCACCCTTGTCGATCAGATGCTACGGCAATCCGGCCTGTTTCGCGAGAGTGAATTGCGCGGCGACTGCATTCTCGACACCAACGATCTGGAGCGCGAACGCGGCATCACGATTCTTGCCAAAAACATCGCCCTCACCCTGGGCACCACAAAAATCAACCTCATTGATACACCCGGCCACGCGGATTTCGGCGGTGAAGTTGAACGCGTTTTGAAGATGGCCGACGGCGCCCTGCTTTTGGTTGACGCCGCGGAAGGCGTCATGCCCCAGACGCGCTTCGTCCTCCGCAAGGCCTTCGACTGCGGCTTGCGTCCTATCGTGGTCATCAACAAGATCGATCGGCACGATGCGCGCGCTCCGGAAGTGCTCAACGGCGTCTTCGATCTCTTCGTCGAACTCGACGCCGACGACGCCACGCTCGATTTCCCCACGATCTACGCGTCGGGCCGAAATGGCATTGCCACGACCGATCTCAGCATTCCCGCGACCGACATCCGGCCTCTCTACGACGCCATTTTGAAGCATGTCCCCACGCCGGAAGTGAACCCCGACGGGCCTCTCCAGATGCTCGTGGTGACTCTTGATTACAGCGATTACGTGGGCCGCATCGCCATTGGTCGTGTGGTGGCCGGCAAGATCCGCAAGAACCAGCGCATCGCGTTGCTCAAGCACGACGCCAAGCGCGTCGACCAGAATATATCCCAACTGTTTGTCTTTGATCGGCTAGGCCGAACCGAAACCAACGAAGTCGCAGCCGGGGATATCTGTGCGGTGGTTGGCCTCGAAGGCGTCGACATCGGCGATACTATCGCGGATATCGAGAATCCCGTAGCTTTGCCGCCCATCAAGGTGGACGAGCCGACGCTCGACATGATCTTCCGTATCAATGACTCGCCGTTTGTCGGGCAAGAGGGCACCTACGTCACGAGCCGGCAACTTCGCGACCGCCTCATGAAGGAGCTGGAATCCAACGTCGCCCTGCGCGTCACGCCCGACGAAGAACGCCGCGACGAATTTCACGTTGCCGGCCGTGGTCTGTTGCATTTATCGATCTTGCTGGAAAACATGCGCCGCGAGGGGTTCGAGCTTTCCGTGGGCAAACCGCGTGTCATCAATAAGGTCGTCAACGGCCAGACCATGGAACCTATTGAATACCTGGTCATTGAAGTGCCGCCTCAGTCGGTAGGGGCGGTCATGGAACTGGTCGGCAATCGCCGGGCCGAGTGTTTGAAGCTTGATTCACATGGCGAGACAACGCATATCGAGTTCACGATTCCCGCTCGCGGTCTAATCGGCCTGCGCACGCGTCTCCTGAATGCGACCCAGGGAGAGGCGGTCATGCACCACAATTTCTACGACTACCAGCCTCTGCGCGGCAGCATCCCCAGTCGCATCAATGGCGTCATGGTGTCCACGGAGACCGGCAAGACCACGGCGTTCGCCCTCGAAAACCTCCAGGACCGCGGCGTGCTCTTCGTCAACCCCGCCGAACAGGTTTACGAGGGGCAGATTTGCGGCGAGCATTGCCGTGACAACGATTTGCCGGTCAACGTTTGCCGCGAAAAGAAGCTGACCAATATGCGCTCGGCCAATTCGGAAAGGACGGTCGTCCTGAAGCCGGCCCGCCAGCAGACATTGGAGCTTGCTTTGGAGTACATTGAGGATGATGAGTTGGTCGAAGTGACGCCCAAGGCCATTCGGTTACGGAAGATGTTTTTGAAAGAAGTCGAACGTAAGCGCTTCGCAAGAAAAGCGCAGTGACCCTGGCGGAGGCATTGTCTCTTGGCGAGCCCGGTCGCGTCAGCGCCGGGAGGAATCCCGGCGCTGACGCGACCGGGCTCGCCGTGATCAATGGCTAGTTCTTATCCTTCTCCTTTTCAACCGGCTTTTTTTCCTCCGGCTTCTTGTCCGCTGGATCGGGCACGGCGTCTCCCGGCGGCGGGGCGGCAGGGACTTCGACCGCCGGAATTAATGCTCTACCCGGAACTAGTCCGATGGCGGCGCCGCCCGGTACTGGCGGAACGGCCATTTCGATGCCGCTAGGTACGCCCGGTATCCCGCTCGAGGCTAAATCGGGTTCGGACCGGAGTTCCTTGGCAATGGCGCTGGAAGTGATGTAAAGAACATTGCCCAGGCGCACCGGCTTGAGTCCGGCCTGTTCGCAGAGAAGACGCACCACTGTCTCGTATGGAACGTCTTCGAACTGAAGCGATACCTCCGCTTTGGCCTCTTTGGCCACTTTCTTATCGATCAGCAAGTTCGTCACCGTCTCCTTGGCCAGGTCCTTGAGGGCCGTTTCCAAGGAGACCTTGTCCAGATCAACATTGACTCGCTGCCTTAGTTGGCGATTGAGTGCCATATCGTCGCTGGTGATGACAACGGTGTCGCCCAAAATGGCATAGCTCAGTCCGTGGGGTTGCAGGATCGCTCGAAGGGCTGTGCGGACCTTGGTATTCTCCTTCTTCACGGAGAGTTGGATTGAGTTGGGATCTAGCCCCATCTGAGCAAGGGTTCCTCTATCCACGGTGAAATTGGCCTTGGTTGCTTCTTGAAAGAAGGCTGTGGCCGAGTCGAGCGTTGAACCGACGCTCTCCGGACTTATTTCGAGGGTCTGGTCGAGCGCCTTGCGGACTTTTTCCGCGGCGCTCTCTGGTTTGGATTTCGGTCCAGCAGCGGGAGCTGCCGACAAAGCAAGGGGGATTGATGCGAAAAATAAAACGGTGGCCATTTCCCTCAAGCAGGCGGTCAGATGGAGCATTTTTCGAACTCCTTGAACTACAGGGTTGAGAGCAATCCAGTCTAACACAGCTTTAGTTATCAAGGAAATGCCTTGTTCGCCGGCAACCCGGCGAGCGGGGCGTGTCCATGCCCCAGTTCCTGGACTAACTTGGTTGTTAACATACCCCGCTCGCCGGGCTCATTCCGTACCCAAATGCTTGACAATGTGTTCCATTGCCGGGAGGAAATACAGGGCCGCTCCATAATGCGTGCAATCGTACCAGACGATTTTTTGCTTGCCGCTGGCTAGCCACAAGGAATCCGCCATCTTGGGGAAGACAATTTCGTCGCGTTTGCCGGCGATCATGAGGACTTTCCGATCGCGAAGGTTGGCGGCGCAGGTCAGCGGATCGGCGGGCGCGATCATTTTTTTCAGGAGTTCCTTGCTGCCGCCCAGCAGTTCCCACGTCTTGCGATATTTGTCAGCCCGGGGATCGTTGTAGTAGGCATCGACCACGCCTCCGCCGCCCAGAAGGATGGCGACACGGTTCAGCTTGGGTTCCATCTCGGCCGCCAAGGTTCCCATGAAGCTGCCCAAGCTGGTGCCGAGCACGCCGAGACGCTTGGCGTCGATCTCCGGGCGGGATTCAAGCCATGCCGTCGCTTGCCGAATGTCGAGCACGGTCTGCCGGACGTTTTCCATGGACTGCACATAGTTGGTCGTAATCATGCGAACGGTGCTGCCCGCCGGCCGGCGCGGTCCATAATAGGCCATCTGCACAAACAGGGCGGCAATGTTTTGCGTTGCCAGGTGCGTGGCGATCATGCGCGACAAGCTCTGGTCGCCGGCGGTGATGTCGAGCACGATAACGCCGGGGAAAGGCCCTTTGCCCTTGGGTCGATAGTATTCACAATGAACCGTGTTGTTTTCCTCGCACTTGGAAACAACAGGAGACGGGATGCGAACTTTGTAAACCTCGATGTTGCTCCGCGGCAAATCATATTCCCGCTCCAATTCCCAGGTAAACTCGTGGGCCTCAAGGCGATAGCGTTCGGGAATACCTTTTTGGTCGGTGCTCGGCTTGAACTCCGCTTTGCCCTTTTCAATCGCAGGGTTATCGGCATGAAGGAACGTGACCGAAGCTATGAGCGACAGGGCAAAGGCATGCATCCGTTATCTCCTCAACCTCTCAACGGTAGAAGCAACGATCTGTTGGCGTGAACAGCTCTTTCGGTTATTTTCACGCAAAGGCGCAAAGGTCGCAAAGCCGGACGCAAAGAAAATAACAGTTTGCCCCTCCTTTGCGTTCGGCTTTACGACCTTTGCGCCTTTGCGTGAAATCCTATTAGCCCATCAATTTGCGAAATTCTTCGAACAAATAAGAACTGTCATGTGGCCCGGCTGAGGCTTCGGGATGGTATTGCACGCTGAAAATAGGATAACGCCGATGCCGCATGCCCTCGAGGGTTTGGTCGTTGAGGTTGATGTGCGTCGGTTCCAGTTCGCTGGGTAAATCGTCCGAGCGGACAGCGAAGCCATGATTCTGCGTGGTGATTTCAACCTTGCCTGTGCGCGTGTTGAGGACAGGCTGATTGACGCCCCGATGCCCGAATTTGAGTTTGAAGGTTCGCCCGCCCAAGGCCAATCCAAGCAATTGATGCCCCAGGCAGATTCCGAAGATCGGTTTGTTGGCGCCGGCTAAATGGCGAATTGTGCCGATGGCATAGCCGAGCGGTTCCGGATCACCAGGCCCATTGGAGAGGAAGATGCCGTCGGGCTTGTGGGCCAGTACTTCCTCGGCTTTTGCAGTCCCAGGCAGTACGGTGACCTTGCAACCTACTTGCGTCAGACAGCGTAAAATGTGCCGCTTCATGCCGAAGTCCAGGGCAACGACATGATGAGCAGGCGGCCGCAGCGGCATATAGGTGGTAAAGGGGCTGTCAAATCCTCCCTTCCACTCAAACGTCTGGCCCGGCATGACCTCGCGCACTAAATCCCTGCCAACGATGTTTGGACTTCCGCATGCTTTTTTGACCAGAGAAGCGTCATCCAGGTCTGTGGTCGAAAGGACGCCGGTCATCGCGCCTTGGACGCGGATGCGACGGACCAAGGCCCGCGTGTCGATTCCTTCAAGGCCGATCACACCGTTCTCGGCCAGGTAGTTATCCAGCGTTCCTTCCGAGCGAAAATTGCTGGGCAGGCGAGACAACTCCCGGACGATGAAGCCCTCGACCTGCGGCTTGCTCGATTCGGTGTCGTCGGAGTTAACTCCGTAGTTGCCGATGAGTGGATACGTCATGGTCACGATCTGACCTTTGTAGGACGGGTCGGTGAGTGTTTCCTGGTAGCCGGTCATGCTGGTGTTGAAAACGACTTCGCCAGACCGTTCTCCGGACGCGCCGAAAGTGCGCCCGGTGTAGACCGTTCCATCCTCTAGAGCTAATTTCGCAAGGCGGTCAGACATGAAAAAAGTATCCTGGTCTGTATTTGGCTAAAGTAGCCCGCCGCTCCGCGGAGGGCTACTTTCCGGCGGGCTACTTTGCTTCGCCGGCAATCATCAAATCAGCTTGACGCTCGAAACAGTTGTCCCATCCTGCGACCTAAAATCAAGCTTGCAAAAAGTAAGCAAGTCGCCAGCATAGCCATCGCGTAGACCGATAACGCGCTGGCGATCATATCGCCGTCTTCCGGGCGCATGAGCAAACCGAGGATGGCCTTGGTAATCGGGTAATACTTCTGTTCCCGCGCCAGCATCAGGCTGTCGCTAACCTCCAGGACAGCAAACGAAAAAGTCAAAATGGCGCCCGCAATCAGGTTCGCTCCGATCAACGGCATTGTTATTGTACGCATCACCCGCCAGCGGCTGGCTCCGAGGTTCTCCGCCGCTTCTTCCAAAACAGGTGGAATCTGCTGCAACCCGGCGAGAGCCGACCGGGTCACGAACGGCAACCGGCGCACCGTATAGGCGACAATCAGGAGCGGCACCGGGTTCCGCGTCGGTTCCAGGTAGGAGCCGAGCCAGCCCAAATTCAAGCTACTGTAGCAAGTCAGGTATCCAAAGGCCAACACGAGGCCCGGCAGCGCCAACGGCAACGTCGCCAGGCCGTCCAGGATGCTGGTCAGCCAACTGGGCCGGCGGGCAACAAGCCAGGCTAGACTAACTCCCAGGATGACGTCGAGCAGCGTGCTGCACACGCTGTAGGCCACGCTGTTCCGCATACTTAACGCGGCGATGCGATTGGACCAAACTTCCTCGAAATAAAACGACGTGTAGGATTCGGGCAATGGCGTCATGATCCAGCGCCGGGCGCAAGCCGTCAGAATCACACTCAACAGCGGCAATAGGGCTAACAGCGTCAAGAAACCAACGCTGGCGTAAATCAAAAGCGTCTGCCCTAGAGCTGCGGGGCGTGGCGCCACCGACACGGCCCCTTTGCCGACTCCTAAATAGGATTGCCGGCTTACGATCCATCGTGCTGTGTAAAACAGCAACAGCGTCACCACTAAAGTTATTACGACCAGCACATAAGCGACGGGATTCGTTCGCTGCGGATCGCTGACTTGATCGTAAATTTGCACGGGAAGGACGCAGGTAAAGTTGAACACCAGAGGCGTACCGAGATCGGTAAAGGCCCAAACAAAAACTAACGCCGCTCCGGCAAAGTAGCCCGGCAGAAGTAGGGGAAAAGTAATCGTGCGGAATACACGCCATTCCCCGGCCCCCAAGTTGCGCGCGGCGTCTTCGAGCGTTGGATCGATATTGGCCCAAGCGGCTGTCAAGTTGAGGTAAAGAATCGGATAGAGATGCAAGACCTGCATTAACACCACGCCGAAGAAACCGCCCTTCCCAAGAAAATCGATTGGCTGGCCGGGATCGAGAAATCCTCCCTTCATCAGCAGAAGATTAACCAGGCCAAATCGTCCCAACAGCCGCTGCAGCCCGATCGCTCCCACAAAAGGCGGCATCAAGAGCGGCACAAGCAACAACCCCGACAGCAAGGCTTGCCCGCGAACACGATAATGCGTCATCCAATAGGCGAGCGGCAGGCACACGAGGGTCGTGATCAGAGTACTGAAAAGGGCCATGAGCAAGCTGTTATTGAGACATTCCCACAGAAATGGCGAGTTTGGTTGAAGGCGAAAGAAGGGAAAGGACGGGCTGCCCAGGAGCTGAAAGCCCAGCGCCTCTTGAAAAAACACCGCCGTCCAGCGCCTTTTACTCACCACCTCCGCTTGGGCGCCCGCATTCTGGAGCTGCTCGGCAAGATTCTTTGCGGGGATTTCGGTCGGAAAGCTTCGCAGGGTAAAAGGCAAGCTGAAGCTCTTCTCAGAGAATTGTTGATCGGGAAAGGATTTGAGCAGCAATGCTAATACGTTGGCGCGGTCTTTCGGAGTCGATCCGAGATCTAGAACGAGGACTTGAAAAACCACATCACTAGCGGAATTGGGAATGACATAGGCCAGCGGATAAATAAGAAAAACGCCGAAAAAAAACAGCAAAGCAAGTTTCAGAGGCAACATCCGCCGGTGCATGGTTTCCTTTCCAGCAGGGCACTATTGGTCGGTATCCTCGGGTAATACGATCACCTGATCGGCGGACACGCCAAGCGTCACGGAATTGCCTGGTTGAAAGTGAGCGAAGGCATTCGGCAAGGCGGCGACGCTGAGGTTGGTCCCATCGCCAGTAATGATGCGCACTTGGAGGATGTCGCCCATGAAGGCAGTGTGCTCGACAATGCCCTGGATTACATTCGCATTCGCAGCTTCCGTGCCCGGATACAGGGACGTCGGTCGAATGGCGCACTGGACCTTTCTATCTGGTGAAAAAGGAGTTGAACCGGTCACTCCGATCAACTTTCCGAGTGGCGTTTGTACATGAACCTTGTCCCCGTCAACTTGAAGCACGCGGCCTGGGATGAGGTTGACGTCGCCTAAAAAACCCGCGATGAAGCCATTAGCGGGCCGTTGGTAAGCCTCGCCCGGCGTCCCAACCTGCACAATGCGGCCGTCTTTCATTACGGCCAGGCGGGCCGCCAGCGATAACGCCTCCTTTTGATCGTGGGTTACGTAGATCATCGTCAACCCGGTCTCTTGGTGCAGCCGGCGTATTTCCTCGCGCATTTCATCGCGGAGGCGAGCATCGAGGTTGGAGAGCGGTTCATCGAGCAAGACGACCCGCGGTTCAATCACCAGGGCGCGGGCCAGGGCGACGCGCTGTTGCTGGCCGCCGCTTAGCTCGTTGGGCCGGCGGTCGCCAAAGCCTTCCATGCGAACCATCTTGAGAGCCTGGTCGACCCTTTGTTTTATCTCCGCGACAGCCATATGGCGCACATTTAAGCCATAGGCTACGTTCTTCGTCACGGACATGTGCGGCCAGAGGGCATAGCTCTGAAAGACCATTCCAGCATCGCGGGCACGAGGTGGAAGGTTTGTAATATTCTGGGCGCCGAAGTGAATCGATCCCTGATCAGGTTGGACAAAGCCCGCGAGAATGCGCAGCAATGTCGTTTTGCCGCAGCCGGACGGACCAAGCAAAAAGAACAACTCGCCGCCGGCGATCTCTAAAGAGACGTGATCGACAGCCAGGGTTTGATTGAAATGTTTGCTGACGTCGCGAATGGCGACCGGCGTACCGGCGTGCTTCATGCTAGCGGCCTCTGGCTCGCCGAAGAACCGCCCGGTAGCGCTCGCGCGCCTGTTCTCCCCAGTGGTTAACGGTGGCGTTACGCACCCGGGCGCCTCCTTCCACAATGTTGCGAGCGTGTACCGAAAGCTCGTCCTCCGAACTCGGCGGCTGAAAGAGTTCGACCTCAAGCGTTTGTTTTTCTTCCGCGGACAGTGGCGACTCCTCAACTGCGGCCCAGGCAGCCGACAAATCGCGGTGCGCGTCCATGATGACGGCGCCAAATAAGTCATTCAAGGCGTCCCACCGGCTATTTCCCAGGCGGCTGTCATAAGTAAATGTATTAACGGAAATAAAAGGGTTGGAATTTCCGACGGCGCGTTGCTCAGGAGGATACGTTTTGTAGAGTTCGGGAACCACACTCATGCGGCCAACCGGATAGCGCTTTGGACCTCCCGGTTCGCCTGGTTGCAAGTGGAAAAGCTTCTGACCTTCGTCGCTCAGCGTGAATTCGACGAAGGCCTTGGCTATAACTGGATTCGGAGCGCCTTTCAAGACGCTGATGGCGTCTGGGTTGATGATTGTCTCCCCGGCGGGCAGATAATAACCCATGCCTTCGGGATCGCGACTGACAGCCCCAAGCGCATTGGCGTCAAGATTCCCAGCCGCGGCCGCTTCGCCGTCGAGGATCTCGCGCGTCAAGGATCCACTGTCCCGAATAAAGCGATGGGTATTGGCGCCGAGCCTCAGCAAAAGTCGGAAACCTTCGTCCCAACCGTGGCTCTGCAAGATCAATTCGTAAACCATGTGCAAACTGCCGGTGACACGGGGGTCGCCTGCCCCTACCCAGCCTCGCAGGCCGGGCCTGCCCAGGTATGCCCATCCCGCCGAATCATCCTCGGAGTCTCCATCAGATGCCTTCAGTCCTGGAGGAATCTGGCCGATTCGATAGAGAACGCGACGATTGTAAAGAATGCCAAAGCTGCTCAGCATGGGTCCGTACCACCGGCCTTCCGGATCGCGCAGTGGAATGCCATTTAACTTGAGTGGAATGCGAGCGAGTAGAGCTTCGGGCAGTTCGATTTTTTCCAGCAATCCCTTGCCGGCCAGGCGCAAATGAGGCTCGGTGCCGCCGCCGAACAGGACATCAATCCCTGTGCCGCCGGGGTTGCTCTCCAGATACTTCGTAATCTGTGAAGTGCCGCCGCCGATATCTTGCCAAATAATGTCTACGCCTTGAGCCACGTCGACGCCCTGGCCGGCCAGAGAGTCCGCGCGGGCGCTAATCCATTCTTGGAAGGCGAGAGCCACTTCCTCGCGTAATTCGTCGCGGTGGGGTGAGATAAGAACAAGGCGCGGCGTTGCTGTCGTGGAAGGAGCGCAGCCGATGGCCCAGGCGATGAGGAAAAAACACAGGGCCGTCCCAAGGAAGGACGGCCCGGCTAACCACGAGCGGGTCATTTGCGCTTATAAGCGAGCGAGAATTCGTCAAATTGCAGGTTTTTGACGCCGCTGCTGCCGGAATCGGAAAAAAACTGTTCGATAAGATCGCGGAGCACAGAGGATTGCAAATAGTAGTAATTATGCTTGCCGTCGCGGCGATAGCCAACCAATCCAGTCATACGCATGAGCGTCAAATGATGACTGACTGCCGGTTGGGATTGCCCCAGAAGGTCGCACAAAGCGGTTACGTGCAGTTCGCCATCCTGAGCCAGCGCCAGCAAAATCTTGAGCCGAGACTTGTCGGCCATGATTTTGAAGACTTCGGAAAACCGGTGGATCGTGTGATCAGAAGTTTTGACCGGAGTGAACAAAGTGCTGACAGGCTTGTGGTTCCGCGTCTTGGTGGCGTGGTTCATCAAAGTCAGATCCCTCCCATTCGGACGCGCTTCAAGACAACGCCGCCTGCCCCAGTGGCGAAACTCCCCGCTCGACATTGAGAGAGGATTGCGGCCTGCCTAGCGCATGCATAAGTAAACAAGATTCCATAGGACAAAAGAATGAACTAATCCTACCGGAGAGATTGGCGAGGCGGAGGAAGAGCTTGCAGGCAGGCAGCGTTAGCGAAGAATCCCCTTGCCACACCAGCTGTCCGGCCGGGCTAACCGGGCTTAGCGAGTACCATTTAGCGAGTAAGGCTATACACTACCGAAACAATACACAGCGTCAATTGAAATCTCATTCATTTCTTTGCATATGGCAAAACGCAACGGTTGGAGTTTCAAATAAGTCCCAAGTGCCCGCGCGGGGATGGTCCTTCCTGGATGCCCCCCGCTGGCGCTTGGGGGCTTGTAATCGGCATCCGCCCTAGCGCTTCAATTCGTATGCTTTGATTTTGCGGTCCAAAGTCGAGCGTTCAATGCCCAGTATTTCCGCGGCGCGGCTTTTGTTCCAATCGGTGTGAGTGAGCATTTCCTCAATATGCCGTTTTTCAATTTGCTCCAGGGATTCGAGCTTGTAGCTCGTTGGTACCGATCCTTCGGGCGTCGCGGGGGGGCTCATTTCGAGCGAAGAAAGCCATATATCCACGGCGTCGATCATCGGGCCATATCCCAAGGCCACGGCGCGTTCGACCACGTTGCGCAGTTCACGGACATTGCCTGGCCATTGATACTCTTGCATTTTCTTCAGCGCAGCCGGAGTAAAGCCACGAATCTTGCGGCCGGTTTCATCGACAAAGCGCCGCAAGAAATGATCGGCGAGAATCGGCACGTCGCTTAACCGCTCCCGTAGGGGAGGTACACGGATCTCGACGACTTGAAGCCGGAAAAATAGGTCGCGGCGGAAGCGGCCTTCCTGGACGGCCTTCTCCAAGGGTTGGTTAGTAGCCGCCACAACCCGAACATCGACTCGGATCGGTGTGTTGCCGCCGACTCGCTCAAACGGATGTCCTTCCAAAACTCGTAGAAACTTGGCCTGGGTGCCGGAATTCATCTCGCCGATTTCGTCAAGGAAGATGGTGCCGTGGTCAGCTGCCTCGAATTTGCCGATTTTCTTTTCCGTCGCTCCAGTAAATGCCCCCTTTTCATGCCCAAACAGTTCGCTCTCGAGCAAGGTTTCAGAAAGAGCGGCACAGTTGAGCGTGACGAATGGGCCCTCGCGACGCTGACTGGAATAATGAATCGCACGGGCAACAAGTTCCTTGCCGGAGCCGCTTTCGCCGCGAATTGAAACGGTTGCATTGGTCCCGGCAACCCGACCGATTTGTGATTCGACGTCCTTGATGGGGGGGCTTTCGCCTATGAGTTCGCTCTCGACCTTTAGCTGAGCGCGCATCCAGCGATTTTGAGATGTCAGCGAATCCTGTCTTTGCATTTGATGGACGACCGCGCCTAGCTGTTTGGCCACGGCCACCGCGAATTCTAAATCCTCGGCATCGAGGGCCTTGTGCGGGTTCGTGCAATAGAGGTGGATCAGCCCAAGCGGTTTGTCATTAAAAACCACGGGAGCGCAAATCAGACTAGTCGCCCCCAGGTCGCTTAAACTCTCGCGATTACGCAGGTAGCGGTCGCGGGCCACGTCCTCGGCCAGGACGGCTTCGCGGGTTGTCACGACTTCCCGGCTGACATATTCAGAAACGCGGACATAATCTTGATTCTTTGGGTCGCGATGACGATGGGCGGTCACCTCAAGCGCGCTGTCCTTGACGGTCAAAATCGCTCCCACCTCGGCTGGGATCGCCTCCAATAGGCCGTCGAGGACGATATTTACCAACTCGGTGTAATCGTAGGCCGATCCCATGGCGAGAGCGAGCCGGTACAAAAGCGCCAAATCGTGTCCCAAACTGTGACGTGCCGGTGCTTCCGGACCAACTTCAGCCGCCGTGTTTTCGGTTGAGCTATCAATAGGAACGGGGGTCAGAAAGCGTGTCTGCCCAAGGCGCTTTTTGATGGAGACGCCGGAGTCGGCCCGGTCTTGAGGCGGCAGTTCGGGCAGTTGGCCCATGTCCTCAACGAAAAGCAAATGGGTTCGCCCCAAGTGGATGTCGTCATTGGGCTCCAGGTCCCATTCCTTGCTTAGACGATCGTTGTTGACGCGTGTGCCGTTGAGGCTGTTGAGATCGCGAACGCGCCAGTGGCCATCGGAGAGGTAAATCTCCGCGTGTTCTCGGCTGCAAAGGTCGTCTTTGAGAACGATGTTATTAGTGGTCGCCCGCCCTAAAGTATAGCGCTGACCGGCGGTTAGGGGGAAAACGTCCCCGAAGCCGTCGTCCAAACGAATGACCAAATAGGCAGATGTGCCAGCCGGCATTGGAGTTCAGGGACACCTGGAGTTAAGAGTTTTCAATGTGAGAGTACCTTATTGGATGAGGGGTATTCGCGGCAAGGAAGTATCTTTCGCCGGTATTATCAAAGGTAGTTAAGCCTGCCTACCTTAAGCCAGCTTCGAGTGAAGTCCAATAAGTCCAAAACACGGATCCTATGAAAATTGCTAAGCTCAAAGCCACCAATCCGGAAGCCAACCAGCCCGGCCAGGGTCTAATCACAATCGTACCGCTTCCCTCCGGCGGATATTCGACGCCTGGATAATCCGGCCGCCAGGGATAACGAATGTCCTGGCTCGCAGGGGCCAAGCGAGCGCGACTTACATATAAAGCATAGCCAACTCCCGCCATCAATATAGCGGAAGCAAGGTAAATGTAGACCGGAATCTCGTTGCCACCGGTATCGATTTTTTCCACTTCCGGCCCAAGATGGCTGGCAATTGCGGAAAGGGAATTGTTCATAAAGTGCAGCAGCATCGGAATCCATAGGGACCGGGTCATTACGTAGGTGAAATGAAGTGCAAGGCCCATGCAAGCCGCCATGAATCCTTGTTGCGGATCAATATGCAGCAGCCCAAAGAAAAACGAAGTCAAAACAATCCCGCCGAACACGCCATACCTTCCGACCAAACCCCTGCCGAGGAAGCCCCGGCACCACAATTCTTCGTTTATGCCGGGGCCGACGCCGATAATCAACACGGCCAACTGCCAGGGCCAAGTGCGAATCTCCTTGACCAATGCTTCCATGCCCATATCATCCGGCCCTTTAATTAGAACGAAAAGTTTAAATAAGTCCCCGAAGCTAGGCAGGAAGTGTTTTGTCCATTCAAAGATGCCGCTGGCCAGGATAGGAAGGGAAGGAAATCCAATGAGTACCAAAGTGAAATGCACAACCCCGGGCCGGCGCATTGCGAGTTTCCGTCTCCAGTCCTTGCCTACAAACAATCGAATAATCAGAAGTGAGAAGAAAATTCCCGTAACTTGGGCGGCAAAAAGCGACGGCATCAAAGATCGCCGCGAGAATTCTTTTCCTTGATCTTGCCCGAACATTTCACTAAGGCCGGCTTGCACATCTCCCGCCTTGATGATTTGGATTCCAATCATCACGGCAATAATAGATAAAGCGGGAACGACCTGTGTCGCCATTAAGTAAACAAAACACCAAAGCCAAGACCACCAAAAACCTGGATGGGGAGGCTTTGGCATGACGATTACAAAAGGTGGATTATCGTCGGCGGGCTGTGCCAGGGGAAGGCCGTCGTAAGTATCCAAGACCTGTGCAGGCCAAATCTGAACATCGTCATCCGCAGGCAAAACCCAATCCAATTCCTTCGAGGAATTAGGCTGGTCCTTATCCTGATCCGGCTCTTCAACTGGAAGCATATCTGACGACATAGCTACACCGCAGGAAAGCAAGGTCATGACCAGGCGAGCGGGGTTGCGTAAGCGCCCCGAGCACTCCCGGCACTAATGCAGCCGGGCTCGCCGATTGCCTAATCACCTCTGTCGAGGTACTAGGTAACTGCCTGAGTTAGTAGTTAATCCACTTCATCTCGGTAAAGAGATTATACAACCACGGATGCCGCCAAGGGTTCCAGGCAGGATAACTCGCCGATAACACGGAAAAGGCCAGTACCAAGTAGCTCAAACCGCGTCCCCAGCGGCTTGAACCCAACCAATCAACGGCAGGAATGGCACTCAGGATCAGAAGGGGCGTCAACCACAAGAGCCAGCGGGCCCCACAGGCCCAGCCGCCATAATTCCGGCTGCGGTCAGACACATAAAAAATGTAGAACGCCAGCACAACTAGCGTAATAACCAAGGTCAATAAGGCCACCCAGGTCAGTCCGCCATATAGGCGTGTCGCCTGCACGAAACCAAGCAGGGCAAAGCCCATGCCGCCTAACGACAAGATAAAGACCGGCGTCAACGAGAAAAGTCCGTGGTGACCCAGGATCAAATGAACGGCATAGTCCCCACGCCCTTCTTTCTCGCTCGCCCAGTCAATGCCTTGCTTTGGCTTCGATGGGTCGACTTTCCAATAACTTCCTTCGTATTCATACCATTCCCCGCCGAACTCTCCGTAGGCGGGGAGGTACTGGTCGATGGCCAGTTTGTTCGTCAGCAGGAATCCCGCCACAGGAATCAAAGCAGCCAGGACGAAACAGAGAACCGCAGGCCAGATTTGGCGCATAACCCACACCAAGAATAGCCCAGCCACCAAGGATGCCGCCGGCAATTCATTGCAGGCGGCGAAAGAGGAAAACAGGCCTGCGGCCGCAGCCTGGAGTTTGGCTCTGGCCGAGGAACCAGGCGATTCCAGCAGGGTCAGGTATAGGGCAAATAGGGCGAGGCAAGCTGCCAGCGTATGATTATTGAGACTAACAAGAAAGGGAGTGATCAACGTTCCGAAACAGGCCGTCGCCATAAGAAACATCCGGCCCCAATCGGTTATCCCGAATCGATCGAGAAGCCGGCCCAACAACCAAAGATAAATGAGAAAGGGCAGGGCATTGAAGCTGAGCAGCAGCGTGCGAACCACCAAATAGCGATCGACTGTAATCGACCAACCGAACGACTTTTTGAGGAGCCAGTACTCGCCCGCCAAGAGTGTCGGGAGAAACGGCGGCTTGCTGGAATAGAGTTCGGAGGTTCCGGGCTTGAGAACTTTGTCAATCGTGCCCCAGCCGTCCTCCGAAACTATGCCGAGGTCTTTTGGCTTGCCGGTTTCTTGGTCGATCTCGTGGTGGCCAATGACATATGTTCCTTGGTCCACCAGAGCGCGAACCGTGTCCCAACGCGAACGATCGTTGGCCCCCAGAGTGGGCATAGGTTCGGGCCGGGTTTTCGGCCATTCGCCGTAGGGAGAGTCGATTTCGCCTTCCGCTCGAAATAGGTTAGGCTCATACACGCGGGCGATTGAAAGAATGCGGCCGCAAACCCCTCCCACGGCGACCGTAATCATTAGCGCATAGGCCCAGCGGCGTATCTTCGTCGTGTCGTGGGAAGGAGTCATATAGTAGAACCTGGCCGGGAAGCGGTAGGAGTTGTTTCATGACTAGCCGATTGCCCCAACCAGGTTTTGGCAGCGGTTTCCGAACCGCGGATTTGCTCGGCAATACTGTAGCTATCCTCGTCCCGACCTTGATAAGCGGTGATCAACTCGGCCAAAAAGCCGATTGACATCATTTGAGCGCCGAGCAACAAAGCGGCCACCGCATAGATTAACAACGGACGTTGGTGGAGCGGCAAGAACGGCTTGGGCTCGGCGGCTATCAAGTTGATCGTCCAGGTAATTCCAAGGTAAATGAGTGCTAAACTACCGACCGCAAAGCTTCCCAAGCCTATGCTCCCCAGAAGATGCTGGGGGCGCTGGCCAAAGCCGGTCAGGAATTTGACCGTGAGCAAATCAAGAAACCCTTTGACGAAGCGGCGCATGCCGTACTTGGACCGGCCGTGAATGCGGGGCCGATGAGCGATCACGATCTCGCCGACCTTGAAACCCCGCGCGGCCGCGAGGACGGGTATGAACCGGTGAAGCTCGCCGTACAAGCGCACCTCGCGGAACACCTCGGCACGATAGCATTTCATGCCGCAGTTGTGATCATGAAGCCAAACTCCCATGAGCATGCTTACCAGCCGATTAAAGAGCCGACTGGGCCAGACCTTATGCCAGGGATCGTGCCGGGTTCTTTTCCAACCGCTGACGACGTCCAGACCCTGGTCCAGGGCAGCCAGGAAGCGGGGAATCTCTGCCGAGTCATCCTGTAAATCGCCATCGAGCGTCAGGATGCGATCGCCCTTGGCCGCCCGGAAACCGGCGGACAGTGCGGCGGCCTTGCCGAAGTTGCGGCGAAATCGAAGGCCGGTCACCTTCAAATTGTTTGCAGCCAGGTCGGCAATGACGCTCCATGAGCCATCGGAGCTCCCATCGTCCACGAAGAAAATCTCCAGGTCGAGCCGCTCTTTCGCGGCGACGGCCATGAGTTCCGCATGGAGCTGCACCAGACTGTCCCGTTCATTGTAAATCGGGATCACCACCGAAATCATGATCGGCCCGGGCAATTTGGCAAGGTTCGAAAGTAGGGGCTACGATTTCGTCATTCTAAGGGGATGGTTGCGGTTAGCCCATGCGGAATCGAAGCGGGAATAGCTACAATGGCAAGAACAGGCAGGAAAGAAGGCAAGGCCAGTTCCTCTGGAATTGCGGCAAACAAGGACAAGAAATAGGCAGACCGCCCGGCCGCATCGCCGCCCGGTTCTACTTCGGTTAACGGTCTCTTTATTCAGGCAAAAAAACATGGCTTCTTCCCAATCGACCCCGGAAATCGTTACCCAGGTGGTCAAATTACCGCCGCGCCAGCCGGACGGCAATAAAGGCAATTATGGCAGAATCTTGGTGGTTGCCGGTTGTCGAGGAATGTCGGGCGCGGCCGTCCTATGTGCCAGCGGTGCTCTACGCTCAGGCGCCGGGCTGGTAAGGCTAGCGGTGCCGGAGGAGATATTGCCCCTGGTGGCCGTGGCCAACCCGTGTTACACAACCGCCCCGTTGCCCCAGGATGATTACGGCCGCTTGGATGAACAGGCCGGCGAAGACCTAATTGCTCTCGCCGAGGCGGACGATGTCATGGCGATGGGACCGGGCATCGGCCATAGTGAAGCGATCACCAATCTCGTGCTCCTGCTTCTCGAACAGGTTCGCATCCCTCTGGTTATCGATGCCGATGCGATCAACGGATTGCGCGGCAACGCCAAACATCTAATGAATCGTGCCGGCCCAACTATTCTTACACCTCATCCAGGAGAATTCGCCCGCCTGCTCTTCACCGACGTGTCCACGGTCCAGGCTCAGAGACAGGATCTGGCCATGCGCTTTGCCGCCGATCATGGCGTGGTTCTCGTCCTCAAGGGGCATCGGTCCATCGTTACCGACGGCAAACAGGTTTATATCAATACAACCGGCAATCCCGGCATGGCAACGGGCGGAAGCGGCGATGTTCTGACTGGCATTATTGCCGCCCTGCTCGGTCAAAAGTTGAAACCCTTTGATGCCGCCCAGCTCGGGGTCTATGTCCACGGATTAGCGGGAGACCTGGCTCGGGGCGCGATGGGTGAAGTTTCGTTGATCGCAACGGATCTGCTCACTTACTTGCCGGCCGCATTTAAGATAACTGGCGGCGCGTAACTAGGTGATCGGCGCTTCAAGACGTTTAGCGGCGAGCCTCCGGCGAGCGCGTACGCCCTCGCCAGAGGCTCGCCGCTAATCTACGTTCCGTATTTTTTGGTCCGAAAAGTCGCTTTTGTCTATTGTCAAAAAGCTTGGGTTCTATCAAATTGGTCCCATGTATGGGGATGTGTTGTCAAGCAAATGTCGTTCGATTCTTGGCGAACTACTGTTGAAGATACAATCCTTTGGTCAAGGGGTCATCCAGGATGTTGGCGCGCACCTCCGACGTTCCCGGCCTTGTAGGGGGGGTGTCCGAGGGATGAAATGAAACGGAAGCGCATCCCTGCCGGACGAGCATGTACACTATACACGCGAACATTATCCGTCAGGGTCATTTTGAAGAGGTGACCGGCATCCGCATTTGGTCAAAACTCGTACTTCGTTCACTCAAGGAAACCTGACATGGAGTTTCTCTGTCCTAGTTGTCAGAAGATGTTGACGGTGCCGGAGCAGTTTGCCGGCCAACCGATGAAATGCCCGCTGTGCGGCAACGCGTTTCAAGCGCCGAGCCTGGCCCCCGCACCGGCCGCCTCCACATCGGATCCCAAATCGGAGACCTATACCTATTCCGTTGCTCCCGAGCCGGAACGGGCGACCCTTTCGTCTGCCCTGGTGACGCCAAAGGGCGCAGCGGATAGGTCCAGTGAGCCTGCCGCTGAAAAGTCCGCAACGCCTCCTCCTCGACCGTCCTCGCCGCCTACGCCGCCCGGAGAATATGGGCGTAAGTTCACCTTGCAATTGAAGCCGCAGTTGTTGCCCTACATCCCAGCCGGGGCTTTGTTTTTGATCTTTATCTTGACGTTTTTTCCTTGGGTGGGCGCGTATCCCAATGGTTTACCGCTCTACAAGCAGAACGCGTGGCAGGCCGCGTTCAATAGCTATACTTCTGATTACGATGATCTCGTACCCGGCACAGAGGAGAAACTGAACCCGGGTGTTAGTGCTCTGACTCTCTTCTGGCTTTTGATCTTCCTTGCGATGCTTGCACTAGCCATCGCCGTAGCGGTCGTGCCCCGGCTTCGAGTCAACCTGCCTCCGGTCGTTCGGCAGTATTGGGCGTGGCGAATGATCGTTATTTGTGGACTCTCGTTAATTCTGCTGCTTTTCATGGTAATTCTGGACCTGGCGCGCTTCCCCCTCGAAGACAAGTTGACAAACAAAGCAAAGGAGACTGCCAAAAGCCAGTTCCCCTTTTCCAAGGACAAAAGTGATAAAGCTCAGAGTTTTTCGGAGTCCTATCTCATCAGTGCCATGGGACTGCAGCACACTAACACGTTTCGGTTGGTCTTCTTTCTTTTGATTATCACCGTTATTTGCGCGCTCCTGGATTATTGGATCGAAAGGCGCGGACCGAATAAACCCTTGCCACGAATTGATATGCTGTGGTGATCTGCATGGGCGAGCGGGGGGCGTAAGCCCCCTGATGACGTGGCGCTATGACCGGGTGCGGTCGGGTCATCAGGGGGCTCACGCTCCCCGGTCGCCAAATCGATCACTCCCAAATCGCCGCATCTTCGCCGTCCAGCCGGAGCGTCAGACATTTGGCGCTGCCGCCGGCCTTCAGAAATTCGTCCAGTTCGACGGCGATCGGTTCGTAACCCCATTCACGCAAGCCTTCAGCCAGCCGCTCACAGCCCGTGTTTGTCACCACCGTCTTGCCCACAACAACCGCGTTGCAACCGAAGCGATGGGCCTCGTTCTCAGGTACGGGCAACAGCCGCCTGACGTGCGTCTCCAGGACCTTTTGGCCATAGGTATCGAATGCGCCAGGAAAATAGATCGCCTCCCCAGGAGCCAGCGGGCAGAAGCAGGTATCCAGGTGATAGAAGCGCGGATTGACGAGTTCCAGGGGTAAAACTTGCCGGCCCAAGACCTTGCCCAGGTATTGATGACCGCCCACGTCGCTGCGAATGCGATAGCCGGCAAACAGGGTCGGCCCGCAAAATAGAGCGTCGCCGGCCCCTTCGAAATAGGTGCCTTTGGGTAGATGCCGAACTTCGAAACCGTGCGCGCCGAACCAGCCATCGAAATGCGGCGTCTCCCGGGCGCGGACCTCGTGGCGAAAGAATGAACTGAAGAAGAGCTTCTCGAAAACCAAGCCCGCGTTGGCCGTGAAGACAAGGTCAGGCAGTCCTTTTTGCGGTGTCATTAACTCGACGGTCACCCCCAGGCCAATCAGCGTCCCATAGAGCTTTACCCACTGCCCGTGCGCCCTTTCAGGCGTGCTGCCGCGCGATCGGCTCATCCACGGATTGATTTCATATTCAATCCCGTAATAATCCGGCGGGCACATCAGAATCCGGGGCTGCCGCATCGGAGAATTCCTTTTCATGCAATACCACGAAAGACAACTTAATTACGAAAATAGAATGAATGGTTTGTCCTCTTTTTCGTGTGTTTTGTGTCTCTTGTGGTTACTTCTTTACTTCTAACTCATTGATTAAAGCGCGCAAGAAGGGTTCAGCATCCGTGACGACGCCGACGGTCTGGATACTGCCTCGATCGGTTAGCTTCGTCACGGTCGCGGGATTGATGTCCACGCAGGCTACCTTTACCCAGGCCGGCAGCATGTTGCCGGTAGCGATGGCGTGCAGCGCGGTCGCCACCATTAGGCTGAAGCCGACGCCATGAACGAGTTCACGCATTCGCCGTTGTGCTTCCAGCGTGTCGGTAATGACATCCGTGAGCGGCCCGTCATCGCGAATGCTGCCGGCTAAAATGTAGGGAATACTGTGGCGGATGCACTCGTACATGATGCCGCTGTTCAAAATGCCCTGGTCCACGGCCGCGCGAATGCCGCCGGCTCGGCGGATGGTATTGATGGCCCGCAGATGGTGTTCGTGACCTTCCTCGGCCGGCAATCCGCGGTCGAGCCAGACGCCGAGGCTGGTGCCATATAGGGCCTGCTCGATGTCGTGCGTAGCCAGAGCGTTGCCGGCAAAAAGAATGTCCAGATAACCAGCTCGAATCATCTTGCAAACGTGCTCGACGCTGCCGGTGTGGACCACGGCCGGGCCTAAGACGGCAAGTATTTTCTCTCCCGCCTGATGCGTTCTCCGCATGGCGGCGGCAATTTCGCGGACGGTAACCCCCTTGGGTTTCTCGCTGGAAACTGGGCTCGCCATGAATTCGAAGAGATTATGCCGCGGCGTCGTTTCGGCAGGAAGGACCCTCAGTCCTTGGCGACCGACGACGATCCGATCTCCCTTCCGTACCTCGGCCATCGGCAAGCAACGGGCCGCGCCCCCTTCAGGATCGAGAAGAATGCCGCAATCCATTTCCATGTCCTCGACATCGATCCATTCCCCATCGATGCGAATTTGGGTGCGGTGGCTGGTCGTGCTATAAAAGCCTTCCGGGAATGCTCCGTCCATATCTGCTTCGGTAAAAATGCAATCTTGCGCGGCGACCGGTGCGGCGCCGTGGTCATGGATCGCGTCGAGGATTTCCTCCAAGACCGTCTCGCTCGGCGCCCGGACCTGAATGCGGGCGAAACTGGGGTCTTCCCGACCTTGGCCCACCCGGATCTCCTTGATCTCGTAAGCGCCGCCGCGCGTGAGGATCTCGTCGAGAATCTTGGGCAGGAGCAACGAATCAATGATGTGCCCCTGGATCTCCACTTCCTCAACATGGCTCATCGGCGCTGGGGAGGTCGGCTGTGTGACTCTCATGCGAGGATTCTCCTTGACCGAATGCCGTTTAGTGGCGAGCGCATAGCCCTACGTGCTCGCCGGTGGCTGGCCGCTAAACTATTAGGCCTTCTGAGTCTTTTCTACCGGGTACTGTCCGTTCCGGGAACTCCCCGTACGGAAGACGTCCTGGAGCATCTCCTTGGTGGCGTCAGGCAAAGTGCTTTCTTGAATTGTCCGGAGAGTGTCCTCAACAGGATACTCAACGCGTTTGAGCTCTATTTTATCGTCCTCGATCACGGCATAGGAAGCGCGCGGGTCGCCGTCGCGCGGCTGCCCAACACTTCCGGGGTTGATGACGAGTTTGTCACCGACTTCGAGGACGTAAGGGTGATGGGTGTGGCCCACGCAAATGACGTCCGCATCGACATTTTGCAAGCGCCGGCCCCAGACCTCCGGATCGGCGGGAGCATACTCGTCCAGCGGGTCTCGCGGGGTGGCGTGGACAAGAAGAAAGCGCGTGTTCTCCAGAGTCAGCATGCGTGAGACGGGCAGGCGAGATAAATAGCGCAAATCCTCTTCGCCGAGCATAGCGCGCGTGAGAGCGCGGGTCATTGCCGTTAGATGTTTAAATCCGCTCTGGCGCACACCCACGGCCACGTCTTGAGCCATGCCATGATCGTGGTTGCCGCGGACGGAGTGGTGCGCCTTGCGCCTTGCCCAATCGATGCAGGGGGCCGGTTCGAGTCCGTAATCGACCAGGTCGCCAAGGAACAGGCAAATGTCGTGCGGCTCGTTGATCGCTTGGAGCGCCGCCCAATTGGCATGAATGTCAGCAAGCAGAAGAATGCGCATAGGGAGCCTAATGCCCTAAAAAATCAGTGAGAATGCTTGACTCGGGTCGTCTTTTGGCAGTATACCGTAGTATTGAAAGTAGAGCGACACCCTACCACTGCCCAGTTTTCCAGATGTTGTCATAGCAAGAAGCCATGCTAGCCGCTAGGAGCGAGTGCAGCCCCAATCGTTAAGGTGTAAGCAACCAAACCGCCACGCGCCGTTCGATGTTGAAGGAGGCGTGATGCTTACGGAAAAACCAATTCGGCGCATGACCTTGCGGCAGCTGCTAACGCATGCCGAGAAGTATTCCCGCGACCTTATCGAACATTTCAACGGCACTTTCTTACCCAAGGTCACCGATTTTCGTGATTTAAGCCGTCCCGTTCGCCGTAAGAGTCACTTCCCCACGATGCTCGCCTTGCTAAACGCCCTTCGAAACCTCGAAAGCGCGGGGACCGAAATCGCTGGGAATATTGATCATTTGAATGAACAAATGCAATCGATTCGTGAACACGCCCAGCGCGAACGGATAAACCGGGCTTAGCTTAAGAACACTACGGAATTCTTGATTGCGATCGTCCGGGCTGCCACAACACATCTTCTTGTCCGTTGCCATTTACTACCCTGGCCAGCACGAAAAGCAAATCCGAGAGCCGATTGAGGTAGATTACAACTTCCCCATTGATGGCCTCCACATGGGAAAGGGACACTACTTCTCTTTCTGCCCGGCGACAAACCGTTCGAGCCATATGGAGCCATGCCGCCTCGGGCCGTCCGCCTGGCAAGACAAAGCTGGTAAGGGCTTTCAAATTGGCATTGAGACGGTCGATGGCTTTCTCCAACCGGGATGTTTGTTCCGGTTTGACTCTCAAGCGCGCTCCCGGCTCCTCCTCCGGTGTTTGAGGGACGCACAGGTCGGCGCCTAAATCAAATAAGTCATTTTGAATACTGTGCAGAAGAAAAACTTCAGGCATTGAGGGAAAGGTTGCAGTCACCACACCCAAGATGGCATTCAACTCGTCTACGCTGCCATAGGCGACTACGCGGGGATGATCCTTGGCAACGCGGGCCCCGTCGCCGAGCGCCGTTTCGCCCTTATCTCCGGTCTTTGTGTAAATTCGAGACAAATAAACCATCGTTCCCTCTTCATTGGGCCGACAAGTCGTTGATCTATCGATTGTAATGCACTTTGATGTTTGTTGTCCTTCTTCAAAGCAATTGCAAAAAGCTGTGAATGAAAGCAGCGCCCGTTCCATCTCTTTGCCGTAAATCAAGGAACAATGGCTTAAGTCCTGCGTCTATGGCGCCTTGATAGTCATTGGTCCAATTGTCGCCTACGAAACAAATTTCCTCCGGGCGCAGTTTCGCCGCCTCGCACATGGCGTGAAAGAATTCAGTAGCCGGTTTACGCCAGCCAACCTCCGAGCTGATTACAAGTTGACTTACCGGTTTCAATCCGGGCATTCCGCGAACAATTGTTCGCAATCGGCTGTCAAAGTTGGAGGCCATGCCCAAGAGATACCCGCGCCGGAATAGCTCGGACAAGACAGTTGTTGATTCCGGATCGCACCACCAGTTCGTCGAGTGGCTGAAATGTGTGAACAGCTCATGGAAAGGGGCGCTTGTATCAGGGACATCGACCAGCGATTCGGCGACTATGCTTCGCCAGCGCTCGGATTCGCGAGCCTCGCTCGTAATGAGGCCTTTGGCATAATCAAGGGCATCCTGACGTTTGAAAGCGGCAATAAAGTTTGCACGAATGGCTTGCGGCGGAAGCCGGCTTCCGAAGCGGCGGCCGACCTCGACATAGACGTCTACGGCCGGTGGGTCTGGGTGAATCAGAGTGCCTACGGCATCGAAGAAAATCGCCTTTACATTTGGTGGCACCATAGGGTTTCAGTAAGCCGCCTGGAAGATAAGTCAAGCCCGGCGGCGCGTCGGTGGCCTGGTAACGAAGCAAGGCCTCAAAGAAGCCTGCCGCGGAGCGGCGGACAACTTTGGCCCTTGCCTCGGGGCTTGAGACGAATCCGTGAGAGGAAAGCCGAAAAAGAATGGGCAAGCCGGACCACAAAGTCCTGTTGATTCCCTTTGAGAGGCTCTCTTCCGCTGGCTGCCGGTGATGGACTGGTAGGGAAGGGGATAAAGGCAGCTGGAAACGCACCCCGAACCCCAACCCGTCGGAGGGGGGTGTCCGGGAGGTGACATAAGACGAATTCAGGGTAGCAGAAAAAAAGGGGAGGCCTAAGAAGAGAGCTGTGGGACAATTCAAAGGGAAGTTGAATGGCGGGAGAATTCGCACAGCTTGTCTTGCAAGATGGCAAGTCGGCGTTCGCAATGGCGTATGGCTCGTTCGAGATGACGGCAAACGACTTCAACGCTGCTCAATTTCTGGCGTTCCTTCTGAAGAGCCGCTCGCGTTTGGTCTAGTTCTAGGGCATGTTCCCAGGCTTTGGCTTGGTCGCCGGTAAAAACGCAACTCTCAATGTGGGAAGCCAACATTGTTGCCCGGACTTCCTGCTTGAGAACGTGCAGACGCAGAGTTTTCGCTTCATGACGCTTTTTGTCCAGAGCGGTCTGGCGGTCGTGAAGTTCCTTGGACAGTTCCTCCGCCTCTTCGCGCCACGCGATGGCAGGATCGGAAGGCCAGAGTTTACGGCCTAGATCGAACACCCGCCGTTCCATGGACTGAAAGAGTTGCTCCAGCGACATGGTCTCGCCCTCTTACCAAACAGAATGCATCTTAGCCGGCAACGGAAAACGTGGAACGCTGTTCCAGTAAGTAATTCGTTCGCCAAGGTGAAACATTGCAAATGATTATTGGAAAGCCGTGCTGTCGGCAGGAAGCAAGAAAAAGGTGACGCATGTTTTTCAGGCAATCCCTATACTGTTGAAAAGCACGTGGAAAATAGTCAGGCTTCTAGCTTCGGAGGATCGCGATGGCGACCAAGGGAGAGATGTTTGCGGGCGTGAGCGTTGCCCTAATAACGCCTTTCAAGAGCGGTGAGATCGATTTCGACGGCCTGCGCCGGCTGGTCGATTGGCACCTCGAACAGGGCACGGATTGCCTTTGTCCGGTTGGCACAACGGGGGAGTCGCCGACGTTGGACCACGAAGAGCATGAACACGTGATTGCTGCCGTTGTAGAGCATGCTCGCGGCCGCATTAAGGTCATGCCGGGTACGGGATCCAACAGCACGCGAGAAGCCATCCGTTTGACGAGGTTCGCTAAGAAGACCGGCGCCGACGGTGCGCTCATGGTAGGTCCCTATTACAATAAGCCGACGCAGGAAGGCTATTACCGGCATTTCGCCGCTGTCGCTGAGGCCGTGGACATCCCCATTGTCCTTTACAACATTCCGGGCCGAACCGGTTCGAATATTCTGCCGGAAACGATCGCCCGGCTCGCGGAATTTCCCCAGATCGTCGGCATCAAAGAGGCGACGGGGTCGCTGGACCAGGCATCCCACATTGCCTCGCTTTGCAACCTGACCCTATTGAGTGGCGACGACAGTTTGACTTTACCGATTATGAGCGTTGGAGGACGCGGCGTCGTATCGGTCGTGGGCAACATTGTCCCACGTGATATGAAAGCGATGGTGGCGGCTTACGACGCGGGGCGCGTTCAAGAAGCCCTTCAGTGGCATCGGAAGCTATTCCCACTATGCCGTGACCTCCTCGGGGTGGCCACTAATCCAATTCCCGTTAAGGCTGCCATCAAACAATTAGGCCGGGGAAACGGTGAGATGCGCTTGCCCATGTGTCCGCTGGATGCGGCTGGCGAGGCACGGGTGAAACAGACATTACAAAACTACGGGTTACTGCGCTAGCTCCTTTGCTATGCTCGTCACGGCTGGGTTCAGGCTTTATCACGAAATAGGATACTAGTGTCCCTGGCTATGGCCGTGGCTCATCTCCGCGATATCGTCATAGCCGTGGTGGTCTACATTTCCATGATTAGGCGAGCGCTGGGCGGCCGGTTCGAGGGCTACTTCCATTGGTGTCCAACCCAAAAGCCCCTGAAGCCAACCGCAAAAAAGGCCAAGAGCCGAGATGGCGGCCACGCAGAGCAGTTGCCACCAGAAATTCGGGATTACCCTCTCCTCAAAAAGCAGGTAAGGTCTCGGTTCAATTTCCGCCCAGACCAGTGCCGCAATCAGCATCAAGAGAACTACGCCTGTCCAGGCCCCTTGACTCAAGACGGGCCAGGCCTTTTTCCAGTTGACGCACCACAGACACCAAGTCACCCACAGGCCGCCTGGCAGCAAGAACAATAAAACACTGGCAATATCTTGTAATTGTGTTTGCAGGTCCATCGCGGTAAGCATCCTGATGAAATGGATCGTATGGTACACCAGGCCCAACGATAGTGGGTAAGCGAGCCGGCGTCAACTTTCCGATTCATTCAAGTTTCGCGTTCGCCGGAGGGCCGTTGCTGAACCAACTTACCCTGGGGGTATATCAGGATGCCACTTTTCGGCGCGCACATGTCTATCGCCGGCGGTTATCATCACGCCTTACTTTCGGCTCAGGCATTCAATTGCGATACCGTTCAACTCTTTACCAAAAACAATAACCAATGGTACGCCAAGGACATTCTTGATGAGGAAATACAAACCTTTCGACGCACCTTGCGGAAAACACGCCTGCGGTATCCCATGGCTCACGATTGCTATCTCATCAACTTGGCCTCTCCCGATGATGCGCTTTACAGAAAGTCCATTGAGGCGTTTGTCGTCGAGATGCACCGTGCCGAGAGGCTCGGCTTGCGGTATCTAGTGACCCATCCTGGCGCTCACATGAACAGTGGCGAGCAAACCGGCTTGATGCGAGTAGCAACGGCGCTTGATGAGATCCACACCCGTTGCCCCGGCTATCAGGTGAAAGTGCTTTTGGAAACAACCGCTGGGCAGGGAACGAGTCTGGGATGGCGCTTCGAACACCTAGCTTCCATCCTGAAGCAGGTCACCGAGCCGAAGCGGCTAGGCGTTTGTCTGGATACCTGCCACGTCTTTGCCGCCGGCTACGCGTTGGCCCCGGAAGCTGAATATCGAAAGACGACCAAAGAATTCGATCGAGTCATCGGTCTTAGGCGCCTCAAGGCGTTTCACCTCAATGATAGTCTCAAGGCTTTTGGGAGCCGCGTGGATCGGCATGCCCATATTGGCCAAGGTCATCTCGGGCTCGAACCGTTTCAGCTGCTGGTTAACGACCCGCGTTTTCGCCATCGACCAATGATCCTGGAAACACCCAAGGAGGATGGCGATCGCATTGATATGGACGCCGTCAACCTCGGAACTCTGCGCAACTTGGTTGGAAGGTAAAGCGGCGAACGTCTCAAGCAACCGGGAGTCGCGGTCGATAATAACCCTTGTCCTCACGGCCAGTAGGGCAATGAGGATCCCACCCCGCAGGAACCGCCTCAGGATTGCAAACCTATGCCGGACGACCCTCAGCCTGAATCTCCCCTCGGTTGAAGGTCGTACTCCGGCCGCTTTCCTTAACGCTGCTTCCTTGGCCTCTTTTGGCCAAGGGGCTCTTGAGGCTGAACCGCATGGGGCTCCGGCATCTAGATGAACGCTTCGGAATCGCTTTGCACCTGCTTCGACCCCTTGCGTGGTGCCCCGCGAAGGCGATTCGTTGCTACGACCCCGCCGGAGCCCCATTTTCCTTTCGAAGTTATTCCAGTTTAGCGGCGAACCTCCGGCGAGCGCGAATTGCTACGAGCTCGCCGGAGGCTCGCCGCTAAACCGCTCTTCCTCACCTTGAAACTCCGAGCCGCGTCCCATAATCATTTCCTTGCGCAAGTTGATTTCACCGAAATTATGCAGGCGAAAATGCGATGGAAATTCAGAACATTCACGCCCGTGAGATTCTCGATAGCCGAGGCAACCCAACCGTTGAGGTCGAAGTCATCCTGGAAGACGGGTCCGTCGGACAGGCGGCCGTTCCAAGCGGCGCCAGCACCGGCGCTCACGAAGCCCTTGAACTGCGTGACAACGATAAGAAACGCTATTTGGGAAAGGGTGTCCTAAAGGCGGTCCATAACGTCAACGAGGAAATCGCCATCAAGCTCGTCGGCCATGATGCTGCCGATCAAGTCGGGGTTGACCGCTATCTTCTCGCCATTGACGGTACCCCGAACAAGGCAAAACTCGGCGCCAACGCCATGCTCGGCGTTTCGCTGGCGGTCGCTCATGCCGCCGCCAACTCGGCCAGTTTGCCTCTCTATCGCTACCTGGGAGGCACCAATGCCAAATATCTGCCCGTTCCAATGATGAACGTCATTAACGGCGGCAAACATGCGGACAATAACATCGATTTTCAAGAATTCATGATCATGCCCCTTGGAGCCAAATCCTTTCAAGAGGCCCTGCGAATGGGCGCTGAAACCTTTCATCACCTGAAAGAAGTGCTGCACAATCGGGGTTTGAGTACGACGGTAGGTGACGAGGGGGGCTTCGCACCAAATTTAAAGAGCAGCGACGAAGCTCTCGAATTCCTGGCTCAGGCGATCGAGAATGCCGGATACAAATTGGGCGATCAGATCGCTTTTGCCTTGGATCCTGCCTGTACGGAACTTTACGACGAGGCCAAGAAGAAGGGCAAAGAAGGTTATTGCTTCTTCAAGAGCAACAAGGACCACATTGCGACCACAGACGAGATGATCGATACTTGGAAGAGGTTGTGTGCCAAATGGCCGATTCGATCTATCGAAGATGGGCTGGCCGAAGACGATTGGGCGGGCTGGCAGAAATTGACCCGCGAATTGGGCGCCAACGTGCAGCTCGTTGGCGACGATTTGTTCGTAACCAACACAAAAAGGCTCGAGCGCGGCATCAAGGAAAAAGCCGGCAACAGCATTCTTATCAAAGTCAACCAGATCGGCACCTTGACCGAGACTCTGGATGCCATCGAGCTAGCTCGCCGCAATAGTTTTACCACGATTATTAGCCATCGCAGTGGTGAGACAGAGGACACGACCATTGCGGATATTGCCGTGGCCACCAATGCGGGCCAGATCAAGACCGGCTCCGCCAGCCGGACGGATCGCATTGCCAAGTATAATCAATTGCTTCGTATCGAAGAGGATCTAGAGGATTCAGCCAGATACGGCGCCGAACTGTGGAGAAAATAGTCAAGGATCGGACATTTTTGGAGCCTGCGGCAGAATTAATGATTGCTTCCACAGAGACTTCATTGGGCCTTATGGCATCTCTTGGGGTTCCAATGGGCTTCATGCCGTCTCATGGGGCCGTCTGACCGGAATTGAATGATGTGGCCGCTATTTCAGCTTGATTCCGTGGCTCAACGGCTACCCTCTGGCTCAAGTGCCTACCCCCTGGACCAGCGGCCCCTGAGCCGCAGGGTAGAGCGTGGGTGGTTAATTTTGCAACAGTCTCTTAGTCAAGAAGACTGCTCATTACGAGGCTCCTTCTGATTCCCAATCCTGCCATGGTGGAAGTACCGGAAAGTTCATGGTTTTCCCGCTTGCTGTTTCGTTTTACGCTAGGTTGTGCCGGCCTTTTGGGAACATTGGTCGTGCTCGCCCCCGTGGTTTCCTCTATAAATCAGCCGATAGTCACTGTGTTTGCGACAGACACGGTTTTGAGACGGATAGCCTTAGCCAGCTCTGTTGGTCTTTTTGCTACCGCTTGCATTTTCTTTCGACGGCCTCATAATCGATCCTCTCTCAGCGCCCGACGCGGCCAAGTCCCGATTCGTGTGCCCCCGCCACCGACCGGCATGGGCGCTTAATTTTCCACCCCGGTTGCCTTTGTGTTTGATTGGCTATTCGATGGTTGCCTGCAGGTCTCCCTCGTGCTCGGCGCGGCCGGCATTGGTATAGCTGTGGCATGGTGGAGGACGCGAGAACGCGGCTACGTCTACGGTTTAGTCTTGGTAGTCGTCTTGGCCGGCGTCTATGTCGGTCTGACATTGATCTACGGTGATACGGCCAAGGAACAAATCAAGCACCGCGTTCAGGATATAGAGGCGGGGGTTCGTGCTGATGACATGGATAGAGTCTTTAGGAACTTTTCGGAAAAGTTCCAAGTGAAGGGATCCTCCGCGACCTTTGACAAGCAAGGGTTTCGCAAGGCTGCCGAAGAAGCGATAAGCAAATACGGCAAGCCAGATTTTCTCATTGACCAGATAGAAGTCGGGACGGTCGACCGAGAGAACGGCGTAGGTAGAGTCGGCTTTATCGTAAAGGTGACACGAAAGGGCGGAGGCGATCCGCTTTTCATGTGCCGATGCGTCGGAACGTTTGCCCGAGAAGAGAAAAACCAATGGCGGTTGAAAACTTTTGAGCTCTTCAACTACGTCAATGCCAACGATCCAATTCCGCTGCCATTTTGAAGGTAGGGCTTTGCAAACCCCATCTTCCTTCGTTAATCACTTTTTGACCGGCGCCAGGCGCAATTCCATCGGCCCGCCGCAGCACTCACACAGCTTTTTTTCGCTGCGGCGAATATTGCAGATGTCGCACCAGTAGTAAACCTCGTGCAATACGCCCTTCTCGTAACTGTGAACATTAACCACCTGCAGCAGGTTGCTGCTCTTCAGGAGGCATCCTGTCAAGCGCATGGGCCGATCAAGCAGGGTCTTATCTAGAAAAAACATCCTAGAGCCGTCGTCCTTGACGAGAGGGTAAGCCTTGCCTTCCTCGGTGACAAGGGCAAGCCAGAAGGGAGCGGCGTCAGCATCTAGATGCGTTCCTTCTTTTTCAATGATCTTTTCCAGAGGAACGACTTTGCCTTTGAAATACTCGTTTTTGGAGTCTTCAGGACCTGCTTTCACCACGAAAGGCATTGTCCATAGGCAAAAGGCAACGGGCGTTACTCCGGCTGCCCAACCAAGCGGAAAGCGTCCCATGTAGGTATCCCCTGGCAATGGGGGTAAAGAAGCGATCTTAGAGCCAACGGCTCTTACAGATCCTTCCAAAGTTCCGACTCGTAATGATCGCTTTGTTTTTTCAACTCTTCCTCGCTAACGGTGGTTCGGAAGGTTAGCGCGGATACGTCGAGTTTCGGCTTGCGTCGAGATTCCTTGCCTTTTGGTTTTTCGGCCGTTTGTATAGGTTTATTTTCCTCAGCCTGCATCTGCTCGTCGCGGCGTTTGCGGCGGAGGTAGAGTTTGATGGGCACCTCGGAAAAGGGCAGCTGATCGCGAAACACCTTGAGTAAGTAGCGCTGATACGTATTGTCGAACAGGTCCGGGCTATTCGTGAATAGAACAATTGTTGGCGGGTTGCTGGCCACCTGGGTGGCATAGTAGACCTTGGGTCGCCGGTTTTGGCGAAGCGGCGGCGGCTGTTTTTCGAGTGCCTCGTGGACAACTCTATTAAGGTCGCCCGTCCCGACCCGCTGCGACGCTTGTTTGAAAAGATGCTGAGCCAGGTTCAAAACAGTCTGCACGTTCTTGCCACTCTTGGCCGTGATGAAAGCGATCGGAACGTAGTCGAGGCTAGGAAAGGTGGCCCGCATGTAGGTGCCAAACTTGCTCGTGGGCATTGGCACCATCAAATCCCATTTGTTAATGACAAAAATGGCCGGTTTATTCTGATCGAAAACATAATCCGCCAGTTGCTTATCGACCTTGCTGACGCGAGCCCGCGGATCATGAAAGAGTAAAACAACGTCGGCCCGGCGAATCGACCGCTCGGCCCGGGTCATGCTGTAAAACTCGATATCGGAGCTGATGCTCCCCTTGCGGCGGACGCCGGCCGTGTCGATGGCGACAAATACTTTGCCGTCTCGCTCGAAACGAACGTCAACGCTATCGCGCGTCGTTCCGGGCACCTCGCTGACAATCATGCGCTCGCTCTGAGCCAAGCTGTTAATAAAGGTCGATTTGCCCGTGTTGCGCCGGCCTACAATGGCCAACTTCATGGCTACGCCGGGGTTTTCGTCGATTTCCACTTGTTCGGGCAGGCGCTCGTACAAAAGGTCGAGCAGTTCGTCCTTGCCGCGATTCTGTTTGGCGCTGACGCAGGCCAACTTGCCCCGGCCCACCTTGTAAAACTCGGAGGCCAAGGGCTCGATTTCCGGTGTGTCGCACTTGTTGGCAACGCAAATAACCGGTTTGTCGACATAGCGAAGGCGGCGGGCCACATCATCGTCTAGCGGCATGATTCCCGCTCGGACGTCGACCACGAACAGAATTACATGAGCTTCTTCGATGGCTGTTTCAATCTGCTTTTCGACCTGAAGCGTCAGGTTGTCGACATCCTGGATGCCCATGCCGCCGGTGTCGATTAACTCAAAGAAGCGATCGTTGACCTTGATGAGGGAGGAAAGGCGGTCGCGCGTCACCCCAGCCGTGGGATCTACAATGGCGATCCGGTGGCCGCTCAGCCAGTTGAACAGCGAGGATTTCCCTACATTGGGACGGCCAACAATAGCAACGACGGGAACGGCCACGAACTACATCTCCATCCGGCAGGCAAGGGTGCGGCTCTCAAAGTTGGTGAGGTATACAGAGTCTATTATAAGAGTAAACCTCAGACGATGAGGTAACGGACCGGAATTAGGGGGGTCTAAACCAAATAGGCAGTATTAAGAATACGATTGTTTCTTTATTAGGGTTCGATTCAGTAAGGTAATCGCCCAAACCAGTTACGTCGGCAAGGGGGCGGTAAATGGGGACGTCTGGCGCACCCTATTAGGCCGCCTTGCGAGAGGCACGTTTGTTCAGTGAATGCTTTGGGAAGGCTCACTTTCAGGCCGCCTCTTCAATCGATCAGTCGCCGGGTTAAATCTCCATAGGCATCGATACGGCGATCGCGCAGGAATGGCCAGTTACGGCGAATCTCCTCCTGCCGAGGGATGGGGCATTCCACGATTACGATTTCTTCCCGGTCATGCGAAGCTCGCTTGATTATTTGACCAAAAGGGTCACTAACGAACGAGGCGCCCCAAAACTCCAATCCACTGTCCTCCGGTCCCTCATGGCCGACGCGATTCGCTGCCGCAACGTAAACCCCATTGGCCACGGCATGCGACCGCTGTATCAACTCCCACGCCTCATGCTGAGCCCGGCCATACTCCTTTTTTTCCCGCGGGTGCCAGCCGATCGCGGTGGGATAAAGCAAAACAGTAGCGCCTTGAAGAGCTGTCAATCGTGCCGCCTCGGGATACCACTGGTCCCAGCAGACGAGGACGCCGATTCGACCAAAACGCGTTTCGAAAGTCTTGAATCCCAGGTCGCCCGGGGTGAAGTAGTATTTTTCAAAGTACAGCGGATCATCGGGGATGTGCATCTTGCGGTAGATGCCGCGCAACGTCCCGTCGGCGTCAAGAATGGCTGCCGTGTTGTGGTAAACTCCGGCAATTCGCCGCTCAAACAGCGACGCCACGATGACGCACCCCGTTTCGCGTGCCAATTGCGACATGACTTCCGTCGTGGGGCCGGGAATAGGCTCAGCCAGATCAAACAGGCTCGGATCCTGGCGCTGGCAGAAGTACTGCGAGCGGAACAACTCTTGCAAACATATGATCTGAGCCCCGGAGGCGGCGGCTTCGCGAATGCGGAGCACCGCTTTATCCAGATTGGCTTGCGGGTTGGGCTCCGACCGCATTTGGATCAAGCCAAGCGTAAATGATGATGGGGTGCAATCCACTTTTGGAGCCTCAAACCGCGAATGGATCAATCTGAAGCCATTGTATGGTCCCGAGTCACTCGTCGCTCCTTGCCTTGGCTCACGGCCATATCTTCTTCATCCTGTCATGGCAAAGGCTGCAGGCGTATAGGGTCGTCTCCTTTGGGCCCCTCAATCCCTGTTCCACCATAAGAACCTTCGTTTCTACCAAAACTGGATTCGTTTCACTCGGACGCCACCAGTAGTGAAACGATCTTTTTTGCCGGAAGTCATTGCAATCTATGCCATTAGGAAAGATCGTTTCTCCACCCCCTCACACACCCCCCACGGCGACCTGAAACGAACCTTCTGGCACGTGCAGCACGGCCCTCAGCCCCGAAGCGGGTTTCGACGCCCAAACCATGGCGGCGACCCTTTGCCCTGAAACGCGGGGTCTGCCCCGCCGTCAGCTTGGCAGACATGCTGTACCAAAGGCATCCAAAGACAATGAACGATCCTACGTTGGCGGAGAAGTCCTTCCAAAGGAAATTGGCACCAAAGATGAGTACACGCTGGTCAGCGGCCGACTGATCATCTAGCCTATAATGTTAACCGGCGCAAGGATGACAACCGATCATGTCGGATTCCAATTTACCAACCGCTTCCGAATTGACACGGCAGGTCCGGCAGCACCTGGAAAGCCTGCGGGCTTCCGGCGTCGAGTGGCTCCCTGCCGCTAAGGTTGGTTCACAATTTACAATCTCGGATTTGTGTGCACAGGATTCGGCCCAAGCTCGTTCTCAAGCCGCGCCGGACGAAAGCGCCACTCAACCCGAAGGATCGCACATGAGCGGAACCACTACCAAATCCCATGAAATATCCCACGCCGATGTCGAGGGCCGTGGCCTGGCCCTTCAAGTGCTCGCCGCCGAGGTGGCCAAGTGTACTCGCTGTCCTGAACTTTCCGCGACGCGCACGCAGACGGTCTTCGGAGTCGGCAAACTCGATTCGGATCTCTGTTTTATCGGTGAAGCGCCAGGCGCCGATGAAGATGCCACCGGAGAACCATTCGTCGGGGCGGCGGGCAAATTGCTCAATCGCATTATCGCGGCTTGCGGCATGAAGCGCGAGGAGGTCTACATTTGCAACATCATTAAATGCCGCCCGCCTGGCAACCGCCCTCCGCTGCCCAACGAGGCAGCGAATTGTCGAGAGTATTTGGACAAGCAGCTCGAGCTTGTTAAGCCCCATTTCATTTGCGCCTTGGGCGCCACGGCGGCTCAATACCTCCTGGGCACCAAGCAATCAATCGGCAGGCTCCGTGGTCAATTTCAGGAATATAAAGGCGTGCCGGTGATGTGCACGTATCACCCGGCTTATTTGTTGCGGAGCCCAGAAAGAAAGGCCGATGTCTGGGAAGATATGAAGAAGCTAATGACTCGCATGGGCCGGACAATTCCGAAGAAATAGGCAGAACAAACGAAGTAGGGACAGTTTAGACCCTTACATTAGCGCCAAATTTGCTCGGTTGCGAACTGCTGTGGAGGGCGCACCTTCTCTGGCAAGCAGCAGCACACTCGACCTTGCTTGGATGACTTAAGGGGCTGGTGGCGGCAAGGGGACCATTTCCTGAAGCTTGTGTTCGAGTTGCTTGAGCGTTACGGGTCGAACCATGACGCTGACATGGGGTCGGACTTGGACGCGGTTGGCCCAATCGGCCTGCTCTTGGTTCAAGACGAGGATGCCCACGCAAGTGAGTTCTTGCCGGTCCACCTCTTTCATTATCCGCTCGAAAATCAATAAACCGTCTTCGCCTGTGGTGCCGGCATCCAGCACAATCGCGTCAAAGGGCTGTTGACGAAACCGATCCATCGCCCGCACCGGGTCAGCGGCCATGAAAACCCGATAACCCAGTTCCTTGAACCCCTCTCGGATTTTATCCTGCAAGCGTTCGTCGCTTTCCGCGACGAACACCGATCGTGTTGTCAAGTTCGTCGTATTGGTACTATTCTTGCCTTCCATCTCGCGCCGCACCGATCGTATCGCTTCCACCAGCTGAGACGCGGTCTGGTACCGGTGCTGCGGATTCATGGCCATCATGGAATCGAGCAAACTAAAGAGCGAAGCCGGGGCCTTAACCTCGGCCCGGCTGATGGGTATGACATTATCGAACCGATGGCGGGCCATGCGGGCTAGCTTATTGCGCGTCGGATCGAGCGGGGGCCGGCCTGTCAGCATCTCGTAGAAAACGCATCCGAGGAAGTAGATATCGCTGCGCAAATCGCCCGCCTTGACGTTGGTGGTCTTCTCCAAGCCGGCGTAATCGACGGTGCGCTCGACACGATCCTCGTCCGAATTGGACAATTGAAAGTATTTGGCCAGCCCGAAGTCCACGAGTTTGGCGTTGCCCTGAGTGGAAATAAGGATATTCGTCAATTTGATATCGCGGTGGCTCACACCGCGTGCATGGGCATGGGCTAGACCAGCGGCGGTATCTTCGAGGAGGCGCAACGCCTCCAAGGGTTCCAGCTTTTTGCGAATGGCCAGGATGTCGCGCAGATTGCCGCCTTCAACGAATTCCATCACGATGAAATACTGGCCACTGGCCACATCATGACTGACATTCAAGATTTCAACGATTCCCGCGTGCCTGAGGGAAAGTCCGACTTTGCCCTCACGCTCAAAAAGATCGATACGTTGTTGGTCTTCACTCCAACGGCGGCGAAGGACCTTGAGAGCGATCACCCGGCCGGTCCGCGGGTCCTCCGCGCGGAAAACGCGACCAAAGCTCCCGGACGCGACCTTGTAGAGAATCCGGTATCCCCCGAGGAAAAAGCCGTCGGTGTCTCCCTTTAGGAGACGACTACTTTGCCAGGGGGTGAGATATCCTTTGCGCTCGAGAAAGCGCAAAAACGGCTCCGGATCGCCGCCTATCTGGCCCAGCTCATTCCGGGCTTCGTCCAGCTGAGCTTCTGTCAAGAGACCCGTTTGCAGGGTTAACTTGGCTAGAATGGCCGCGTCGAAATTGTCCATGGAAAATCCGTTACACGGCAAAGCGCCAGTTGAACGATCATCATCCATCTAAACGCATTCTAACCTATGCCGGCTTTATGCCAAGCAAAACGTGTAAAGGCTTGTTAATTTAGCAGCTGTTCGAGCATCGCATTGTTGTTGATCCCGATGGCCACAATTGGTAGGTGCACTTTGACAAATCGGTTGACACCGCGTAATGGATTGGCAGCCCTTGCTCAGGCCGCGGGTAAAGAATTCATTTCCCTCTTCCGGCATGGCACGCTTGAAATCGAAATCTACAAACCGAACAAAGTGGACCATCAGCAGCCGCATACTCGCGATGAGGTTTATGTCGTCATCTCCGGCGCCGGCTTCTTCGTTAAGGACGGCGTCCGGCAGCCGTTCGAGGCAGGAGAAGTTCTCTTCGCCGCTGCCGGAGTCAACCACCGATTCGTGAATTTCACCGAAGACTTCGCTACCTGGGTGTTCTTTTACGGTCCGGAAGGGGGAGAGGAATCTACAAAATCGTAGCGGATCAAGGTTGCACAATCTCACTAGGCTGAATCGCGAGCAAGGACCGCGCCAATTTCCTTGCTATCGCTTCGGGCTGGTGAGGTCTCTATTTTCACGCAGTTCCCTGCGGCCATCATCCGGGATCGGAAGCCGCGACCATTATGGGTTCCGTCTTTGCAAGGTGACTGCGTTCCTTCACCTTATTGGGCTCTTGGGCCGCAGCCTGCTCTTGCATTTGTGACGCGGGCTGGCGAGAGTCGTGGAAGTGTGCGACGACGACCGTGATGTTATCCGGCCCCCCATGAGCGTTCGCGGCGTCCACTAGCTGCCGGCATAGCTCTTTTGCGGTCTGCTTTTGCCGGAGCGTCTTGAGAATCTCTTCATCTCGAACGGGTTTATTAAGGCCGTCGGTACATAGCAAGAGCGTATCGCCAATCTGCAAGGTGGCCTTGTAAACGTCAACCTTTAGGTCATTGGAGTCGCCGCCGACGCAGTTCCAGAGGACTTTGCTCCACCGCGATTCCTGGGCCTCCTCGGGACTAAGCGCTCCACTATCAACGAGCTGTTGCGCGACGGTGTGGTCGGTGGTAATTTGCTCCAGGCGCGAGTCCCGCAGTAGATAGCAGCGGCTATCACCGGCATGGAGGACATAGAGGCGAGGCCAAAGCATATAGGCCATGGTCAACGTCGTCCCCATTTTCCGAGGTTCAAAGGCGCCGGACTCCGCGGCATTCTGAATGCTTTCCTGGCACATTTCCAGCGCCGCCTTCAATTCCTCCTCAAGATCTTCCTCGCGGTTTTCTTCGAGCCGGAAGAACCAGTGCATGGTATTGAGGAGATAATGCGACATGCTCTGGACGGCAATTGTGCTGGCGCGCTTACCTTCCGCGTGGCCGCCCATGCCATCCGCGACCAGAAAGAGCTGTCCTTGTGAGCCACCGAACAAACGCGTGTGGTCCTCGTGAGTAAGGCTCGTCTGGTGAATGAGCATCGACTTATTCAAGTCCGCGACCAAGAATTGATCCTCGTTAACGGTTCGTACTTTGCCGGCATCCGTCAGACCGTAGCAATCAATTTTGCCGCGCATAGCTTCGTTTCTCCCGTTTTCGGGCTCTACTTTCCGGCCGGTGTTCTCGATAGGCAATTGGTCGGTTATGGCAGAGCAGTTTCTGTGCCATTCCGCGTGCATTCCTCAAAACAGGAGACATAAAGGAAGCGCGTAGTGGGTCAATTTACCAACCGGACATCTGCCTATTTGTTGGTCAAGTTGGCAACTTGACCCACTACCGGGAATCGACCTCCGGGACGAACCTTTTCCAGCAAAAGACTATCAACCCAAAGGCGCCTGTTGGCCGCCAAACCCATTTCCCAAAGGAAACTGACATGGGGTCAAACAAAAAGCGAAGGAAAGCCATCAAGTTGACGACCAAGCAAAAACGTCCTCGCACGGGGCCGTTTCGTCACCCGGACGGGGACCGTCGCCATAGGGGTGCCCGGACGGCTGATCAAGGGATCGCCGATAAACGGGCAATGCAACAATTCGGAGCTAGCCTTCCGCTTGGAGAAGAGGAAGAGGAGTAGGATTGTCGAGAAGCGAGTGTGATAAAGCGCGAGAACGAGACCCTTGATGCCAAGGGTCTCGTTAATACTTGCCGCCGGCCTACGGCCGCTGTTGCTGCGGCGGCATCTGGCGGAGCCGGCGCTGGGGGTCGATCTCGACCGGGCCGAACATGCTCTCATGCCGGCTGACGGCAAACTGTAAAGCCGTCATTAACCGCTTGGCGGTGTAAAAACTGAGGATCAACCGGTTGGTGAGCTTGATGGGCTGCGTGGGCGCCATGACGTGCTCAGGATTGAGGGCGAATTCCAGGATCAATTCCTCCGGCGTGCCCGTGACGCGATACCAGTTGGCATACGCCGACGTCATATCGGACATATCCAAGGTTATCTGCTGTCGCGGGGCTTGCGCTTGGGTTTCGGCCGGTTGAGGCGCCTTCACTTCGTCAGACATGCAAGTTCTCCGATTAAGTTTGGAGCGAGACTTGTTGCTAACTTTATCAAGATCCGGCGAGATTCCCAGAGGCTGTCAGCGCAGTAATCGCTTCAAACTGGCGCCGTGAAGGCTGTATTACCCACAAGCCCGAAGCGCCAGCGAGCGAGTCGCATTTTCTCCTTGCTGGCGCTTCGGGCTTGTGTCTGGGGGCTAGAATTGTTGGCAGCCAAATGGCTGGCTCAAGTCGAGAATCTTTTGGATTGATCGAAAGGGTTCGTCGCTTCAGGCTCTAAAGCCGGTTTCTTACGGGTGAGCAACTTTGCAACGTCAGCGTCCATTTCTAAGACGGTTTTACCGTCGGGCCCGAAATGCCACTCGACCTTTTGCAGAAGGTCCATATTGCTCAGGGTAAGGTCGCGGTCATCCCAGATGCCGGTTTCTTCGGCTCCATTGCCGAGAAATTCAAATTCAACCATGGCGCTAACCTTGTTAAAGGACGGGAAAGTTAAGACGCCGAGGGCAATTATAGCAATCGGGGCAATTATCATGCCAGTGCAAAGTCGCACAATTGAGCCGCAAGGGCCGAACGACCGATAAGGAAGTGCCCGCTCGCCACTCGGCCTCTTCTTGAGAGTGCTAGGCGCTGGCTGGCAGATCGTTTACATTTGAATTGCGCCTTAGAGCCTTTGGTCCTATGACGTTTGTAAATATGAAAGAAACGGCATCTTTGACGCCACAATCGGCAACGGCTGACGCCTTTCTGCGAACCGTCCTGCGCAGCGGGCTCATCGATCGCGCTTCGCTCAAAACAATCCTGCGCGATGTCCAGGAGGAAAGGCGTGGCGACGCGGCCGTGCTTGCCGAGCACCTGATCAAGAAGGGCAAGCTGTCGCGCTTTCAGGCCCGCAAACTCTTGGAAGGCACGGCTCTCGGGTTGGTGCTGGGTCCGTTTCAGATCCTGGCGCCGATCGCCAAGGGGGGGATGGGAACCGTTTACCTGGCGCGAGACAGCCGCAGCGATCACCTGTTGGCCCTAAAAATCCTTCCTCCACGGCGAGCGCGTTTGGAGAAACGACTGCTGGCGCGGTTTCGCCGGGAGATGGAGATGTGCCAACGCGTCGCTCATCCTCACATCGCCTGGACGTGCGAGGTCGGCGTATGCCAGGGGGTCTACTACATTGCCATGGAGTATATTCCAGGCAAGAGCTTGCACCGTCTCGTAGCCCATGAAGGGCCGCTCAAGGTGCCGCGTGCGGCCCGGCTGTTCGCGGAAATTGCCTCGGCGCTCGACCATGCCCATCAACAGGGTCTCATTCACCGGGATTTGAAACCCTCGAATGTCCTGATCACCCCCAACGACCATGCCAAGCTGCTCGATCTGGGGCTGGCCATGATGGCGGGCGAAGTCGGCACACATCGTGAAATCATCGGCGGGGAGGGTTACGTAGTCGGCACGATGGACTATATCGCGCCTGAGCAGACGGAAAACGCCGCCCAGGTGGACGCTCGCTCCGACCTGTATTCCCTGGGTTGCACCCTGTATTACGCCCTGACCGGCCAGCCGCCCTTCCCGGGCGGCTCGCCGCTTGACAAGATCCAGCGGCAAAGAAGCGAGCAGCCTACCCCCGTGCCGGATTTGAACGCCGACGTGCCTCCGGCCTTCATCGGCTTCCTGCGCCGCCTGATGGCCAAGAAGCCGCAGGACCGGCCGTCCTCGGCGGCGCAGGTCCGCGAGGAACTCTTGAAATGGGCGGCAGGAGAAAATGCTTTGCCGCTGGATCAGCCCAATGACCCCCGTTATCGGCAGGAAGTGGAGCGGCTGGAGACAGCGGAATTGGAATCGGACAGTGCTGAAGAGATTCCGGTGGCTGAGGCGTTGCCGGTGGGTAACGTAGTGCTCATGGAAGAAGTCGAGCCGGCGGCTCAAGGTAGGCCCGCGAGAACGCCTCAGCTAGCGAAAAGTCGTAATGGCCGCGGGGCTCGCCGCAGGAGGCAAGATTCCGATTCGCTCTGGGAGCTGGCACTCGAACAATCCCATCAGCGCCGGATATGGATGTTGTGGTGCGTCGGAGCAGCGCTATTGCTCGGATCGGCTGTTGCCGGAATAGCCGCCTATTTACTCTTCCATGCCAGCTAAGCCCCAATAGCTTCCTGGGGAAGTCCTTTTTTCTCGACACGTCCGTCAGATCGCGTTACAGCTAGTTGAAGCCCGGCAACGTACCAGCCCCCTTAACCAACCATTGTCGATGCGGGTCTCAGTGGACTGCCAAAGGAGATTCCATGGCGCGCAAAAACGCAGCCTGCATGCTGGTTTCAATGGTTGGTCTTTGCGTCATTACCCCCGCCCTGGCTGCCGACAGCGGCGCAAGGTCAATTGTCAAGAATCCCGGCTTTGAGGACAAGCTCGACAGTTGGGCGGTTCATGTGTACGGAGCTCAGCCTGAGATCGATGTGGATAAAGATATCACCCATGAGGGCAAACAGTCGGTGCGTATTTCTTCAACTGAGCCCTCCGACACGGCACTAGGTCAGGACGTTCAACTGAAGCCAAGCCAAATCTACCGCTTCACCGGGTGGGTCCGCACCCGCCGGCTAGAACCTTTGGGCTCCCCTGTCTTCGGCACGTTCCAGATCCAGCAGGCTGGCGGGGGTGGCATCATCGCGAGTGGGGCCAATCATGACGATGACACGGACTGGACGAAAGTTAGCATCATCTTCGAAGCGCCAACCAACGGCAAGGCCCGCATAGCCGTCTTTTTCGTCGGCTTCGGCAAAGGCACCGGCACTGCCTGGTTTGACGATTTGAAACTGGAAGAAGTCGATGTCGGCAAAATACCGATCAAGGTCACACGCGACCTCCTGTTTCCCGGAGAAATCGACCCGAATCAATACGGCCAGTTTGTCGAGTACCTGTGCGATCTCGTTCCCTGCATGTGGGCCGAAAAGCTGTACGACGGCAGCTTCGAGGGGCTGACTCCCTACAAGTTCTACTATCTAAAAGAATCAGACTTCCATGAGAAACCCTGGTATCCCTGTGGAGCGACCAATCGGGCTGACTTTTCGCTCGACTCCAAGAACCCGGTCAGCGGCCTCGTAGCCAAAAAGATCGAGGTGAAGGACGGAGCGCCATGCACGGTCGGCATCGGGCAAGACGGCATCGCGATCGACAAAAACCAGCCTTGCGTTTTTTCATGCTACCTGCGTCAGGAAGGAGTCAAGGACCCGATCAAGGTTCTCGTGCATCACGAAGGCAAGGAATATGCCGTCTGTGAATTCAATCCGACCGGGGAATGGAAGAAACACCATGCCCCGTTGACCTTTACTCAGACTGACAACGCGGCATCGCTTAGCTTCACATTTCACGGACCGGGCACACTATGGCTGGACAATGCCTCCCTCATGCCTGAGAAGACCATCGGCGGCTGGCGGCCCGACGTAATTGAGGCCGTGAAGGCGCTCAAGCCCGGTGTGATCCGGTTCGGCGGCAGCGCGCTCGATGACAGCAACCTGGGCGAGTTTGACTGGCGCGACACGCTAGGCGATCCCAACAAGCGCAAACCATTTCGCGCCTGGGGCGGACTGCAACCGACAGGGCCGGGTTTGGAGGAAATCGTACAATTCTGCCGGCATGTTGGCGCGGAGCCGCTGATCTGCGTGCGCGTCTCCAAGAAGGAGGCCAAGGACGCGGCCGACGAGGTGGAGTATTTCAATGGCTCCGTGGACACGCCGATGGGCAAGCTGCGGGCGAAGAACGGTCATCCCGATCCGTACCGCATCAAGTACTGGCAAATCGGCAACGAGCGCGCCGGCGCGGACTACGAGGCTCGCCTGCCTGCCTTTTGCAAGGCGATGAAGAAAGCCGATCCGGCCATCAAATTGCTCTCCAGCTATCCGACGGCCGGCGTTCTGGAAAAGGCGGGTGAATGGCTCGATTACGTCTGCCCACATCATTATGCCATTGCCGATCTAGTCGGCGCGGAAAACGATCTTCTGACCATCCGCGATTTAATCCGCAAGCACGCGCCTAAACGAACCATTAAGATTGCTGTGACGGAATGGAATACGACGGCCGGCGACATAGGCCCCCGCCGAGCCATGCTGTGGTCGCTGGACAACGCCTTGGCCTGCGCCCGTTATCACAATCTTCTGCATCGCCACGGGAATCTGGTCGCGATCGCCAATCGCTCCAACCTCGCTAACAGTTTTTGCTCCGGCATCGTCCAGACCGATAACCACCGCCTTTACAAGACGCCGACTTATTACGCTCAGCAGCTTTATGCGACTCGGGCCGGCAACCGGGCTTTGAAAATCGACTCGCGGCTGCCAACTCGGACAGCGCCCGATATCAGCGCCACTCTTTCGGCTAAAGGAGATGTGCTAACCCTGTTTGCCGTCAATCCGACTCTGAGGGACATATCGCGGCCGATTGACCTGTCCGCATTCGGCGATCAGGGACAAGAGGCCACCGTCTGGATGCTTAGCGATACCAAACATGCAGGCGAACCGGACGTCGCCAACAGCTTTGCCGACCCTCAGCGCATCGCACCGGTGGAGACGAAATTCAAAGCGACATCCGCCCTTTTTGACTTTCGCTTCCCGTCACTCTCCTTAACGGTCATCCAGTGGAAAGTAAAATGACCTAGCTGGTGGGGCCTCGGAAGCGGCGGAAACCGCCACCTACCTTGGTAGTCTAGAAATATGGAAACAAATCATTCGGAAGCGCCCTTCGACCTAGTGGCTTACCTCGCGCGCATCAACTATGCCGGTGACCTAAAGCCGTCCCACCCGGTCCTGCGGGAACTGCACCTGGCTCACAATCTGCATATTCCCTTTGAAAACTTGGACGTGCTGCTGGGCCGGCCCATCAACCTCGATTTGGAGAGTTTGCAAGCCAAGCTGGTGATGGGCCGGCGCGGGGGCTACTGCTTCGAGCAAAACAGGCTGTTCGCCGCCGTTCTCCAGCGCCTGGGTTTCTCCGTGACGCAGTTGGCGGCGCGGGTTCGCCATGATGCCACGCGGATCTTGCCGAAATCGCACATGCTGCTCAAGGTTGAGGCGGAGGGAACTTCCTGGATCGCGGACGTGGGCTTCGGCACCGAGGGGCTCCTCATGCCGATCCCCCTGAAAGAAGGCGAGATCAATCGCCAGTTCAACTGGAGTTATCGGCTGCGCCGGGAAGGTGAGGCTTGGGTGCTCCAGGGCATCCGCCAAGGCGACTGGATGGACATCTACGTTTTCACTCTGGAACCGCAATATCCGGTGGACTACGAGGTCGCCAACTATTACATCTCAACCCACCCCAACTCGCGCTTCACCCAGACCCTGATCGTTCAGCTGCCAACGCGCGATACGTGGTATTTGTTGCGCAATCACGCTTTCATCGTGAAACTCGCCCTGGGCGAGACCACGCGGACCATCGCGGACGACGAGGAACTCTTACGCGTTCTCGCCGACCCCTTTGGGCTACATTTTCCGACGGGGACGCGGTTTCCCATCAAGAGCCAAACGTCAGTAATTGCTCTATAAACCTGATTCCGACATAAATCAGGGGGCTCACGCCCCCCGCTCGCCGATTATTTAAAGCCGGCAACAGCCCGGACCACAAGGCGGCAGATCCGTGTTGCAGGACAGGGGCAAGGAAGAAGAAACCTGAACACGCGGCTTGCCCGGCAGGCTGAGCAGGCGTTCCAGATGACCGCTTTGGCACTCGGGGCATTCGACCTTGTCTCCGTTGAAAACAAGCGTCTCGAAAGTATGCGTGCATTCCTGGCAGGAGTATTCATACATCGGCATGGGTTGCTCCTTATCGTTTCACGCCCGCGCATTCTCCGCTCACGCTGACCCCGCGCTCGCCGAAGGCTCGCCGCTAAACGAAGTCATGATCGGCGTTTTTTGTAAATCTCGCTGGCGCGCAGAAGAATCTCCCGTTCGCTGTCAGTCAGGCTCTCTTTACCGTGTTGCGAGACTTTTTGAAGTACGGCGTCGAGCTTGGCTTCCAGTTGCTCGTCCACGTCGCCGCGTTCGGGAGGGGCGGCCACGGCTACCGGAGTGCGCGGCCTTTCCTCGCGCTCTTCGTAGACGCGAAAACGCGAGCGGGCCTTGCGGTCACGCTGCCAGTTGCGCAGCGAGGGCAGCAAATCCAGCATCCGCCAGTTGCGCTTGTAGTATAGGAACCCGAAGGCCGCTCCGCCCAGATGCACCGTAACTGCAGTCGTGGTATGTACTCTGCCAAGAAAGGAGAATAAGTCTTGAGCGACCTGGAAGCCGACAAATAGCCAGATGGGGATCGGCAAAAGCATCCAAAGATAGATAACTCGGGTCGGGTAATGACAAGCGAACAGAAGCATTACAGCGGTCACCGCTCCGGATGCTCCCAGGCAAGAGGCATTGCCCTCATTGGAAACCAAGGCCCAGCCACAAAACGCCACGCCGCCTAAAAAGGCTGACACCAAGTAGAAGGCCAAAAACTCGCGCGGGCCGTACATCTCTTCGACCTCATGGCCGAACCACCAGAGGAACAGCATGTTGAAGACGATGTGCGACCAGCTGTTGAAATCATGTAAGAAGGCATAGGTAATCAGCCGCCACACCTGGCCATGTAGCACTTCCGCCGGCTTGAGGACAAAGGCGTCGGTGAAAAAGCCCAGAGCCAAAGGGTCTTTGGGATCTGCCGGGGACAGAATCTGAAGAATGAAGACGATGGCATTGGCGAGAATGAGATATTTACAAACGCGGCCCTGGCTGGAAAAAGATGCCAGAAAGCCCGGCCCCTCGCGCCGGTAGTATTCGCGGTCGTAAATGCCCATTAGCCTTCTCTAACGAAAGAAGCGGATCGCTGGCTCGAAAACAATATCTTTTTACCACATCTGCGACATAAGTGAAAAGTCTTCTGAAGGAAAGGGGACGAGAAAGAACCCTGGACGGCTGAATCTGGCAGGTTCCTCCCTCAACGGAGCTAGGCTTTCTCGAAAGCAGGGCTTACGATGGGCGCGATGGACAACTCCACTTTACCGATGGCTATTAATTTGAGCACCAAAATAGGCCGCCTTATCGAGGAACGAGGCTGGAATCAGGAGGATTTCGCGCGTATCTCCGGTTTGAACCGGTTGACTGTCCGCCAAATCCTGCAAGCCAACGGCGAACGCCGTCTTCGCAATGCTACGGTCGGCGCCTGTGCGAAGGCTTTGGGACTCTCCGTCAACGAACTCCGAACTCAGCCGCTGGAGCGGTTATTGCCCCTTATGAATGCCTCGACCCCAACTGCTGATCGGGGCAACAAAGCACGACTCTACGAAATGGCCACCCAACCCGAGTTCGTCGCCTGGCTCGAACGAAACCCCGATCGAGCCGGCCAGCTGACCGAGGAGGATATAGACGAACTCCTCTCGCTCCAGGGCACTGGCGGCCCGCTGACCGCGTTGGGCGTCGAATACTTTGTCGATCTGATCGAGCGCAAAAACCAACTGATCCGCAAAGTCCACGCCATCGCGGGAACGGAGTACCTCGATTTGCTGGAACAAACGGTAAACTTGATGTACGACAAGATCAGGCCCTACGCGGATCGGGTGTAGAGTTTCCGGAAAGGAGGAAGACCTATGTCCCACATCGCGACACCTCGAGCCACGCTCGATGATCTCTACCGCACCGAGGTTCCTGGTTGCTGGGTCGCCGTGGATTGGATCTTTACTTGAGCGTCTTTCGAAGGATGAACTCCCAACCACGCCTTTCGCAGCGCCAGCAAATACCAGTGCAAATAATGAGGCAACCAGGCAAATAGGCGAAAGCGCGACTGCCCGGCCGCGCGGTCACGCCAGGTCGTCGGTATCTCGGCCAACTTCCAGCCGCCCCAGTGAGCCTTTAACGTCAGCTCGAGTGCCAGCGCGAAGCTCACCTTTCCATCGATCGGAATCTGCTCGATGACGCGCCGGCTATAGGCCCGGAAGTTATTGGTTGCATCGTGGATTGGCACGCCAGCCAGATAATGAAGCGAAATGCCGGCCAGCCAAGAGAGTAAGCGCTTCAAACGCGGCCCACCCTCTTGCCGGCCACCGCGCACGTAGCGGGAACCGGCGACCACATCCGCGCCGGCCCGAATCAACTCGGCCATGGCCGCCACGTCCTTGGGGTCGTCCGACCGGTCGGCCATCATAACCACGACGACATCGCCGTGGCTCGCCTGGAAGCCAGTCTTGAGCGCGTTCAGCACGCCTTTGCCGAGCGTATTATGCACCAGTCGAACATTGGGGCACGGCGAGTGCATCTCAGCCAGCGCGGCTAGTGTGTTATCCTCGGGGAAATCGTAAACGATCAGCGTCTCATGCGGTTCTTGTAGAGCGGATTCCAGATCGCGGATAAAGAGTTGAATGTTGTCGGCTTCGTTGTACACCGGAACGACCAAGGAGATTCTTGACGGGTGATTGGCGTTTATCGAATTCTGCTGAGCGGCTTCAAAACTTGCCATCAGGTCAACCCCCGGCTATTACCCATCAAAGGTTCCCAAAATCGACTTGTTGCTTCACCCAGGGAATGACCACATCGAGAATCTCGCTGAGCGAAGTGGTCGCCTGAAACCCGAGCAAGCGCTTGGCTTTCTCGACGCTAGGAATGCGTTTTTGTACGTCATAGGGATAAGGCGGATCGCAACTATAGCGGAAGGGTTCCGAGGGGCGCAGCTTCCTCCAGATCGATTCGGCCAGTTCCAGCACCGTTGTGGAGGTCTCCGTACTGAGGTTGAAATCCTCGTTAACCGCTTCGGGCTTCTCGATGCATAGCCTAATGCCCCGCGCCAAGTCGGCGCCATAAGTGTAGTGGCGCACTTGCCGGCCATCACCAAGGAGGCGCAGCGGGTCTTGCCCCTTGAGGACTTTTTGAATCAGATCGGGCACGACATGGCTCATGGCCAACCTGACATTGCCGCTAAGGATTTCCTTCTCGCTCAAGGCCCGGCGTTCGCCCACGCCGACGCAGTTGAATGGGCGAATGATCGTAAAGGGCAAATGATACTGCTCCCAGGCGCCCTGGACGTAATACTCCGTAGCCAGCTTTTGGAAGCCGTAGGTCGAACTAGGCGGCGGGCAACGGCGCTGTTCGCCCTCCAGGGTCGGCCAATTCTGAGCATTCTCGAAAACCATTGAGGAGCTAATCACGTTGATTTTTTTGAGCGTGCCACGGTGGTAAGCCTCGATGGCAACATCGAAAACCGCGGCGGTGAGGCGTTCATTTTCGGCCAGGAGATCGTAAGCGAACTCATGAAAATAGGAGATGCCGCCAATCTTCGCGGCCCCCGCGACCACTTGATCGACGTCGTCCATCAACTCGCGGAGCAAGGCGACATCCTTGGCGTCGCCTCGAACGAAGCGGTAGTTCGAATGTCCGAGCGAGGCCTGGCGAAGTTCGCCATACTTGGAGAAATTATCGAGGCCGACCACCTCATGGCCGGCCTGTAATAGCTCTTCGACGATGTAGCCGCCGATGAAGCCAGCGGAGCCGGTTACAAGGATTTTCATCAAGAGTCCCGTCCCAAATCCCAAATCGTTTAGCGGCGAGCCTCCGGCGAGCGCGGTGCACCGCGCTCGCCGGAGGCTCGCCGCTAAACGAAATACTTATTCTTCAATTGTGCCGTGTAGCGTTCCGGTTACGTCTATGACCGGTTGCCGAAACGTCAAACCACGATAACAGTCATGCGGGGTCCCAACGACAATCAAGTCGGCCTGGTCGATCACTTCGGCGAGTGGTGTCAAGCCTGTGTCGTTGACGTACGGATCGGTGCACACAACGCGCTTGCATTCGACCAGCAGGACTTTTCTCAGCTTATAGGAGAGGGAACTGCGTGGATCGTCGCTGTTTGGCTTGAATGCCATGCCTAAGATGCCAACGGTCATTTCGGCCAGCGGATAGCCGCGCTTGATGTCCTGCACCAGCTGGTAGGGCAGCCCTTCGTTGACCATCATGGCCGCCTGGCCGAGCACGAAGGAGCCGTGATTGAACGCTCCCAATTGCATAGTGTCTTTGAGCAGGCAGGGGCCGGCGGCGAAACCGGGTCGGGCCAGCGATTGCATGCGCGGATAGCCTTCGCGAAGGGCATGGAAAATACGATGAACGTCAGCCTCGAAGCTTTGCGCCATCATGTAGAACTGGTTCGAGATGGAAAAGTTGATATAGCGCCATGCATTACAGAAGAGCTTGGCCAGTTCCGCCTCGATAGGCTTGAGGTAGATGATCTTGGGACAGATCAGGCCGAAAAGCGCAGCAGCCCGGTCGGCGGCGCGCTGCGTGACCCCGCCCACCAGCTGAGGCAGGTGCTCCAATTCGACTAGCGATTTGCCCTGGACGATGCGTTCGGGGCAATAGGCCAAATCAATGTCCGTATGGCCCTTTTGCTCGAGTTGTCGAGCTAGCCGATCCGTCATGCCGGGAAAGACCGTACTACGCAGAATAAGTAACTGGCCCCGCCGGACCACTTGCAGAAGATCTTGGAAGGCGCGATCGAATCCGCTTACGGAAGGATCGAGGTACTCATCAACTGGTGTGCCAATCGTGACAATCACGGCCGCTGCGTCTTCTAGCGCGGAAACGTCCGTGGTCGCCTTGAGCAGGCCCTTGGTCACGCTTTCGGCCAAGAGAGCGTCCGCGTCGTCCTCGTGAAACGGCATGCGGCCCACATTGACGAGGCCGACACGCTCCGGGCTGGCATCGATTAGATCAACCTGGAATCCCTGCCGGGCGAACGCCAATCCGAGTGGCAGCCCTACATGGCCACATCCACCGACGATGGCAAGCGGGCCTCGCTGGAGCTCCGGCTTGGAAGAACGGCCCTTACCCATTGCGGGCATCAGGTCATCATGGGAGGTCGTTGGTTGCATAATGTTTCAATTAGCAAATGGTTTGATTCACTTCCAGAGAGGTCAGCAATCGTCGTGCCTTCATCTTCCCGGTTCTAAGGTCAGGAAATCAACCTGTCAACATGCCCTCGACGAAAATACACTTGTAAGGTCTTTCACAGTGCCGGACTATGTGCTACATTTTCTGGCATCGCAGGTCTGCTTTAGACTTAGGTTCGACTTTTCACCCGGGGAGGACCTCACTCATGTTCGATCGCATTTCGGCCAGCTTCACGCTGGCGGGCAACAGCTGGCAAGTTTTACGCCAGGACAAGAAACTCATTGTATTCCCGATTCTTAGCGGCATTGGCTGCTTTCTGGTCTTGGCCAGCTTTATTCTTCCCCTGTTTCTAATTCGTCCGGCCTGGCTGGTTATTCCTAACAATGGGGCGCCGCAGTCCCCTTGGCCGTATGTCGTGGCGTTCGCGTACTATTTCTGCAACTACTTCGTCATCGTCTTCTGCAATGCGGCTTTGATCAGCTGTGCCTTGATCCGCTTTAACGGCGGCGAGCCTACCATCGGCGACGGGATCAGTGCGGCCGTGAGCCGGTTGCCTCAGATTCTTGCCTGGGCCTTCGTTTCCGCCACGGTCGGCGTGATCCTGAAGCTCATTGAGAACGCTAACGAAAAAGCCGGCGCCTTCATCAGCGCGATTCTCGGGACGGCCTGGGCGGTGATGACCTATTTTGTCGTTCCTGTCCTGGTGGTCGAAAAAGTGGGACCGGTTGACGCCGTCACGCGTTCCATGTCGATCTTGAAAAAGACCTGGGGCGAGGCGCTGGTTGGACATGTCGGCATTGGCTTCTTTATGTTTCTTCTTTCTCTGCCGGGTATCGCCATCTTCATCATCGGCGCGATGTTAGCCATCGCTCACCCCATCCTCGGCGTTCCATTCCTGCTTTTGGGTTTGGTCTACTTCCTGCTGCTAGGCGCAATTAGCTCGGCCATGCATGGCATCTATTTGGGCGCCCTTTATCAGTATGCGACGCACGGCTCGGTTCCCGGCGGATTTGATTCTAACGTTTTGGAACGAGCGTTTTCGCAAAAGCGATAAGGAATAGTTCCTCCTTCCTTCATTACACGAATACGGCCCCGAAGTGCTCGAACTCCGGGGCCGTCTCGTTTCTAAATTCCTTGGTTTCGCAACCGGTTCAGCCTTCCCCAACCGGCGATTTCATTTTTTGGAGAAGACGTACCCCATGGCAAGGAGAACGGCGACCCCAATGTGCCCGACTGTGGATAGGCCGCCCAAAATGATGCCGGTTATAGCATGCCCGCCGCCCCTGGCCTTCGGATTTCGGCGCGAGTAGCGCAGACCCAGTATTCCAAGCACCAAGGCGGTCGGTGCGAGGACAAAGCCGAGAATTGGCACAAGGCCGAAGACGCCGCAGTAATAAGCCGCCAGGGCCAGCCCATTTTTATAAGGAATAAAGGTGCTTACAACATCGTTATCCTCGTCTTCATAGTCATCGTCCTCATCGTAACGGCGGCGGCGTCTGGGGCGTGGTCGTTCCTTTTCCTGTTCTACCTTCTCGACATCACGGATCTCCTGGTCTTCATCCGATTCGCGCTGGGGCATGATAGTCGCTCCTGGGAAAGGCATGTGGCGGCCGCGCCGATTCCGATAGCTGCATTGGAGGCACGGACACCCATTACAAAATAAGATAAGACCTCTATTAATCCACACTTAAATAACAGGACCTGGAAAAGGCGTCAAGCATCTGCTTGGCTTTAATTCTCACACTAGGGAAAGCAAGTAATATCCGATGAGGGAAAGATCTTTGAGGATTGCACTGCTTGGCAGCAATCGTAAATGCGGCTATGCTGCAAGGGTCAACAATGGCGGGCTGGGCGGGCGAGCAAGCGGCTGCCGGTATAGGGAGGAACGGCGGAAGTGGATGAGCGCTATGGCGGGCTAGACGAGGCGGTCTCGGCCGCGAAACTGCTCGGGTACCTGAACTTCTCCGATGGGCGGCCCGACCCGCGCTGGCAAAAGTTGTTGAATGACGCCTATGCTTACATTGCCGATAGGGGGGAAGCGGAACCGCACCGGACTCTTCGCGCTTGGCTTAATTCCCGCCTGTCCGCATTGCAGGCAGATCAGGTGGCCGGGTTCAACGAGGTAGGGCAAGCCCGCAAGGTCTTAAATCTCGCTTTCGACCATGTCTTGCCCGCCTACCGAACCTATCATGCCGATTTGCTTTTTCACGTGAGTGAGCGGGACCTCTTTCAGCCATTCTTCCTGGTTCGCGTTTGTGAGGCCGTCCTCGCGGAAGGGGTGGAAGACGCCGGCGATCCCGATGGGACCTCGAGCGTGGTTGCTGGCGCATTGAATCGGCTCAATGACTATGTCGGTTACCGCCCCGTGGCTATTCTCGAGACGCGACCGCGTGGTGAACCGTACGAACACGAGCGCGTCCGCCCGATCCCGCTTTTCATTCGCAATGCCGGGGTAGCATTTGGCCGGTATCAAGCCGTGGTCGCCATCGCGCTCGATCTCCTCGCCAAGGCCGACCAGAATCTCCTGGCCGAGGCCTATTTCGATCCCCACATGCTCGACGAACTGGCCCTCGATCCCCGAGCCTATGACCACACGCATCCCGTGAACCGCCGGCCGAACTATGTTTTTGGCGAATGGGACCCGCACCATCTAGATAATCAGGGACGATTCCGACGTTATATCGTTCGCCAGATTACGCTTGATGGGTTGATTGACCGGCCCGACCATCCTGGGGATCTTAACCGCGACGAATTGTTATTTGAAGCGGGGGCCGTTCTCGCGGGCACCCTGCTCATGGCCACGGGAATTAGCGGCGCCGGGCCGGAGACTCACGATTCGACCACCAGCCTGGCCAGCCTCATGCCGCGCATCGCCCGCTATCGGGATGCATTTTACAATGGTCTGCTTGCGAAAGTGACCGGCGCGCAGGCACTCCGCTTACGCAGAGAGGCCAAGGCGACGCGGCAGGCCTTCGGCGCGGCAAGGCAACAATTCAACCGTTTTCTAGCACGGCACCGAGCTTTGCAACTCCAACAGCGCCATTTGGCCGTCCTCTATGCGGAGATGGGCTATCCCGAGGTCGGCGCCCGCGAGGCCGAGCGCATTCCAACCACGTCGTTGCGTTTACACAGCGCCGTTCAGGGCCGGTTAACGACAAGCCGGTTGCTCGGCGAACGCGGCAATTTAACCGGCGCCGCCAAGGCCGTAGCCGAGGTCAGCGATCTGGTGCAGCGCGGCATCGCTTGCGGCGCATTTGTCGATCCCTGGAATATCCTCGGCTTTCAGGCTCTCTTTCCTCTCTTTGCCGCGCGCGAGGACAGCGTGCGCGATCACCGTGTTGATGAATTGGTGCACAGTGTCGAACAAGCGCTCGACTTGCATGCCTGGCTGGTGAGTGAGGCGGCCGCGTCCGGTGACGCCGATCTTGTAAACACCCTGACAAACAATCTGCGCAGCCTGGCAGGCTGGTGGGATCAATTCGGCAGCGTCAACGTTGCCGACGTACATCGCGTGGTCGGCAACGAAGCGTTGGTATCCGCCGAACACGTCGCATCGGCGCTGGTCCGCTGGCATGAACGCGGCGCCGCCACCGCCGACCTGGCTTTTTGGCGTGAACATCTCAAGGGGTTCCGCTCAGCCAAGGCCTTTTCGCTGGTCGTCGATACGCTTCTACGGAAAGGCGATTTCCGGGCCGCCATGGCGCTGATTATCAACTGGCTCGGCCAGGCGGACCTCGTTCCACTGGAAGATGGCGACCATTCTTTTACCATGATCAGCCTTCGCTGGATGCTCGGCTTGACTTCCCGAGACTCCAAGGAAGACGATTTCTGGCAGTTGATTTGTAAATTCTTCGATTATCTTGAAGCTAATGCGGAGGATTACTGGCAAGTGCCCAGCATGGAATTAGACTCGGTCGATCTCGAGGAGGAAGAAATCTCGCCTGCCCGTGACCTTTATGAGGCAGCCTATGAGGACATGACCTACCGTGATACCGCGGAAGACGGCATGGAGGGCGCCCTGGCCGACGAACCGATCAGCTCCGAACCGTTCGACCTGGAAGAGGAAAGTCCTCGGCTGGAGAAGCATCTTCGGTTTCTTTCGACGGTTGCCCGGCTTTGGCAAATTGCCGCCAGGTTCAACTTACAAGCGGACCGAAGCAGTGACCGGACGGCGGTGCTGGCGGCATGGTTGAAGGTTGCACTTGATCGGCAGCAAAAGCTCCTCCAGCTACTTGATGCCATCCATGCTTTTCCCGTTCCGGAGCCGTTGGGAGGTCATGAAGAACTTGTGGAGTATGATCGCCACCGAGTAATCAAGGAACAAGTGCTGCACTATGCTATTGGGACATGTCTGGATAACATTGTGGCCATCGGGGCATTGCAGGGCGCGCTTCAGGTCCTCGAATTCAAGCTCTCGGAAACGACTCCTTCCACCTCAAGCGCGGAAACCCTTGGCCAGACGAAATGGGGTCCGCTCGCAATTCAACTCGAAAGCGCCCTTCTTCAAGGCGATGCGAATCAGGCACGCGCCGTGCTTCCGGAGTTCCTCGAGCTATTCCGTCACGAGCCTCTGCTCTTGCAATCGCTGTCCGAAGGCGCCCAGCCGCGCCAGCTCTTGCGTGTCCGGGTCGCGCAGACCATCTTGCGCGCCCTGGCCGGCAGCCTGCCGCGCCTGGGACTGCACCGTGAAACCTATCACGTTTTGCGGGTCGCCTGGACTAGCGAGCGCGAACATCCACCGGCTGGTCGTGGCATTACTGAGTTCAATAATCTCTTCCAGGCCGCCTACCAAGCCGTGGTGGAGAGCATTGTCGATTCCTCGGCCGATTGGGCGCCGGAACAAAAAGCCGATAAGCAAATCGTCGAACTTTTGGAAACTCTGACGACTCCGTTCCTGACGCTTTGGATTGAGCACAGTCGCATGTTGCAGCTTTCAACCCTCGAAACGCTGAGTAGCGAAAAAAGTTGGGAGAAGCTTCGTGAATTCATCAAGCGTTACGGCGACGACCTCTTTCATGCCCGGTTTATGACCCTCGCCAACTTGCGGGCCATTCTCCATCGAGGCATTGGACCGTACCTGGACTATCTCGCTCAAAACCCCGACCCGCTGCATCCCATTAAACTCATCGATGATCTCGACCGCACTTTGCGCCGTGACGAGGCGGTCGCCAGCCTGCAAATCATTCTGCAAGCGGTCATCGAGAACTACGAGGAGTACAAAGACTACAACACAACAACCACGCAATCGGACTACGGCGACAATCTCCATGTCTTGCTCGATTTTCTCCGTCTCAAGGCGGCCTATGAGCGAGAAGCCTGGCAGTTTCGCCCGCTTGTGCTGGCACATGAAGTGCTGGCTCGCGCCGGCAGAAGCGAGGCCGCCGTCCAATGGGAAGCGGTGTTCGTTCAACTAAGCGGCGAACTCGCCGAGCAGCAAGTTAAAAAACTGCGAGACCTGGAAAAGATTCATGGGATTCACCTGATTACCGTGGCCGACCGTGTCGAGGAACGCTTTGTCAGGCCGCTCCATTTGGATCGCCTGGCCGCATTAATCGGCCCAGCAATCAACGAAGCCAAGCATGTCAACGAACATCCCACGTTTAGTCGCTTGGAGGGCGAACTACAATCGCTCGCCTCGACGCCCACGGGGGTCGGCCTCGACGCGCCTTTCTGGCTACGCCGGCTCGAAATGGAGGCTCAGCGCGTCCGGGCTTCGCAAAGCGCCGTCGCTGTTCTGGCCGAGGAACTATTCCGGGTGCCGAAGAAAAGGATTACCCAGGAAGATATGCGACGCCAGTTGCGTGAATGGGACACGCCGCTTGGGAAATGAAATAGCTGAAGGGTTAGATGCCAAGCACCACAGCGCAGGGATCTTGTCAATTAGGTCCCCGCGCTGGGGCTTCGCGCTTGTGTTTATTGAGCATGTCTTTGATCGGGCCGGAGCACGCGTAGGACGCCTCGCGGCGGCGGCACCTTTCCGGAGCCGTCCTTTCGGATGATTTTGCGCGGTTGCTCGGGCGTTTCCTGTTCCGATATCAGGCGGATAAACGGAAGAATAACCGGCTCTTCATACTTTTGAGGAGCCGCGGAGCGCGTCTTGGCGAGTTGCTGCGCCTTCCGGGCTCGATGGAAATAGAAGTCATTCCATAAGCCTTGAAACTCGGGGCTGCCGGGATTGCGAAATCGAGCGGCCAATAAAAGCCCGCGCGCTTCTCCCGTCTCAATGGCCAGTCGAAGCCCGGTGACCACCTGCCTGATTACTTCGGCGTCGTCGGGTGCAAGTTCCGCCGCACGGCGCAGGTGTTCCAGGCCTTCTTTCTTCACTCCCTGGCGAGTCTCCAGGGCGCCACAAGCGGCCAGGCACTTGGGTTGATCCGGATCGATTTCCAGCGAAAGGAGGAAATGCTTTAGAGCGTCTTGGGGATTTGCGTTTCTCCCCGAGGATAATGCCGTCGCGAGCAGAAAATGATAGTGTGCGTTTGCCGGCTCGTGTTTAAGCGCTGCCTTCAGATGCCGGCGAGCGCGGACGTACTTGCGCCGCCTCAAGCAAAAGTCAGCGAGTTGAATTTGGGTGTCTACCAAGAATTGAGTGGGAAGATCGCGAATTTTTTCCAGGCGGTCCAGCAAGTCGAGCGCGTCAGTTGTTCGCCCCAGTTGCTGTAAGTGCCGTGCGCGCGCCAAAAGGTGATCGATCAGCTTGAGCGTCCTGCTCATGAGGCTGCCTCCATGCCTGTCAGGTGATGTTTCTCATTCCGGCCGACCCCGATCATAACTACCGGCCGAGTGGGAGCAAGACGAATCGGAGATAATTGATTAATTGTTAGCTTGGGATGTTTGTGAAAGAGAGTGAGCCTTGCTTCGACTTTCGCGCCCGTAGGCTTCCTGCGGGCGCGAAACGATCAACGTTTCAATCTTTTATCCCTTAGCGCCGTCCCCTCCGTTGCCTATAGTGTTGCCTACCGGTGGGAGTGACATTATGAAGGCATCGGCCACACGAATTCTACTTGGCGCGGATCATCCTTCAGCCATTGAGGATTTGCGCGTCCTATTGATCGAAGCCGGGTACCAGGTGGATTGGCAAGTCCTGGATGGCGTCCCAACTGAAGACCTAGTCAGTTTTCAGCTAATCATTCTGGAAGGGAGTCAACCCGCGGAGTCCGGCCTGCGCCGCTGTCACCGGATTCGGGCTCACCTGGGCGATCGCTTCATTCCCATTCTGTACGTGCTTCGAGACGTTACAACGGCCGCCCGCCAGGCCTGTTTCGAAAGCGGAGCGGATGCATATCTCTTGCGCCCGGTTGCTCCGGGTGAAATGCTTGCTCAAGTCCAAGCCTTTCTGCGCATCAAGGACGCGCACGACCGACTCGCAGAAAAGACGGGCGAAATCAATCGCATAAACCGCCGGCTTCAGCGAGCTTATCAGCAGATCGATCAGGAGCTGGAACTGGCCCGGCGCATTCAGATGAGCTTTCTGCCCGCGGAGCTGCCGGAAGTTCCTCGATTGCGTTTCGCAGTCCATTACATGCTTTGCGGACGCGTCGGCGGCGATTTCTACGATGTTTTTCGACTGGATGAGAATCATGTCGGCTTCTATGTGGCCGACGCCATGGGCCATGGGGTGCCGGCCAGCCTCCTGACGATTTTTGTCAAGAAGGGTGTACGGGCCAAGGAGGTGTTTGGACAGCAGTATCGTCTGGTGCCGCCTTCGGAGGTGCTCGAACGGCTTAACCGTGACCTGATCGACCAGGCATTGTCCGATAACCCGTTTATCACGATGATCTACGGGCTGTTTAATCACAAGGAAGGAAGCCTGAGTTTTGCCCGCGCGGGCCATCCTTACCCACTTTACGTCCCACGGCAGGGAGATCCCTGCTTATGGCAGCAAGAAGGAAGTTTGCTCGGCGTATTTGACACGCATTACCCCGTTCAAAAGCGGGAAGTTCGTCCGGGAGACAAAGTACTGCTTTACACCGACGGCATGGACGGCGCCCAGTTTGGCGGTCGATCACCTGGAACAGACAGCTTGCTGGAATGCGCGGCCCGCCATCGAGCGCTGCCGATCCGAGAGTTTGTCGACCGTTTGCCGCGAGATCTTTTTGGCCAGACTAGCCAGACCGATGATCTGACCCTGCTTGGTATGGAAGTGTGCGGATAGGGCCAAACAGAGTTTCACTAGCGCTCTCGCTACCTTTCATACAGCCCCACCCATCGACTGTGCCCTTCAGGCAAGATAGTTAAATAGCGGCATCATTTCCTGAAATCTATCCAAACGGCGTTATAATAGCTCCTATTGCGCCATGGTCATGGACACAGCCGTGAAGTGGTCTCATGGTGGGCTCCTCTGGACTTTGGGAGGACTCGTGAATTCCTTTTACTGACTCGGGGGCGTTGAGACGAAAGCACTACAATGGGGGCGGAAACCAGGTCCCGAAAGGGCTTTCAGGCTCGTAAAACCTCCGTAATACGGCCCCAGAAGCCCATTTGAGGAAATATTCAGACAGGTCGGAGCGCACCTTTGACGCGTCCAGCCCCGTAGGGGGGTGTCCGGGAAGTGACATGAGACGAAAGCGCATCCCTGCTGGACGAGCTTGCATACTATACACGTGAACATTATCTGTCAAGGCGTGTTAAACAGCGTATTGACGCCGGTGCTCCCTTGAAGCCAACTTTCGGTTGACCAGCCAGAGGGCAAGGGTTGAAGAACCTAAAACCGAGAGGTGCATTCCTCTGATGAACGGTAGGTTAAAGATATCCAGCATGGCTTCTCCGCGCAGTTTACTGGCATTCTTTGGTCTTCTGTTAGTGGCCACATTGGCCGGCCAGGCTGCTGATCCGTCCAGACCGGCCGACACCGACCGCATGCCGCGCGCCGACGATGAAATGCCGCCTTTGGAAGACGGTGAATCCATCAAGCTGCCTCCCGGAGCCAAGAGCATTGTGCTCACGCGGGAAAAATACGAGAGTCTGCTCGAAGAGATCAAGAAGCTTCGAAAAACGATCGAGAAACTCGAAGGTAGGGCCGCCACCCCAAGCGCTTGCCGTGTCACTGGGCAAGTTGTCGAAGGCATTCTCGTTCGCTTACATGTCCAATTCGATTTCGAGGTTGACAAAAACGAAACTAAACGAGTTCTTCTTGGGTGTAGCTTGGCCAACCCCACCGAGGCCAAGCTCGACGGTCAATTGGGCCTTTTCAAGAAGACCGATGAAGGATTTGTGGTCCTGGTGGACAAAGCGGGAATCCATCAGGCCACGCTAGACATGGAGCTCACGCTGAACGGCAAAGACAATGAACGCGGTTTCGCACTGGATCTTCCTCCCGCCGTAACCAAGAGTCTTGAACTAACGCTTCCCAAGGATGTTAAAAACGTGCGGGTGGGCAAGGAAATCTTTGAAACCCGGCCCAGCGGCGAATCCTCTCTACTCAAGCCCCCGGGACTCGATTGGTCGAATCGCCTCGAAGTAGCCTGGACCGATCAAGCAAGTACACAAGCCCCACCGCCCCAAATGACCGTCGAGACAAGAATTATTGTCCGGGTGGACCAAAGACAGGTGACGACGGACGCCGAGATTTCGCTCAAGATGACGGGAGGCCAGACGACATCGGTGAATCTGATCGTGCCAGCGCAAGCGGAACTCGTTAGAAAACCGGCAATGGACGATCGCATCGATTCCCTGGATGCGAGCGACGCCACACGATCACTCAGGACCTTGCGGATCAAAGAAGCTGGCACCAAGCCGTTAACCTTATCGTTCAAAGTTGTCCAGCAACGTGGAAAAGATTTGATCCCGATCTGGCCCTTCGGAGTGCTCGGGGCGACAAGCCAACAGGGCGACATCTTGTTCAGTGCGCCCTCCGAGTTGCGCTTGCGACTCCTGCCTCGATACGGCAGCGAGCGCGCTGTCACGGAGGATGATCGACGGCGTGAGCCGAATGCAGTCGCCGCCTTTAGTTATTACGGCTTGCCGAATTTGGAAAAGCTCCCCAAGGACCCGGCCGCCGCGGTTCAACCGCCGGTCGAGATCGAGATCGAGCCGATTCGAGGTGAAGTAGAGGCCAAAGTCTCGCATACCTTGCGATTAGTTCAGCCTCTTCAGGGGGAACGGCCATTTTGGCGCATAATCACCACGATCGAAGGCGAGGCTTTGCGGACACGACTGGCGATGCTGGCAATTCAGTTGCCGGCCGGTTACGCCTTCGATGAGAGCGTGGGTGCGCAACCTTCCGCCATGCTTCAAGGGCCGCCTGTCATTGAGCCGCTCACGCGGGTCGCCCACATCTCTTTGGTTTACGCAAAACCAGGCCCATTTAAGCTCACCATGGAAGGCTACTACGCACCGGTCGACCTGGGGCCACCACTGATCCTGGGTCTACCAAAGCCGCAAGGCACGCTGGACCGGGGTGCGACCGTCACAATCCAATTGCCTGAAAACCTAGAATGCGTTGAGCCAAAATCGGATGACAGCCTTGAACGCGAGATCATAACTCAGGAGCCGCACCGCTCGTCTTGGAGTTATCGGCGCTATCCCAGCAAGATTGAAGTCCATTGGCAACCTTACCGGTCAGAACTCTCCGTCCGCACCGTTGCCGACTTGGCTGTGACGGACCATCAGGTCCGCGTGCGCCATCAATTTTGGTTCGAGTCGCCAGGCTCGCGCCCTCGCAAAGTTGTCTTGAAAGTGCCCAGGTCCTGCACCGACAGCCTGCAGTTGAAAGAGGGAGGCACGCTCGAATCGCCGCTCTCACGAGGCGCCACGCTTTGCCCGGTCATTTTGGAGCCGAATCTGGGCAAGGAAAGTCCTCTGGTGGTTGACTACGTTTTTGCCATACCAGAAACCCCAGTGATCGGACAAACTTTTCCGGTTACGGTTCCGCTGGTGACGGTCCGCGATACGACGCGCGGAGAAACGCGCGTTCGCGTTTGGACTTCTCCTGGGACCGGAGCCATGGCAATTGGTGGGTCCTGGGAGGAAATTAGACCGGAAAGCGTTTCGGACCATTCGTCGTTGCCGACCTTGGTTTTGCGATGTAACCGGCCTGATTTGCCGCTAAACCTTGCGCTGGACGAGTCTGATGATATGTATCTCGCCACAGTGCAAGTAGATCGGGCGCTTATTGAAGTCCGTGTGGACGACGACGGCAATCATTATTATCGAGCCCGCTTTCGGCTTGGTCGAATCACTTCACGGTATCTCGATATCGAAATGCCCGCAGCGCCGTCTGCCTTAGGCCTGAAGACCTTGTTCAACAGCAAACCGATCGCTTGGCGGCCCGTCGGCGAATCAAACCAAACGAAGGATAGCGACAAGCTGGCTCGTGTGCCGGTCCCTGCACTTGTCGAACAGAAATCGTCAGTCTTTGAACTCATATATCAGACAGCGCCGCGCCGTGGGGGGACTTGGTCGACCTCGAGCCAGCTTCAGCCCCCGCTCTTGCAAGGAACGGTGGGCCGGGCGCCGGTACGCTGGCAGGTTACTTTGCCCTCGAGCTGGCTGGCCCTCGACGCCGATTCGGGGTTTCGATCCGAACAAAGCTGGTCGCTACGCAGGGGGTTATTAACTCCCCAGCCCATTGAATCATCCGCCGATCTTCAGCGTTGGCTTCTAGGACCAGACCTTGCGGCCGGTGAGACCGAAAAGGATAGCAATCCTACCTCAAGCTTGACCGGGTGGCGGACTGAATTTGAGCCCTTTAGGCTCGTCTGGCTGCCCAGGCAGATTTGGCTGTTATTTTGCTCGCTTTCCTTCCTCATTCTGGGTCTAGGAGTCTATTTCCTTGTGATGCGCCGGAGCATGTTCTGGTTGCTGGTGTTGCCGCTGGGCTTACCTACTGCATTCGTGGCCTTAACTTGGCCGGGCCTGCTCGCTGACGTGACCTATGGCTGCGAACCGGGATTTGCAGTTCTGGTTTTGATTCTGGGGGTTCAGTGGCTTTTGCGTCAGCGCTATCGCCACAAGTTGATGTTTATGCCGGGGTTCAGCCGGAAAAAGATGGGCTCAGCAGTTGTTCGGGGAAGTGTCGCTGCTAGTGCTCGGCCCGGTCGGCCTAATGGCGAACCCTCAACCGTCGATGTCCCAAAGCCGACGGTTGGCAGCAGCCTGCTCAGGCTCGCCGAGGTGGAAAAGACCGAGGGCGCCAAGTCTTGAGCGGGCCGGTTGACAGAAAATCGAATCGCTGATTCCAGAAGTTGTTCAGCTAGCACGGAGACGCGCCATGTCATGGTCCGCATGCCGATCCTCACAGGCTCGATGGCGTGTTCTGGTCGCCTTGTCGGCCTGCATTGTACCGCTGGCGGGACTCTCTTTTCTCCCCCTCGTCTACGGCCAATCTTCCGACGGATCGAGTGACCCAATACCGCTACGACGCGTGAAGCTGGGCGTTGACGACTTGCCTAAAGAAATGGCCAAAATTCGTCGGGGCGTCTTGGTGGAAATGTCCCAGGCTAACTTCGAGGCGAAAGTCCGCTTGGCAGCGCGCGCGACCCTGACAAGCAAGCAAGGTCCGCAACTTGTTGAAGCCCGCTACCGCGCCCGGCTAGAAGGGACTGCTTTAGTCGGCACCGGACAATGGCGAATCCTTCACGGTGGCACAACACCGGCCATTGTGCCACTTGAGTCGTTGAACCTGGCGATTCGCGAACCGCGCTTCGAAAATCAAGAAGCCATGATCGGCGACCTAAACGGCGCCGGTCTCGGCCTGCTCGTGGAAGAAGGCGGTCCACGCTCAGTTTCTTTGGATTGGACGGCTCGAGGAGAGCAAGGACCTTCGGGCCTTCGTTTCAAGCTGGAAACGCCAGCCTGCGCCGTGGCAACTCTGGAGCTTGACTTGCCGGCCGATCAAATCATGACGGAGGATGTCGGCGATTGCCAAGTATCGGGGCCCTTTCCCGCCGAAGGTCCCAACCGACGCTTATGGAAAATCAGCTTTGCCGATCGCCCGAAGCTTTATTTGACAATTCGACGGATCGAAGGACCGGGGCAACCGGCTCCTTTGCTTCTCGTCGACCAAACAACGGAACAGCGAATCAATCCAGACAGTATTTCAGCCGACTATCGCTTCAACCTCTTAGTGCTGCATCAAGGGGTACGCACACTCCAATTTCATTGTGATCCAATGCTGCGCCCCTACAAGGTGACCGCTCCTAAATTGGAAAAATGGGAATTGCATCCCGCCCCGGACTCCTCCACTCCAAACCTCTTGATAGTTCGGCTCCGAGAACCGCTGCAAGACGGAACCGTAAAGATCTATTGCACAGCCCCGACGGCGGGCTCTTCGCCAAGTAAAGAAAAGCCCAGCCGGTCCCTTTTTTGGCAATCACCTGACATCCATTTGCTTGGAGCCATACCTAGCGGCGAGACCCTCAAGCTCTATTTACACCCAGATATAGCTCTGGAGGACTGGGAACCTAATGGATTTCGTCTGATCGAGTCCAAGGCCGAGTCCACCCAGGATCGCCTTTGGCCTCATGTGCTCACTCTGAAAGGAACGGGCTTCTTGGCACAAGGGGATTCAAAGGCGACGGTCCGCGAAAAGGTGAAGCGCCCGACAGCAAGAATTCCTCGCCAGGGCGCCGACTTTCGGGCTCGGACGCTCCTTTGGTGGCAGCCGAGAATAGGTCAACCTCAGCTAACAGGGCGAATTCACTACGAAGTGGTGAAAGGGTCGCTTTTTTGCCTGCAGGCGGTCATGCCGGCGAATTGGGAAGTCGAGCGGGTTGAAGTCCAGCCGGCGGGAATGTTGCGTGACTGGAGCATTCGGACTGAAAGTGGCCGCTCAATGCTCACCGCCCAGCTACAGCAACCCTTGGTGGGCGGAGGTTCTTCTGGAAGCGGTTCTTGCCGCCTGATTGTAAGTTTGCGCCAAGCCGGCGCGCCATCTGCCCTGAATGCCCTTGAGAAGATTGCTGTCTGGCAATTCCCGAATATGCCGGTTCCTGAAGCCCGCTGGCATGAATGCGCTTTAGCCGTCGGATGGGATGACCAGAGCTACCAAGGAATGGCCAAAACAACCGCACCTGTCGCCATTCCCGATGAAGACGGCCCTTGGGGCAAGCAGTTGCCGAAAGCGTATTACCTTGGCGGAAAAGGCCTTGAAGGCACCTTGGAACTACGGGCGAGGGTGCCGCGCATCGAGGCTCAATGCGTCAGCGACGTGATCATGGCGACGGGCCACGTTGCAGTGGAAGGAACCCTGAAACTGCGCGTTGAAAGCGGGATGGTCGATGCTGTCGATGTTTATTCGTCATCTCCACTGACTGGAAAAAAGCTATGGACCTTGCCGGGGGGCGCAACTGGAGTACGCAGGTTCGAGCGCTTCGTGGCTAACGAAATCGCGGCCTATGTGTCTGGCTTTGGAGAATTCAACCCGCTGCATTTGGGCAATTTGTTTTCGGCTCGTGCTCCAGGACAATGGTGGCGTTTGACCTTGCTTCAACCGCTTCGGCCCGGTGAGCAACTTGCGCTGCGCTTCGCTTACGAAGTTAATCGCGTCGATCACGGAGGCGAATGGGACGTTCCCCTGGTGTCGATTCCAGGAGCGGCTCGCATGGAAGGCGTGGCGACTCTTCATTTAACCAGCGCCGATCGCGTGGAAGTAAAAACGAAGGGTTTGCACGAGCCTCTTCCAGCAGTGCCGACCACCGTAAAAGCGCGAACGGCTTATCCGTGGCGCACCTTTCGCTATTCCTTTCCACCCGCGACCATGGTTCTTCACGGCCAAATCCCTGCCGCCATTCCGCCTATAGAGCCGGAAATCTCCCGAGCCAGCCTAACATCTTATTTTGGTTCGGCATCGTCGATTGAGCATTTCCGGTTTCAGATTGTCAACTGGGATCAAAACATTCTTCCCGTCCGTTTGCCAAGGGAGGCCCAGGTGCTAGCGATTCGGGCCAATGGCATGTGGCTTGATCGTTTTGCCGGTCTGCAAAGGGAACGAGACACGGATACGGCAATCTTGAAGTTGCCAGTTCCTTCCCTGGACAAGACCGCACCGGGAACACTTGCTTCTTATCATCAATATGAAATCATCTACTCTGAACCTCGATCATCGTTCAGGCTCTGGGATAGAGTAAAAGTAACTGCTCCTAGCCTTCCTTTAGAGCCAGCCGGCTTTCGTCACTTTTGTCGATTCCGGCCCGGGGTAGTCCCCTTGCTTGATGGACAGTTACTCGCGCGACCCGGTCCGAACTTGGATGTTGAAGGAGATAGGGCATTAGCAGGGCAGGAAAGGGGTGGCCGGCACAAGTACTGGGCTCATCTTCTCTTTCCCGAGAGATTGATCGGGCGTTCCATCCTATCTTGGGAGCCTTGGTCGGACTGGGAGTCCAGGCAAAGGGAGGCGATGTCCCGTGCCGAAGCAACGTTGCGCGCTAACCTAGAAGGCTCCCCCCCAAATGATACTACCCTGGGGCATCTAATCGAGTGGCTGGCGTTCTATGATGCGCACGATATCGGCTCGCTTGTTCTCGACAAAGCAGCACTGGATTCAGCAGGACTGGTCCCCAAGACGAAGATTAACGGCCTACTAGCGATTGGTCCTTCGGACAAGGGGATTTTGGAACGGATCGGTTTATTGTACGTTCCTTGCCGTTTCGGTTCGCTCTTAACCACTCGGGAAGCAGCACTTGATTGGCAAACCAGTCGCGGCGATTCGAGATTGCCTTCTTTGTCCATCGAATACGGAATTGAGCGCGCCGGACGGTGCGGACACGATCGCGCGGGACGATTCTTTGGCGCGATTGAGTGGTTACGGGAAGCAGAGGAGTCCGGCCGATGGGGACCTGACCCATGGAAACTGGGGGAAAAAGAACCTGAGACGACAGACCCCATTCCCTTACGGCTGATTCCGAACACCCTTCAAGCCGGATGGACAGAATGGGAAACAAGTTCCCACTTGGGAACTAACGTTGACATTTTGGTCGTTCAAGAAGTTCTTATATACGCCGTGGGCCTGCTTCTAGTCGAGTCGTTCTTAGTGTTTGCGCTGCTTGCCCGGCGACTTGGTTGGCGCATAAGGTTTGGGCTACTGCTTCTATGGTTGGCAGTCTCGGGAATTGCCTATTCCTGGTTGCCCGGTTCGCTTTCTCTTCTGGCCCGCTGGTCGTTCCAGGCCGGGTTGGCTATTGGATTTGTTTGGTTTCTGGGGTTGGCCATTCGGACAAATCGTACAAAAATGGTTCAAGATAATAAGCTAGTGGCACTCGGTCCGGTTATGCTCCTCTGGCTCATTGGGATGGCCGGAAACGCGGCGCCGACAGATGAGACCGTCTCAAATACGGTTTACGAGATTCCTGAATCCAAAGATACTCCAAATCGCCGGATGGTGCTGGCAGCTCCGGAATTGCTAAAGCAATTGGAAACGCTGGCCCGTTTGGGTGCTGCTGCTCCACATGGCGCAGTCGTCTTTTCGGCCAACTACGTGGGCAAGGTCGCCGACCGAGGGCTCGAAGTCGAAGCGGAATGGAAGGTTCAATCTTTCGAAGATCACCTGGCGACGATCTACTTACCCTTGAAAGGGGCGCAAATCCACGAAGACGTCTTGTTGGATGGCGCCCGGACTTATCCAGTTGTCGAGAAAGCACCGAAAAACGGCATTTCCTTGAAGATGGAAGGACGCGGCCTGCACACCGTTCGCATGCACTTTCGTGTTCCCGTCCAAGAATCGCAAGACCAGCGCGACGTGGAATTCACGGCCCCCAGGCCGCCGCAGAGCCGGCTGCGCCTGCAATTGCCGGCGAAAGCTCAGTTTCCTCAAACGCCGACGCGTTTGGGAATTCAGCGCGTTTCGGACAACGCGGATGGATCGATCCTGGAGGCGGACTTAGGACATGCCAACGTGCCCATTCATCTACGCTGGCAGCAGCCAACCGATCAATCAAGGCCCCCCGTGGTGCAAACGCGTGAAGCCTACCTGTGGAGTCTCCGCGCCGGTACGAGCAGTATGGCAGCCCGGCTCGAGTTCACCGTAAACTCGGGTTTGGTCACTCGGGTTGAGCTTGACCTACCTGATCCTTTAGAAGTCCGCAGTGTGAGTTTGGAGCCCGGCACGCAATCAGGCGGGGTGCTGGGACCGCGTCTGAAACAATGGCAGTTAGTGGAGAGCGATCATCGACGACGACTGGCGATTGACTTTCAAAATCCGATCATGGGCGCCGTCCAGGTCGTGCTTGAGTTGGTTCCGCGAAACGGCCTTGGATCCGCGGCAATTCTGCCCGTTCCAGCAGTCCATGGCTGGCAGCCCACCTTGAGTATTTGCGCTTATCGTCTGGAAGGATTCGAAGCTGAGATAAAGGGATTGGCGCATCTGACTGGCATGAGATCACGAGATTTCGTTGATTTTTGGAAATCACTTGGTGGTGAAGAAATTCCTTTGCCGGCAGGAGCGTATACAATCGCGCGTGCGCCGGACAGTGCTTCATTCCTTCATTTGAATTTGCACACTCCAGCGACCCCCTTGAAGGCAGCCCAGGATTTAACTTGGCGTGTCAACCGCAGGCAAGCGGCATTACAGGCCAAAGCTCGCCTTACGGCGCCAGGAGGAATCCTTACTTTGGTGGAATGGCAGGTTCCCGAGGCAGTCGTTGTCAGCAAGGTAATTGGCCGAGACGTTTGGAATTGGTCACACAAGGGTTCCCGCTTGCAGGTGTGGCTTCAGCAAGCCGGTAGCGCATCCGAAGTGGAATTCTCAGGCTGGTCCGCTGTTAAAGACGGGGATTTATCGAAGATTATAGATAAAGGGAATCCACGTGATTCCCAGAGCTTTGTTGATTTCGAGTTCCCGTCCATCCATCCGTTGGGGGCGCAAGCGCAGACCACTTCAGTCCGGATTATTGCGGAAGAGGATTTGGCCATCCCCCTTCTAACGCCAAACCTCCTCCCCTTGCCGACGCTTCGTCAACCCGATCAAGAGCGCATCTACCTGGCCACCAAACCCGAATATGGAGGGCGTCTTGAATTTCGCCCTATCAAACCGCGAATCGACATTAGTCAGGCAACTGTGGCTGAAATTCGTGATCGACGATTGCAAATCTTCACTGGCTTAAATCTCCAGGTGTTGCGAGGTCAAGCCAGGACATTGCAGTTGCGCCTTCAAAATGGCTCCGGCATGGATGTCCGTCTGAATGGGCCAACTCTGACCAAGTATCAAGAAGAACCGCCTAATGCCGGTGATCGAGTTTGGAGCCTGGAGTTCGATACTGACTTCATCGGGCCACATCGCCTGACGCTAACGGCGTCCATGCCAGTAGAAAAACTCGGTACAGGTGCGCCATTGCCTCAATTTAAGGTTTTGAGCGACGGCAAGGTTGAGAATTGGGTGGCTGTCGATGGCAGAGACTTGCTCACAGACTCCGCTCAAGGGCTTGCGGCCGTCTTACGGAATAGTCCGGATGACTTGGCTTGGCAAAAGGTCTGGCCAGAGGAAGCCGAACGCGTGCGCCGGGCCGGAGGGTCAGTTTGGAGGGCCATGAACTATTCATGGAGCGTTCGCCTTTTGCCTCGTTCGCGCGGATCGGCCTCAGCGCCCATCCAAGTTATCCTTAGCGAACAAGAACTCGCGGTGACCAATGGAAGTCATTGGGTCCACAAGGCCAATTGTTGGCTCTATCATGAAACAAATTCCGACTTGAGTCTTTCCCTGCCGACGGGAGCCTCAATCACGGCTGTCGCCCTGGATAGTGTGGAGGTCGCCTCCTTCCGGCAAGGATCCGACCAACTTTGGTTGCCATTGTCCGGATCAGGCATTAGCCGGCTTTGGTTACGATGGGAGTATGACAGGGATGCCGAGGCATTTGAGCAGCCGCGCCTTGACCAGCCTCACATGGAAGGAGTTGTCGATGGGCCTGCAATTTGGACGGTAAACATTCCGCCCAGCCTCGAAATAGACGGACTGCCGGATTCGCTCGCTCGTGGACGGATTGATTTGGTACGCGCGGAGGCCCAAGTTAGACTGAGCAGCATCCTCGCCGAATTAGCACAACGAGGAGTTCCTTCACATACCGCTCAGCTCACTGCGGCCCAAGACCGATTTTACCAATACTGTCGATTCGCCGAATACGAAATTGACCAAGCAACAGCCGAGAGCCAATCAAACCGTCAGGCCAAACTGGATCTGCTGAAGCGGTTAACAACGTTAAAAGATCGCAATAAGGAGGTCGCGACAACACTGGGGTTTGAAAAGTCCCGCACCGAGGCGGACCAGCAAGGTCCGCTAGGACAAAAGAGCAATTCGGATGCCCCGAATACATTGGTATTGGACCGGTCTTTCGGCGGCGCCGGTACGCCGTTTTATGCCACTGCCGACAGTTCCACGTCGCTGCCAAAGCTGAAGCTGGTTACTGCCCGCCACCAGCATATTCAACGTGCATGGGTAAGTTCGTCCGTGATCTTTATTGTGTTGACGGGACTCTGGTTCTTATCTTTCTTTCCTCGAGTTCTTCAAGCCTCGTCATGGTATTGGCCGGAACTATTCGTTGTGCTTGGCTGCAGCGGCTGGTTCCTGGTAGGTCCGCACCCTGGATTTGCTTTGGTTGCGCTGGTTGGTGCGGGAGGTCGATTATTTCGACTGGGACGAGGGGCCATTAACTTATCGAACCGTTGGGGGAGGACCTCATTGTCCCCCGACAAAGCTTCCTCGGTTCGTGCATGAGGCTAATGCTTTTCCTCTTCTGGTTCTTCTTCTTTGATCTTCACGGGATCCCCATCATGTAATCCATGTCCGCCATCAACAACGAAAATCAACCCGTTTATGGGCACGGTTTGCTTCTTTTCGGGATCGGTCAACTTTAAGAGTTCCACTCTTTTGTTGTTGCGAACGCCGACCGTGGCTTCAAGTCGGCGAGCTTTCATGACTATTTCGTCCGTGCCCTCTTTCTTCTCGGTCATGACGACGACCACGGTCGGTTGCGCCTGGTCTTCCATTAAGGCTGCGACGGGAATGGTCAAACGCTTTTCTTCGCGCTTGGTTTCCACGTAAACGCGCACAACGGTGTTCCCGCGTAGCCTTGCCTCGCGGTTGGAAAAGCGCGCCTTGACTGCAAAGTTCCCGGTTTCGGCCTGGGCTTGAGGAGCAATGAAGATGACTTTACCCAGATCCTCATTCTTGGCAGTCACTTCCTTCTTGGCCCCGTCGCCTCCTGCTTTCTGGCCCGGTTCTTCCTTTTGAGGGGACTCCTCTTTCTTGCCGGGGGATTCCTCTTTCGAGTCGCCAGATTCGTCGGGAATCGACAGGCGCGCAGGCTGGTCAACCGCAAGGTCGGAAGTCGTGTGCGGCGCGACAAAACAGAGCACATCCACTTCATCGAGGTCGATCACCTCGGCGACAGGCGTGCCAATTGCCAGCGTCTGCCCAGGAACGACTTGAATCAGTCCAAGGCGTCCGGCTATGGGGGCGCGCAGCTTGTAAAGTTTGAGTTGCTCGTCGATGGATTTCAGTTCTTGTTTACTGGCTTCGACCTTGGCAGCGGCAGACTTCTGTTTGGATTGGGCATCTTTGAGCGCAATGCGAGCCTTTTCCAAGTCGATCCGGGAAATAAGCGGCGGATCCTTGTCCGACTTGCCGGCTGGCCGCAGCTTCTCAGTGCTTTCCAGAGTTAGATTGGCCAACTCGACGGCATATTCGGCTTGTTTTTGCTGTTCTTCCAGGTCGGCAAGCGCAGCCCGAATCTTCTCACGATTGGCGCGGGGAATTTGGTCCTTGAGTTGCACGATCACTTGGTCCTTCGTTACGAGCATACCCTCCTCAACGTGACTTTTGGCAGCATTCTCGTCGAGCACCCACTCAACCTGGCCCTCCACGCCGGCAGTGATGCGTGCCGCGTGATTAGGCAACGGTTGAGGCGTTCCGAGAATCTCGGTCCACTCTCCCAGCAGCGTTTCTTCCGCGTGCTCGGCCTTGACCGGGGCGGGCCCGACTTCTTCCCCCGGTGCTGCAGCCTTTTGGCCGCAGCCGGCCGGCAGCAAGGCCAACAAAATGGCCACCAGGGCCAACCGAGGCAGCCAAGATCCGCAATTAAGCAGCGTCATGTGTGCAATCTCAAGAGGCGATATGCTGAGTGAAACCTTTCAGGGATTCTACGGAGGGGGCACGGGTGTGACATCCAAGAGAGGTTGGCCCAGCGCCGCCGCCAGGTCCGCCCGCGCTTGGGTGACTTCCCATACCGCGTCGAGGTAACCGTCGCGGGCCGAGAGCAGCTTGCGGCGCAAGTCCAGGACTTTGACCACGTCAACTCCGGGATCCCCTTCGGCGAACAGTTTCTCGATTCCCTCTAAACTCTTCTGCAAATTTGGCAGAATCTCCTTCTTATAAATGTTCACCCACGCCCTGGCGTCGCGGAGCCGGGCCACGGCCGCCTGGACATCTTGGCGAATGAGCACTTCATTGCGGCGCACATCCAGGACCGCCCGGTCACGCTCGGCCTGTCGCTGAAGGATTTCGCCGCGGTGAACGTTGTACAACGGGATGGGCACGTTCATTTGAGCGCCGAAAGTATGAACGCCAGTCGGATCGTAGACCCAGATCGGACCTACCACGGGATTGCCAAAGCGGTTGGCCACCTCTAAACGCAGGCGGGCTTCGGCCTCGGATACGGCCGCCTGGCGGGCGCGCAGGTCGGCGCGCCCCTCAAGTGCCACTTGCTGGAGCTGTTCGGTATCCAGATGCAGGGGCGCATAATCCTTGGGGCCGCGTAATTCGAAGGTTCCGGCTTCCGCGCCTAGGGCCCGGAACAGCTCCGTTCGAGCCGTCGTCAGCATCGCCCGTCCGGGGCCAAGAGCGCGGCGAACATTATCCACTTCGCTAACCGCGACGAGAAGATCGGCGCCGCGAAGCTTGCCCTGGTCGGCCAGTTGGCGTACTTGGCGGGCTCCCAGTTCATTGAGGCGGACGGCCTCCTCGACCAATTTCACCTTTTCTTGCTGGTAGAGCACGGCATGAAAAGCCCGAACGACGCGTACGGCCGCGGTCTGTTCCTGAAACGCGATTTCCCAGTCGGTCCGGGACAACGTTGCGCTGGCCCCGCGCAGCCGGTGCTCCGCTTGGCCGCGCGTCTCCACGGTGAATAGCAACAAATGCTCGTTTGGGACGCGGTTGGTGATGGCCGCCGAGCGCGGGCCCTCGGCGCCCTGGACGCGGGCTTCCAGAGTCGGGTTGAAGGGCTTGGCTCGGGCGATAATGACCCCCGCCTCCGCGATGCCGTGCTGTTGCCGCAGCGCCACCAGGTCGGGGTTGTGCTCCAACGTCCAGCGGACCGCTTCGTCGAGCGTCAAGACCGGAGGAGGGGTTTCGGCCGCCGGTTTAGAGTCAGGTTGAGCCGCGTTTGACGTGGCTAAACCTAACAGAAGCAACCCAACGAGACCGGCCCCGCCTATATGCCAAAGCGGCCACCAACTAATCTGGGAAGCTTTCGACATCCGCAGTTCCTCAGCGATCGAGGGCTCTCCGGGCAAGAGCGATAGGATGGGGCATTGGGATAACCCCTCTCCATGGGAATGCGGCCATGCTAGCCTGAGCCGCCTTCTCCATTCGTAGGGTATCGGCCGGTTATATGGAGTTCATCAATATTAACCTTATTTAATGGATGCCGCCTCATTACAAATGTAACTACAGGTCAAGACTTATACATGAAATTACGAGCTCCAAAACGGCTTGCGCGGGGCTGTGCCGATGCTTGCTAGCAGGCAGTGGTACAACCGCCTCAACCGAATTCTTGCGGGGAGGAAATGGCGTGACAAATGGGGCGTCCAAGGAAACGGCAACCGCCATGCGCTCCGAGAATCTACTCATTGCAGCCACGATGCCCGGCCTAACCACACCCTGCGTTGAGGCCGCACGCCGGCTCATCCAGAATGCCGGTTACGAAGTCCTGCTCTTTGATCCCACCGGATCCGGCGGCCAAAGGATGGAATCGGTGATCCGAGCCGGCAATACTAGCGGCGTACTCGACCTCACAACGACGGAGTTAGCCAATGAACTGGTAGGGGGCACGCTGAGCGCCGGCCGGGACAGGCTCACCGCGGCAGCGATTAAAGGGGTGCCTCAAGTTATCTCCCTGGGCGCGCTCGACAAGGTCACCTTCGGCACACGCGACACACTGCCGGAAAAGTTTCGCGGGCGCCGGTACTATCAAGAGAGCCCAGGCGTCACTCTGCTGCGGACTACACCCGAGGAAAATGACAAACTCGGCAAAGAAATCGCGGAAAAGGCCAGCGCGGCTCGTGGGCCGACCGCGATTCTGATCCCTCTTAAAGGCATATCAACCCTCGACGCCTTGGGCCAGGCGTTTTGGTGGCCTGAAGCCGATGCGGCCTTGTTTCAAAGCTTGCGCAACTGGATGAGCCCGCACGTCGAGCTTATCGAACTCGACCTTCACATCAACGATCCCGCTTTCACCGAGGCGGCCGCCGATAAACTGTTGAGCATGATGCCCCTGATCCCCCGACCCTGACGGCATGGCTAAGTAGGCCGTAGGGGCCGCCTCCAATTTGGTTCTCTCCATTTCGCCTCACCCCCTCTGGAAAGAAATGGAAAGAATCCTCTTGAAATGCTTTTAGCACTATTGGCCGGCTTTAAGGCGCAAGCGGCACTTCATGGTAGTCGAGCGCCCATTCGCGCATATAGCGAACGCGTATCGGCGTGATCCGGTAGAGGACAAGTTCAGGATTGTCGATGCGGCCCAGGTATTGCCGCAGGAGCGGATTGGCGTCCCAGATCTCTTGAAGAATAGCCCGGTCGGTTACGACCTCAGCGACTCCAGTGATGCGAACTTGGTTGTGATGGTCGTCAAGATAGCCCAATTCCACCTTGGCGTTGGCGGCGATTTCCGTCGTTTTGTGATAGCTACGCAGGTTAGCAACGTAGACCGTGAAGCCGTCGGTCTTGACCGGCGACACAGGCCGTAGGCGCGGCTGGTCGCCGTCGATGGTTGCCAGGAAAGGGAAGCGATCCGCGCTGACGACCGCCAAGGCGAGTTTGACGATGTCCTTCGGATTGACTGGTTCGACAGCAGGTTTGGTCATGCTTGCTCCGTCTTTTTGTTGCTCAGAGCTTGCAGAACCAACACGACGGCGCCGGTCGCTGCGAATCCCGGCGCTTCGACGAGCGTCCACCACGTGGGCATCCCTTCGTTGAGGTCTATGCCGAGCATGATGCCGGCGTGGACAAGCGCCGCGGCCGCCAGAAATGTGATCAGCCGCTCATACCGATTAACATCGAAGGAGATAAAGAGGATCATAGCGCCATGCAAGCCATAAAGCGCCGAAGCCGACCGCGCCAGATAGCCGACGAGCGGACCGAGAGGCAATTCACCCAAACCGCTCCAAGCGTTGCCCACCTCCATCCAGTGCCGCGGCATGAACACTGCCAAGAGAGCCAGCAAGTCGACCAGGCCGAGGATGCGCAGAGCCAGCTCCAGCGGATGAGGTGATTTGGACACGGCCATTTCCTTCTTCCCCTCACCCCTAACCTAGGTTGATGAAAACCAAATAGGGTGTTCATCCGAGAATGGTTGCGCTCGGACTCCCCTCTCCCCCGCCTTGGGCACAAAAACCATTGCAAAACAAACGGCGGCGGGGGAGAGGGGTTGGGGGTGAGGGGGCTGAAGGGAGTCAGGCTGCCCCCTCACCCCCAACCCCTCTTCCCCGGCCATCTTGGCATTGCAAGCGGCCTAGTCCTGAAGGCCGGGGGAGAGGGGAGATAGTACTACAGCGCTACTCCCCTCACGCCCAACCCCTCTCCCCGGAGTACCAGGGAGAGGGCGGATAGAAACGTCACGCGCGAGCGGTCCGCCGGCGACCGTATTCCTTCAAATAAGCCCGTCGCTCCTCGGTACGCTCCTGTTGTCCACCTAAGGCCATTTGGAATGCCAGCCAGCCGAAACTGACAATCGCCACCGCCAGAGCGAAGCCGTTTTGCAGCGTCTCGCCGCGTTTCAAAAGCGTGTCATAAAGGCCGTGCAAAAACATGGGTACGCCGATCATCAGAAAAAGCGCCAAAACGTAATCGTGCCACGCCTGACCTTCTTGCAGCATATCCTGCCGCCGATGGACGCTGATGCCCACCGAGCCGCTCCACAGCGCATGCAACGCCACGCAGGAAATAAAACGCACAAAGTAGATGCCCGGCCCGGCTAAGCCATTGTAATAGCGGCTCGAATACATGATCCCTTCCGCGATGCCGAAGCCCGCCCCGGACGCCAGTCCCCAGAGGAATGCACCGCGCCAGCTCTGGTCGGTGCGCCGGCGGTAATGCCAGAGGACCGGCATGGCCTTGACCAGTTCCTCGCACAAACCAACACCGAGCGTGAATCCCAGGAAACTTAGGAAAAAGCCGTTACTTGGATCCGACGCTGCCCGGTAACTGAAACCTATGAATTTGACAATGTAGAAGAGCAGCACGATGATGCCCCGGCCGCGCAGCCAAACTCCTTGCGACCACTCCGCCAGCAGCTGCACCAGCAACAAAAAGACAATTCCGATGGTAGCTGTGAACAGAGCGATGAGCAGCAAATGCAGCGGCTCCGCCGAGCCATGCGAGGCGAGGATAAGAAGGAAGCCCATGAACAAGGCAGCGGCCACCAGGGCATAGAACCAATGCATCCAGGTATTGCGGGCCAAGTGCGCTCCGATTAAGCGCTGTTCCGGCAGAACCTTGAATAAGTCATCAAGGTCGGCGTCGCCGGTTTCCATTTTCTGAATGACCGCCATGGCCTTAATCTGCGCGTCCGGGGGCGCATTCGCCAGGGTCGCACTCAGGCGTTCCTCAATGTCATTTTCTCCTCGTTCGGATTTGTATGTCAGGGAAATGCCCAGCGGAATGAGAGTGAAAACCAGCAGCCAATGCAGGTTCCGCAAGGCGAAAGGCGGCTGCCGCGCAACGGTGATCAATTTCGACCGCCGGGCCGATTTAAATCTCGACCTTCGGTCGCTTGATGGAGTTTCTTCCTCTTCCTCCTCCGGTGGCGGCTCATGAAAGGTACCGGTATGGGGCAGCTTGGAAGGCGCTTCCTGAACCACCCCATAAGACGTATCATCCTCTTCCTCTTGGATCGACAAGGGTTTCTTGCAGGCCGGACAGGCGACTCGTTTTCCGGCGAGCCTGTCCGGTGCTTTCATTTTTTTGCCGCACGCCGCACATTGAACCGGGATGGGCATGGCGAGGTTCCTGGTCGGTTGAGAAAGGTATTGCGAGGTTTACAACACGCCAGATTCGAAACCAGTTTGGCGACGGCGCTTGTATTCGTCAAGAAAATAGCCAAAAACCAGAAGCGGCGGTAACGGGGTGCTTTTACCAATTGCTGAGGTCAAAAATAAATGGCTTGTTGCCCCGTAAGGGGGCAATCGATAATAGCCCAGCAATTTATCGTCGGCATCATGGGCCAACCGGCCTTCTTTGCCCCGTTAGGGGCATCCGATAATAGCCCAGCGATTTATCGCTGGGATCAAGACTTCGGCATTGCCCCGTTAGGGGCATCCGAAAACAGCCCAGCGATTTATCGCTGGGAGCAAAGGCCGACCAGCCCTTTCCTTGCCCCGATAGGGGCATGCGAAAATAGGTCACCGATTTATCGCTGGGAATGATGCTTTCCTTGCCCCGTTAGGGGCATCCGAAAATAGCCCAGCGATTTATCGCTGGGAATGATGCGCAACACGAATCATGGAGTCCCGTAGGGACGTTTGAACCTACACATCCAGGAGAAACCCAGTGGCTCATACCTACATAAGCAGTCTCTATCACTGCATCTTCAGCACCAAAGGCCGTCGAAAAATCATTAACTCGGATTTGCAAGAGCGGCTTTGGCCGTACCTTGGCGGCATAGCCCGTGAAAACAAAATGAAAGCCCTTGCCGTGGGCGGCGTCGAGGATCATGTTCATCTTCTCTTGTCTTTACCTGCAACCGTCGACGTAGCCCATGCAATGCAACTCATTAAGGGAGGTTCTTCTAAATGGATTCATGACACGTTCCGCGAACATCGCACTTTCGCGTGGCAGGAAAGATATGGAGCGTTCAGCATTGGAATTTCCCAGGTCGATAAGACGGTTGCTTACATCCAGAAGCAGTCGGACCATCATCGAAAGAAAACATTCGAGGAAGAGTTTTTGAGCTTCCTCAAAAAGCACGGTATGGAATATGACCTGCGCTATATCTGGGGTTAATGGAGGGACGAGGTTCAGTCGTCCCTACGGGACTTGGCCGAAACGTAACGCCTTGATCCCAGCGATAAATCGCTGGGCTATTTTCGAATACCCCTAACGGGGCAAAGGACAGATGATTGGCCCTTCATTCCCAGCGATAAATCGCTGGGCTATTTTCGGATGCCCCTAACGGGGCAAAGAACTGATGATTGTGCCTTCATCCCAGCGATAAATCGCTGGGCTATTTTCGGATGCCCCTAACGGGGCAAAGGACTGATGATTGTGCCTTCATCCCAGCGATAAATTGCTGGGCTATTTTCGGATGCCCCTAACGGGGCAAAGAAAGATCTTCTTACCCCTGCCGCAGTTTATTCGTGCGATATGCCGTCAATAGGTGCTGCAAAAGCTCGATCGAACGTTTAACCTCGGCGCCCTTCTCGGTATCGCCTACGCGCCTTGGCAGCTCGAAATGGCGGACTTCTAGAATGGCGGGGATGATGTCGACGCCGTCTTTGACGGCGGCTTCGACTGAATCGAAATGATGATGTTTGGCTAGAAAAGTGCGATCCGCTTCTAGAACGAGTGTATAGCCGTGGTCGCCATAGGCCTCGGAAAATGCGCCGTCGATGGTGATGGCTTTGCCGCTGCGCTTCAGCGGCGATTCGCCTTCCTCGATCTTCACGGGGACATGGCCGTTGACGATCAAGCCGCGCTCCGGATCGGCGCCGAACTCGGCCAGCACTTTCTTGCAAAAGGCGCCATCGTGAATGAGGTGAAAGTAAGGGTTTTTCTTTTCGATGTGGCAATTCTTGTCGTCGATAAGGTCATTTTCAAGCGTTGTGATGCGGTCCTTGCCGAAGAGCGGCGAGCGAGGGCCGCACCAGAGGTACCAGAGCAGATCGAGGTCCTTCTCGACGGGATGATCGATGCATCGGACCACGATGCGCTCGATGGCGTCGAATAAGTCGCGGCCACGATATTCCTGGCCATCAATTTCGAAAGGGAGGAACGCACCTTGCTCATCGGCCGGCACACAGCCGTGAAAGATGAGGTTATCGTCCCGGCACAAATGCATCGCCCCATGATTGACCATGTAATGCATGTGTTCGAGCAGTTTCTGACTTGAGAGGAACGATTGGCGGATGCGGCCGAGGCAGGAACGCTCCTCGGTGGATAGGGCGTAAGGATTGGTTGGATCGATGGTCGGGAAGCATGTGTCGCGTAAGCGGCGCGGGCCGCCATCGATGGTGACCGTGCCTTTATTGAAATCGATACGGTGCAAAAGCCGGCGATGCTCCATGTCAAACTGGGGATTGCGCTCGATGACCTTGCCTTCGAGTTTGAACTGCATGATGGCGGCTGCTTTGTGCATGCGGGCCATCAGTAGGTCGTCGCGAAGGCCCGTGCCCCGCGTCCGGAAGCACTCGGCCGGGTCGTCGGCATAAACGGTTCGGACCAGGTGCTCCAGCGGCTGCATGAGGATGCCGTAGCCCTCTTCCAATTGCGAGAGCCGGCGATAGCGCAAGGAAATGCGGAGGACGTGGGCAACCAAGGCTTCGTGACCCAAACAAGCGCCGAGCCAGGCGGCGTCGTGATTGCCCCAGGTAATGGCGACGTTCGGCTGGCGCATGACATAGTCCATGACGCGGTCGCCGCGCGGCCCCCGATCCCAAAAGTCGCCGGCGATAATGAGTTCGTCGATGGCCAGATTGCGGACGACGCGCACTGTCAGGCGAATAAACTGAAACGCACGGTCTTCCTGAGCGAGCGTGTCCACCATGGCGGCTACATAGTGCCCTTCGATGTCGCCTGTGCGGCCATGCAGCATTTCCCGGAGCATTTGACGATACTCGGCCGGGAAGACCTGTTCAACGCGCTCCAAGGTATAACGCCGGGAAAGCGTGCGTATCATCGTCAAGAGATGAAGAATCACTCGTTGGCAATAGGCCCGGCGTTTTTCCGGCTCACCTAAAGTAGTTGCCTCGCGCTCAAGCGTTTCACGCGGGTAAAAAATCAAGCTCAGGAAGTCCTGCATCTCATCAGGCGCGAGGATATTGCCGAATAGCCGTTCAACGAGCGGCCGCAATGTCCCGGAGGCATTGTTGATGACGTGCCGTAATTTGCCGTTTTCCCCGTGGATATCGCTTATGACGTGGATCGTGCCCATCGGAAGCGTCAGCTTGGCCGATAGGCGGGCAATCTCGGCGACGGCGAGGTCGATGCTGGGAAACAGACGAGTTAGAGGGCGTAGGGCCGTCAGTTCCTGCTCCGTGAGGCGCTGGGGCGAGCATTGGGGGGTATTCATGGTGCGAGTATTGTATGGGACGACGGAGTTGCTCACCTCATTAAACATGAGATCCATGGAGGCTGGTAGCCCGTCACCCGTCGAGCTTCGGTTGGCCGGTAGGGTAGGTTCCAATTGCCGAGCGGGACCTTGTCCCCCTAATGGCCAGGTCCCTTCCGGCAGACTGGACCTACCCAAAAGCCTCAGGTCGCTTCCGATTGCCAGGAAGAGGGGGGTGAGAGGGTCGAGAAACGATCTTTCCTAACACCAAAAGCTTAAATGGCTTACGGCCAAAAGGATCGTTTCCCTATTGGTGGGGGGCCCGGGAAACGATTCCGTCAGTGCGAAACGAATTCTGCTTTAGGGCTTGCGGTTGACACCGACCCCGGCCTCCGGGTATAGCCCCAACCCCAATTTCTTTACCGGACTATGAGGCTGACCATGATGTCGGCGCGGCGGACTTGCGTATGGCGATGCCTGACGGCATTGGCCCTGGCGCTTGGCTGGATTGACGACGCATCGGCACAAACGCCCCGCGCCAATCCTGTCGAAGCGCTGCGTCAGACCCTGGAGTCGGAATCCGATCGTGCCATGCGCGGCGCTGACCTGACGGCGCGCGTGGCAGCCCTCAAGAGCCTGAACGATCTGCATCGAGCCTTGTTCCTCCGCGAATGGCGCGACCACCACCCCGATCCTGAGGTGGCCATTGTCGATCAGAAGTATCGAGCCATCGTGGGAAAACGGTTCGAGCAGATGATCCGCCCGATTCTCAGAAGCACCGACAAAGCGCTGAGTCTCCGCGCTCTGGAGCAGCTTGACGGCATTGCCGCCGCGGAGCCGGAAGGATGCGATCCCTGCCGGCTCATGCCTGCCCTGGCCGGCGATCTGGCCGAGTTGACAAGGCGCGGACAGGGAGAGGTTCGCGAGGCGGCGGCAAAAGTCTTGGGCCGTTGGCATGCGGAACCGGAGATCGCCGTGCCCGCGCTCGGGACGCTGCTGCTGATCGGTACAACCGCTGAACGGGTAACAGCGGCCGGCAGCTTGGTCCAGGTAATCGAGGAGGCCGGGCGGCTTGCCGGGCAACCGAATAATTCGGCCGACAAAGCCCAGGCCCGGCGAACTCTGATTCTGGCCGCGCGCGGCGCCGTTCCCGCGCTGGCTCGCGGCATCAAGGACAAGGATCCGGAAGTTCGGCGCTCCTGTTTAGAAGGATTGACGGCGGTGGCGCGGTGTTCACATTGCATTGTGCAAGCCTGGAACGTCGTTGGCGTGGAGGAGAACCGAGATGCAGCCCGCAGGCAAGCCGAGAAATGCCTTGCGGAACTCCTGCCCCTGGTTCGGCAACTCAATGACCTCGGAAGCTGCTTGCCTGCCGTTTTGAATGATCCGGAATTGCCAGCGCGGATCGGGGCGCTTCACGCAGTCGAGGAGCTAGCGACGCTCCGCTCGGAATGGATGCGGCACGCCAAGGAGCTTGCGGTCGGCGATGATCCGCTCCAGCAGAATTTGGTTACAACCTTACCGGCTCTGTCGCGAAACTTGGCTGACCGTGATGTTAATGTCCGCCGATCCACGTTGGAAGTGCTGGAAGTGTTGGGATCGACGGCTCGCCCCGCCGCACCCAATATCGTTCGCTCTTTGAACGACCCGGACCTATTCGTTCGCTGGGCGGCGGCCCGGGCGTTGGGGCGCTTGGCTCCAGCCGAGGCGGCGACCGCGGTGCCCGCGCTGGTCAGGCTCCTGGGTGAATCCGACCCTGGCATTCGGCTGACGGCGGTGGCGGCCTTGGAGCATTACGGCCCCGCCGCGAAAGATGCGGTGCCCGCGCTTCTGGTTAGGCTCCGAATCCAGGATGCCGAGTTGCGCACGGGAGTCGTTCGCGCTTTGGGTAGCATCGCTAGTGACTCGGAAGCCGCGTCCCGTGGTCTGAATGAGGCTTTGAAAGATCCCAGTGAAATGGTTCGCAAAAGCGCCGGCGAGGCTCTCGAACGTCTCCAAGCCAAGCGCAAAGAATCCGGCGGGCTGCTCTCATATCATCGGCCGCCTTTGCCGGCAAACCATGATGCAAAGAACAGGGCTGCCGAAGTGGCCGACTCCAATTCTTCTGGCCAGATACCCCGATAAGAAGAGCGTGGGCGAGGCAACGCTCCCTTACGGTCGCGGCTCTGTACGGTCGAACTCTGACCTCTAATTCCTTACTTTCCCGTTCCCGGTTTGTCTGTTTTGCCGCGGGCAGGGACAACGGCGCCTGGTCCCTTTCGCCAGGGTTCCAGTTGGCGCGGGAAATGTTCCGGGTCGTTCTTATGGTTGTACTCGAGTGCCTCCGCCATCCATTGGCGGACCTTGGTGTTGCCGAGGAATGATTGGAGGGCGATAGAGCGATCGCGATTTTCTGCCTTCCTTACGGCAATCACTGTAAGAAGGACATCCTGGAAGAGTTTGTTGGATTCGGCTGGCTTGCTTTGCAGGCCGAGAATAATGGCGTGGCCCAGCATACCGAAGGCGCCGTACATATCAACCTGATTGGGATTCTTCAGCAACTCTAGAAAGAATTGATCCGCTTCGTCCCAGCGGCCTTGATCCAAATAGAGCACAGCCAATTCGCGATAGAGGTCAAGACCGACTCGAACCTTGTCTTGATCCTTGCCCGGGTCACTATAGAGCCTGGCGGTGTCCTTGAGTGACTGTTCTTTTTTATTGGGCGAATACTGGGACTCAAGCTTGCTGAGGTCAATATCATTTGCGGCCGTATCACCGCTATGGGTCGGTTGAGGACGATTACGGAAACCGAACGCCCCTCCTGCAGCGGCCGCCAAGAGAAGGCTGGCGGGCACGGTCCACCGCAACCAGCGCGTTGGCTTGGACGGCTTTGACGGCCCCGGAATGGGCGGCATGTCGGTGTGCGTCCGGCCCTTGGGTAAATCCGGACTTGTCGGCGCGGTTTCACCGGTTTCGAGCAGCGAAGGGGCGACCAGGCTCGGCGACGCAGTGAGATTATCCCGAAGTTTAGTCAGGTCACGCAGAAGGTCGCGGCTGGTCTGGTAGCGATCGTCCGGCTTCTTCGCCATCATTTTGTGCACCATGGCACAGAGCGCAGCCGGCACATCAGGGCGGAAGCTTGCCAGCAATTCAGGCTCGTTCTGAACGTGCTGAAGGGCCACCTCGAAAGCCGTGCCATTGCGGAAAGGCGGATGCCCCGCCAGCATGTGATAGCAAGTCACGCCGAAGGAATAGATGTCGGTGCGCGGATCGAGAGGAAATCCTTGCACTTGTTCGGGGCTCATATAGAGCGGTGTGCCCATGGTGACGCCGCTCTGGGTTAGATTGAGCGGTTTGCCATCCGGCGCGAAGCTGCGCGACAGCCCGAAATCCGCGACCTTCACCTCGCCCTTGCGCGTCAGCAGGATGTTTTCCGGTTTTATGTCTCGATGGATTATGCTCGACTCGGCAGCGCGCTGGAGGGCGGCGGCGACTTGACGCATGATGCTAATTGTCAAGCCGGCGTCGAGCGTCCCTTTTTTCGCCAGGTATTCGCGAAGATTGCGGCCTTCAACATATTCCAAAGCCATGTAATGCAGGCCGGCTTCCTCGTTTATGGCATAAATTTGAACGATATTGGCGTGCGTCACCCGGGCGACGGCCAATGCCTCGGCTTTGAATCGCTCGAGCGCGTTGACATCGGCGGCCAATTCCTGTTTGAGCAATTTGAGAGCGACTTTGCGCTGAAGGGAGGTTTGCTCTGCCAGATAGACCTGTCCCATACCGCCCTCGCCGAGGCGGCGCAGCACATGAAATTCGCCGAGGGTGCGGCCGGTCAGGTCCGTCGGAGTGGCGGGCGGTAGGCCGGGCATGGGTTCCCCGGAGGTTTGCTCCAGTTGCTGCGTGATTTCTTCCATGGGAAGATTTCAACAGGCAGCGATCTGCTTTCAGCCTAGTATAGGTCTTGCGAGTGTTTGTGTTTAGGCCATACTCAGGCGAGTGGGGCCAGCAATGGCCGCGATTGACTCAAAACCCGCGCCATTACTGGCCCGGCTCGCCATGAAGCCGCTGAATGCTTTCACCGAAGAAGCCGTTGGACAAGGATCTGGTAGCAGCTCCCATTGCCATTGCCCGTATACAGAAAGCGATTATCGGCCGAGAAACAGAGTGTCTTGATCTGAGTGTCCAGCTCCAGGCTCCCTTCGAGCGAGAGAGATCCGGCATGCCAAAGCTGAACAATGTGGTCCTCGCCGCCGGTGGCCAGCCATTTGCCGTCTGGGCTGTAAGCAACCGCACGGGCCATCTCCTGAAAGTCATCGAGTTCGGCAACGAGCTTGCCGTGAGGAACTTCCCAAATGCGAACAGTGCGCGTCAAGGATGTGCCGGCCAAGAAGTGGCCATTGGGATGGAATGCCAGACTCAGCGTGCCTCCTGGCATTGAAGCCATTGGACCGCCGCGCTGAGCAATGTTCCATATCGCAACTCGACCTTCGTTGCCACTCGTCGCTAACCAATCGATGCCGGCCACCGCGAGCCATTGCCCGTTAGGATGAAATGCCAGCGCCTCGACCGAACATCCGCCCGCGGCATCGGGGACAATAAGAAGAGGTTCAACCGTGGAAACGTTCCATACCCAGACGTCCGCGCCGGAACTGCCGCTGGAAGCCAAGGTCTTGCTGTCAGTTGCGAAGGCGACGGCGGTCAGCGGCAAGTCCTGACCGGCCAGCGTGCCTTGCTGCTTGCCGGTCTTGGCATTCCACAGGCGAATCTTGGCATCGGCGCCGCCGCCCGCTAACCAGTGTCCATCAGGGCTGAATGCGACAGCAGCCAAGTCCGCACCGTTTTCCGGCACGAGGCCAATTTGTCCGGAATCGGTGTCCCAAAGGCGCAGACCGGCGTTGCTGATGTTGGCCATCCGCCGGCCGTCGGGACTCAAGGCCATGCCCGTTCGAACGGAAAAGGCATCCGCCGAGGCCATCAAATCCTGTTCGCTATGCCAGCCCATTTTGCGATTCTCGGGGGGAGTCGCCTTGCCGTCGGCCGACCAAAGGTTTATCACGCGATCTTCGCCGCCGGATGCCAGGCGTTTGCCATCGGCGCTGAACGCCAAACAGCGAATCTCACTTTCATGGCCTTCGAGAACCTTTACAGTACGGTGCTTGTCGATGTCCCAAAGATGAATGCGGTTGGCCGAGTCGGCGCAGGCCAGCAGGGATCCCTGGTTATTGAGAGCCAAAGTAAACACCTGGCCCTCGTGGCTGTTGAGCAGAATTATTGGATCGCAAGTGGCGATGTCCCAGACCCGGACAGTCGTGTCCCAGCCGGCCGAGAAGAGGCGTTTGCCATTGGGGTGCCAGGCCAGGCTTGGGATGCGGTCGGTGTGGCCCGAAAGAGTACCGGACAGCTTGCCGGTGGATAGCTCCCATAGCCGGATTAACTTGTCTTCGGCCGCCGAGGCAAGACGCGTTCCCTCGAAATTAAAGGCGAGGGCGCTCACCGGACGCGGATGCGCTTTGATCTCCCGAACCAATTGCTTGGTACTGACGTCCCACAAACGCACGGCGCCGTCGTCATGCCCCGTGGCGACCTGGGAAGCAGAAGGCGAGAAAGCCAACGCCGTCACCCAACTTGGCTGCTCCCATTGCGCGCTCAGTGTGCCGGTGGCAACTTCCCAAATCGTCACATCGTTGCTGGCCGCGGCGATCAGCGATCCTGTACAGTTAAATGCCCAGGCGGTTTCCAGTTCGGTAAGGAAGTTCCAGTCTTTTTGCCTGCCGCCTGCTGTATCCCAGTGGCGGAGCATACCTGGCTCCTCCACGGAGCGCAGACTGCCATCCGGCGTGAAGGCCAACGCCGAGATCGGGCCATCGACCCGGTAGGGCCGGTCATCGTAAGCTCGATAAGGAGCCGCGGAGGTTTCCGGAGCGGTGAATGGTTCAGAAACGGACGGAGTGGTGATGGAACTCATGTAGGGATTCTCGCTGATTTGCGGAGTGGGGCGCCGGGGAGCGATCAGCCAAGCCATTATTTTGTTAATTTTACAACAGTTTTTGGTTCCATGCGCCGACGGGACACCGGTTATTTGAAAGCCGGGCGCGATAGGCTTTCAGCTTTCAGCAAAAAACGGATTGATCCCATTTCGCGAGGTATCGGGATAAAATGCTCTTCACCGCGTGGAAAGTGAATGCCAATTATGCCGACAGCGGAATCGTCACATGAGTGAGTTTGCATTCATCAACTGGTTACGCCGTCGAACTCCCCGCGATGTGCGCGTTTTGCTGGGGCCCGGAGATGATACGGCTGTCCTAAGTCTAACCCCGCACGTTCCCTGTCTTGTGACCACTGACATGTTGCTTGAAGGTAGCTGTTTCATCCTGGCCGAGGCGGGTGCCCGGCGGGTGGGAAGAAAGGCGATGGCGGTCAACCTAAGCGACCTGGCTGCTATGGCGGGCAAGCCGGTTGCAGCCGTTGTCAGCATCGGCTTGCCGCGAGAAGGGGGCAAGGTTATTGCCGAAGAGCTTTATCTTGGCTTGCGTGACATCGCGGACGCCTTTGACACAGCCATTGTCGGCGGCGACACAAACAGCTGGGATGGGCCGCTAGTTATCTCGGTGACCTTGCTAGGCGAAGCGACAGGCAGAGGGCCGGTTTCTCGCTCAGGCGCCAAGCCCGGCGACTGGTTGTTTGTTACAGGGGCCCTGGGCGGCAGTCTGTTGGGCAAACATCTCGATTTCAACCCTCGCGTTCGCGAAGCCTTGCAGCTTCACCAGATCGTCGAATTGCACGCGATGATCGATATCAGCGACGGTCTCGCGGCGGATTTGCACCATCTTTGCGAAGAAAGCCGCTGTGGGGCCGTCCTGCGCGGTGAATCCATTCCGATTGCGGCAGACGCCATGAAGATGGACGACGGACGAGGGCCGTTGGATCATGCTTTGGGGGATGGAGAGGATTTCGAGTTGCTCTTCGCCGTTTCGCCCGTCGACGGCAAGCAACTTGTGGAAACCCAGCCGATTGCCGGCGTCACGCTGGCCCACATCGGGGAGTGCGTTGAACGGGGTTTATGGCTGGAACAACAAGGGCAGCGCAGGCCTCTAGAGCGGCGCGGCTACGTGCATGAATTGAAATAGAGGCGCCCGTTCAGTTTATCGTTTCGCGCCCTGCTGGCGCGAAACGATAAACTGAACGGGCGCAAAACAATAAACGCCAATCACTTGCCTGGTACCACCGCAATAGACCCGGCTTCGGTAATGTAAATCAGGTTGCCGTTATTTTCGTCGCGGAACACTTCGATGCCTACCTTCTTTGTCTTGTCGGTGAAGTCCTCTTCCGCGGCCAAGCGAACCTTCACACTTAGACCGTGCAACCACTGAGGCTTCTTGACTTGTTTGTCCTGGGCTTGAGCGAACGGTAATTGTTGAGCAACAAAACAACCCATTAAGAAGCAGACAAGACCCAGCAAAATGATTTGAACGCGTTTCGACATAGGATTCCTCGTGATATTTAGGATCGGGGGACACTATTTTGGCAAACTAAAGAAGACGATCTTTTGCCATGAAGCTAACGGGGTATTCAGTTTACGAAAAATGCATCAGCCGGCGCCGCCGGTCTAGTTTGGAGAAGCACCAATCCGCGGTCGCTACCTGGTAGCCTTGGCTCATTCTTTTCTGAGCAATCTGTTGCCTATGGCGGTTTTCTTGGTTGACGGGCTTTTATTGTTGCCCTTAGAATCACATTGTCATAAATACACTAAAAGCCCCGTCGTGGACGACTAATGGACGTGAGTTGCCGGCAAAGGCGCCGGAGACTGCGCCCTGAACTCCATTCGTTTTCGCGTCCTTAGGTCGCGATTTCCCACGAACTTATTCGACTCGCGGAATTCGAACCGCCGTTTCTGGTTTCCAATCCTTCCCTCTCCGTGCCGATGAAGCTGTTCTCGATCACCACCTGGAGGATTAACAGGCATGCCTTGGATTCGCTGGCTCCCTAGGCGTTCACCTCGTACCGTGGCCATCCCCCGCAAGTTTCGCCGCTCAATCTTGGCGCTGGAAACCCTGGAAGACCGGACCTTGCTGAGCGTTTTATCCGATATCGCCAAGCCGACCTATATCCGCTTTACAGGTCCAGGTGTGAGCCCCCTTGGCTCACCCGGCCCCACCGGTTATTCACCCGCGCAAGTCCGCCATGGCTACGGCTTCGATAAAATCTCTTTCAACGGCGTCCCCGGCGACGGCACCGGCCAGACCATCGCCATCGTCGATGCCTATGACGATCCCAACATTGCCTCCGATTTGCTGCAATTCGATAAACAATTCGGCTTGCCCGATCCGGTTTTCACGAAGGTGAACCAAACCGGCGGCAGCACCCCGCCAGTGGCCAACGGTGGCTGGGCGCAGGAGATCGCCCTGGACGTCGAGTGGTCGCATGCGATCGCTCCCAAGGCCCAGATCCTCCTAGTGGAAGCCAGCGACAACAGTTACAACAATCTCTTATCGGCCGTCAGCTACGCGGCCAAGCAGCCCGGGGTGGCGGCCGTCTCGATGAGTTGGGGCGGCGGCGAATTCTCCACGGAAACCAGCTACGACAGTTACTTCACCACACCCGCCGGCCACTCGGGCGTCACCTTCGTTGCCTCCTCCGGCGACAACGGGGCGCCGGTGGGACATCCGGCCATCTCGGCCAACGTGCTGGCCGTCGGCGGCACCGGGCTCAACCTCGACGCCTCGGGCAACTATATCAGCGAAAACGGCTGGAGCGGCAGCGGCGGCGGCATCAGCCTTTACGTAAGCCAGCCCGCCTATCAGAAGGGCATCGTCACTCAGTCCACCAGCATGCGGACCAATCCCGACGTCGCATACGATGCCGACCCCAGCACAGGCTTCCCGGTCTACGACAGCTTAAACAACGGCACTGCCACCCCGTGGTCGCAATTTGGCGGCACCAGCGCCGGATCGCCCCAGTGGGCCGCCCTGATCGCCATCGCCGACCAGGGCCGGGCCGCGGCCGGCAAAGGGGCGCTCGACGGACCAAGCCAGACCCTGCCGATGATCTACGGCCTGCCCGCCACTGACTTCCACGACATCACCACCGGCGGCAGCAACGGCACTCCCGCCTATTTGGCCACACCCGGTTATGATCTTGTCACCGGCCGCGGCACTCCCATTGCCAACCTCGTTGTCGCCGACCTGGTGGGCAATTTGCCCTGGTCGAGCTATGCCGGCAATGCTCAGCATACCGCGACTTCGACCACGGCCTCTCAATCGCTGGATTTGATCCACTGGCAGACGCCCGTCGATCTCCTTCCGCAATACAGTGGCAGTGATTTGCTCATCCACTACGGCTCTCCCCTGATTACGGCCGCCAACACGGTCATCCTCCCGGTCAAAACCGGCGCGACGAGCGGCTTTGAAGTGCAGGGCATCAACGGCGCCACGGGCGCAGTGAAATGGACGCAGACGACAGACTACATTTTGCCCCCCCATAATTGGACGCCCAGCTTCTCTCCCGTACTCGCGCCCGGCAATCGCCTCTACTTCGCCGGTGCGGGCGGCACGGTCTACTACATGAATTCTCCCGACGCCAACGGCGCCGTTACCACGGGACAATTGGCGTTCTACGGCATCAGCAACTACACCCATTCCGCGTACGACAACACCGTCTTCATCAATACCCCGATCACTTCCGATGGCAGCGGCAACATCTACTTCGGTTTTCAAGTGACGGGCGGGAATCCGCTCAATCTCCAGAGCGGCATTGCCCGCATTGCCGCCGATGGGACTGGGTCTTGGGTCGCCGCCACGACCGCGGCGGGCGATGCAGGCATCATCAAAGTTGTCATGAACAATGCCCCGGCGCTCAGCAACGACGGCTCCAAGCTCTATATCGCCGTCAGCTCCGGCGACAAGGGCCGCGGTTATCTCCTGGAGCTAAACAGCACCACCTTGGCCACCGTAGCCAAGCGGGCTCTCATGGATGTCAAGGCGCCCGCCAATTACGCCCAATTGCCCGACGACGGCACCGCCTCGACGACCGTCGGGCCCGACGGCGATGTCTATTTCGGCGTCCTGGAGAATCCGTTTCCTTCCAATAACGATCGCGGTTGGCTTGAGCATTTCTCCGGCGACCTTTCGCAGACCAAGATCGCCGGCGCGTTCGGCTGGGACGATACCGCCTCCATTGTCCCGGCTTCCATGGTGCCTACCTATAAGGGCACTTCCAGCTATCTTTTGATGACCAAGTACAACAATTACGCCGGCATCGGCACCGGCAACGGCCAAAACAAGATCGCCATCCTCGACCCCAACGCCACCGAGATCGACCCCGTCACCGGCGCCACGGTCATGAGGGAAGTCTTGACTATTTTGGGCCAGACGCCCGATCCCGCCAATCCAGGCGGCGTCAAAGAGTGGTGCATTAATTCGGCCGTCGTGGATCCCGCCACCAAGAGCGTCCTCGCTAACAGCGAAGACGGCAAGCTCTATCGCTGGGACATGACCACCAATACCTTCACCCAGGTTGTCACCCTGACAACGGGGGTCGGCGAAGCCTACACGCCCACCATCATCGGCACTGATGGAACGGTCTATGCGGTCAATAATGCCACCCTCTTCGCCGTCGGCGTGAAGGGCGCGGTCCAGACTCCCGCTGCCCCGAGTGGGCTGACCGGCGCACCGGCAACGGCCAGTTCAGTCAACCTCAATTGGACTAACAACGCCACTAACCAGACCGGCTTCCATCTCGACCGCGCCACCGACGCCGCCTTCACGCAGAGCCTAATCACCGAAAACCTGCCCTCCTCGCCTTATTCCTTCACAGACACCGCCAACGGCCTGACAGCCGGCGGCACCTATTATTACCGCATCCGGGCCTTTAATTCGGCGGGCGACTCGGCCAACTCTAATGTCGCCACTGTCACCATTCCGGCGGGTCCAAACCTGTACCTAACTGCCGAGGACCCCGGCACTACTGTCTACCGGCTTTTGGATTACAACCAAACCGGCGGGCTGGTCAGTTCGACCCTTATCCCGCAACCTCCGGGATCCACGGACACCCCGGACGCGCGGGGCCTAACCTTTGATTTGGCCGGCAACATTGACATCTATAATGGCACTTTCACGCCTTACTTGAGCACTTACTCGCTTTCAGCGAAAACCTGGACGCACCAGACCACTAGCGGCTGGAGCACCGTCAATAACGTCTCCTACGGCGGCGTCGGGTCATTCAACAATTTTGTCTTCGCCACGGACATGACCACTGCCCAGCAACCGCTCAATGGGATCATCCGCTTCGACAATTCGGGAGGGCCTACCGTCCGCTTCTCCAGCTCCCATGATTTCATCGACTTGACGGTCGGCCTCGACGGCCAGCTTTACGGTCTGAGCACTTTTTCGCCCAACCAGGTATACGTCTACAATCCTGTGACCCTCGACTTTGTGCGAACCTTCGCCCTGACTAATGGTCCCGATTCCGATATCCGCAGCATCGCGGTTGACGCCGCCGGAAACATCCTTGCCGCCACCTGGGGCGGGTTCCTCGTCAAGTACGATCCGAGCGGGAGCAAGGTCTTGGCCAGCATGCAGCCCAAGACGCCTTCCGGCGCCGGCGACAGCCTCCTCAACATCGCGCTCGATAGCAACGGGCGCGTGGCTGCCGGCAGTCGCAACGGCTTCGTTTTCCTCACCGACGAGTCGCTGACTTCCGTTTCCACGATCGCCACGAATGAGTGGAACGTGTTCGTGACGTTCGATCACTACATTCCCAAGCCCCCGGCCGCCCCAACCGGGCTGAGCGGCGCCCCCGCCACGGCCAGCTCGGTCAACCTGACCTGGACCAATAATGCAACCGACCAAATCGGCTTCCATCTGGACCGGGCCGCCAATGCCGACTTCACGCAAAGCCTTATCACCGAAAACCTGCCCGCCACGCCCAATTCCTTCACCGACACCGCCACCGGCCTGGCTCCCGGCAACACCTATTATTACCGCATCCGCGCCACCAACACGACCGGCGACTCAGTCAACTCCAACACGACATCGGTCTTCATTCCCGTGGCCCCTGCGGCGCCCACCAGCGCCCAGGTCGTCAATGCCACCACCAGCGAGCTGGACCTGACCTGGACCGACAACGCCGGCAGCAATGCCGCCAGCTACGTCATCTTGCGGGCCGTCAATCATGGCGCCTTCACGACCTACGCCACCCTGCCGGGCAAGACCGCCGCGCCGCCCAGCACCTATTCCTGGAATGACACGGGCCTCAGCGCCGGCACGTTCTACGACTACAACATCGAAGCGAAGAACACTTCCGGCACCAGTGCGATTGCCGACGCCAACGCCACCACGCTGACCGTGGCCCCCAGCAGCGTGACCGCCACCGCCGGCAACGGCACGGTCAACCTTTCGTGGGCTGCCCCTACCGGCGCGGTCAGCTACAACGTCTACCGCGGCACAATCGCCGGCGGCGAAGCCGCCACCCCCATCAAGACCGGCATCACCACCACCAGCTATGCCGACGCCGGCCTGACCAACGGCACCACCTACTATTACGTCGTCACCGCCGTCAACGCCAACCCCTCGGCCATACACAACGAGAGCGCCAAATCCAGCGAAGTCTCGGCGACGCCGGTGGCCGCCTCAGCCACGGCCGCTTTCGTGAAAACGGACACGACCACGCAGGGGACCTGGAAGGGCGTTTACGGGGCACAGGGCTACAACGTCATCGGTGACGCGGCGAGCTACCCAGCTTACGCGACTGTAACTCCGAGCGGCAATTTGACGTACATCTGGGCCAGCTCCACGACAGACGTGCGGGCCTTACAGAAGTCGGCTGCCGGGTCTACCGACCGGATCGCGGGCACCTGGTATTCCGGAACCAGCTTCACGGTCGACGTTAACCTGACCGATGGGCAGACACACGAAGTGGCACTGTACTTCTTGGACTGGGACAGCCAAGGCCGCAACGAGCGTGTTGACGTGCTTGACGCTGCCTCGGGGACCGTGCTGGCAAGCCAGACCGTTTCGTCCTTTACCGGCGGC
>Ga0185299_10000220_pt1 | contig 169985 bp, 141 predicted proteins | sample PaiPotPPA55metaG_FD_128002 | JGI IMG/M metagenome (GOLD analysis project Ga0185299, IMG submission 128002) | Iron sulfur acid spring bacterial and archeal communities from Banff, Canada, to study Microbial Dark Matter (Phase II) - Paint Pots PPA... ...
ACCTCAATGGCGATCCACGCAATGGGCTCCCGTATTTCAACACGTCCCTTTTCAGCCCCAATGCCCTGGGTACTCCCGGCTCGGCCTCGCGCCGCAGCTTCCATGGGCCGGGCATGCTTAATTTCGATTTGGCCCTGCTGCGAACGTTTCGATTTTCGGAATCGAAGGCGCTGCAGTTCCGGTTGGAAACTTTCAACACCTTCAACCACGCTCAATTCTTCGGGCCGGTGGCGGTGGACGGCAACTTTAACAGCAAGTTCTTTGGCCAGGTGGTCAATGCCGCCCCGCCGCGACTCATGCAGGTCGCGCTGAAATTTACTTTCTGACGAAATTTACTTTCTGAACTATGAAAACCTTAACGATTTTCGCGCTCGTTAGCATTCCACTCGCCTTCGCACAAACTTTTCGGAGCGAGCCGTTCGCGAACCCGGCCGGTCCCGGCAGTATTCAGTCGAACTGGTCTGTCACTCCCGATGGCGGCGCGCTGCTGAGCTGGGTTGAGCCCGCAAAAGGCGGAGCCCTTTCACTTCGCTATGCGGTTCGCCACGGCGCCAACTGGTCGGAGCCTCGCACCATCGCCGCGCAGCGCCACTTCTTCCGTCACCCGGCTGAGTTGCCGGAGGTTGCGCAATTGAGCGAGCATCAATGGCTGGCGCACTGGGTGGAAATGCCGAAGGAAGAGAGCGAGGCCGAGTATGTTTACACGTCGGCGTCCACCGATGGCATGCAGTGGTCGATGCCCACCATGGCGCATCGCGATCGCGCCGCGGTCCAGCACGGCTTAGCCTCGATGGTCGCGAGCGCGCCCGCCGAAACCTCGCTGTTCTGGTTGAAAGGCGGCGCAAATGAGGAGGCCCCAGCCGCTCTGATGCGAACGATCGTCGACGCGTCCGGTAAAGAAGTGCGCGAGGAGCGCCTGGCCCCGGACGTTTGCGCCTGCTGCCCCACCGCGGTTGCCAAGACCGACAAGGGTCTGTTGCTTGCCTATCGCGGTCACACGACTGCCGATATCCGCGACATCGATGTCCTGCGCTTCGAGAACGGTCACTGGTCGCAGCCCAGGAATTTGTACGCCGACAACTGGAAAATCAATGCGTGCCCGACTAATGCCGCGTCCGTCGCCGCTGTGGGCAATCAAGTTGCCATCGCCTGGTTTACCGGGGCGCAGGATGCACCGAAGACCGAGATCGTGTTCTCGAGCGATGGCGGTTCGACCTTCACCAAGCCAACGACTGTAAGCACCGGCCGCTCTTTCGGATATACGTCGGTTGTACTCATCAAAGACGCCGCGATCGTCTCCTGGCTGGAGCAGGGCAGCGGCGGCGGTGCGGCGCGCGTGTTGGTTCGCGAGATCAGTTTCGCGGGCGCGGCTGGACCCGTGCTACAAGTCGCCGAGGGCGGCCGGATGGGGCTCGGATATCCGCGCCTTTTGCATTCCCTGCAAATCGGCGAAACTTTTATCACCTGGGGCGATACCAAACAGGTGCAGACCGCGCGCCTGAAAAAATAGCCCGCGCGCGCCTGCGTGTTACACTGAAAAGAAATTATGAGAGAGCGCTCAGAGGCCTCGGACCTCGCTGGGGAAGCGTACGTCATCATTCGTGAGCGGATTCTGCGCGGAGAAATTGCGATCGGTCAGGTTATCTCCCGGCGCAAAATAGCAGTCGAACTGGGAATGAGTTTCCTGCCCGTGTCGGAGGCGTTTTTAAGACTGGAGTTTGAAGGGCTGCTGGAGAGCCGCCCGCGCGCCGGTACACGCGTCCGCATTCCGAGCCGGGAAGATGTTCGCGGTCACTATCTGGTGCGCGAGGCGCTGGAAGCGGAAGCCGCCCGGTTGTTCACTGACATGGCCACTCCGGAGGAACGCGCGGAATTGGTCAAGCTGGCTGCCCGCGTGGACGCGATGTCCGTGCAGCATGAGACGGATCGTTTCCACTATCTGAATTTGCACTCCAAGCTGCACCGGCGGATCGCCGAATCCACGCGTTGCCCGGCGCTTTGCGAGGCCATCGAGAAGACGCGCGCGCTGTCGTCTACCTGGCTGTGCGTGGCCCGCTCATTTTCCAATGGGACTACACCACACCGGCACATGGATCTGCTGGACGTTCTGGTGAACGGCGATCGCGAGGCTGCCGCCCAGGCGATGCGGGAACACGTGACCACCAGTATGCAACGCGCTCTGGAGCGGCTGGAACCGTATTTCCGCGCCCGCAAGACTCAAGGGACGACCTATTCGCGCAATCCCAAGAAACAGTTCGTAATCGAAATGCCTGTCGAGCACAACGGCAGCGTCAGTCTCGAAAGCCCGCAGGCCTAGTTTGAGTCCCGGCGGCACGCCGGAGCATCTGAAATATATCCATGGAGACAGAGGTCGGCACAGTACAAACAACCCCGGTAAAAGACGAAGGCCAGAAGACCGTCTTCCCGATCCTGATTGCCGCCAGCTTCTGCCATTTTTTGAACGACATGGTGCAGTCGCTCCTGCCGGCAATTTATCCGCTTCTCAAGCAGACCTTTGCGCTCGACTTCGGCCAGATCGGGCTAATCACGCTCACTTATCAGCTGGTCGCTTCGGTTTTGCAGCCCGCGATCGGGCTCTATACCGACATACGGCCGAAGCCGTATTCGCTGACTGTGGGAATGGGTTTCACGCTAATCGGCCTGCTGATCCTGTCGGTGTCTCCCACTTACGGCGTGCTGCTTTTTGCAGCGGCGCTGGTTGGAATGGGCTCGGCCATCTTTCATCCGGAGTCCTCGCGTGTGGTGCGCACGGCATCGGGTGGCAAGCATGGATTCGCGCAATCGTTCTTCCAGGTCGGCGGCAACACCGGATCGGCTATGGGGCCCTTGCTCGCGGCTTTTATCGTGTTGCCGCGCGGCAAATCGAGCATTGCCTGGTTTTCATTAGTGGCTCTGCTCGGAATGATCGTGCTGGCGCGCGTCGGCGCCTGGTCGAAGACTCACCGGAAGATCGCCGCCAAGACGCTGGCGGCCAGCGCTCAACAGCGGCACGATTTGTCTCCCAGGACGGTGGCGTTCTCGATTGCGATTTTGATCGCGCTGATCTTTTCGAAATTCTTTTACCTAGTGAGCCTCAACAGCTATTACACTTTCTATCTGATGAGCAAATTTCACGTGAGCGTGCGCAGCTCGCAAATTTATCTGTTCATCTTTATGGGCGCGGTGGCGGCCGGCACGCTGATCGGCGGACCCATCGGCGATCGCATCGGGCGCAAGCCGGTGATCTGGGGTTCGATCCTGGGCGTCCTTCCGTTCACCCTGATGTTGCCCTACGCCAATCTTTTCTGGACCAGCATCCTGACGGTGATCATCGGCGTCATCCTGGCCTCGGCCTTCTCGGCGATTCTGGTATACGCGCAAGAACTGGTGCCCGGCAAGATCGGTATGGTCTCCGGCATGTTCTTCGGGCTCGCGTTTGGGATGGCCGGCATCGGCGCGGCTGTGTTGGGCAACCTCGCTGATCACACCAGCCTCAATTTTGTCTATCAGGTATGTTCGTTCTTGCCGGCGATCGGTTTGTTGACCGGATTCCTGCCAAACGTCGAGAAGTCGAAACGGCAGCGCGCGTAGGGGGTTGCGTCGCCACCGCCCAGGCGGATAATGGTATTGCCCGTGATATCATTCTTAAAGACGCAGAATGCGGCTCGTTCTCGATACGGACGTCGTGGTTGCCGCGCTGCGGAGCGACCAGGGCGCGTCCCGGCAACTGCTCTTGGCCGCACTGGATCGACGGATTACAATGCTGGCTTCGGTTCCGCTCATGCTAGAGTACGAAGCTGTTTTGACGTGGGCCGACCAATTGAACGAGATCGGTTTGAGCGCCGCAGAGATTAACGTTGTGCTGGACGCCTTGACTTCCGTGATCGAACCGGTTTCTCTTCTTTTTGTGTGGAGGCCACGACTCAAGGACACAGCAGACGAGATGGTATTGGATACAGCAGTAAACGGCCATGCCGACAGACTGGCTACTTTCAACCTGCGGCACCTTCGAGATGCTGCAATGGAATTTGGCATTCGAGCGGATCGGCCTGGGGCGATCCTGCGGGAAATTCGAGGAGCACGAACATGAGAAAGAGCAACGTCGCCTTGCGCCTTCAGACTTCGTTGCTGGAGGAAGCCAAGCGTGTCGCCGATTCAGAGGGCGTCGCTTTGAACCAACTAATTAATGTTGCGGTGGCCGAGAAGTTGTCGGCGCTGCGCACTGAGGACTACTTTCGAGAACGGTCCAGCCGCGCCAATATAGGCAAGGCAAAGCGCATTCTCAAACGCGCCGGAAGAGGTCGGCCGCTTGTTGCTGGGGACGAACGGTAGGGCGCTCCTAGGAATCAGTCGGCGGCGGCGGACATCTTGGCAATGGCATCCAGCACTTCGCGGTAGCTTTTGGGTGCTTCGCCTCCGAATCGCTGCTTGAGTCCAAGCTGCGCGCTCCAGTCCATTCGCCGGACGATAGCTTCGGCCATGATGGGCTCGATATCGAGCGACCGGAGCGTCTCGGCCACTTCTTCCATCTCTCTCGCGCGTCGTTCGCCATGCACGACGACTCGACCAATCATGTAGTCCGCGAGCTTCGGCCAATCGATCCCTGGGAAGCTCTCGGCCAGCGACGCGAAGACGCGCGGCTCGGCGCCGTAGCGGCTCGCTCCGAGCACGCATTCGGTGATGAGCGCCTCCATGCCCTTCACCATGATGCTGCGGAACATCTTCGTAGCGGAGGCGACGCCGATTTCGCGCGCGGCGATCTCGATCGAAAATCCGAGAGGCTTCATACGCTGGGCGAACTCAGGCGCTGCTTCGCCGCCGGCCAGCATCGGCACGCGATGACCGTACGGCGGAACGGGCGCCATCATAGCGATCTCTACAAATCGGGCGCCGGTGGCTTCGATTGTTCGTGCGATGGATTGCTTCAAGCCCGGCGAAACTGAATTCAGATCCGCATAAATGTGACGCGCGCTCAGGTACGGCGCGTTTTGCTCAGCGGCTCGCGCTGCTTGATTCGCAGTCACGGTGGACAAAATGATTTCGGATGCACCTGCGAGTTCGGCATTAGTTTCCATGAGACGCGTGCCGCTCTCGTGCGCTCGCTTGCGGATCGTTTCTCCAAGGCCGGGGCTCCGGGAGTTGATATCGTAGGACACGCAGGGCTGGCCTAGACCTTTGGCAATGTGGAAGGCGGCTTCGCCAAAACCAACGAAGCCAATTGATAAATCGTTGTTCATTAAAGTGCACCGATCAATTTCCAGTAACCGGTTGATACTGCTACAGTCAGCAGCGTAAGTATGCCATACATATTCGCGAGCTTCACGCGTTCGCCCGCGCCGAACGCCATGCCTTCGGTGATGCCTTCGCCCATCGCCACCCAGATGTTCTGATAGGTTGCCCAGAACGGCACCGACGCCAGGATCAACGCCGCGATCAAAACCAGCGGCGGAATTCCGGCTGCGCTAGTGGTGTCGACAATCGGAATGAACAAGACGGCGATGGCGATGAATCCACTGGGATCGAGGAACCGCACCACGAACATGGCGATGGCGACCACCAGCAGCAGCACGATCGCGTTGAACGTCAGGTGCTGGGCGATGGGCACGAAGTAGCCGGCCAGCCAATCGGTGATCTTGAATTCGGTGAGCACGTTGCCGAGGCTGAAAATCCCGCCCATGAAGAGCAGCAGGGTCCAGGATATTCCGGGACCGATATCCGCGTTGGTGACAATGCCAGCCAATGCGAACGCAGCCAATCCGACCATGCCGATGAAGAAGCTCGGCAGATGATGCCAGCGATCGGTCGCCCAAAACAGGATCGAGCAGGCGACGATGATCGCGGTGATCGTTTCAGCGCGTCCCATGGAACCTAACTCACGCAACTTGTTCCGGACAAATTCCGGGGACGAATCGAGCGACTTCTCCGGCTTCAGCACCCATTGATTGCCGAATACGATGAGCGCGCACAATAGTAGTGTCGGCAACTCGAGAATGCGCGCGTATGCAAGATAGCTCAACGGCAGATGCTTAACCTGGAACAAGGAATCGACTACGGGGCCGAACAGCGATCCGTACAGCAGGCCGCATCCCGGCACCACCGCCATCTCAACAGTGGTGAGCATGATGAGGGCGGAGCCTTTGCTGCGCGGCTTCAAATCGAGCGACTTCACCAGCGCCCAGGCGATCGGCACCATGATGGCGGTCCGCACAGTCATCGATGGAATGCCGAGCGACAGTACTGCGCCGATTACGAAGAACGCCGCCAGTATCCCGGAGTACGTGGCTGGAAACAACGACAGGATCCAATACGAAATGCGCGCGGCAAGTCCGGTGCGTTGCATCGCGAAGCCGTAAAAAAGCACGGCTAACAAAATCCACCAGGAGCCGGTTGAGAATCCGCTCAATGCCAGCGCGGGCTTGACTCCTGCCGGGATCAACAATGCCATCATCAACACCGACGCGACGCCGTTGTTCATGACCTGAAAGGCCCACAGTACGATGGTGAATCCAGTGACGGCTAGCGCGATCTGGCCGATTCTGGACAGACCCTGCGGTGTCGGCATGAAGAAGATCGCCGCACCGATCGCGATGGCCAGCAGAAAGGGACCCCATTTGACGCGTGCAGCGCTGGCTGTGACGGGCGGGGCGGTAGCGGTGGCCATAAAGCGGCGCCTGGTTCAATGCTTGGCGGCGGCTTGTTCCTGTCGCATTCTCCTCTGCTCGGCCTGCACCACGATGAGCGACATCCACATGCCCAGCGGATGCGCGCCCGCATCCACCAGCGGATGCGGTTTCAAAGATCGCACCGCATCGATGCTCTCGTCCTTCATCGTTTCGAGAACTTCCGCCTGGCTTTCGGTGAGCCCGTAATCGGCCGCGAGCGCTTTCGTGTTTTCAAAAAGACGCCGGCGCAGCGGCTGGCTGAACCGCAAATCAAACAGCAATTTGTTCAGAGGATAGACCGCCGGATCGGGATGTTTGTAGAACTGATAACCGCCGCTTTGGAATTGGAAAGCTGGCTCGGGTTCCGGCGTAGTCGGCGCGTTCTTCTTATTCGGGATGAAGCGCATCACCGCATGGCCATGGTGCCAGGTGGGCTGATAGGTCACCAACTCGCCGGGCAGATTGCCGATGGCGCCGAACATCACCATCCAGGGAAGCATCTCGGTGTTGCCGACCTCGTCCAACTGTTCGCTGGTCAACTTGAGAAGGGCATCATTGTGGCCGCGCTCCATCTGGGCGATAGCCCACCAGTCGAAATCGTAAGCCGGTTGCGGATATTTCCACGCGCCCGGATAATGCGACATCCCACCGCTGGCGACGATGGCCACCTTATAAGGCGACGCCGCCACAGCATCCTTGATCGCGGCTCCAAGCTGAGCGCAGCGCTTCGCGGTCGGAAGCGGCGGCAGGTAGGTGTTCACAAAGATGGGAACCACCGGGATGGCGCGGCCCTCGATCACCCATTCATACACCGCGGCGAAGGCGTGGCCCAGCTCGGCGTCCTGCGAATAGGTCATATCGAAACCGGCATTCACCAGCTTGTCGAGCAACTCCTCGGCGAAAGGATGAATCGGAAGAGCATAGGTCTTGCGAGCAAACGCGGCTTTCGATTTCTCGCCGCCTACGATCGCGAAAGTCGGCACCGCTGACAGAAAGAATGTTTCGAGGTGATCGGCGCCGATTACGATCACGGCGTCGGGTTTGATATCATCCAGGTCCTTGCCGAGCTGCCGCATGGCCGCGATGTCCGCGTCGAGCTGAGCGGGATCCTCACTGGGAGGATAGGTGAATAACTGTGGCGCATGAACGGTCGCCATCGCCGCTACGATCTGTCCCATTTTCTTAACCTCCTGCTACGCTCCGGCCCTGGGTGAAGTTTCGTCGGGCACCTCGTCGACATACTCGACTCCGAGCTCTTTCAGCTTAGCCCGAAGGCCATAAAAGTCGACTCCTAGTTCGCCTTTGCCCAAACGCTCGCGCGACTTTTGTTCTTTAGTTCGGCGCTGGTCGCCTAGTTTGGCGATTTCAACGGCCGACTGCCGCGGCACTACGACGACGCCATCCGCATCACCAACGATGACGTCGCCCGGCTCGACCATTGCGCCCGCGCAAACAATCGGAACGTTGACCGAACCGGCGCTTGCTTTCACGGTGCCCTGCGCCGAAACGGCCTTGGCCCAGACAGGAAACTGCAGCGCGGTAAGGTCCGTAGTATCACGGACGCCTGCATCTATGATCAACCCAACCACACCGTGCGCCAGGCAGGAGACGCCGAGCAACTCACCAAACATCCCATCCGTGGAATCGGATAACGGAGCGACCACCAGCACGTCGCCAGGCTTGCAAACCTCGATGGCGGCATGAATCATGAGGTTGTCGCCGGGATGGCACAACACCGTGATCGCGGTTCCGGAAACTTTCGCAGTGGGATAAATGGGACGCATGTAGGGCCGGAGCAGACCGGTGCGCCCTTGGGCTTCATGCACGGTCGCGACGCCCAGCTCGCCCAGCAGGCGTATCGTGCCGGCATCCGGCCGGCGAATGCTGCGGACAACCTTATGGCTCATGAGTGACCCGCTCTACTGAATCAATGCGCCTGGATTGGTGACTGCCATGCGCCGGATCTGTTCGGTGGAAAAGCTGGCGTCTAGCAATGTCTGGGCGAACATGGCAAAGCCTTCGGCCACCGGCGGATTAATGGTCTGGCCGAGGTCGGTCGAAAGTACGCAGCGCTCCGGGCCGACCTTCCGGATGCTATTCAGCACCGCATCCCAAGGGGCCTTGCCGGTGTGCATGGTGGTGAAGCAATGCTCGATAAAAGCTCCCGCGTCGGCAAGTTCGAGTTGCTCTTCGGCCGAAAAATTCTGTGACGGAAATTCGGCGTGCGTCACCAGCACGCGCTGAAGTTTCATTTCCCGCGCCGTGCGCACCAGCGGAAAGATCTCGTGACGGCCGAGGTGCCCGGTAGCCAGGATCATGTTGTGGCGGGCGATGAGTTCGAGGCACCGGCGGGTTGCTTCGTTCACTTTGCCATTTTCATCCAGCACTGTGAGAGGCTCGGGCGCGATGCCGTCGGCCGCCAGTTCTCGCTGGATCTTGGCCCAGAACGGGAGTTTAGTGCTGGGGCCATCCACACGGCCCGCAGTTTCGTTAGCGGCGTCCACGGTCGGCATCCATACGATTTTGGCTCCCGAGCGCCCCGCCAGTTCCACCGCCACCGGGTTCAGGCCGCCGATGCTGTGGTTGAGCGTGAGGGCGCCGAAGGCGTGGATGCCGGGAACCGCGCGGCAAACCACCTTGGCACGCTCGGCGGTCGGGATGTAGTGGGATTTGAGTACGAATCCTTTCAGACCTCGTGCCAGGAACTCTTCCGCCAGACCTACGTCGTCGATGCGCCGTTCGATGACATCGGGAGCCACGTGCACCTGAAGATCATAAGCTCCTTGAATCGCTTCCCAGGCTAACTCGTTGACCGACGTGGCTTTCCCCGATGCGACTTGCGTACCCATGGCAAGAGGCAGTATGACAGCCCGCGGACCGCGCTGTCAAGCACATCTGATATTTCAAATCTGGTGCGCGAAGGGCCTTCATCGCGCGGCCAAACGCATTGTCTGAAGGTACGCTCTTGCGCTATACTCAGTTCCGTTTGGCTCCGATGTCATCTGGCGGCGAGTTGTCGGGCACGGACTTGCTTCTTCGGCACCCGGACGTTGACCGCAACCCTCTTCCCGATCAGACTGTTTTGCTTTTCCAGAAAGACACCAGCCTGGCAGTCCCAGTAAATGAAGCAGGCGCCGCGATCTGGGAGATGTGCGATGGCGCTCATTCCTTCGATCAGATAGTGGATCAACTCGCTGAGACTTATGACCAGGAGCGGAGCCGGATCGAGCAGGACGCGCGCGCTTTTCTCGACGAACTGATCCGGCTGGAGTTCGTAGAGCGGCGGTGCTCATAACGACGGCGCCACAAAAGATCGCGTGGGCTGATTCGTTTTGCGTATACGATTTTCCCTTTCGCCTGCGCACTGATGTCCCCGACGTCCAAAGTCTGATTGCCGGGCTTTATCGAAATTTTCTTACGTCGAGCCCAAAAGGAGACGCGGCCGACGCGGTAATCGAAACGCACGATAGTGGCGAGGGCTTCTGTTGGCGGCTCGGAGAGAAGAGCGGCACGGTTTCGACATTGCCCGGCGCGCTGTGGAGCTTGGAGGCGGCCCTGTGTGAGACTATCATCCGATCGCAGCGACGCTCGATCGCGATTCATGCGGCGACCATTCAGATTGCGGATTCGGTCGCGATGCTGGCGGGCTGCTCGCAGGCTGGTAAAACTACGTTAAGCTTGGCGCTGGCTGGCCGCGGACTCCCGGTCGCGGGTGATGACGTGGCTCTGGTAGATCCAGAGACGCTGAAAGTACTTCCGATTCCGCGGTGCTTCCATGTGGACGATGGCGGCGCCGATCTCTTGGAGGCCGACGGACTTCGGCTGCCAGATACGTGGCCGCGCTTCCGCTTTATCGTGCCGAATGATTTTGGCATCCTGGCTATGCCGCCTGTCCGTGCTCGATGGCTGATTTTCATTCGAGGTCCACGCGCCGCCCATCCCAGCATCGCGGCGGTTTCTCAGGCGGAGATGACTGCTCGAATGCTCAGCGAAACGGGACAAGGTCCGCTCGCCGATTCGGAAACGGTGGCCGTGATCTGCCAACTGGTCGCAGGTGCTTCCTGTTTCGCGCTTACGCCAGGTCCGCTCGGCGAAACGGCCGATGCGGTTGCGGCGCTGCTGGTCGCGTCCAACCACGCGCAGGCATCGCTAGGCTGACGTGGAAGTTGAAGCGAGCGGGACCGCTAACGAAGGCAAGGGCGATTGGGCCGGAACCGTGCCAGCAAGAATCCCATGCTCCAGTGCGTATCTAGTCAGGTCCGCGGTGGTGCGCAGGTCCAGCTTGTCCATGATCGCCATTTTGTGAAAGACGGCTGTCTTGACGGAAAGGCCGAGAGCGCTGGCGATCTCCTTGGCGGTTCGGCCTTCGGCGACCAACTTGAGTACCTCGCGCTGCCGCAAAGTCAGATTCTTTCCGTTGGGGCGACCCTTCCGGTTCGTTACCGTGGAGACCACGCGTTCGCCGAGCGATGGAGTCACGTACGAATGACCGTTCAGGACGCCACGGATCGCAGTCACAAGTTCCGACACCGCGCACCACTTCAGAACGTAGCCGGAAGCGCCCGCGCGGAGGGCGTCCGCAACGTATTCCGGTTTATCATGCATGGTCACTACCATCAATTTCGTCATGGGTGAAACTAGGCGCAGTTGCCGGAGCGCTTCGAGATCGAGGCCCGGGATCCCGATATCGAGCAAAACCAAATCCGGCTTTGACGTCGCGACTTTATCGAGCAGGCCTTGGCCGTCGGCGACTATCTCCACACCAGGGAATTCGACCTCCAGCAGCCGCTGCAGGCACTCGGCCGTCATGGTGTGGTCCGCGATCAATAAGTAAGGTCTCCAATGCATCGCGTATTAGACTGGTGATAGGCGGCAACTGTTTCATTCTTAAATATTTATTCATCCGCTGTGCCTATCCGGTATAGTACTTTCGTAATAGTAAGTACCAGGTACTATGCGCGGGCGAAATACGCTAGAATTGGCGATACAGTTGGACCTCGAAATCTTCTCGGGAGGTAGTTTATGCGTCACGCAAATCGAATGAGACTTGCGCTGGTTGGATCGTTGGCCTCGATGTTCGCAATTCTTGGAGCGGACCGCGCGGCCGAGAGTTCTCCGCCTTCAAACGATCTGTCCAATCCTTATCACACGGTGACAAACTGGGCGCAGCTGCCCGACGGAAGGAAATGGGGATCGACGGCGGGCGTCGATATCAGCCCGGAGGGAAACATCTGGGCGTATGACCGGTGCGGCGTGAACAATTGCGCCGATTCGAATCTCGATCCGATCGTGGAGTTCGATACTTCCGGAAAGCTCTTGAGACACTGGGGCGCGGGAATGTTCGTGTTTCCCCACGGTTTTTTTGTGGACAAGCAAGGAAACGTGTGGGTCACCGACGAGCAGGCATCCAAAGACGGAACCAGGGGATTGCAGGTCTTCAAGCTCAGTCCGGACGGCAAGGTTTTGATGACGCTCGGTAAGGCAGGAGTCAAGGGAACCGGCCCCGACACGTTCGGCGCTCCGACCGATGTTGTGGTGGCTCCGAATGGCGACATCTTCGTCTCGGACGGACACACCGGCTGCATGTGCGACAACGCACGCATTGTGAAATTCTCGAAAGATGGAAAATTTATCAAGGAGTTCGGCAAGAAAGGCACGGGTCCCGGTGAGTTTGATGGTCCGCACGCTCTGGCGTTCGACTCCAAAGGCCGACTGTTCGTCGGCGATCGCACCAACAACCGCATCCAGATTTTCGATCAAAATGGCAAGTTCATCGCAGAGTGGAAGCAGTTCGGCCGGCCGAGCGGGATCTTCATCACCAAGGACGATACGATCTATGTCACCGACTCCGAGTCGAAGGACGCGGACGGTTACGGGCACAACCCGGGCTGCCATCGCGGCATCCGGATCGGCAGCGCCAAGGATGGCAAGGTAACGGCGTATATTCCCGACCCCGATCCGAAGGGCGGCTCGAGCATGTCGGAAGGCGTCGCGGTGGACCACCAGGGCAACATCTACGGCGCGGAGGTTGGTCCGAAAGATCTGAAGAAGTACGTCAAGAATTAGCGCGCGAACCAAGCGGCGCGGGCATTCTCATGACGACGTAACGCGACGGCGGGACTTAACGGCGGGACTGGATAATGGGCGGCGCTCCGGGAGGTGGCGGCGGTGGCTGGGGTTCAACGCGGGGCAAAAACACGACCGGTTCGTCCCGCCTCTTGCGCCCTTTTTCCGGGGGGCGCCATCCTGTTAAGCGCTTCGACGATCGCCTGCAGGACTTCCTCGATTGTTGTCAGATGCTGGATGATTTGATTAGCTTGTTCATCTCGCACACACAGGTCTCCTTGCGACCTGACAAAAGAATACCAGTGTTGTTAGCGGACTGACCTTGACCGCTGGCGATGTGGCGGCCGCTTTCCTGGTTCAAAGTCGGTTCTGAAGTGAAGAGGCGGGCGCCGGCGGGAATTCACTTCTCCGTCATTCCATTCGGCCACAAATGTCTGGTGCGGGCCACTGTGCTCGTGGTATCGAACGCAATGGTGGCTCGGATCGTCCGGCTGGGGGGCGTTACATAGCCTCATATTCGCGAATTAAGGGCCCAAAAGATGACCTTCAATGCTCCGATTTGTAGCAGCAAAGCCAATCCTAGAGCGGCAGGAATCGTCGTGAGAATCATTAGCAGTTCCACGCTCCATTGATGAGCACTCAGAATGCCAATCACAAAAATGCCTATAGGAGAAGACAGCCACGTGTCTAACGGAAGCTCTTGGTGTGTAACACTAACAACGGTTCGGCTAAATCTACTCGATCATGTTCCAGTTGTCGCGTCTCCGGAAGTCATGTAGTGTATTGTCGAGCTTGAATTGTTCGAACTTGGCATTCGATCTGCCATAACCCCCGAGGAGACGACAATGCAAAATCCTGAACCGAAGCCCCCACGTCCTGACCCAAAGCCCGACGAGCCTCATCTTCCCGGACCAGACCCCGATCCGCCCGGTCCGGACATCATTGATCCGCCCGTTAAGCCTCCCATGTGGACGTAGCGGCCGCGTCCGCGATCAGTGACGTTTTGTGAGAAGGCGAAGCCCGAGAAACGTGGTCTTCAAAGTGCACACCCTGCCGGTAGGTATTTCTCGATGGATGCCGACCGGCTTCGCGCTGTTTTTATCAAACGCCAACTGGAGCGCGTGATGAAGCATCGCCATACTTCGTGGGCGGCACGCGCCACGCAGGAGCTGGGCCGCTACATCCGCTGGTTCGCCGATTCGATCCCGCAGTCAGAGAAGAAGATCATCGACGAGAAGTTGTCGAAACTCGAGCGCGAGGTTTCTAAACGCGACTGAGAAGAGCGCGCAACACCACTTGCTGACGCGCGTGGCTCGGTCGGTAGGCGTGGCTCGGTTCGCCTAGTGAGGTTTCCAGGTTGCGAAATTCGGTCACGCGGAATTCTATGCGCACAAAACCGGCGGTAAGAACTTCAGCACAAGTCATTTTATCCGACGATTACAAACTCTCTCACTAATGTTTCAAGAGGTTTGTCTGGTGGCAATCAACTTGCACCACTGTCAGAGGTTATTCGAATCAGATTTGTCGAAGGGAAAAAAGTATGAACAATTTGAACGACAAAGCAAAAGGCAAAATGGATGCCGCGGCCAGAGCTGTCAAGAAGACCAGCGACAAGGTCGTGGACAAATCCAAGGATCTCACCCATCAGGCCGGTAAGGCCGTCGAGAAGGGGGGCAAGCGGATGCAGAACGTCTAAACGACGACCTGCTGAGCTTAACAACAAAATGAAGATCGCAAGAATATTAGCACCAGCCCTGCTGTGCGGTTCGTGGCTCGTTGCGTACGGCCAGCAGCCTGACAATACCGCGGTGAACAAGCGCGATCGGGATCGTAGCGAGCCTACGGCCGATCAGCAGAAAAGTAACGTCTCGGATCGGGACCTGACCAAGAGAATCAGGCAATCGATCGTGGGAGACAAGTCGCTGTCCACTTATGCGCACAACGTGAAGGTCATCAGCCAGAACGGTGTTGTGACCCTCAAGGGACCGGTCCGTTCCGAAGAGGAAAAGAGAGCAATTGAATCCAAGGCAATGGACGTTGTTGGCAGTGGCGGAAAAGTCAACAACGAGATGTCCGTCAAGCCTGAGCACCAGTAATTTCAAGTTTCCAAATCAAACAAAAGGAGCATTTCATGGCAGGAAAAAACACAGCCGCATTCGGCATCTATAAGACGCGCTCTCAAGCGGAACAGGCCGTTGATCGCCTGATGGCAGCGGGATTCACCAACAACGACATCTCGGTGTTGTTGCCCGATACCACCAGCTCGAAGGAGTTTGCACACGAAAAGAACACCAAGGCGCCGGAAGGCACAGCGACGGGCGTTGCCACCGGTGGAGTGGTGGGTGGAACGCTGGGCTTGCTGGCTGGAATTGGGGCGTTGGCGATTCCCGGCGTCGGTCCGCTCATTGCAGCAGGGCCGATCATGGGCGCGCTGGCAGGCTTGGGCGTTGGCGGAGCGGTCGGCGGATTGATCGGCGCTTTGGTTGGCATGGGAATCCCGGAGTATGAAGCCAAGCGTTATGAAGGCCGGATCAAAGAGGGTGGGATTCTTTTGTCGGTCCATTGCGACACGTCTGAGGAAGTCTCGCGTGCCAAAGATATTCTGAAGCAGACCGGAGCCGAAGATATCGCCTCGGCCGGCGAGAGCACGTCCGGAGTGGACAAAGAGACTCGAGGCACGACCGTTGAGCCCGCTACACGAACTTCAGACTACAGGTCAAGGAAGATCTAGCTGGAGAGGGGCTGGGGGCGGCGGGTGTGCCAATCCGTCGCCTGCTCATAGGCGTGCGCCAGCGCGAGGACCTGCAACTCTCCCAAGCGCGGACCGCTGATCTGGATGCCGATAGGCAGGCCGGAACTGGTGAAGCCACAGGGAATCGAAATCGTGGGCAGACCATAGATATCGAACGGCGACGTATTGCGAAGCGAGGACGTAACACCCACGGGCGGAGTATCCAGCTTGGCGCTTTCGATGGTAACTGGGGGAACAGGCGTAGTGGGCGTGATGAGCAAGTCTGCATCAGCGAAGGTCTCCTGAACGGCGCGGCGAAGACGTTCGACTTCACGCCGCCCCTGGATGTAGGCTGGCGCAGTGATCTTCGCACCGCCCTCGAGGCGGGCACGAGTGAAGGGCTGATACAGTTCGGGTGTTTTGGACAAATAGGGTAAGTGGTACGCGTATGCTTCGGCGGCGAGGACTGGAGGATTCTCATAGGCCGGCAGTCGAACATCGTGCGCGCCGGCGGTTAGCTTGCCGAGGACGTCAATCGCTTTGTCCGTCGCGGCCGCGATCTCGGGGTCGAGTTGATCGAAAAAAATCGAGCGGGGAATACCTAGGCGAAATCCCGCTACCTTGGTGCGAAGCGCGTGCGTGTAGTCGGGAACCGGAGCATCGACGCTGGTGGTCTCCAGCGGATCATAACCGGCGATCGCGCCTAGCAGAATTGCCGCGTCGGCTACGGTGCGGCACATGGGTCCGATGTGATCGAGCGACCACGACAATGGAATCACGCCGCGTGTACTGACGCGGCCATAAGTCGGTTTGAGGCCGACGATGCCGCAATAGGCGGACGGCTGGCGGATGGAGCCTCCGGTGTCGGAGCCAAGTGCGCCATAGCAAAGTTCCGCAGCCACCGCCGCCGCTGAACCGCCGGATGATCCGCCGGCTATGCGATCGACGTTCCACGGATTGTGGACCGGGCCGTAGTGAGAGGGCACGGAGGTGGCGCCATACGCGAACTCGTGCATGTTCAGCTTCCCCACCAGAACGGCGCCCGCCGCTTTGAGCCGCCGCACGACTTCGGCGTCTTCGGCCGGTACGCGATTGGCGAAGATCGCGCTGGCAGCCGTGGTGCGCATGCCAGCCGTGTCGATCAGGTCCTTCAGTCCGATCGGAACGCCGTGCAGCGGCCCGCGCCACTTGCCGCTCTGGCGCTCGGTTTCGAGTTCGCGCGCCTGCGCCAGCGCTTGCTCGCTCATCACTGTGATGTAGGCGTTCAGCGAAGGGTTGAACTTTTCGATTCGCTTCAGGCACTCCTGAGTGAGCTCGACCGGGGAAGCAGACTTCTTGCGAATCAGCTCTGATACTTGTTGAAGCGAAGGTCCGGTGGCTAACAACTGATTTAAGAAGCCCCGGCGGGTTTGCACAATTAGGAAGCCGGCTTCGGTTCGGGCGCGGTCTTCGGTTCCGCTTCGCCGCGATGGCACGTGAAGCAGGTGACGTGCATCTTGCCATCCGAAAACTGCGTGTTGATCTTCTGCGACATCTCGATCATGTGGCGCGCCACTTCCTTCTTGGGGTTCTCGTCGCTGGCGAAGTTGCCCTGAACGTGGCAGTAGACGCACTGCACGCCCAGCCCGGCTGTAAAGGTCCTCATAATCTGTCTTACTTCCGTGCCGGAGGTGACCTTGAGGACTTTGAGATTGGTGGGATTGGGAACCTGCTTCGGCGCTTTGTCCTGAGCTTTGTCTTGAGCCTTGTCTTGAGCTTTATCTTGAGCGACGAGCGATCCCAACGCGACCAGGAGTGTGAGGACTAGCCGCATATTAGTTTGTTCCTGGAGCGCGGGCGCCTCGCGCGTCGACATGATACTCGGCCGATTCGAATCCCAGCGAGTTCGCGAACTTGTCGAGGTTTTCTTTTTCGGCGAGATCGGCCGGCGATAGCTGATAAACCTGCGACCGCGCCGCCACCACGCATTGATCGGATCGGCAATTATGCGAGTTGGGCGAGCCGAGCTTTTCCAGCAACGCCACGGTATCGGGATGCGGCTGACCGAATCTGGTGGGGCCATTCGCCATGTCGGCCGCCGAGTCGCCGGCCTTGCTCTTGACGCTGGTCTTTGCGCCCTTGGAAACCAGATAATTCACCATGGCGTTGTCACCCAGGAACGCTGCGCCATGCAGTGCCGTATAGCCGCGCGTGTCGGCCGCATTCACATCGTTGCCGAGCTCGACACAATACTTGACGGCGTCCACCGCCGGATAGGGCGCCCGCACGCTCCAGTTCCAGGCCCAGCCGATGCCGGTGGCCGCCATGAGCGGCGTTTCACCGGCTTTGTTGGCCAGTTTCGGATCGGCTCCATGCTCCACCAGAAGTTTCATCACGAGCAGGTCGCTCGATTGCGCCGCGCGCCAGAAAGGCGTCGATCCAGCCGTGTCCACCCAGGTGTAGTCGTTGGTGAACGACCGGAACCAGAGCTTCTCCCCGATAGCGGCGTTCACGTTCGCCCCGTGATCGAGAAGAGCCTTCATCAAATCCAGGTATGTCACCTTCTCTTGTTCGACGTTGGGTTGCGGGAACCAGGTCTTCGGCGCCCATTGGACATCGACCGCCGCGTATAAAGCTGTCAGTCCGGATAGACCGGCCAGGTTTGGATCGGCGCCGTGATCGAGCAGATATTTTGCAAGATCGAGATGACCGTTCATGATGGCCGTCACCAGCGGACTGAGTTTGTCGCCATTGATCTGATTAACGTCGGCTCCCGCTTGGAGCAAAGCGCGCACGGAATCCATGTGACCCTCGCGAGCCGCATAGAGCAGTGCGGTCATGCCGCCCATGAAATCCGGCCCGACTTTTCTAGGCGGACGATTGGCTACATCGCCGGCGCGCGCGGCTGGCTTCGCGAGGCGATACTCGACCGAATTGAACGCCAAGGCATGAGCGAGAACGTCCAGATCGGAGCGTTGGGCGGCCTCGGCTGCTTCACGCGCTTTGGCCAGCGCAGCCTCGTCTTGCTCGGCGGCTGCTTCGTCCGATTTTGGGCTGGCCGCTTCCGCTTTTTCAGATCCTTTTTGCGGGGTTTTCTCTTCGACTACATTGCCATCCTGATCGAAACGAACTCTTTCGAGCTTGCGGACGTTGGTGGCGATTTTGGCATCAGCACCATTCGCCATAAGCACCTTGATCACGGCGGCCCGATTCAAAGCTGCAGCAAACATCAGTGCCGTTTGATCGTGAGCCGATTCCTTGGCGTTCAGATCTGCACCGTGGTCCAGGAGGGCTTTGACCGCATCGACGCTGCCGGAAGCCGCCGCCATCATGAGTGGAGTTGTCCCGTTGGCCTTCACTGCATTCGAATCCGCGCCGGCCTTCAACAGGGCTACGATCATGGCCGCGTTCCCGTTCTGGCAAGCCATGAGCAGCGGCGTGATTCCGCCTTCTCGCGTGGCGGCTCGCACGTTCGCACCGGCTGTCAGCAGCAGCTTCGCCATTTCCAGATCGTCTCGATAGGCGGCCCAGTGCAGCGCGGTAGTTCCGTCGCCCTGCGGCGCATTCACATCGACCTTTTGGTTGAGCAGGGAACGAACAGTGTCCTTCTCGCCGCGCATCGCTGCATCCGATAGCCGAGTGTCGCTGGCGGCGGCCGAGAGCAACACGACTATAGAAAGTGCCCCGATTAATCTCTTCATGCTGACTCCTGACTTCTGGCTTCTGGACTCCTAGATTGCCACTTCACCGTTGCTGTCGCCAAAACTTTCCACATTCACGCCCAGCTTGTGCGCTACGGTCAACAGAACATTCGCCATGGGTGTGCTGTCTTTGGCACGGACGTGGAGATTGCCTTTTAGCCCGCCATTGGCGTGGCCGGCCAAGAAGATCGGCACGCGCTTGTGGTTGTGGACATTCGAATCGCCCAAAGGACTGCCGTAGAGCACCACCGAATGGTCCAGCAGATTGCCGTCGCCATCCGGAGTGTTTTTCAACTTGTTCAAGAAGTATGGCACGAGGCTGACGTGATACCGGTTCAACTTGGCAAACTCGGCGATCTTGGCCGGATTCTCCTGGTGATGCGAACAGGGATGGAACGGCTGCTTAACGCCGCTCTCCGGGAAAACACGAGTGCTGACGTCGCGACTCATCTTGAACGCCGAAACGCAAGTGGTCTCCGTCATGAACGCCAAGGCCTGCAGGTCGAACATCAGTTTGACGTGCTCTTCGTAGGAATCCGGCACACCGAGCGGGGCGGCCGGCAGGGCTCGCGCTTCGCCGCTGGCGTTGTACTTCTCGATTCTCTGAATCCGGCGCTCAATCTCGCGCACGTCGTCGAGATATTGATTGAGCCGATTGCGATCGCTCGGACCCAGACCTTTTTGCAGCCGGGCGACATCGCGCGAGATCCAGTCGAGAATGCTGCGATTCACCTTCTGGCGCGCGAGCCGCTCTTCCGGCGTACCGCCCTCGCCGAACAGGCTCTCGAAAGCCATGCGCGGGTCCAGCGTCATCGGCAGCGGTTGCGTGGGCGAGGCCCAACTGATGGTGTCGGCGTAGACGCAAGCGTAACCGTAATCGCAGGCGCCCGACGCATCCACCATTTCGATGCAAAGCTGAATCGATGGCAGAGGAGTATCCTGGCCGAATTGCTGCGCGTAAAGCTGATCGATGGATGTTCCCGCGAAATAGTCCGAGCCCTCGGTCATCTTAGGGTGAGCGGCGGTGAGGTAAACAGCGCTGGAGCGGAAATGATCAGCACCTTCCTCGGCGGCGGCCCAAGCGGTGGCGGGATGCAGATCAGCGTCGCTGACGATCGTAATGTAATCGCGAAGCGGTTCCAGCGGCTCCAGAGTCTGGCTGAATTTGAAATCGCGACCTTCCTGAGCGGGCGACCAGTAGTGCTTCTCGGTACCGTCAGCGGTGCTGCCCGCCGCTCCGTGGACCATCTCGATACACGCCAGACGAGTCTTGGGAACGGCTGCTGTCTTCGCGACCGGGGTTTGCGCGGGGACCATGGAGTCCAGCAACGGAAGCGCTAAAGACACGCCCATGCCGCGAAGAACCGTGCGGCGCGAAAGATGCTTCTTAGTTATGAACATTGCTCTTGGTCTCCTGATTCAGGTTGCCGGCAACAGCATCGGTCGGCGCAGTCTCATTCTCGTCCGCTCGTCTCATTTGGAAAGGCGGGCTTTTCACGATGCCCAGAATGAACGAGGAAAATCGGTTGTCGTTTTTGGCGGCTTCGTGCTCGATGGCGCGGACGAATGGCATATCGTGATAGTCGATCACACGGCCAATGCCGTACGCCAGAAGATTTTCCGTGAAGGTCCCGATGAAAGCATCGGAGCGGTTCAAGATCGCCTGGCGAAGGCTAGCGGGACCATCGAGCTTCGTGCCGTCGAACAGTTTGCCCGAGGCATCGATGCGGAAACCACCGTCGTTGGTGCGCCACACGCCGACAGCGTCGAAGTTTTCGAGCGAGAATCCGATCGGATCCATCATCGCGTGACAACCCGCGCAGGCTGGATTCTTGCGATGTTCTTCCATGCTCTCGCGAACCGATCTCGGCTTGCCGTTATCGGCGGTTTCTTTTAGAGCAGGAACATTAGGCGGGGGCGGAGGAGGGGGCGTGCCCAGCAGCACTTCCATCACGTATTTGCCGCGCTGAACGGGAGAGGTCCGGGTCGCAGTGGAAGTCAGCATCAGCATGCTTCCCTGACCAAGCAGGCCGAAACGGTTAGGATCCGTCAGGGTCACGCGCCGGAACCGATTGCCCAAGATGTTCGGAATGCCATAGTGCGTAGCCAGGCGCTCATTGACGAAGGTATAGTTTGCAGTCAGCAGATCCAGCAGATTGCGATCTTCGCGCATGATGCTGTCGAACAGCAGCTCGGTCTCGCGCCGCATTGATTGCGACAGGGATTTGTCGAAGTTGGGATAGAGGAACAGATCGGGGTTAGCGTCTTTCAGATTTTGGAGGTGCAGCCACTGGCCGGCGAAGTTGGTGGTCAAAGCCTCCGAGCGCGGGTCAGCCAGCATTCGCCGCACTTGCTTTTCGAGAGCAGCGGGATCTTTGAGCTTGCCTTGGCTGGCGACTGCGATCAGTTGGTCGTCGGGGGCGGCGCTCCACAGGAAATACGAAAGCCGTGTAGCCAGTTCGAGGTCGCTGATGCGATAATTCGTGCCCGGCGCGACGTTCGGCGGAATGCGCTCAAACCGGAAAACAAACTCCGGGCTCGCAATGATGGCTTGCAGCGCGGTTCGGATTCCAGACTCAAAATCTCCATCGTTTCGGCCTTGTTGGTAAAAGCTCAGCAATCCTTCCAGATCCGTTTCGGTGACGGGTCGACGGAAAGCCTGACGCGCCAGCGACGAGATGATTGTTTTCGCGCAGGGTATCTCGTCGCTACCGGACGACGGGCGGCAGGTGAAAATCTTATGGCGGCTGGGCGTGTCCGACAGACCGGATATCGCGGTCGGACCCGTAATGCTGAGCTCATGCAGATGCGGTAGCGTGGTCATGCCTGGCACGGTACCGGCGCTGACATCCACCAGGGTCTGCTCCACCATCTCGTACTCATCCTCGAGAGGTCCGTCGAACTTCTGAATGAACGAAGCAGAGATGCGCTGCGGGCCGGCCTTGATCTTGATGGGCGGAGTCTTAATGCCGTCGTTGGCCAGTTTCATGGCGGGATCGATATCGAGCAGAGCAGCTCTCTCGCCGTTCACCGCAACTTCGATTTGCTGGCCCTTGCCCTGATTCAAACCAAACAGCGGACCGGTCGGCGAATAGTAGAATCCCAGTTTGAAAACGTACTCGCCGTCGGCTGGAAAATCATGAACGATCGCGATACCGCCGCGGGTGCCGAACGGCGTGCCTTCGATGTGACGCATTTGATTCAGCACGCGCGGGATCTGGTAAGTGGTCGTGAGGGGAAGCGCTTTGGTATCGCCCACCGCTTCCCGACTGATCCGTCCGGCCGCCCGGATGTAGCCTTCCATGAGCGTCGGAGACACCGTCAGGACGTCAGCCATGTTGTCGAAACCGTGGCTCATGTCGTCGGCCGGTAGCAGCGGGGAGACGTCTACCTCGACATCCAGAAGCTCGCGGATGGAGTTGGTGTACTCGGTTCGATTCAGGCGGTGCAGAGCCGGCCTGCCGGGATTCGGGTGCGCGGACGCAGCCAGGTCGATACCGTTCTCGAGTGCTGTGGCGAAGGCTTGGATGGTGGTGGCGTCTGGCCGCGGCATCCCGGGCGGTGGCATCAGGCCGACGCGGAGTTTGCGGATCACTTTCTCGGCCAGTTCCGCGCTCTGGCCGGGATGCTGGAGATCCAGCTTGGTCAGCGTCATGCCGCCGGACTTCAATTTGTCATTGTGGCAGCCGGAGCAATACTGGTTTATCAACGAGTGCTCCGAGGTAGACGAGAAAGGCGAGGCAGGCGTTTGTGCGCGGCCCATCGCAACGAATGCGAAAACCAAGCCATTGAATATTACGATGCGCTGCTTCAATCCCTACCTCTGGGAACGACCGTCACTTCGCCCGTCAGAATTATATAAACGCGTAAGCGCTGGTGTCAAGCCTATCTCTAGCATGTTGAATGACATACGTCGTACCTGCACGCTGTGAAATAGAGTGATAAAGTAGCGTCGTAAGTTCGGAGGAGCCGGTGAGACGATTCTTAATTTTCCTCACGATCGCTGGGCTCGGCTCCGTGTCGACCAGCGCGCAATCCTGGAGCTCCCAACTGTTGCCCAACGTGGCCGGAAAGTACACCGCCCAAACGGTCAGCTTCGCCGGCCGCGCCTGGAGCCTCGACGATTTTTCCTACGTTGGATATTATTTGGGAACCAAGAGCCTCGGCTCGGTGCCATGCAACGTTGTAAACGTAACGGCTACCGGCGATATTACGCAGGCGGTGCAGGCGGCCATCAATAGTGTCGGAAATGCGGGCGGCGGAAGCGTGCGAATCCCGGCCGGCACTTTCACCATGTCGGGTCCTGTGGCCGTGCCGTATAGTAATGTTTCGATCGAAGGCGCGGGCAGTGGCCAGACGATTATCAACGTCTCGTCGAATTATGGCTCTGATGACGGCGCCAACGACGGACTGTTCGCCTTCGGCCGAGCGCTTGGAGCGGCGACCAACAATGGCTGGGTGAGCAAGGGCGCAACGGTCGCCAATCTTTCAGCGGTTGCGCATCGAGGCGACATGGTGGTGTCGGTCAACAGCGCAGCGAAGATTAACGTGGGCGACTGGATTGTCATCCAGCAGCTTTTCTGGACTGCGTTGGTGAATAACAACTCCACCAGCCCGGCTCCCTGGCCGGCCAATTCGTGCTGCGAGTTTTCCTTTACCTATCTGCGGAAGGTGACCGCGAAATCGGGCAACCGGGTCTCCATCGACGCGCCCATTCCGTGGACACTCGATCCGGCCAACAACACCGTGCGTGTGGGGATGACGGACGGGCAAATGAAGGAGAACGTCGGCCTCAAAGGCATGACTATCCAGTTCGCCGACAACACGCTGGCCTCGACCGGCCTGCCACACGGAACGGCTACGTACTTCGAGGGCGTGCGGAACGGATGGGTTTACGACGTCAAGATTCTCAATTTTCCGAGATACGGAATCTATTTGAACTACAGCGCGCGCATCACGGTCTTAGATTGCTGGGTCCAGACTGCGCAAAACAAAGGCGGCGATGGGTACGGGTATGGATTTATCGAGTCGCCCGCGCAGAACATACTGATCAAGGGCTCGCACGGTGAGGATACTCGGCACAATTTCATTACGTCGCATCCGGAGACGTCGATGGTGGTGCAGACGCAAAATGTATCGCTTAACGAAACGGAGCCCGACGACACGCATTACGCTTTCGAGCAGGCGATTGTGTGGGACAAGCATACCCAGATGAACGGGGGCGCGGTGGAGATGGTGAACCGCGGAGATGAAAGCGGCACTACCGCCGCAGCCTACGAGACGCTAGCTTCCGGCGTGGTCTGGAATTTTTACGGCGATGGCGTGAAGAACAAACTGGCGTCGCTAAACGGAGCGCTGTACCTAAAACCTTCGCCGGACGGCCAGTTGGTTGTGGTCGGCGTGAATGGCGCGCATGCGGTGTATGACAGCACGCAGGCGAACGTGACACCATTCGTCCCCGGACAAAGGATGCAGGCCAGCGCCGGGCTACAGGTCGGCAGCAGTCCGGGCGCGCTGCAAAATGTGCTGTACGAAGGCTTGTATCAAACGGGACTGCAACCCGCATCGCTCTACGAGACGCAGCTTGCTAATCGCATCGGCGTTCCACCGGCGGATTGGATCGACGTTTGCGGCGCGTTGCCGATGTTGAACGCGGGCGGTATCGCCAACGCCGCAAGCTTCGCCACAGGTCCGCTATCGCCGGGCGAAATCGTTTCGTTGTTCGGCTCCGGCATGGGGCCGGCGGCACTGGCCAGTCTAACGGTAAATGGATTCGGATTCGTGGACACCACGCTGGCTGGAACGCGTGTCCTGTTTGATGGCCTGCCCGCGCCGCTGGTCTATACGAGCTCGGGTCAGGTGAGCGCCGTGGTTCCGTATGCGACCGCCGGGCAGCCGGCGACGAAGGTGCAAGTGGAATATCTGGGCCAGCCTTCCACTGCAGCGTCGTACTCATTGGCTCCGACGTCTCCGGGAATTTTCAAGCTGGGGGACGCCGGTGGTGGCGTGGGCATCTGGGTGGTCAACCAAGACAACACGCTGAACTCACCTGCGAACCCGGCGACAGCCGGCTCCATCGTCGTTTTCTACGCCACGGGAGCAGGGCAAACCAACCCGTCGGGTGTGGATGGAAGCGTCGCGACCGCGCCATTTCCCGTTCCCACGCAGAAAGTGTCGGTAACGATTACCGGCGTCCCGGCGACGCTACTCTACCAGGGCGCAGCGCCGTATGAGATCGCGGGTCTGCTTCAGATCAACGCGGTGATTCCCGGGGGACTGGCCCCTTCGGATAACGCTCCGTTAGTGCTGACCGTTGGTAACGCGTCCAGCCAAACGGCCACCGTTGCGATTCATTAGTTGGAAGACCGCTTCCTTTGGTCGCGGCTCAGAATCGGTCGCGGCTCGGAAATTAAGGCTTCATGTCCTTGGCGCTGATCTGCACGTCGAAGCCATCCGGATCCTTGATGTGAAAGCTATTCTCGGTGTCCGGTCGCGCCTGCAAGCCGCGACGCTTCAGTTCCGCTTCTACGGCGTCCTTGTTCCAGTTGTCGATGGTGTACGCGATGTGATCGACACGCGGCGTGGCCCCGCCATTGCGGGCATTGCGCGGGAGCAGGAACGAATCGCCAAACGCGAGATAGGCCTGTTTGCCGTCGTCGTGTGAGACCTTCATGCCCAGCAAATCGGAGTAGAAGTCGCAGGTACGGGCATAATCGGCCACTTGATAAGAGATGTGGTTGACGGTGACAGCTTTGAACCCTCGGCTGTCGGCGGCTCCAAGCGGTGCGACGGCGCTTGCGGCGGATGCTGCTACTGCCAAGCTCTGAATGAGCTGGCGCCGGTTCATCTTCCCCTGCTCGAAGTCCTGCAATAATTTTGCAATGATCAGTTCCATGGTCGACCTCCTCTGAGTAATCCAGGTTAGCAGGTTGTTTTGGGCGGGAATGTGGTGATATGCTGCGAGTCATTATGCGTTATTTGATGTCAACCATTGGCGCACTCGCGATCTTCGCCGGAACAAGTTATTCGCAAACGAAGTCGCTGCTGGACTTCGAGATGATGACTTGGCCGGAAGTCAAGAAGGCGATCCACGAGCAAGGCAAGACGACCGCGCTCATCTATAACGGCGGCACAGAGCAGCGAGGTCCGCAGAACGTAAACGGCGGGCACACGTTGATGGGGCACGCCACTGTCATCGCAATCGCAGAAAAACTTGGAAATGCGATCGCCGCGCCGGTAATGCCGTTCTCGGTCAACAACGCGAATGCAGAGTTGCCGGGCACTATCGGGTTGACCGGACCTTTGTTTGCGGCTGTCAACGAACAGGTGGCCGAGCAGATGATCAAGAATGGCTTCACTAACATCGTCCTGATGGGCGATCACGGCGGCGGGCAGAAGGAGCTGGGCGAAGTCGCCAAGAAACTGGACGAAAAATATTCGTCACAGGGCATCCGCGTGGTCTTCTGCGACGAGGTGTACGAAAAGGCCAACGCCGATTTCGACAAATGGCTGGCGGCCAACAATTACCCTTCCAGCTCGCACGCCGGAATTCCGGACACCTCCGAGATGTTGTACTTGGGCGGCGACAAAGGTTGGGTGCGCAAGGATCTGGTGCCGACGGCGCTCGGGGATCCTGTCCGCAAGCGCGGCGAGCCGAGAGATCCAAACGAGAAGCGGGTCAACAACGGCATCACGGGTGACGCGCGGCGCTCAACACCCGAGCTGGGCAAGCGCATGTTCGATATGAAAGTCGACTATGCCGTCAACCAGATTCACCAACTACTGGGTGGAAGCAAATCGGCGAGTACACGACCATAGTTACTGTGCGACAGGTGTTGTACGAAGCGATCCTGTTTGATTTCGACGGCGTACTGGCCGACAGCGAGCCCGTTCATTTTGAGTGCTGGCAAGAGATACTCCAGACCTTCGGCCTGCATCTGGATTGGAAAACATACACGGAGCAGGGAATTGGCATATCCGATCGGAAGCTGTTGGGGTTCCTTTGCGACCGGGCCGACCCGCCGATGGATGTCGAGCAGTTAATCGCCGAGTTTCCCCGCAAGAAAGACATGTTTCGCGCTCGAATGCTGGAGCGCCAACCATTCTCAACCGAAGTATTCGAACTGCTTCCGAAATTGAGCGATTACCGACTCGCCGTTGTGACCTCGAGCGGCCAGACCGAAGTGGAGCCGGTTCTGGAAAGGGCGGGCCTCCGGAATTTCTTTCACGCTGTCGTCTACGGCGGCGACGTCCAGCAGCACAAGCCCGCTCCTGACCCATATTTGTTGGCGGTACAGAAGTTGGGCGTGCGAAGCGCTCTGGCCGTCGAGGATTCGAATGCGGGCGAGACCAGCGCACGCGTCGCCGGACTGGACGTACTGCGCGTGAGGACGGCGTCGGAAATGCCTGCGCTTTTGCGCCAGAGGTTAGGCTTGGCGATAGGGCCTCGCTAGCAGATTCACTTGCCAACGGCAGCCTGGGACAACTAATCTGAAGAAACGTGTCCGCATTGCTAAACAATCTGCTTGACGCCTATGACCGGGGACAGCTCTCGCGCCGCAGTCTGATGTGCGCTTTAGTTCCTCTCCTTGCCGCGGCGCCGGCTTCGTCCGCCGCCGACACTCTCACGGTCAAGACTCTGAATCATGTGACGCTCTCTGTTTCAGACATTGAGCGCTCGCGGAAGTTCTATCAGGATCTTTTCCCGGCGCCCGTGGTCAGCACGCAGGCAAATGGCATCAATCTCGGCATGGGACCGGACAGTTTCCTGGGACTCTACAAGATCGGGCAAGCCGGCCCTTCCATTAACCATTTCTGTCTAGGGATCGATGGCAATGTCGAAAGCGCCAGCGCAGTGCTCGAAAAACACGGCGTCAAGCCCAGAATCCGCGATCGGGACGGCGTGAAAGAGTTGTATTTCCAGGACCCGGACAATCTGCAGGTGCAATTGCAGAACGCCGCCTATCGCGGGTGACCTGGCCGCTGCACTTCTCACCAAACGTCCTGTCCGCCTATCCTTTCGGATAGAAGAATCGCCGCGACACTCCACGCAGAGTCAAGCGAACATCAACGTTTTACAGCCACTTCCCGATTGGTCGCCAAGCTGCAAAGACTCCCGAGCCCAGTAATAGAAATCGAAACAAAAGGAGACAGAAATGTCGGCCTCCCCCGCTCTCTCGAAGGTCCCGCACTACGCTCCACATGGAGCTGAACGGCGTCTACACCGCCGGTATCCAATCGTCTTGGAGGTTCAATACAAGGCGACTAGAGGTCGAGCGAAACGTCTTGGCTCCGGCACAACGCTCGACGTCAGCAGTCGCGGAGTGCTATTTAGAGCCGACGATTGGTTGCCAGCCGGCAGTTACGTCGAGCTAACGCTGACCTGGCCTTTCTTTTTGGAGGGCGTTTGTCCACTGAAACTGGTGATGCGCGGGCGAGTGGTCCGTAGCGCTGGGAATGAAGTAGCCGTCAGGACGAGGGATCACAAGTTGCGCGTAGCGGGCGTCGCCCCTTCGCCCGTTCGAGCGCTTGGCGAAAGACGTAGCGCATGATCGCTTGGTGCTGAGAAGCGGCTTATCACTTAGGGCCGCTTAGGCTGTCGATGATCACCGACGTGTCGACGGCCGACATGGAATCGTAGGGACCAGAGCTGGTCGAAGGCTCGCAACAAACGCCTACGCTCCCGCCTACCGAGCTTTCCGATACGGTTGTGGGCCATAACTACCAATCTATCTGTTTGATAGGTAGGTCACACGGCCGCAACCGAAGCATCGCTTTATGCATCAAATAACAGCAAGCCGGTTAAGAGCGTGCGTTATAATGATTTCACAGAGAGTCGGGGATTTTGAGATATGAGGGGATTGATCGGAATCCTGTTGGCTATTTCTTGCGGATTTGCGCAAGACAGCTTGCAGCGGGCGGAAGAGCTTTACAACAAGACAGACTATAAGGAATCGTTGGAGCTATTGCGCAACGTTCCTCCGCACGATGGTTTCCCAACCCACGCGTCTGTTTACAACCTGATGGGCCGAGACTATTTCATGTTGGGCGAGTACAAGAAGGCCAGTGAGGCTTTCCAGAAGGCGTTCGCGCTCGAGCCTTCAAATTCCGTACATGCGCACTGGCTGGGCCGTGCGTTTGGACGCTGGGCGGAAACCTCTGTTCCTTTTCTGGCGCCGCTGCACGCTTCCAAGGCACGGCAGTATTTCGAACAAGCTGTGGCGCTCGATCCGGCTAATGCAGAAGCGATGAATGATCTCTTCGATTATTATCTGGAGGCTCCGGGTTTTCTGGGCGGAGGCTACGACAAAGCCGAGCAAGTTGCCAAGCGAATCGCGCAGCGGAACGAGGCCGAAGGTCACTTCGCCGAGGCGCAGTTGGCCGACCGCCGCCGGCAGTATGACACCGCCGAGGAACAATTGCGGCGTGCGATGGAACTGGCTCCGCATCAGGTGGGCCGGGTGCTCGATCTGGCGAGGTATCTGGCCAAACGTGGCCGCATTCAGGAGAGTGAGGCCGCCTTCGATAAAGCGGTTCAAATCGCACCCAATAGTCCGAAGGTTTATTTTGCTCGCGCGCGAGCCTACATCGAGGGAAAACGGAATCTGAATAAAGCCAAGGAGCTGCTGATCCAATATCTGCGCAGCGATTTGACGCCAGATGATCCGCCCCGGGAGCAGGCTGAGAAGTTGCTCAAACAGGTCTCAAGTACCTAAAGTATGTACTTCGGCGAATCGTTCCGCTTCAGCCTGCAGGCCATGAGCGCGAACAAGTTCCGAACCTTTCTGACGGCGCTAGGCTTGGTGATCGGCAATGCGTCGGTGATCCTGGTGGTTACTATTTCGATCACCAGCCGCGATTATATTCTGGATCAGATCCGGGGAGTGGGCTCGAATCTCATCTACGCGCAGTATTCGGCGGGAACCAACAACTCCACCAAAGTGGACGCGGACTTTATCAAGCTAGCCGATGTCGAGGCCGTGCGCCGGCAAGTGGGGTCCCGCATCATCGCGGCCACCGGCGTGATGACCAATACTGGACGCCTGTTGATCAACGGCAAGGAACAGGATGTCTCGGTCATTGGCTCCGATCAACATTACGCGGCAGTGCGAAACATGGCGCTCCTTTCAGGCCGTTTCATAGATGAATCCGATGTCCAGACGCGCCAGCATATAGTGATGCTGACCGAGAAGCTGGCTCAAAAACTGTATGGCAGCACCGCGGCGGCGGTTGGGAAGGTGATCAAGCTCTATGAACTTCAGTTCACCGTGATCGGAACTTTCAAGGAAAAGACCGGGACGTTCGGCCTTTCCGAGATCACCAACGAAACGGTTTTAATGCCCATCACGGTGATCAAGTATTTCACGACCGTCGAGCGTATCGATCCGATGTATGTACAGGCGCGACTGGCTTCCGACGTCCCGCCCCTGACCGTGTCCATCAAGCAACTTTTAGAGAGCCGTCACCGGATCGGCGCGCGTTACGACGTCGAGAACCTGTCGGGGATTCTGGAAGCGGCGCAGAAGATCGCCTTGGTGCTGACGCTGGTGCTTATCATGGTTTCGGCCATCGCCCTGATCATCTCCGGCATCGGCATCATGAACATCATGTTGGTGACGGTGACGGAACGTACACGCGAGATCGGACTGAGGATGGCAGTGGGGGCATCGCGGCAGGCCGTGCTGGAGCAGTTTCTGACCGAATCGGTGGTGATCAGCCTGACGGGCGGTGCGATCGGCATTCTGCTTGGGCTGGCGATTCCATTGAGCGTGCGGTTTCTGACGGACGACATCCGCGTTCCAATTTCGCCGATGTCAGTCGTGGTGGCCTTCGGCGTCTCGGTGGCGGTGGGAGTGATATTCGGAATGTTGCCGGCTAGCAGGGCGTCGCAGTTGAATCCGACCGACGCGCTGAGGTACGAGTAGGCCCGCGGCCGACAGGCCCGCTGCTGCCTGCCTTCTGGGCTCCCGCCTTGTAGCGCACGCTCGCCAGTACTGTTTCGACGCTCATGTCGAGACCGCGTTTCGCTACTGGAACCCGCGGGCGTCGGAACGAGTGCCAAGGCGGCACACAGAGTGTGTGCGCTACGTCGGCCGATCTAGGAAATAATGCCCTTGCGTACCGCGTACAGGATCAGCTCCGGCACGCTGTGCAGATTCAGCTTTTGCAGGATATGCGTGCGATGCGTGTCCACGGTGTAAAGGCTGAGGTTGAGATGGTTGGCGATTTCCTTGTTGGTTTTTCCTTCGGCTACCAATTGCAGCACCTCGCGCTCGCGCTCGGTCAACAGGTCGTAGCTATCGTCCGCCCCTCTGCGGCCCAATAACTGGACGAAGTCTTCCTGCAGAATGCGGCTGATCTTGGGGCTGAAGTAGGAACGCCCCTGGACCACGGCTTGAATGGCGGCGATCAACTCCGTCTTCACCGCGTCCTTCAGCAAATACGCGCGTGCGCCGGCCTTGAGCGAGCGGATCACGTAGCTTTCGTCGTAGTGCATGCTGAGGATCACCACGCCGATTGCCGGGCGGCGTTCCACGATGCGGCGCGTGGCCTCGATCCCGTTCATATTGGGCATGGCGATGTCCATCACCACCACGTCGGGCGATTGTTCCTGAACGAGCTGCACCACTTCTCGCCCGTCGGCGGCCTCGCCCACCACGGAGAATCCAGCTTGGCGCTCCAAAAGCAGGCGCATGCCATCGCGAAGAATATTGTGGTCGTCAGCCAGCAGAATGCGAATTGGAGTGTCTTCCATTCCGTCCATCACCATTCAGACTGGCCAACGGCAACGCGATATGCAGCAGGGTGCCGCGCCCGGGCCGCGAGTCAATCTCGAACTTGCCGCCCAGGTGCCGGACGCGTTCTTCCATACCCAGCAGGCCCAGTCCGCGCACGCGCCGAGGATCGAAGCCGCTGCCGTCGTCCTGGACATTCAGCAGGATCTGGCCGTCTTGCCCACGCACGGAGACTTGCACGGTGGTGGCCTGGGCGTGGCGAGCGCAATTATTGAGCGCCTCCTGCACGATCCGATAAATGCAGGTCTTGTGCTCTTCGGGAAGTTCGTCTTCCACTTCGCTGTCAACCTGGACGTGCATCCCAGTTCGCTTGGCTGTCTCACGGGCCTGCCAGTTGAGCGCCGGCACCAGGCCAAAGTCATCCAGCATGGACGGACGCAGCAGTAGCGCCATATTGCGGATCTCGTTCATGCCGTTCTCCGCGAGACTTCGGAGCGCTTCCAAGTGCGGCCGCACCTCGGCGGCCGGTTCCAGATCGAGCAGGTTCTCGGCCTCCATCAGAACCGCCGAGAAGGATTGGCCGACCTCGTCATGCAACTCGCGCGAGAGCGCCCGGCGCTCGTCCTCCTGGGCGCGCACCAGTTTCGCGGAAAGCTCCTGCAGGCCGGCTCTGGCTTGTACGCTTTCCTTGAGCCGTTCCTGGACTTCTCCCTCCAGCCGCAGAATGTGGAAGATCGTGAGCGCCGCCAGGCTTGCGCCGCCTAGCAGCGTGATAACGATCATCGCCACCAGACCGAGCTGCAGCCTTCCAAACAGTGCGCCCAACTGCGTGTCACCGCGCTTGAGCGCGTCTTCGTTCAACGCGGCAATCCGATCGGCAATCTGAAGCATGGAAGTCCGCCGGGGCACCATCTCCTCATAGAAGAACCCAAAGCGGTATTTGTTCCGCTCGTCGGAACTCCAGGCAAAGGTGCCATTCAGGACCTTCCAATAAGCGTCGATCTCGGTTCGCAGAGTCTGAAATGGAGCGATTTCCTCCGATTCGAGCGATTGCGCGTAGTTATCCAGCAAGACGTCTGTATCGTGGCGGAGGCTCGCCAGCGTCGCGATTTGGGCCTTTGCACCGGAAATCTCGGGCGCCAGCAGGGAATCGCGGGCGAAGGTACCCGACAGATAGATGTTGGCCCGGATCTTCTCCAGCGTACGGTTGCGCGCCAGGAAGTGGCCTTGAAGCTCGGTGCCGCTGTGGCGCCAGCCGTTTAGAAACAGTAGTGCCCCGGTCTCCGCCGCCGCCATCAACAGCAGCAGGCCGCCAAATCCACCTACTAGCACCAGCCAGGGCCGCTGCCGCATTCCTCCCTCAGTTTATCTCTTCTCTAAGATAGAACTACTGATCTTTCGCAGGAATCGCGTTAATCCTGTATAAGGTGATTGCCTACCCGAAATACAGTACCTACGGGATTCTACTGGCCGATGAGGTTTTGTATTCTGTAATTTCTGACGATTCTCGTGGAGGTATTTGATGAAAACGCGATACATGGCCTGCGTGGCCATTACAGCATTGTCCGTACTTTGGACCGGTTGCGCAAAGAAGGTGGCGTCAAAAACGCCGCCTCCGCCGGCCCCGATTTCCAGCCCCGCGGCTTCTACACCGGCGCGATCTACGCCGCAACAAGCCGCCCCGCAGCAGCCTTACCAGAGGGCGAGCGACAGTCCGTCCCGTATGCCTGACGCGGCTACGCGGGCCCGCATCCAGGATCTGCTCAATCGTATCCAGGACGCCTATTTCGATTACAACAAGCATACCCTTCGCCCGGACGCGGAAACTGCTCTCCGGTCGGATGCCCAGACCCTGTCTGAGATCATTCGCCAGTATCCCGACTTCAAGTTGACCGTGGAGGGGCACTGCGATGAGCGCGGCTCCGAGGAATACAATATTGCGCTCGGCGATGCGCGGGCTAAGCAGACCCAAGAGTACTTAGCCTCCATGGGCCTTCCTGGCGACCAGCTACGAACCATGAGCTACGGTAAAGAGCGCCCGGTTTGCAGCGATCATGATGAGGACTGCTGGCAAAAGAATCGCCGCGCCCACCTCACCCAGGTACAGTAGAATTCGTTCGAGCTTTTCCGCGTACACTAGGGCCACGAGGCGCCTGGATCACTGACGCGATAAACGCGCCAGCACCCGATCGAGCGCCTCGTCTTTTTGCTGCTGGGATGGGCAGAGATTCTTGGCCGACTTCCAAAGCCTCACCGCGAGATCGAGATTCATATCAATCGCATCGTCGATTTCCCCTCGCCGAGCTCGATGAGTCAGCGCCTTCCGCGCCGCGTCTGCCAGACTGCCCTCGGCGCTCGCTGCCGTACCGCCCTTCGTCGCCAGACATTGCTCTTCCACCCGTAGTGCACCGCCTAGGATTTCCATGCTCCTTTGGTATCGGTCGGAGGCCCGCAAGGCACCAGCGTTCGGATCTAGCGCCAGCACCTTGTCGGCCAGCTCGAGCTGCCGCCGGCTCTGCGCATCGGAGGGATCGAATCGCGCAGCATTTCGGAATGCGTTTCTTGCGGCCCGGTAGTCCTCTAGCGCCAATTCCGACATTCCCAAACTTGACCAGGCTTGGGCGTCGCGACTATTGGTGCGCAAAACATCCTGAAAAACGTCGGCAGCCTGGCGTGGCGAGCCGTATTCGAGCAGCAGGCGTCCAATGCGCTTCTTGGCTGGATCATTGTTGCGGGCTTGTTCCAGCGCCGCCAGCAATTCCGCGATGGCTTCCTTTTGCAGGCCGGACTTTTTGAGGTAATCCGCCAGCTCGAACCGCGCCTCCAGCCGATTATTTTCCTCGCCCGCCGGCCAGGATCCGTAGATGGCGCGATGGTAGTAAGTGATCGCGTCCGACGTTTTTCCGCTGGCGGCCGCGATCCGCGCCAGTCCCAGATTCGCCGCGCCATTGTTTGGATCACGCTTCAATATCTCGTTGAGATACACCGCGCCCTCGTCGGGATGACCTGTCTTGGCTAGCGTCAAGCCGAGCGAAAGCCGGTACTGCTGGTTATCGGGCGAGATTGATAGAGCGTTCCGGAACTGTTCCACCGCCTCCTGGTCTCGCCCCTGCAGCGCAAGACCGCTGCCGATCTTGAAGTACTGTTCGGCGCGCTCACCGCGCTGGGAACGATAAAAATAATGCAGAAAGCCGATCAGAAACACCAGGACCAAAAGCGCCGCGATCATTCCGGGAACGAACTTCGGCGATGTCCGCGCCTCTTCCTCAACGGGCTGCTGCTCGACCGCTGGCTCCTGAACCACGCCGTAGGCGCGAAGGACACCCTGCAGCGAAACCAACCCCCGCAGCTCGCGCACATTCGAACGGCTAACCACCGGAAGGACATTGAGTTTGCTCTGGGCCATGCGGCGCAGCGCGACGTCCAGCGGATGGTCGACGTGCACGTGCGGAAAGCTCTCCGCCCGGAGGGATTCCGGGGGCCCCGGCCCGAAATTTGGGAAAACCTCGGCCAACGTTCGGTCTCCCTCTCCACGGTCAATCGCGTTTTCGATCTCCGCCCGCGAGATCATTCCCTGCAGCTCTGAGCCATCCAGCACGGGGCAAGCGTTGCGATCTTCGCTGAAACACGCCAGGGCGTCGCGCAGCCGATCGAACTTCGAAAGCCGATGGCTAGCCGTGGTCATGGCGTGCCTGACCATCAACATCCCTTGCCGGTACTTCAACCCCGAGGGCAGATGCAATCCATCTTGATGCGCGAGCGCCTCATAAATCGGCTCTTCCTGCAACTTGTATGAAATGTAGAAGCTCATCAGGTTCGAGATCATGAGCGGCACGATGATGGAGTAGTCGCGGGTCATTTCGAAGATCATGATCACGGAGGCCAGCGGCACTCGCACTATGCCGGCAAATGCCGCGCCCATTCCCACCAGCGCGTACGCGCCGACGCTGCCGGTATAATCCGGAAAAAGGTGATGGGCCGCGCTGCCCACGGCTCCACCCAACATGGCGCCGATAAAAAGGCTTGGGCCGAAGATTCCACCGGCGTTTCCGGTGCCATAGCAGGCCGCCGTCGCGATGAGTTTTAGCACTACCAGCAAGGCCATCATCTTTAACGCCATCTGGCCGTTGAGCGCCTCGCTGACGTGTCCGTAACCGACGCCCAGCACCTCCGGCACGAACCAGCCCATCACGCCCACCAGCAGGCCACCAGCGGCAGGCTGCAGCCATGCGGTCCTGCTGGGCAGCGCCATGAAGCGCTTGCGAATAAACAACAGCAGTTTCACGAAACAGACCGACACCACGCCGCCTATAACGCCGAGCACCGCGTAGCTGATGAACTCGACCGGGCTCACAAGCTGATAGGCCGGGACGTGAAAGAGCGGCTCATCGCCGAGCAGCAGGTGCAGGACGATCCAGGAGGTCGCCGAGCTGAGTACGATAGATCCCAAAACCGGTGCGTGCAGATCGCCCATCACTTCTTCGAGAGTGAACAGCACCGCTGCGACCGGCGTATTGAATGCAGCCGCCAGCGCCGCTGCAGCCCCGATCGGGACTAGTTGGCGGATGTTGGCCGGACCCAGGCCGAGCCGGCGGCCCAGCACCGAAGCCAGTCCCGCACCGATTTGCACCGAGGGACCTTCGCGGCCCAGGGCAATCCCGCTTGCAAGGGAAGTGGACGACAAAAAGAACTTACCGACCACAGTGCGGAAACTGATGAAGCCATCACGCAGAAAAAGCGCGGCCTTCGTTTGTGGGATTCCGCTGCCTCGCGCGTTCGGAAAATACCGCGACAGCAGATAGCCGGTGATCAACGACCCGGCCGTTGGAATCACAAGGCGTCGCCAAGCCGCGCTTCCGGGTGGATACATGCGAGAACCTAGGTTTTCGGTGAGGTAGATGAAGCCTGCAATCACCAGGCCGACGACGGCTCCGATGATCAAGGTCAGTACCAGCAGGACCTTATCTTCGTGCTGGTGAAGTTTCTCGGTGTCGGTCCAACTTTGGAAACGACTCCGCCAGGATTTTGGTGCAGTAACTTGGTTACCTGCGATCACGAGGCGAGACCCGACCCAGACGTGCGAGCACGTCTACGCCCAGATTAGCAAGGCGGCCGCCAGAAAAGTTCTGGTTTAGTGGCCTTCGGCCGCGGAGGCAGCGACGTACGCGGGATTCAGCGTGCCCTTCTGCTTTGCGATCGGGAGCAGTGTCGGATAAAACTGCACGAAGGTGTTGTCCACCGCGCCTTTGGTCGGATGGCAGGTGTAGCAGCTCCCGCTGGTCGGAATCATCCTGGCCTGCGTAGATTGGCCGAATCCGAAGAAGGCCCAACCGTTGCCTGGAAATCGCGAAGTGTCCTTCACTTCTACTTCGACTCCGTGGGTCTCACCCTGGTAATGACCGCCGTTGTTGATCGATCCCTTGCTCACCGCGCCCCGAACCTCCAGTACGAACATGGTCTTCTCAGGCCATTTTCCCGTTTCGAGGAAAGAATGATGAGCCGCGGGCGCTACGAAGACGTTGTCGAACATAGGGCCCATGCTGCGGTTAGCCTCCGCGATTGGGCCGTAGGTCATCCCAAGCCCGGAGCTCAAGAAGATCCATTCCCGGTAGTGAGAGGGCAAAATCAGCTGATTGTCCTTCGTGTACTCCGGGACGTTCGACGCACCAGGTTCCGCGGCCCATTGAGTCATCAAACCACCGGCTGCGGCGACTATGGCGAAGACTATCACTCTTGTTCTCATTGGATGTCCTATTCTCGGCGAAGCGCCATGAGAGGGTCAACTCTCAGTGCCTTGCGGGCCGGCAAATAACAGGCAATCAGCGCGGCCAGAGCGAGCACCAGCGAGACGCCTACGAACGTGACGGGATCGGTGGGTTGCACCTCGAAGAGCAAGGTCTTCATCATCCCCGTCAACGCGATCGACGCCGCTAGCCCCAACAAGAGCCCGGCAAGCACCAATCCCATGCCTTGTTTCAGGATCTTTCCCAGGACATCGCCCGGTTTGGCGCCAAGAGCAACGCGGATTCCGATTTCATTCCAGCGCTGACTTACGGCCAACGCCAGCATTCCGCCAATTCCAGCGACGGCAATCACCAGCGCGAGAGCGGCGAAGATGCCTAACAGGTTGGTCATTACTCGTGGAGACTGCGTGGCCTCACGGCGAGCTTGCGCAAGCGTCTCCACTACCGGGATCGCCGTCTGCGGATCCACTTCCATAACAGCCCGCCGCACTTGATTTGCCAGGCCCATTGCTTCCCGGTTGGTGCGTATCAGGACGCTTCCGGGGGATGGATTCTGGGCAGCCGCAAGATACATTTCATCGCCGGCGGGCCGCTCGGGCCCATACTCTTTTACGTCGCCCACCATGCCGATCACTTTTGCCCATTTCTCTCCCTTATTGAAAGAAATCCGCTTGCCTACAGGGTCTTGCTCTCCCCAGTAGTGACGCGCCAGCGTTTGATTGACCAAGACCACTTCGGCAGCCTTTTCGTTATCCGAATCATCGAACGTTCGCCCGCTGAGGAGTCGAATGCCCAGCGTTTTGAAGTAATCCGGAGTGGTGCTGCGCAGGGCGGTGATCGGCGGCACTTCACCTTCCCTCAGAGGGCGCCCCTCGACTACAAAACGCCGATTGAACATGCTGCCACCGGCGTTGTCGGGATCCAGAGGATAACTCGACGAGACGGCCGCCGAGAGAACACCGGGCTGGGACTGAACCTTAGCCAGCAAACGACTCATGAAATCGCGGCGCTGAGCGTCTTCGTGGTACTTCGACCAATTTAGATCGATGTTGGCGGCCAGCACGCGGTCGGTTGAGACAAAGCCGCCGTCCACCTGCTGCAGTTTGCTGAAGCTGCGCAGCATGAGCCCGGCTCCGATCAGCAGCACAAACGAAAATGCGATCTGGCAGACCACCAACACGCTGCGGGCACGGCTACGGCGCCGGCCGGCGGTGGCGTGAGAAGCTCCATCGCGCAGACCCGATGCGATCTCGTCGCGCGAGTAGAAGGCGGAAATCGAGCCGAAGACGACGCTCGTGAGGATCGCCATCGCTAGCGCAAACACCAGCATTGTGCCGTCCATCTGAATCTCACGCGCGCGCGACGTCAAGCGCCCCGTGAAGTCCACCAAAAGTTTCAGGCTTTGCGAAGCGAACAGCACGCCGAGTCCGGACGCCAGCAGTCCTAGAATAAAGCTTTCGGTCACTAACTGTCGAAGCAGCCGTCCTTTGCCCGCTCCTAGCGCAGCGCGTACCGTTAGCTCGCGCTCGCGGGCCGACATGCGCGCCAGAGTGAGATTGGCGACATTAGCGCAGGCGATTAACAGGACGCATCCCGCGGCGGCCAGCAGGACCAATAGAGTAGTGCGGGCTCGGTGCGTCAACTCGTCCCGCAGCAGTCCCGAAGTCGCGGTGAAGCCGAGTTCTTTTCCGTAGACGTCGGGATGATCATGCTCCAGGCGCGTCGCTATCAATTGCAGGTCCGCGTGGCAGTGTTCTGGCGTGACGTTCGGCTTTAATCGTCCGAACAAGCTCATCATATGCCTCCCCGATTCGCGATCATCGCCTGTGAACTGCGAAAGGGACACGCCGAGGTCGGCATGTAAACGTCATTTTCGTTCGGATACTGCGGCACCGGCGGCAGTACGCCGATGACAGTATGCACGCGGTCGTTCATCTCGAACGTTCTTCCAGCAATGTTAGGATCGCCGGCGCAATGCTGCTTCCAATACTCGTAGCTCAACAGTAGAACGGCGGGTGCGCCCGGCTGGTCGTCGGCCGCCACAAAATCGCGCCCCATAATCGGTTTCACGCCGAACATTCCGAAGAATTCGGGCGACACGACACCGGTTTGGACGCGAGTGGCGCTGTCCTTTGAGAACAGCGTGAATCGCATGTTGTGGTATTCAACCAGGCTACTGAAAGAGTTGCTCTGCTGCCGATAATCGTTGATCTCGGGCACTGAAAAACCCACTTCATCGACGCCGGCCTTCTGCGCTTTCTGATGCAAAACCATCAATTGGCCATCATTCTGGTAAGGCAACGGCCGCAGCAGCACGGTCGAGATTACACTTACGATCGCGGTATTCGCGCCGATGCCCAGCGCCAGCACAAGTAACGCGGTGGCGGTGTAGCCCTTGTTCTTGCGCATCATCCGCAACGCGTACTGGATATCCTGGCTAAGCATGGAAAGATGCTCGCTGGGGGCGGTACGGAAGATTCCTACGATTGTGTCCCACCACAGACGCAAGAGACCCGGCCGGCCTTTTCGCCGCTCGACTTCGGTGCGCTGATCGCGAAACGCCTGTTCCATCTGATCGCCGAAGTCGCTGCGGAAATCGAACGGGAATAAGCGCAGCAACGCGGCGTATAGGCGGTCCGACAAGGGCTGTTTTTCATGTTTCATATGGTGGCCTCCATCTAAACGATCCGCTAAACCGTCCGCAGCCGCTTCAGCAAGTGTTTCTCGCGGGCGGTGGCGATGGTGCGCTCCATCCGCTCCACTTCCGCCGTGGCCATCTGGCGGCCAAGCGGAGTCAAACGGTAGTAGCGACGCCGCTGATCGTCTTCCTCCGCCGGCGGACGGGTTCGGCATTCGGCGATGATGCCTTCGCTCAGCAGCCGCTTGATCATGGCGTATAGGGTGCCTGTGCTCAGACGCACATGACCATCGGTCTGTTCTTCGACTTCCTTCAAGATGGCATACCCGTGCTTTTCGCCGTCCCCCAGAGCGAGAAGCACTTGAAACATGGCGGGTGTCAAATCGACAGAGACTTCGGGCTGCTGTCCGTTTTGTTTCATGGCAGACTCCTTATGGCAGATTTAAATCTAGCTGCAACAACTATAGTCTAAAGCGCCATAGTTGTCAAGAACTGCTATATTCTTACTAAATAATCCATGAGCCGCTCTGCCAGCCTCATCGAGTTCGACGGCTTAATCTGCACCGATCTGGCCGAAGCATCCTCGCGTGAGTGGTTGGAAACCAATGGCATCGGCGGCTTCGCTTCCTCCACGATCATCGGCATGGACACTCGCCGATACCATGGCCTGCTTACGGCTGCAACCAAGCCACCCGTCGGTCGCAAGGTGCTTCTCTCCAAGCTTGAGGAGACGCTGGTCATTGACTCCGCGCGCTTCGAGCTGGGCACCAATCAATATCAAGGCGCGATCCATCCTCGGGGATTTCTATATCTCAATTCATTTCGCCTCGATCCCTTTCCCGTCTTTACTTATCGCGTCGAAGGAATCCAGATCGAGAAGTCGGTCTTTCTAGTCCACGGCGAAAACACAGTGGTCGTTCGGTATTCGCTACTCGGCGACCTCGGCGGCCGGCGTTGCACTTTTGAAATCCGGCCGTTCATAGCTTTTCGTGATTTCCATAACACCACACACGCAAACGACGGCATCCGGCGGGAGGTCGAGACCGCGCCGGGGAGGGCGACCATCACACCCTATCCCGATTTGCCGAGCCTGCATTTCGCCCACAACGCCAATTCCATCGACGCCGCTGGATTCTGGTTTTACAACTTCGAATACCAGCGCGAGCGGGAACGCGGTCTCGATTCACTCGAGGATCTGTATAGCCCGTTGCAGCTCCGTTTCGACTTTCGCAAAGATGCGCCCGCGGTCATCATTGCTTCGACAGATCAGCACGAAGCGAGCGAGGCCGAGCCGCTCGAGCAGCAGGAGAAAGACCGGCGCGAGGAAATCATTGCTGCCGCACCGGCTAAAGACATATTTGCCGAAACTCTCACGGCCGCCACCGACCAGTTCATCGTCGCGCGCGGCGATCGCAAATCGGTGATCGCGGGCTATCCCTGGTTCAGCGACTGGGGCCGCGACACGATGATTTCGCTCCCCGGCCTTACGTTAGTGACCGGCCGCTACGACGACGCCCGCAACATCCTGTGCGCCTTCGCAGGCAGTATCGACCAAGGCATGTTGCCCAACCGCTTTCCCGACTCGGGCGAAGCCCCGGAATACAACACCGTCGACGCTACGCTGTGGATGTTCCACGCCATTCACGAATTTCTCCGCTACACGCGCGACTACGATTTCGTGCGAACCAATCTCTACCGGCCGCTGATGGACATTGTGGCCTGGCACGAGCGCGGGACACGCTACGGAATCCGGCTCGATTCCGATGGACTGCTTCAGGCGGGCGAGCCAGGCGTGCAGCTCACTTGGATGGACGTCAAGATCGGCGACTGGGTGGTGACCCCGCGTATTGGCAAGCCGGTGGAAATCCAAGCGCTCTGGTACAACGCGCTGCGGATGATGGAGCACCTGGCGACTGCGTTCGGCGATCGCGATCAGGCGGGTCATTACTCCGCTTTAGCCGAGCGAACTCGCGCGCGCTTCGCTCAGGTGTTCTGGAACGAGACCGAGGGTTGCCTCTATGACGTCGTCAGCGATTCAGGCGTAGACAGTTCCATTCGTCCCAACCAGATCTTGGCCGTGAGCCTGCCCTATCCATTGCTCGAGCCGAACAAAGCCCTGCGCGTGGTCGAAGTGGTGGAGTGGGAGCTGCTCACGCCTTACGGCCTACGGACACTCTCGCCGCGCGACCCCAATTATCATGGGCGGTACGGCGGCGATCCACGCAGCCGCGATAGCGCCTATCATCAGGGAACTGTCTGGCCGTGGCTGGTGGGCCCATTCTTGACGGCTTACGTGCGGGTGCAGGGCTCCTCTGCGGAGTCTCGCGATCGAGCCCGGCGTTTCCTGGAGCCTCTGCGTCAACATCTCTGGCAAGCTGGGCTGGGACAGATCTCCGAGGTTTTCGATGGCGATCCGCCGCATCACCCTGGAGGCTGTGTCGCCCAAGCGTGGAGCGTGGCCGAGGTCTTGCGTACTTACGTCGAAGACGCGCTCGGACAGCGCCCGGAGTTTCCGGTTATGACTTCGTGATTCTCACGCCGCCGTTCGTGGTCGTGACTTTTATCGTGGCGCCCCCTTGCCCAACGTCGAAGGACATTTCTTTAGTCAGGTTTCCCTGAACCGTGGGGAAATCGATTTTCAACCCGCCGTTTACCGTAGCGGTCTCGAAATGAGCGGAGTAGTTGGATGGAACTGCGAGCTTTACGCCTCCATTGGTGGTGGTGACATCCATTCCTGCGCCATCCCAGCGGTCGCCCCCCAGTTCGACCGTCAGCCCGCCGTTGGTGGTACGGCCGTGAACTTCGCCGCTCAAGCGCGCCAGAGTAACGCCGCCGTTTTCGGTTTGGAACTCGATGTTGCCGCGCAGGTCCGCGATCTTGATGCCGCCATTGTGGGCCGTGGCAAGAATGTCGGATTGCCGCGGCGCGAAGATTTCGTAACTCACCGTCCATTGGTGATGGCTATCCGTCTGGGGACCAGCCGCCTCAATACTGCCACCTCCGGAGGCGATGCGGATCTGCGGGACGATGGCGCGTGCTTCTGAGTCAGAGTCCGCTGCCGTCTCGATCCGAGCGCGAACCAGCATGTCGTTCCGGTCCCAGCCACTAACCGTCACGCCGCCGTTCGAGCCGGGATTGATTCGGATCGCGCCCCCGGGTGCGCCCATATTCTCCTCCCGCATCTCGCAATGAGACACCAGGTTATCGTGGTGAGATTCCCGATCGCTGCACGCGAGCTTCGGGACAGGATTCTGGAATGCAAACACTGGTAAACTTCCCAGCAGAATAAAAAGCGAAGTCTTTCGCATAGGCCCTCTCTCGCGATTAGACGGAAGCATCAGCTTCTGGTCCCTAAGAAACTTTAAGAAACTTTGCGCTGGCGTCGCCGAGGAACCGCGAACCTTTCGCCCGCTTTTCGCGTCACACAAGCTAGGGGGAGAGTGCTCAGAACTGTCCTGTTATTGCTTCTGGGAGGAGTTTTAGTCGCGGCTCAGCCCGCGACGCGTGCCTATTTTCTGGAACGGGAGCCGGTGAACGGAGGGGCGGAGCTGGTTACTCTGTTCGGACATCTTTCTGCTCCGGGCGCGGAAGAGCAAGATGAGGACATCCCCCTTCTCACCGTTCTGAGGGACACTCTAGGCGACGGCGATTCGAACAACGACCGGCTGCGTTACGTCTGGATCTTGACGAGCACCCGTCCGACGCCCGTGCAGCGGGTCGCTTCCGCAATGTCCATCGTCTGGTTTCGCGCCGGAGCCAGGCAGCACGATAATCGCGTCCCGACGCCGGTGCTGGATCTCGGGTCGCCCGCCAAGACTGTTTGGCCCAACCTGCTCGGCAACGGTTTGCAAGCCACGGAATTCGATCCACTCGGAATGGCGGTTCGGACCTCGACGCGCAGCTACCGCGGCAACTTCAGCGACTACCATAAGCTGCAACTCTTCCAGGCCTTGGGAGTTTTGGATGGGCTGGAACGCGAGGAGGCCGGAGACCCGTTGTTGTCCGATGCGGATTTCCGCCAATTGTACTCGCGTCTGAGCCTTTCCGACCGGGCGCTAGGAGGTCTGGTTCGTGAACAGAATCTTTCGAAGTTTTACGACCGGGAGACAGCCCGGATACAGGAAACGCGGGGACACAATTGGGAACTGCTGCGGCAGCGCGCCGAACTATGTGGACTCTACTTCGAGCCCCTGGGATTGCCCGGCGATACCCCGCTCGGAGCCCTGCTCTGGGTGGCGCGAGAGGATCTCAAGCACAGCGGCGATCATTCCTTCGACGGCCAGTTCCTCAACATCGGCGACCCCTGGACGGATGAGCGGCTGCAACATTGGACGGGCTACATGCAGGTCCGCTATCTGGACACGGAAAACCGCGCCGTTTCTCCCGATACGCCAGGCGCGCGGCCCGTAGAAATGATCCCCCTGGGTTTCTACAGCCTGGATCATCCCCGCGCTCCGTTGTTGCTGGCCGATTTCCGGGATCAGTTGAAACCTAAGCGCCGCGAAATGTTCCTGCATGGGAGCAGTACTGTTATAACGGGTGTGCTGGGCATCACGCGCTTCGGGAATTGGCCGTTCTTCGCAGCTGAAACGACCTGGATGTTCGTTCGCGGACGGCACGGCGCCGCAGTCAACCGGTCCGCGCGACTGCGGGCTTATTCAGAAGCCCGCGCGTTCCTGGCTGTCGATAACGGCCTCAATCCCAAGCTCAAAGCGGAACTACTCGCCCGCGTGGACCATCTGGCGCTCAATCCGCTGGAGAACGGGGCTGCCAATGAAGCGAAGCTGGCCAGCGAGCAGTACAACGCCTTGATCCAGTATGCCCAATCGCCTAATGGTTTAATCGCCAAACTGGAAAGCGACCGGCGCAAGGAACTGGCCTCATACACAAAATCGAGAGCCAGACGAATGTTCGCGGTTTTTGGCCGTTTCTTCAACCCCGGACCGCCGATCGCCACCGCAACACCGGATCCGGTGGTGCTCGCCAAGCTGGATGCTCATCGTCGCGCGCTCTACCATCAGCGTTATCTAAGGCAGCTCCTGGCATCCAGCCCGCGGCCTGAGGTGGTGGGAGACGTCGATCAGATACGGCGGTCCGTGGATACTCTATCAGAGATGCAAGAGGCGGATCTTCACGCGCCACAGTTGATTGCGCAGGTATTCTCGCGGTCCGGGGATTCCGAGGTTCGCGTCACCTGTTTGCGCGCACTTGAGCGACTCAATGTGGAACAGGCGCGCAATGAGCTGCGGCGCTTAGCTCTGGATTCGGGAACCGGGGAGGGCTGGCGCGAACTCTGTCTGCTGTACTTGAGCGGTGATCCTGCACGAGTTCAGGCCACTGCTATCGGCGGCGGCCAATAATGCTGCGCGTACTCGCTGCGCGTTTGATGTTTTTCTGGTTTTTCGTGGTCTGGCTAGGCACCGGCGCGCGCGCCGAGGTGAAGCGCGTCGTCGTCATCAAGGTGGATGGCGTGCCTCAGGAGGTGCTCGATCGAGAGCTGCGGCGCACCGATCCCGGTACGACTAAGAGCGTGCTTCCATGGATAGACCGGGTATTCAGACAACAGGGCGCCCGCTTGACGAATTTCTATGTTCGCGCCATCAGCCTCTCCGCGCCTTCGTGGTCGCTCCTCGATACCGGCCAGCATCTTCAAATTCACGGCAACGCCGAGTTCGATCGCTATACTTATCACGTCTACGATTACCTGAATTTTTTTCCGTTCTACCTGGGGTACGCGCTTTCCCACCGAGTCGACATGCCCGGCGTGGAGGTCCTGGACGATCTGGGAATCCCGCTTCTGATCGATCGTTTTCCGTACCAGGCAAGCTACCAGAGCTTTCAACTCTACCAGCGCGGCGTTCGATGGAAGACGCTGGGGCGCAGTTTTCAGAGCCGCTTCAGCTCGCGGTCTCTGCGCCAGCTCCTGGATGAGTGGACCATGGGGTTCGAAATCGGGGCAAGCGTGGAGGAACAGACTGAACGGGAGTTGATCGAAAAACTGGCCGATCCTCAAATACGCTACCTGGATTACTTCACCGGCGACTACGATCACGTCGCGCACAGCACGCCCGATCCCGCTGTTCAACGACAGGCCCTGCAGCGAATCGATGCCCTGGTGGGGCGAGTCTGGACGGCCATCGAAGCCAGCCCTGAAGCGGGCCAAACGGTCCTTGCTATAGTCTCTGATCACGGAATGAATACTCAGCCCGGCGTTTATAGTCAGGGCTACGATCTGGTCCAATTCTTCAACAGCCGGGAGGGCGGCGCGCATCATGTCGTGACCAACCGCCACCCCATGACGGAATACAAGCTCAGAGGTTTGGATCCGTTTGTTTCCGAGGTCGTCACGCCTTCCGAAGACTCGTTATACCTGAAAGGCGCGAGTAGCCAGTATCCGACTGCGCTGCTCGATCTCGACGGGAATGAGCGGGCCTCGGTCTACCTTCGCAATTCCGATTTCAACTCCCTCCATATTCTGTTGGAGGAAATCGGACGCCCGTCCCCGCCCGAAGTTAAGCGCGCAGCCATCACCGCGGTCTTTCAGATTCTGGATCGCCATCGGCCGGAATGGCAGTCAACCGTTGCGGAGTTGCACGAAGAGCTTGCCGCACTGCACCGAGCCATCGAAGCCCAACGCGTTAAGGTCGCCGAAGAGCCGAAAAAGTGGACTGCGGCGCAGCGCGAGGCCGGGCTAGATAAAGCCGCCCGAAGACTCGAGGTCCAAATGGACGGGTGGCGTGAGCAGGAGCACAGTTATTCGGAGTACATCAACGCTTTGGGCAAACTGCTGGCACTATCGCCCTCGAACTTCGACAAGCACCCGCCGTCGGCGTCCGACTTGATTCCCAAACGCGCCATGGGCGATGCCAACACCATTCACGAGCTGCAGAATTACGTTATCGGTCCCGCTCCGGCCGGGCTGGTACTGGCTGCGGGCGGATCGCTGGATATCGAGCGAAGCTTCCAGAAGGTAAACTATTTTCCGCGGCTCGCGGCGCTATCGGTGAAGAATAACGTGCAGGTGGATGTGGGATCGCATCCGGTGGATTTCATCGCCGTTCGTATTCCCAAGGCGGTCGTCGCGCAGGACGAAGACGCAGTCTGGCTCTGTGCCAGTGAATATCGTCAGGTCATCATTCTTTCTCGGCATGATGCCAGCGGAAACCTGGAACTTCGATACTTGCCAGTGCGCGGGTTGCAGCAGGACGCCTCAGGCAAGATCCATATGGACACAGCAGAGCTGGTCGCCGGTCTTCCCCTGCGCCTTTGGGAAGATCCGGAGTTTGCAGTGCCGCAGGGCGAACGTTCCGCATGGCTGAATTCCTGGCATTCCGAGTTGGACTGGTTGCATGCCGTTCACAAGACGAAATATTCGAATGGCATTCTCGCTCTGCATGAGCAGTTCCTGGGAGGAGAGTGCCCGGCCGATTCGGCCGGCGATTCATATCTGATCAAGAGATTCCAGGCGCGCAGACGGCGCTTAGCAGAACCGGACTTGCTGATCTTTGCGAATAACCATTGGAATTTCAACGTGCGCGGATTCAATCCCGGCGGCAATCACGGGTCCCTGCTGCGCATCTCGACCCATTCGGTCTTGATGCTGGCCGGCGGATCGAAAAGCGGGGTTCCACACGGGATGGTCATTGAAGAGCCGTACGACAGTCTGAGCTTTGTGCCGACCGTCCTCGAGCTCATGGGTTTTCCTCGGGAAAATCGGCCTCTACCAGGAAGAATCATCCGCGAACTGCTACCAGGAACAGAAGAGGCAGGTAGCCGACGGTAGCGGTCATCGCTGCGGCAGTACTTCCGTCAGGTCCCGAACAATCTCCTGTTCCTTCTTGTTGAACTTTCCACGGAATTCGGAAGTGGACATGTAAGCATGGCGCTCCTTGGGGGACATGCTCGCCATACTTCTCAAATCTTGACGTATCGCCTGCTGCCGTTCAGGAGGCTGCTGGGACAACTTATTGATCGACTTCCGGACGGCATCCTGTCTCTCGGGCGAAAGCTGATGCAGCCGGTTATAAAGATTCTTGAGCGCTTGCTGTTGTTCGAGAGGAAGCTGATTGAACCTCTGCAGCCGTTCCTGCAGCTTTTGCCGTTGCTCCGGCGGGAGCCGATTAAGCGCCTTCTGCTGGTCGGCGGGCGGCATCGTCTCGAACTCTTCGATCGGTGTTTGGGCGGGGCCCTTGCCTTGCCGTGGGGAACCATTGGGACGGGACATCGCGCCACGCCGGCCCTGCGCCCGCGCGGTTGACACGAAGATCATGCCGCACGCCAGGGCGCACAGCGCCAGAATGGAACTACGCCAGCGCATCGCTCCGCCTAGATCTGCTCCCGTGGTGTGTTTTTCTCGAGCGCAAACTCTACGCCGGCCTGCTTCAACATATCCATGTCATCCAGCGCGCGTTCCACTTGGTCGATCTGAAGCTGAGGTTGGGGCTGCTGTTGTGGGGTGTTAGAGGGTCCGGCGTTCTTCACCAGAAACGCGACGATCAGGACCGCGCAAGCGGCAGCGACGGGCATCGCAGGCCGCCACGACCAATGGGCCTGGGAAAACCGCTGCCACCATGCGAGCCGCTGTTCTTCCGCGATCCGCTGATAAAGCTTGGAATCGAAATTCGATGACACCGGTAGAGGGGGCAACGCGTCGAGCGCCGACCATACTGCTCGCTGTGCGGCAGCCATTTCGCGGCAGCTTGCGCACGATTCCAGGTGCCGTTCGAATGCAGCTTCCTTGCCCGAGTCGAGCGTCCGCGCCGCGTAAGCGACGATCCACTCGGCGGCATCACCGGTGTTTTGCGGGCACGTCATTTCTTGTGAACGCTCCATCGCATTCCTCCCTCTTCATGCCATATGCGCCAGTCGGACTCGCAACGATTCGTACGCTCGAAACAGCAGAGACTTTACTGCCGATTCAGAACAACTTAACACATCTGCGATCTGCGCATATTCCATCTCTTCATATTTGTGCATCATCACCGCGGCCTTCTGTTTTGCCGGCAAGCTCTCGATTGCCTGCCGCACCTCCCTCAGCTTGGCCCGATAAACCAGCTCCTGCTCCGCCGTCCTACCCCGATCCGGCACCTGCCTGGCCGTTCTATTCGGACTCTCATCCAAGCTCGCTTGGCGCTTCTCGTTGCGTCCATCGCGTATCCAATTTAACGCCAGATGGCTCGCGATCCGGAATAACCAAGTCGTAAACTTCGCTGTCGGCTCGTAACTCGACCTCGACTTATAAACGCGCAGAAAAGCCTCCTGCGCCAACTCCTCCGCGACAGCTTGATTCTGCACCATCCGGTACAAGAAGTGGATCACCGCACTGCGGTGCCGCTCCAACAACAGGCCAAAACTGGCTTGGTCCCCATCCCGGACGCGCAGCATCAACTCGGCATCCCGGTCCAGGGACCCCTCAGCTGCCCTATCACTGTTAACCCGCGCCGACCAGGAAGGTTGCGCGGGCGGGGTGTTCACGCCCTCAGGATTCATTCACTTAGCCCGTTGCTCACAACGAGGATTCTGATGTTCGGTTTACAGACCTTTTACGTTACTCGTTCTTAAGCGTGCGGTCCATTAGCTCGCGAATGGCCTCTCTCGGCGACCTCCCGCCCCTCAAAATCGAGTCCATTTGGTCTGTAATGGGCATGTCGACGCTAAACTTGCGAGCCAGATCCACGGCCGCGGACGTGGTTTCGACGCCCTCGGCAATCATTGTCATTGCACTTACAATCTCGGCCAGCTTGCGCCCTTTAGCCAGTTGAATGCCGACACTACGATTTCTACTTAGTTCTCCTGTACATGTCAGTACTAAGTCACCTAACCCTGCCAGCCCCGACAACGTCCTGGTTTGGCCGCCCATGGCGACGGCCAGGCGAGTGATCTCGGCCAGCCCTCGGGTGATCAGAGCCGCGATGGAATTGTTTCCGAGGCCGAGTCCCTGGCAAATTCCCGCGCCGATCGCGATGGTATTCTTCAGCGCCGCGCCGATCTCGACGCCGGCGGGATCGTCGTTGGTGTACAGGCGAAAAGTCGGGCCCGAAAACTCGCGTTGGATGGATGCCGCCAGCGCCTGATCTTCGGAAGAAATCACCAGCGCCGTTGGCTCGCCGCGCGCCACTTCCTTGGCGAATGTCGGTCCCGAAAGAACCGCGATCCGAGGCTGGAACTTGCTGCCGATCAGCTCCTGCGCTACTTCCGACATGCGCAGCAGTGTGCCGTTCTCCAGACCCTTGGTGGCGCTGACGAAGCGCATCCCGGAATTCAAATGCGGCAGCATCGCGCTGTAAACTCTGCGAGCAAACCGCGACGGCATTACGCCTAGGACAATCTTGGCCCCATCGAGCGCAAAGGCCAGGTCCGGCGTCGGCTCGACATTCGCCGGCAACTGGAAACCCGATAGGAAGACGTCATTGACGCGCGTGGCAGCCATGCGCTCCACCAGATCGGTCTCGTAGGCCCAGAGCCGGATGCGTTCAAAGCGCGAGGCAAGCACGATCGCGAGTGCAGTACCCCAACTACCGGCGCCAATGATCGCAATCGAGCCTGGCATGTCGGTTATCCAGAGTTATCGGAACCGAAAGACATGTTCTTTGCCAGATCGAATCCTTTGTATGTTTTCGCGATGCCGCGCCACGACAAAGGCGCCCGCAATGAGCGACACCAGAACAACTGACTTCGGCGGATGCATGATGAGCCAGGTCGCCAAGGGAAGGGAAGCGGCCGCGATGATCGAACCCATCGAGATGTGGTGGGTTGCGGCCACCACAATCACAAACACCACCAGGGTTGCCAGCAGTGGGATCGGTGTGAGATACAAAAATGCTCCGATGAAACTCGCCATTGCTTTGCCTCCGCGGAACTTCAAGAAGACCGGATAAGCATGTCCGGCCATCACCGCCAGAGCAGCCAGGCTGGTCCAGCCAACGGAATCGTCAGTGAGCTTGGCCGCCAGCCACACCGCGAAGAATCCTTTCGCGATGTCTAGCAGCAGCGTCGCTACAGCGACTGCGCGCCCACTAGTTCGCAGTACGTTGGTGGCTCCAATGTTGCCGCTGCCCATGGAGCGCACATCCTCGCCGGTCTTCAGCCGCACCAGCAGATAGCCGAAAGGGATGCCACCGATCAGATACGCGACCACCAGCGCGAGGAGTGGCATCATGCTGCTCGAAAGGGATACTCCGAAAGTTTGGTATAGATGGAGCCTGCCGGGCCCGGTTGGCTGCGGAATAAATAGAAGCGGTCGGCCAGAAAGTTCCCGAATTCGATCGACTCCAACTGCGCAATGGCGCTGCGCAAAGCTTCCAGTGGTACTGGGTCTTTGATCCGCGCCAAGGTGAGATGCGCGGTAAACGCACGGTCTTCCTTCGGGATTGCCAAAGGACCTAGCGCGACGTCGGTATCGCGAGCCAGCGCCGCCAGCGCATCGCCGCCTAGCACCGCGGCCCAAAACACGCGTGGATGATGCGTATTCGGGAACCAACCCAGGCTCTTCACCTCAACCGGAATCTCGGCGCGCGGCGGGATCGAGTGCAGTGCGGCCTCCAATTGCGGAAGCTTTTCTTCCGGCCACTCGCCGATGAACTTGAGCGTTACATGCAGGTTGTACACTGGACTCCATTTCAGATGCGCCGCGGGACGCAGGTGCATGAGCAACCGCTCCAACCTCTCCCGAACGTCTTCAGGAAGATCGATCCCCGTGAATAGCCGCATGCTAACCTCCTAGGATACAAAAAGAGTTGAGCATTCCCTTTTGGCGGTTGCTGGCTCAGTCCACGGTGCTCGGACGGGACTTCTATGACCGGCCGGCAGTTGAGGTCGCGCGCGACTGCCTAGGCAAGATTTTGGTCCATGGCAAAACCGCTGGGCGCATCGTCGAAACCGAGGCATACCTGGGCGTGGATGATCGCGCGGCGCACGCCTGGCGCGGCATGACCGATCGCACGCGTGTGATCTTCGGTCCGCCCGGCTACGCTTACGTATATTTCATCTACGGTATGTACGAGTGCCTCAACTTCGTGGCGGAGCCCGAAGGACAAGCGGGCTGCGTTCTGATCCGCGCCCTGGAACCGATAGCGGGAATCGCGACCATGCGCCGCCGGCGTCCGGCCGCAAAGCGCCTGGAAGACCTGGCTTCCGGCCCCGGAAAACTCACGCTCGCGATGGGCATCACGCGCAAACAAAATGGCGCGGACCTGACCAGGAGCGCGCTACAGGTCCGCGATGTGCGCGCGGGGCCACCTATTGAAGTGACGGTGACACCAAGGGTTGGGATCAAGCACTGCGCCGATTGGCCGCTGCGGTTCTTAATTGCGGGAAATCGTTTCGTGAGTCGATAGAGTTCTTGTGGAAACGTCTCTCGCAGGTCGGAGACTAAGGGTCGGAGACCTGCGCCACGCGCACGCAAGTCATTGTTCTGCAGTTGTGGGGCAGGTCCCAGGGCAGGTCCCCGACAGTCCCCGACCTGCCAATAGAGACCGCTAGAATCAAAACATATGCTCAAGCCCACCGTCTTCCGAGAGTACGACATCCGTGGCGTGGCCGATTCGGAACTTCTTAGCCCCGATGTCGAGCAACTCGGACTTGGACTCGGCAGCTATCTTCGGCGGAATAGCGGCCCGAAGATCAACGTTGGCCGCGACTGCCGCCTTAGCTCCACGCGTCTGCGCGATGCATTGGTTAAAGGTCTGCTGGCCTCCGGCTGCGACGTCACCGACATCGGCGTGGTGCCGACCCCGGTGCTGTATTACTCCGCGCAGCAATTGAAGGCCGACGGCGCCGTCATGATCACCGGCAGCCACAATCCGCCGGAGTATAACGGCTTCAAGACCGTCTGCGGATCTGGTACTCTGCACGGCGAGACGATCCAGGAAGTCCGACGGCTCATCGAGCGGCAGGATTTCGAGCGCGGAGCCGGGCGTGCATCAGCCGTAGACGTCGTGACGCCTTACGTGGATGAGATCGCTTCCCAGTTTCATCTGAAGCGGCGTATAAAGCTGGTCGCGGACGCCGGCAACGGCACGGCTGGACCGGTGATCCATCGCATATTCGAGAAACTCAACGTCGATGTCACGGAGTTGTTCTTCGAAATGGATGGCAAGTTTCCCAATCACCACCCCGATCCCACGGTGCCCGCCAATCTGTTTCAATTGATCGAAAAAGTACGCCAGACCGGCGCGGAGCTGGGCATCGCATTCGACGGCGACGCCGACCGCATCGGTGCGGTGGACGAACACGGCAACGTCATCTATGGCGACATGCTGATGCTGATCTACGCTCGCGAGATTCTGGAACGCAAGCCCGGCGCCACTTTCATCGGTGAGGTGAAATGCTCGCAAGTGATGTACGACGAAATCGGTAGACTGGGCGGAAACGCAATCATGTACAAGACCGGCCACTCGCTCATCAAGGCCAAAATGAAGGAGGAACACGCCGAGCTAGCCGGCGAGATGTCGGGTCACATGTTCTTCGGCGATCGTTACCGCGGCTACGACGACGCGCTCTATGCCGCCTGCCGCCTGATCGAGATCGTCGCGAAATCCGGCAGGCCGCTCTCGGCGCAACTTGCCGGACTGCCCAAGATGGTTTCGACTCCCGAAATCCGAATCGACTGTCCCGATGAGATGAAGTTCGACCTGGTACGCCGCGTGGCCGATCATTTCAAGGCGACTCACAAGACCATCGACATTGATGGCGTGCGAGTAATTTTCCCGGAAGGCTGGGGTCTGCTGCGCGCCTCCAATACTCAGCCGGTTCTGGTCATGCGTTTTGAAGCTGCCAACGAAAATCTGCTGAAGCAATACCAAGCCGAAGTGGAAGGGGTACTCGAAGACGCCAAACGTGGGGTGAGCGCATGAAGCGCCTGCCGATACTGGTCGTTCTGACGACGGGCTCGATCTTCGCTCAGCAGCGGGCGGTGGTGTTGCACGCCGCGCGGCTGCTCGATGTCGAAACTGGAAAACTTCTTACCCCCGGGGAAGTGTTGGTCGAAGGTGAACGCATTATGGAAGCCGGCGCGTCGGTGACGCGTCCGCCCGGCGCGAAAACGATCGATCTGGGCAACCAAACGCTTATGCCCGGCTTGATCGACGTCCATGTGCACCTGTTTCTGCATCCCGGCGCCGAAGATTTGCAGACGGTAGAAGAGTCGGTGCCGCAGCGAACTATAATCGCCACGCTGGCCGCGCGTGACGACCTGATGGCGGGCTTCACGGCAGAGCGCGATATGGGGACGGAAGGCGCCGGCGCCGCCGATACTGCGGTGCGCAACGCGATTAATCAGGGCTTGATTCCGGGCCCACGCCTGCGGATCAGCGGCAATGCGGTCGACATCCTGAGCGGGCACGAGGACGCAAATCGATTCAATCCCGAGCAGCATGTGTTGTCGAACGCGACCTATGCCAACAATGCCATCGAACTGGTGAGCGTGATCCGCGAACAGTTCAAACTGGGAGCCGACTTCATCAAAATCTACGAGACCGGCCGCGATTCTTTCCGCGACGGCAAATTCTTGACGCCATATCAATACACTGAAGCCGAGCTTCGCACGGCAGTCGAGGAGGCGGCGCGCGTGGGCAAGCGCGTAGCCGTGCATGCGACGGGCGAGCCGGGGACTCTCTATGCCACGCGGGCGGGCGTTGTCTCCATCGATCATGCCGATCAGTTGAGCGATGAAACCATGCGGCTGATGCGTGAAAGGCAGATCTTCGCAGTGCCGACCTTTGCTATTTCAGAATATTTTGCCGACCATGCCGGCTCAGCCGAAGCGAGCACCGCGCGGCGCAGCGCGCTCGACTATCACGCGCAGGAGTTTCGCAAACAGGTGGACGCCGGAGTACCTTTCGCCGTCGGCTCCGACGTCGGTCCATTTCCGCATGGCACGCAAGCCCGCGAGTTCGTCCTCATGGTGAAGTACGGGATGAAACCGCTGGCCGCGATCCAGGCCGGAATCATTAACGGCGCAAAAGTGCTGGGATGGCAAGGCCAGATCGGCGCGTTGAAATCGGGCTATTTCGCCGACGTGATCGCAGTGCCAGGGAATCCTCTCGAAGACATCAGCGCGCTCGAAAAGGTCGCGTTCGTGATGAAAGGCGGCGTGATCTACCGCCAGTGAGTCCCTCTCACACTGCCGCCCCGTGAAGCGCCATCTCCGGGGCCGGTGGAGGCGCCGAGGCGCCGTTCTCGAAGCGAACCGAAACCAGCTTCGAAACACCGGGCTCCTGCATAGTAACACCGTATAACGACTGCGCGGCTTCCATAGTCCGCTTGGCGTGCGTGATGACGATGAACTGCGTCTGAGTCGCCATTTCTTTGAGCAGACGCGTGAGCCGCTCGATGTTGGGCTCGTCCAGGGGCGCGTCCACTTCGTCCAGGATGCAGAACGGACTGGGCGTGTAGTGGAAGATAGACATGAGCAGGGCCATCGCGGTTAGCGATTTTTCGCCGCCCGATAGTAGCAGCACATTCTGCAGCCGCTTTCCTGGAGGCGAGGCGACGATGTCGATGCCCGATTCGGCGATGTTGCTCTCATCGGTGAGCCGCATTTCGCCCGTGCCGCCGCCGAATAGTGTTTGGAAGATCCCGCGGAAATGCCCGTTGATAGCTTCGAAGGCTTCGATGAAGCGACGGCGGGATTCGACATCGATATCGTGGATCGCTTTCTCGGTGTCGCGGATCGAATCGAGCAGGTCCTGGCGCTGGGCGTTCAAGAAATCATAGCGCTGTTGCGCTTCCTGGAATTCTTCGAGCGCCTGCGGATTCACGGGCCCAAGCGCCTCGATACGCGCCTTCACTTCCTGGTATTTCTGCTCGGCCTCGGCCAGGCCAGCTTCATCCAGGACGGCCTCTTCGCCGGCGGCCAATTCTTCCAGCGGCGCGTTCAACTCTTTGCGGCTGGTTTCATCGAGGTATTTCAATTCGGCCTGCTTCTTCACTAGTTCCAGCTCGATCTGGGAGCGCTTCTCCTGCGCGGTCTGGACGTCGGCGCGCAGTTGACGCAGACCTTCCTCGAGCGCGGCCAAATTCCCGCGCAGCTCCGTCTCCTGCACTGCCAGACGCGCGACTGCTTCTTCAACCGATCGGATCTCGTCCACCAGCTCACCGGCCCGCCGGTCCAGATCGATGTTGTCGACCAGCAGCCGGGCGCGCTCCAAACCAAGCCGGTCGATTTCGGCGGCGATCTCCTCGCGGCGCACGGCGATTTGCCTGATCTGAGCTTGGTATCGCGCTTCGGTGGCTTGCTCGGCGCGCCGCCGCTCTTCGAATCCCGCCAATTCGGCGCGCAGCGCCCCATGTTCCTCAATCAACTTGTGCGCTTCCGCCTGCAACTCCTCGAAATCCGAGCGGGACTGCTCCAGCACCTGCTCCTCGATCGAGCGGGCTGTCTCTTTGTCTTCGACAGATTGTTGATCACGCTCCTGCTGCGATCGGGCGCGGTCGCCTTCCTGCCGCAGACGCTCCAATTCCAGGCGCGCCACCGACAGTTGCGATTGGGCGCGAGCGAACTCCTCGGCCAGCTTGCGGTGCTCGTGATCGAGAGCCAGCGCTTCTTTCTCCTGATTCTGCTGCAATGTCCGCAGGCTCTCCAGATCCTCGCTGAAGGTGTGGATCTCGCCCTCGAGTTGCGCCAGCAGCGCGGCGGTCTCATCCACGGCTTTGTGCTTCACCTGTACCTCGCCGGTCAGTTCGCGCAATTCACGCTTGAGAGCCAGCGGTCCGCTGCCGGTTTTCTTACCGCCGCTAACGGCATGGCCGTGGTAACTCACTCCGTCGGGCAATAGGAAAAACGCATCCGGATGTTCGACCGCAAGCGTCTGTGCAGCGGCCCGATCGCGGGCGAGATAGCAGCGCGCCAGTCTAGGCAGCAGGTGCGCCGGAGCCGTGGCGAATCCGTTGGTGAAACGAAGATGGTCGCTCAGACGGCCCACCACGCCGTCGGCGCCGGCCAGCTCTTCAGCCTCGCCCAGACGTTCGTCGTATCGCGGATGAACCAGGAACGTAGCCCGCCCGTCCAGATCGGTACGCATGATGTCGATGCCGCGCTCGGCCTCGTTCCAATCGCCGACGACGACGTATTCGAGTTCTTCGTGCAGGAAATCTTCGGTAGCTTTTTCGTAGGCCGAATCGACTTCGATGAAATCGGCCAGCACGCCAGAAGGAACAAATCCTTCCGATTCGCCCCGCTCAACGGCGGTAAACAAACGCTTGACACTTTCGGTCGTGTACGCGCGATGCGAAAGTATTTCTTCGAGAGAATCCTTGCGGGCCTTGAGACGTGACGCCTCGGTTCGGAGGTGGTCGAGCATGCGCCGCGCTTCGGCTGCGTTGGCTTTTCGAGTCCCCAGCTCCTCTTCAACCCTGCGCTTGCGATCCGCCGTGGACTCGAGCTCCATCTGGCGCGCGGCCATTCTCTCCGACAGGACCGTCTTAACGGACTCCAATCGAGTGAGGTCCTCATTCGCGGTTTGTTCTTCGCGCAGGCAGCGCGCCGAATCGCGATCAATGGCCGATAAATACTCGCTGATCTGGACCAGTTGGTTCTTCAGCGCGGAAGCCTCGCCTAACAGCCGCAACACGTTCTGGCGCCCGGTTTCGAGCGTTTTGGTTCGATCCTGCAAAGCCAATTGAAGCCGTTCGCGCTCAGCGCTCTTTGCAGCCAGACGGTCGCGAGCAGACTCAGTCTGTGCCTCCAGCTCCGCAAGCGACTGCAGGTGGATTTCCAGTTCCTGCCGCAACTGGGCCTGCCGTTTTTGGAGCTCTTGCGTCTCCGCTTCACCCTGCGTCAGCCGCTCTTCGATAGACCCGATCTGTTTGGCCTGCGAATCGAGCCGTCCACGCGTCCGCTCCTGTTCCAGTTGCAGGTCAGCCAGACGTTGCCGCGCTTGAGTCAATTCGGCGTCGTTGCGATAACAGGTCTCCTGCAGCGCCACGTGTTCTTTCTCTCGATCGGCCACCTGGTTCGAGAGACTCTGAAAGTCGGTATTCGCAAGGTTCAAATCGAGCGCAGTTTTCGCGGCGTCGCGCTCCAGCATGCGGAACCGGCCAGTGAGCGACTTGCGCAAGTGCTCCGTCATCTCGCGCTTCAGTTCCTCATAGCGACGCGCCTTGGAAGCTTGGCGCTTGAGCGAATTCACCTGCCGGCTGACTTCTTCGAGAATGTCGAAGACGCGCGCCAGATTCTGCTTGGCGCCTTCGAGCTTGGCCTCCGCCAGCCGTTTCTTGGTTTTGAATTTGCCGATCCCCGCCGCCTCTTCGATGATGGCTCGGCGGTCCTGCGGCTTGTTGCTCAAGATCTGGCCGATGCGGCCCTGCTCGATGATGGCGTAGCTTTCCGGACCCAGCCCGGTTCCGATGAACAGGTCCTGGATGTCGCGCAGCCTGGCCAGCTTGCCGTCGATCAGGTATTCGCTCTCGCCGGATCGGAACAGGCGGCGGGTGATCGTGATCTCGCTCGGTTTGTGATCCGGCTGACTATTTCCATTGCGATTCGCTTCGTGGGAATGGTGGCCATGCTCGGCGCAAGGATCCACCAAAGTCATGGTGACCGCAGCCATGCTGAGGGGCTTGCGATCCCGCGTGCCGGCAAAGATCACATCCTCCATCCGGGCGCCGCGCAGCGTCTTGGCCGACTGTTCGCCTAAGACCCAGCTAATCGCGTCGCTCAGATTGGATTTTCCACAACCATTCGGCCCGACGATCGCGGCGATCCCCGAACCGGTGAACTTCATTTCCGTCCGATCAAAGAAGGACTTGAAGCCCTGAATCTCAACCCGCTTCAGTTTTAGCAAAATGCCTTCCCCTCCTAATTATCATCTCGGGGGATGGCTCCATGGTAACCCCGCTTTCGAGCAAAGTAAAGCGGGTCGGCGACTATATTTGGTAGCCTCTGTGGAATGACCACAATATAGCCGGTCGTGCGGGTTCTAGCGCGCCGCCGCAGACATCGCCACCGGCATCTGGCCGGCTTCTTCTTTGTAAATTGAAGCGCCCGCGAGTGCAGCCAGGATAACCTCGATCAGGCCGAGGCCGATTGCCGTGCCTGCCAGTTGCGCTGGTATTAGGCCTATACCGACCTCCCCTACCGAGGGAATGGCGTAACCGATGACCCAAATCGTAAGGGCAACCATCAGCGCCGTCTTCGGTCCCGCGCCGTAGCGGGAGCGTATTGCCGCATACAGCCACACCAGAAGAATACCAGTGATGAACCCGATGATATTGAAGGTCGCCAACATCGTTGCGGACAGGTCCGGTGATTTGCCGAGCTTACTCATGACGTCGGCCCAATCCTGCTTCAGCACCACCCCGTTGATAAGCGCCTCCGACGCGTCGATGATAACGCCGGCCAAGAGACCGCCGAGAATCACGCGATTGCGATTTACTTTGCCCATTTTCGCCTCCTTTCACAATGCTTCGGTGATTCTATGCCCGTTTGAAAGCTAATGCAAGGCCGTGGCCGCTATGCCGCGGCTAACTGTGTTAGATTCGCGTTGATGAACGGTCTCATGCTTGGATTACTGATCGCCGTCAGCGCCTTCGCGCAAAAGGTCACCGTCGAGTTCGACCAGGCGGCCGATTTCACCAGGTACAAGACATTCGCCATCCGCGGCGGGCAGCTGAATAGTCCAAACCCGGCACTGAACAGCGAATTGGTTGGGAAGCAAATTGAGGCTGATATCAGAAGCAACCTGACTGCCAAGGGACTCATAAAAGTAACCGGCGCTTCGGATCTTAACGTTCGCTACACGCTCGGCACACGCCGTAACTTCGAAACCGAGGCCTATCCGGCGGGCTGGCGCGGGCTGGGTACGCGAATTGTCAGGGTGCCATACGCTCAAGGCACGCTCGTCATCGATCTCCGGGATCCGGCGACGCGGTCGTTGGTCTGGCGCGCCATCGCCACCGATGAAAAGAGAGATGCGACCAAGCTGGAGGGGAAACTCCACGACATGGTCCGGAAGTCGATCGAAAAATATCCGCCCAAGAAGAAATAGCGGATAACCAGGTGAATCAGCTCGCCTGAGGAGCCGAAAACTTCTGTCCTTCCTGCAGCGCTCGCATGGCAGCCTCCTCGTTGGAAAAGATCGCCATGACGTTGGCCAGTCTTGTAAGCTCCAGCACTTCCCGCACGCGGCGATTCAGATTGCACAAAACGAAGCGTCCGTCGGGAAGCTTCACGACGCTGGTATAGATCCCAATGAGGAAACCGATGCCGGTGGAGTCGATGTAATCCACCTGGCTAAAGTCGGCCAGAACCTTGGAGGCCCCGGATTTCTTGATGTCCTCGGTCCGGCCGCGCAAATAAGCGGAATCCTGGCCGGTGGCGAACCGGCCGTGGAGCCGGAGAACGCACAAATCACCATGACACTCGAATTCAACGAGCATTCTACAGTAATGCTACTACAGCAGCGGCGTTTCTGGAACCCTGGCGGCGACCTTCACCAGATTAAGCGGCCCGTAAAAGCGACCCGGCGGGAATTGGAATCCGTTCCCGAATAGTAACCGAACGTGGTCGGAGCGGACAAGCTGAATAAACTGCCGCTATTACCGAACGTGACGTTGTTGAAGACGTTGAACACCTGCATCTGCAGCCGCAGCGTGAAACGCTCTTTGACCTTGAAATCTCGACCGACCGTCATGTCCGAGTCAACAAACGGATTCAGCCGGAGGACGTTGCGGCCCAAGGTTCCAAACTGTCCCACCAGGGGCTGCGCCAGACCCGAGTTCGGAATCTTATTCGGATTAACTCCTCCGGTAGACGGACTCAGGGGCACGTTGAATGTACCCACCAGATTTGGCCTTATGGCATTGGCGCCGCCCAGCAATGATGGATCCGTAAGGCTCACGTTGGTTCCAGGAATCGCGAGTGTACCCGAGAGGATGTTGATGGGCAAGCCGCTCTGGGCCGAAAAAATGCCGGCGAACTCCCAGCCGCCCAGCAAGAGATTCATGGTTCTGCTGCTGAAATGTTTGCTGCTCGAAAGGAAGTCGTGGGTGATAGCTACTCGCTGGGGTACATCGAACTGGGATACGGCGCGGTTGTTGCGGTTATTGTTGGGGTTCTGTTGAGCGGCGGTGTCGGTCTCGAGAACACCAAGAGCATCGGAGGAGTCATCCATGGATTTCGACCAGGTATAGGCGACGCTGAAACCATACCAATTGGAAAAAGCTCGCTGAGCGAACAGTTGCAGTGAATTGAAGTTAGAGTTGGCCGTAGACTGCACGACGCTGACAGCGTTGAAACGCGGGTCGATGCGATTGCTAGGCGTAGTTGAGTTGCCGCTCAAACCTGCGTTCAATTGCTGATACAACGTGGCGTTGGCGGTTTCCTGCGCTACCGATGTCGGAGGCGTGAACAGACCGGGCTGCATAAAGTTCAGCGGCCGCGTACGCTGCAGAAAGTGACCGGTGCTGCCGGAATAGCCGGCGCGGAACAGCCAACGATTCCACAGTTCGCGCTCGATGGTGAAGCTGTACTGCTGATATTGGGGGTTCTTGAGATTTGGATCGATATACGTCACTGAGCCAAAATTTCTGATGGTCGATCCAAACGAACCCACCGACGAGAAGCCCTGCTGTTGGAACGGCGCAGTGCCGGCCAGAAGATTAGCGACAGTGTTGCCGCCGGTGAACTGCGTGTTGGGCAGCGTGAATGTGTACATGTACGGCGGCAGGAACCGGCCGTTGGTGATGGGGTTGAGAAAAATGAAATCGTAGGTGATACCGTAACCGCCACGGATGACTGTCTTGCCCCCACCTGGGTTCCATGCGAATCCAAACCGCGGGCCGGGGTTGTAGTTCGTGTGGAAATACGACCCGCCCGTATAGAAGCTTCCCAGGGGCCCGGTACCTGCGCCGCCGAGGGGAGTATTGGTCAGGGAAGGATTGACGTTTGAGAGGATGCCGTTGACTTCAGTGACACCGCCGGCGATCTCTTCGCGGAAGCCCAAATTGAGGGTCAGGGTCCGGGTGATCTTCCAGTCATCCTGCACGAAGAGAAATTCGTTCCAGACGCGATTGCCTCGAACCGAATTGCCGAAGTCTTGCGAGTATTGAAATGGAATCCCTTGAAGGAAATTCGACAGGCTGGTGAAGGTCAAGGATCCATCTACGTTACTGTCGAAGAAGCTGTTGGCTTGAATGCGATCCACCTCGGCGCCGAACTTGAACTGGTGCTGGCCCCAAATCTTAGAGATCGTGTCGGTGTATTGGAAGGTGTTCTGAATCCGGCCTTGCGGTAACCCGGACCATTTGCCAAAGTTTGAGGTGCCATCGGTAAAAAGGATTTCCGGCGCGGTACTGTTGAAGAGCGGCGAGAAGATGGGAGCGCTGCGCCCGTAAGCCGCCAGGAACGTATTTACGAGCGTGGGGCTGAAAGTGTGGGTCTCCGTGATGGTTCCATTCCACGACCGGTTAACACTGCTCGCCCCATTGGTTACCAAATTGGAATCGATGAAAGTGTTGCCGGTGGACTCGGCGTGCGCGGATTGTTCGCCAAACCGCATGTAGAACACATCCCTGTCACTGATGTTGTAATCCAAGCGGCCCGAATAAGCGAGCGTATCGGTGGCACTCGGCGCTACCTGAGAAATCTGGCCAGTAGGGCTGGTGGGTACTTTGTATTCCTGCAGGATCTGTTGCGCGATCGGAACGGCGCTGGCAGCCTGGGCCGGTGTTGGCACAAAGGCAGTACGCGTGCCTCCTAAGCCTCGGACCGTATTTTCCTCGTAAGTGCCGTAGTAGAACAATTTATTCTTAATGATGTGACCGCCGGCCAGGGCGCCCCAGTCGTTGTTGATGTTGGGAGTCGCCTTGCCAGTGCGGTCAAAAAAATCGCGCGCGTTGACGAAGCTGTTGCGCATGAACTCGAACATCTCGCCGTGGAAGGCGTTGGTGCCCTGATTCGTTAGCAATTGAAGTTGGGAATTGGCATTCCGGCCATACTCAGCATTGAACTGGCTTGTAATCAGATTGAATTCCCGAATCGCGTCCATGGGCACAGTGCCGAGAGCCGCGGAGCCCGTGGTGCTCACGTCGGTTGACGTTGCACCGTCCAAAGTGATGTTGTTGCCGCGTCCGCGACCGCCGTTGGAATTGTAGCTGCCGAGCCCCAAGAAGGGATTGTTCGGCGTAACGGGAATAATGCCCGGCATCGTCGGCGCCAATCCGAGAACGCCGGTGCCCACCAACGGCAAGTCCCTGATAGAGGTGTTCTCGACCGTACCTTGGAGTTGCGGGTTCACGGTGTTGATAGGTGTTGCCACTGATTCGACCACGATTTGTTCGCTGGTGGAGGATACCGCGAGTGTAAAGGGCAGGGTTGAACTGCCGCCGCTAACGATTTGCACAATTTCAGTGTTGGTGGTGAAACCGGGAGAAGCCACCTTCACCTCATACCGGCCGGGTTCCAACTGACTTACTCGGATTTGTCCGGTTGCATCGGTGGTGGTGTTACGGGTAGCGCCGGTATCAACATTGCGGACCGTTACGGTCGCGTTGGGGATCCCGGCATTGCTTTGATCGGAAACATTGACTTGCAGATCGCCCGTGATTTGCCCAAAAGCAAGGACCCCGGCCAATAGCACGCCAAACAAAAAAACGAACCCAGTCCTGCGGATCATATTGCGCATCGTAACCCTTTCCTTTGCTAAGAAACTGCCTTCCAGCAACATCATTCAGCCCTGACATTGCCTACTGGCACACGTCGGGACAAGAGCACTTGGGTAAAAAATGAAGCTATGTTTGAAATGCCGATTAAGCCGAATCGTTCATTTCAGAACCCTGACAATTAGAAGTATGTTAGCACGACTGGGAGCTTCTTTTCAAGAGGAAACAGTGCCCCTTCGTGCGGTGTAACGAGTGACGAGTTAAGAAGATACAAGGAATGTTGCGTTTACTAAACGATCTGAAAGGCCGTTTAGAGCAACCGGAAGTTGACTTCGATGGTGGCCTGCACCGGGACCGCTCGACCGTCTTTCATGCCGGGCTTGAAGCGCCACTTCTCGACGGCCTCGATCGCTTTTTGATCGAGGCCCAAGCCGAGCGGGCGGATCACTTTGAGATCCCGCGGATTGCCCTTTTCGTCGACGACGACAAACAGGACGACAGTGCCCTGGAATTTCGCTTTGCGCGCTTCCTCGGAATATTCCGGCTCAACCTTGAAGATAACCGAAGGCGGCGAAACGCCACCGCCAATGCGGTACGCTCCCCCACCCATGTTGCCGCCGGAGCCTGGACCGAAGCCCGCGCCGTTTCCTGATCCTACGCCGCCATGGGAACCGCTACCGATTCCTGCGCCGGAACCCGGACCGTTGGAAGCGATCATCGATTTTGCGAGCGGATCGCCGAGCACGTCCATGTTGACCTTGGGAATGTTGGCGTCGGGCTGGATGACCAAGGTCGGTTCCATCACCAACTTCGGATCGGGATTGCGAATCACGGCCATCGGTGGAACGAACTGCTTATCCGACAGCCGGGGCAGCTTGCCTTTGCTGGCAGGCGTGGGAGAACGGTCGCCGCCGCCGCCACCACCGCCCATGGGATCTTTCTTCACCGTTGGTTTGTAGGGCGCGAGATCCGGAGCGATCAGCTGGATTTGCTGGCGCACTACTTGCTGAACCGCTTTATTGGTCCCAATGATCAACAGCAGACCAATCGCCGCCACGTGGATCAGAAGGGAACTAACTCCGGCGCGCTTCTCTTGCCCCCCGTAAAAACCCCAAATATCCTTTACAGGAACGGGCTGTGAAGTCACCTCCAAAGGAGGCAGCTTAGGCGGGTTGATAAATTCCCTGATGTTCTGGAAGAGCGAACGAAAGAAGGGCTGTTCGACATCTCCTGCCAGCAATCTTTGCAGGTGGACATCGGCCTCCGAAGCCGCTGGAAGGTTAGTTCCTCCAGGAACCGTTGGAGGGTTCGTACCTCCCTGAGGGTTCGTACCTCCAGGATAAGCCATAGGTTCGTCGTGAGCAGCCATGTTATTTAATACACCTCTACCACGCTCAACAAATAGACGCTCCCACGTTCCGCAAAGGTTGCACTCAATCCCTTCTTAATTCTATCACTTCCACAAATCTGTCAAGCGGCATATGAAAATTGGGATTTGGGCACGCCCTTCACCAACATACACTATGTGAAGCATGCCCGACAATCCTCTCGTGCTATACGACGGCAACTGTGGGTTCTGCCGGATCTGGATTCAGTACTGGAACCAGCTGACGGGGAATCGACTGGACTATGCTGCATCGCAGGAGGCCAGAGAGAGATTTCCTGAGGTTCCGCGCGAGAGTTTCGGCCAATCGGTCCAATTGGTGATGCCAGACCGAGAGGTGGTCTCGGGGGCGCGGGCGGTGTTCACCACTCTGACGTTCGCGCCCGGAATGGCTTGGCTGCTGTGGCTTTATGACCATTTTCCGGGATTCGCTCCGTTATCGGAAGCGGCCTACCGGCTGATCGCAGCGCATCGGACGCTCTTCTACCATCTGACTCGCCTTACGTTCGGCCGGCGCATATCGCCTTTGCGTTACGCGGGCGTCGAGTGGATCTTTCTGCGCTTTCTGGCGGCCATCTACTTCATTGCGTTTGCGTCCGTTGGAATGCAGGTGACTGGGCTGATCGGCGAGCGCGGGATCACGCCGCTAGGACGCTACCTGGCCGCGGTATCTCAAAACTTCGGCGCGCAAGGCTATCGCCTGATGCCGACCGTTTTCTGGTTAGCGCATGGCGATCGGGCGTTGCAGGCTGCGTGCGCGGTGGGCGCTGCGGTCTCTGTGGTGTTGCTGTTGGGCTACTTCGAGCGGGCGTCGCTAGGTTGCCTCTACGTCTTGTATCTTTCGCTATGCACCGCGGGCCAGGAGTTCCTATCGTTTCAATGGGACTTCCTGCTCCTCGAAACGGGATTTCTCGCCATCTTTCTTGGCAACTCGAAACTCGTGGTGTTCTTGTTTCGATGGCTGTTATTTCGCCTGACATTTCTCTCGGGCGCGGTGAAACTGATGAGCCACGATCCGGCCTGGCGCAATCTGACCGCGATGAGTTATCACTATTGGACCCAGCCGTTGCCGACTCCGGTGGCTTGGTACGCGAATCAACTGCCGCTCTGGTTCCATCGCTTTTCGACCGCGATGGTTTTCGTCATCGAATTGGCCGTTCCGTTTCTATTCTTTGCGCCTCGCCCGTGGCGGTTTTTTGCAGCATTCTCCCTACTGTTTCTGCAGAGCCTGATTTTCCTCACTGGTAACTATACCTTCTTCAACCTGCTGACGATGGCGCTCTGCCTCTTTTTGTTCGATGACGCCGCGCTGGCCAAGCTGCGCCTGAGAATTCGACACGTCAAGATCAAGCCGGCCCTGGCCACGACGGTCGCGGTGATTGTTGTGGTCCTGAGCGTGTCTGAGCTGTGGGGTATTTTCTTTGGTTCCACTTCCGGCGAAGGAAACGACCTGGTGCGGCTGGCGGCGCCGTTCGGCATCGTCAACACCTACGGGCTGTTCGCGGTGATGACGACCACCCGGCCGGAGATCATCGTGCAAGGCTCCAACGATCGCCAGACTTGGCTGGATTACGAGTTCAAGTACAAGCCCGGCGACTTGCGAAAAGCGCCGCGCTGGGTGGCTCCTTATCAGCCTCGCTTGGATTGGCAGATGTGGTTTGCCGCGCTGTCCGGTCCTCAGGGTGCGCCCTGGTTTGATAATTTCATGGTGCGGTTGTTGCAAGGTTCGCCCGAGGTGCGCGGGCTGCTGGCGAAGGATCCGTTTCCGGGGTCGGCGCCCAAGTACGTGCGGGCGCTACTGTTCAATTACGGCTTCACTAGTTTTTCAACCCGCCGCGAGAGTGGAGATTGGTGGACGCGGAGAGCGCGCGGCCTGTATTTTCCTGAGATTTCACTCGAGGATGTGCGGCTGAAGGAGTGAAGCGTCTCATAGTTCGCGGTAGTAGACTGAGAACAGAACCTCAGGAGAAATCGAATGCAGACCGTTGCCGAAACCGCTCATCTGGCCCCGACGCCGCTCACCGTGCTCAGCGACGAAGAGAAGATGTTCCAATCCACCGTTCGCCGGTTCGCTCGCGAGCGCATCGGGCCGCACGTCCGTGAAATGGACGAAGCGGGTGTCTTCCGCAAAGATCTGCTGCATGAGATGTTCGAGCTGGGACTCATGGGCATCGAGATTCCAGAGGAGCACGGCGGTCAAGGCGGTAGTTTCTTTCAAGCTGTGTTGGCGGTCGAAGCGCTGGCCGCGGTGGACCCATCGGCCGCAGTGATCGTCGATGTGCAGAACACTATCGCGAATAATGTCATCATCCGCTGGGGCAATGAAGACCAGAAGCGGCGCTATCTGCCGAAGTTGGCCCGCGATACAGTAGCGTCATTTGGTCTGTCGGAAGCCGGCTCCGGCTCAGATGCATTTTCGCTCTCTACGCGCGCCACCAAGCACGGCGATCATTATTCGATCACCGGCCGCAAGCTGTGGATCACCAATGCCGCCGAAGCGGGGCTTTACCTCCTGTTCGCCAATGCCAATCCGGAGGCCGGCTATCGCGGCATCACCTGCTTTTTGGTCGAGCGCAACTTTCCCGGTTTTCAGGTCGGCAAGAAGGAAGACAAGCTCGGAATTCGAGCGTCATCAACTTGCGAGCTGATTTTGGATGAATGCCGGGTGCCGGCCGAAAATGTACTCGGCGAGGTTGGCAAAGGCTACAAGATCGCCATCGAAACGTTGAATGAAGGGCGCATCGCGATTGGAGCGCAGATGGCCGGGCTAGCGCAGGGCGCGCTGGACTATGCCATCGCGTATTCCAAACAGAGGCAGCAGTTCGGCAAGGCCATCGCCGATTTTCAGGGCGTGCAGTTCGAACTGGCGCAGATGGCGACCGACGTGGAAGCTGCGCGGCTGCTGGTTTATAACGGCGCTCGAATGCGCGACGCCGGCCTGCCTTTCGTAACGGAAGCGGCCATGGCGAAGTATTTCGCATCGCAAATCGCCGAGAGCACGGCCTCACGGGCAGTGGAAGTTTTCGGTGGTGTTGGATTCACGAAAGATTACCCGGTGGAGAAGCTTTACCGGGACGCCAAGATCGGCAGGATTTATGAAGGCACCAGCAACATGCAGAAATTGACCATCGCCAAACAGATCCTCGGCAACCAGTAAAGCCGAGCGGTAAACTAGTAGAAGAAATGAAGAGAGGAATTATGCGTCTCGTCGCTGCGTTTGTTTTCCTGGTTGGTGCGGCCAGCGCCGCAACTCTGCCCGATCCGACACCGGATCAGATCGACGGTATCATCGCGAAGTTTGCCGCCAAGGAAGCCGACTTTCAGAGGGCTCGGGGCAATTACACTTATCGCCAGGATGCTAGTGTGATGTCGCTCGATGACGGCGGCGGCGTCACCGGCAAATGGCAAGAAGTCACCGATGTTGTCTTCACCCAGGACGGAAAGCGCACCGAAAAAGTAGTTCGCGCTCCAATGAGCACACTGACTGCCTTTCAGCTCGATCCGGGCGATATCCAGGATCTCCGCGACGTGCAGCCCTTCGTCCTTACCACCGCTGAACTAGCGAAATACTATATCCGTTACCTCGGCCGTGAGCAGGTGGACGAGATCACGACCTACGTCTTCGCAGTAAAACCCAAGAAGCTCGAATCCGGCCAGCGGTACTTTGAAGGCGAGGTCTGGGTGGATGATCACGACCTGCAGATTGTGAAGTCATATGGACGCGGCGTGGGCCAGCGAAAAGGCGACAATCAGTATGGGAAATTCGAAACCTACCGCGAGCAGATCGATGGGAAGTACTGGTTTCCGACTTACACCATCGCAAATGCCACGCTGCATTTCAAAGAGAATGACCAGCGCATGAAGATGACCGTGAAGTACGCGGACTATAAGCAGTTCAAGAGCGACGTCACCATCAAATACGGCGATGCTGAAGATCCTGCCAAGGATCCGGGAAAGACGCCTCCGCCGGCGCCAAAGAAGCAGTAACGAACGATTAAACTTTGACCCTGCCGATTGATGATCTGCTGCCTGCGATCATCGAGTCGTTGCGGGTGTGTCCCAACCTGGTCGTCGAAGCGCCGCCAGGCGCCGGTAAAACCACGCGCGTCCCTCCGGCATTGCTTTCGCTGGTAGGCGGTCAGGTGCTGGTGCTGGAACCGCGCCGTTTGGCAGCGCGATTGGCCGCGCGCCGGGTTGCGCAGGAACGCGGCGAACGACTGGGCGAGACCATCGGCTATCAGGTCCGGTTTGAAGAGGTCGCCGGGGCGCGAACGCGCCTCCGATTTCTGACCGAGGGCATTCTTACCAGAAGACTGATTTCCGACCCGCAGCTTGCCGGCGTGGACGCAGTGGTGCTGGACGAATTCCACGAGCGCCATCTCGAAAGCGATCTGGCGCTAGCCCTGCTGCGCAGGCTTCAATTGACGCGGCGGCCGGATCTGCGCGTGATCGTGATGTCGGCGACGCTCGATACCGGTCCAGTCGCGCGCTACTTGGGCGGCTGCCCGATTCTTCGCTCCGAAGGCCGGCTGTTCGATCTTAGCGTCACTCATCAGCCTTACTCGGCGTTGCCGCTGGAAAAACAGGTGGCCGCAACGATGGAGAATCTTCTGGCTGAAAAATGCACGGGGGATATCTTGGTCTTTCTGCCCGGCGCGGCCGAGATCCGCCGTGCTGCGCGCGAGTGCGAACCGTTGGCGTCCAGGCGCGATTTGCTCGTTCTGCCCCTGCACGGCGATCTTCCGCCGGCGGAGCAGGACCGCGCCGTATCGCCGGCCTCGCAAAGAAAAGTGATTCTGTCGACCAACGTCGCCGAAAGCTCAATCACGATCGAAGGCGTGACGGCGGTGGTCGACAGTGGCCTCGCGCGCATCGCGAGCGACTCACCGTGGACCGGTCTGCCAACTCTCGAAGTCCGGCGCGTCAGCAAAGCGTCGGCGACACAACGGGCAGGGCGAGCCGCCCGCACGACAGCTGGAAGCGTCGTGCGACTATACACGCTCGAAGATTTCCAACGCCGGCCCGATCATGATGCTCCAGAGATCACGCGCCGCGAACTGTCGGAGTTTTGCCTACATCTACGCGCGATGGGAATCGCCCATCCTTCGGAGCTAGCCTGGCTCGACCTACCGCCCGACGCAGCTATCTCTCGCGCCGAGGAATTGCTGGAGCGATTGGGAGCGAGTGGTGAATTGGGAGCAAGCGGTGAAAAAGCGCGGCGCATGGCGCGCTACCCGTTGCATCCTCGTCTGGCTAGGCTGGTGATAGAAGCCATCGAGCGGGGATCTGGCGTTGAGGGCTGTGCGGCTGCTGCCTTGCTAAGCGCCGGTGCGCGGTCAGATAGCTGCGACCTGTTACGCCTGCTCGATTCGCAGATGGACTCTCACACTAAACAGCATTTCGAACAGATCCGCAGAATCGTCCGGCCGCCTAAAGAGCACAAACACGACCCGCATGCATTGCCATTATCGATTCTTGCCGCCTTCCCCGACCGCGTCGCGCGCCGCCCGAAGGACACCCAGCTTCTGCTCGCCTCAGGCGGTTCGGCCAAGCTGGCTTGCGACGCCCGCGCCGATTTCCTGGTCGCAGTTGACATCGAAGACCGCAGCGAGCATGCCCTGCCGCTGGTCCGTTTATACTGCGCGATCGAGCCTGCGTGGCTAGTCGATTTATTTCCTGATCGGGTGCGCGAGCGCGCAGGTGTCGAATGGAACCGTTCCGCAGAGCGTGTGGAAGCCGTCAGCGCCCTGCTCTATGACAACCTGGTAATCGAAGAAACTCGCGGCGGCGCTGCGGATCCGGAAAAGGCGGCGGAGCTGCTCGCGGAACGGGCTCTCGAAGCCGGGGTCGAACGTTTCGTCGATCGTGAGGAACTCGATCAATTCCTCGCCCGAATCGCATTCGCCTGCGACCACGCGGCGATTCCGAAGATCGACGTCGAATCCGCATTCCGCATGTTGTGCCGTGGTCTGAAAAGCTTCTCGGAATTGAAGGCCGCGGCGCAATCGCTGATTCCGGCGCTGGAACAACACGCCGATTCCAGGCTGTTGAGCGAAGTCGCGCCCAGCCGGATTCGCCTTCCTGGCGGACGGCAAACCATGGTGCATTACGATGCCGGTAAACCTCCCTGGATTGCCTCGCGCCTTCAGGACTTCTTCGGCATGCGGGAAACACCGCGCATCGCGAGCGGCAAAGTTCCCCTGGTCGTGCACCTGCTGGCGCCAAACCAGCGGCCCGTCCAAACAACCACTGATCTCGCCGGATTCTGGCAGCGGCTGTATCCGCAGGTTCGACGCGAGTTGAGCCGGCGCTATCCCAAACATGCCTGGCCCGAAGACCCGTATGCTAGAAAAACTTCATGACTCGTACTGTGGCGGCGCTCTTGTTGTTCGGCATCTCATTCGGATATTTGGAAGCTGCGGTGGTCGTCTATCTGCGAGCGATCTACGATCCGATCCGGCACCGGCTACATCCAGGGCGTGCTGCCGACGAATTGTTTCCGCTGATTTCCCCGCGGGAACTGGCTGACGCGGGGTCCGAGAATCCACGCCGCTTACTGATCGAAATCGGCCGGGAAGCATCCACCATCGCCATGCTGGCGGCCTTTGGGCTGGCAGCCGGCCGGAATTTCAACCAGCGCCTGGCGGCCTTCGCGGTCGTTTTCGGTCTTTGGGATATTTTCTTCTACGTGTTTCTGAGGCTGATGATCCATTGGCCGCAATCGCTCTTCACGTGGGACATTTTATTCCTGATTCCGCTGCCCTGGGTCGGTCCGGTGATCGCTCCTGTGATTGTGGCGTTGACATTGGTTGTGTGCGGCCTGGTATCGCTTCGTCTAGGCGGAATGCCTGCTCGGCCGCGGGAATGGATCGCGATGATCGCCGGAGGAATCATCGTGATCCTTTCGTTCGTCTGGGACTACCGCAACACCATGGCGGGCGGTCTGCCGAATCCGTTCAATTGGGCGCTTTTCTTGACGGGCGAATTTATCGCGCTGATGGGCTTCTTTGTTGCAGTATGGCGTCGAGCATATCCGGGATCTCGAAAACCGCGCGATTCTTGATGGCTGCGGCGTTGGAGCGAAAACGAGAGAAGTTGGCTGGCTCCAGAAGCGCGCGTACACCATCGTCGATCTGCCGGAAACTCTTCAAGACCACGCCCACATCTTTCTCTCGGATCCACTCGGTGTTGTAGCGTTCCTGCGGCAATGTCCACGCATTCCGCTCGACCACCACCGGCAGGTGCATCGCCAGCGCTTCACTGATGCTTCCCGGCCCGGGCTTGCCGATAAAAAAATCGGACAGATGCATGTAGTACGGAATCTCGCTGGTGAATCCTTCGACATATTTGGGAAAGGTGGTGGGCAAGCGACGCAGCCGCTCGGCCAGCTTTTGGTTCTTTCCGCAAATGAAGATGAACTGCGCTTGCGCGGTCATTCGTTTCGCGATTTCGAGCATCACGCTTGAGCCTTCGCCTCCGAAAAGCACTAGGGCGGTGGGCACTTCGGGATCGAGGCCGAGTTGGTCGCGGGCGTCTTCGCGATCGATGGTGAGTGGTTCGTAAAACTTCGGTCGCAGGATCATGCCCGACGTCTTGAATATTCTTTCCTTCGGATGGCCGAGCGCCAGCGCTTGTTCTACAGCCTTGTCCGTTCCGCAGATGAAATACTGCTCCTGGCGCTCGATCCAGAAATGCGGTGGATAATCGGCGAGGTCGGTGAGAATGGTCACGAATGGCATGTTCGGAAGACTTTCTCGCAAAGCCCGGTTGAAGTTCGGTATTAGCGACACCACCAAATCAGGCTCGCCTGGCGCCCAATATTCCTTCAACAGCCGGACTTGGCCGCCGTGGTAAAGCCGAATCAGGGCGTGCATTGCTACGGTTAATTGCGGCGCGCCAAGAGTCCAGCCTTTTTTAAGCAGAAGGTTGTATACGTCCTCCATCCGTACCCCGGTATACTTGCGAAAGACATCCAGCGAATCGAGGATCTCCTGTAGGTTCACCAACTTGACGTCCCATCCGCGCTGCTGCTGATCGATCACCAATTTGAGGGCTGTGGCCGCCGCGCGATGCCCCCCACCGGCCTCGAAATAAATTAAATCAATTCGCTTCATTTTGTCCTAAACAATTGTTCAACAGAATGTAACATGGTGAGCGGTATATTTGAAGTAGGCAGTATGTTCAGTTTGATCACCAGGGGCGACTACAACGTGATGCGCAGGGCCAATAATTGGTTTGCGCCGCGATGGGTACGCGCCTATGTTATCAGCTCAACGCGCGGCGGCGACGGTTGGCTGTGGTATGCGATGGGTTTGGCTATCCTCCTATTGGGAGGAGAGCATCGCTTCGAGGCTTTAGGCGCAGCGGGGATTTCAGCGACACTTAGTATTCTTCTGTTTCTCTGCCTGAAGCGGCTCGCAGGCCGTCCACGTCCTTGCCAGATCGAACCACATTGCTGGGCCACGCTGCTTCCGCCCGATCAGTTTTCGTTTCCTTCCGGCCACACCATGACCGCTTTTGCTGTTACGATTCCGATGGCGCTATTCTATCCCGAGCTAACGGCCGGGCTGCTGTTCTGCGCCTTCAGTATCGCGATTTCGCGCATCCTGCTGGGCATGCATTTTCTCAGCGACGTCATCGCGGGCGCATTGATCGGCACAGGGCTCGGATATCTAGGATACTTCGCGTTCCAGTTATAGTAGGCTCAAAGTTCTTGAGCCTATGTCCACCACGCTGCTCGATCACAACTATGGCGCTTCGCACGTGCGCTTGATGAAAGTGCATCGCCAGCAGGACCGTCACGATCTCAAAGAGCTTTCCGTCAGTATTCAATTGGAGGGCGAGTTCGAAAGCAGTTACACCACCGGCGACAACCGCAGCATCCTACCGGCCGACACGATCAAGAACACGGTGTATGCCCTCGCCAAGCTCTACACCATCGAACAGATCGAGGAGTTTGCGCAGCAATTGATCAATCATTTCCTCACCGACAATCCTCAAGTTCGAAAAGTCGGCGTGAGGATCGCCGAGTATCTGTGGACCCGCATCCCTTTCGGGGGCAAGCCGCACCCGTGGTCGTTCACGCCGGCCGGGCCCGAACGCCGTACAACTGCGGTAACCGGCACTCGGGAAACCGTCTTGATCGAATCTGGCATCGAGAATCTGCAGATCGTGAAGACCACCGGCTCGGGTTTTGAAGGTTACGTCCACGATCCGTTCACCACTCTGAAAGAAACCGCCGACCGAATCCTGTCCGCCGCCGTGAAGGCGAGCTGGCTCTATTCTGACAACGAGATTCCGTTCTCCGTCTACTGGCACGGCGTCCGGCAGGCAATCCTTGACACGTTCGTCGAGCACGAAAGCCGGTCGCTGCAATTTACCCTGCACGCTATGGCGGAAGCAGTGCTGGAACGTTATCCCGACATCGCGGAGATCCGTTTCTGGCTGCCGAACAAAGACTGCCGCCTGGTGGATCTGGGCCTCTTCGGGCTGGAGAACAACAACGAGGTATTCGCCCCGGCGGAGGAGCCCTACGAGATGATCGAAGCGCGCCTGCGCCGTGAGTCGATTGATTAGGAACTCGTGGCGCGGCCGCCTATTTCGTTTCGCCTCTCTTCTCCCGCGAGCGAGCCCCCTTCAAGAAGTGCACCATATCGTAGTTGTCTTCATGACAGGCGTACTCGTACATCTGCTCTTCCGGGTCGATCTTGACCCAAGGAATCCGTGCACTCCACGGTTTCATCCACGTTGCTGGATCTTCTACCGTGAACTCGTAGTTGAGTGTGCCGGCGTCGACCCGGGTGAAACGCTCCGTGATCTTGAACGTATCCGGGTTGGCGCCTTGGAAGATCACCCCATCATCTGTCCGGAAATTGGTAGTCTCCACCACCAGCGCTTCGCCTTCCCAATGGCCACGCGAGTCGCCCAGCCATTGGTGAAGATTCTTTCCAATATGCGGACGTCCGTCCACTGGAATAACGCGAGCGCTATGGATCATCTCGGGAGCAATGACCACAAAGCCCGGGCTCTGGAAAATCTGAAAATCGTTGTTGTAGATGGTCGGCAGGTAGGGCGGGGAATCGGTGCGAATGATACAACGTACGGGCAGCGCAAAGTCTGCGAAGCTATACGGCAGACCTGCGTTGAACCGCTCGGCCGCCGCCGCGCGCGCGGCCCGCACCTTTTGTCGCTCGGGCGATAAAGTCACCAAAGGTGGGATTCGTCCGTCCGGCGGATTCACGATCAGCGAGGTGCGGTGGTCGGCCGTGATCTTCAACCGACGCTCATCCATCCAGTGTTCGTTATAAGCTCGGTTGGCGTCGACGTCGGCGCCGCCATCGCGGCGGTCGCGAGTCAAGTCGTTTGCCAGCTTGTCCTGAAACTCCGCCGCTTCCTCGTCCGTGAGGACATCTTTCTGGCCCACACCGCCCGGCCGTTGCAAAGGCGTGCTTGTGGCGTCGTTCCAGACACCTTGCAGGTCCGGATCGCCCCAAGGCGTGTTCGGTGCAGCCGGCTTCTTCGGCCCCGGTGTGGCCTTCTGGCCAGCGGACGGGATCGGCAACGTGACTAGAAGCGCGATAATCAGAAACCCTATCGAACCCCAAAATCGAAGATTCATCCGCATGCTCCTTTCACTTGGCAGGTTGCTTCCTGAACGGCCCAAATAGCAGTTCTTCCGTGAAGGGCACGCACTTGAATTCCAGCAGTTGGACATTCTTCTCCATCCGCCGATAAAGCGGAAAACTGACCTTCCAGGGCCGAGTGTACACCTTCGGATCCTCGACGGTAGCCTCGTACATCAGATGGTAGGGGCTGGCCGGAGTATATCGCTCCACCACGTGCAACTCATCGCTGTGAAAATCGCCGGCCCGATCGAACCAGGTTTCTTCGCGGGAATCCGTCACATCGATAATCAGCGTGTCGCCTTCCCAACGGCCGCGCGACCAGCCCATCCAGGAAGACGCCGGCGCTGCCTGCTTGGGATTCATGTGGACAATGCGGGTGGCGCTGGCGAATTCATACGTCATCAGGATATAGGGACTTGATCCTTGCACGATCCGAAACGGAAAAGGCATGTAGGTCGCACGCGGCACGCCCGGCATATAGCACTTGAATTCAGGATCGCCCACCTCATGCCATTTGGCATCGCTCGCGACGTCCGCCATCGCCCGCTTTTCAAAGTTCGCTTTCTTTTTCTGCAGCGCCCAGGGCTGGTATGGAATCTCGCCGCCCTCCACGATGCTCTGTCCGGCCGGCCCCGCGCCATATGCGCCCATGATTTCCGGATGCGGCCCCGGTTGCGCTTCGTGATCTTGCAGGTCCCAATTGGCCGTGACCATTGCCTCCCAAATGCCATTCAGGTCCGGATGTCCGTCCGACATGCGTGGCGCTTTGTAGGGCGGAAATTGTTGGCCGGCTACGGGGATCGGGGCCATCCAGAAGAAAGCGACAACAGCGGCGGCCGCAGCAAAATCACGCATAGCGTCCTATTCGCCAATCAGTATACACCCGAGCATCCCGTTGATTCTATTGGGAACCAATGCCGCCCGGAAAAGTTGCGGTGAAATGATTGATTTTTTTCGCTGGGGCGTCTATGATGTGAGCCTGAAGCGGCCACATACCGCTACAAGCGTAGGCATCGGAGTGTCATTTTGCAACGCTGGGGTATCGGGGAAGCGTGAGCAACTACGTTCAGACCGGACGAGGGGCGTTAGCTCGCCGGGCGAGCCCACCCGATCTGCGGGTCTTGGGCGACGGCTTCAGCGAGCAATTTTCGACGCTGAATCAGCAGGTTGCTTGTCCGGATGCGCTTTTTCTTCCGACCGATCGGCCGCGACCGGCGCGCCGGACAAACCGAAGCGCACAGCAAACGCGCAGGGTGTGCGACTCGCTACTCGAAAAGCTCAGATCCCTCGCGGATCACGAGCACGTCAGGCTGTTCGAAGTCCTGTTCAGCGCCTATCAGGCGCTGCTCCACCGCTATACCGGGAGCCCGGAGATCGTCACCGGTACTCCGGCCGCGCGTCAAACTGCTCGAACGTTGACCCTGCTCCGCACTAATGTTTCGGGCGACCCGGCGTTCCGGGAGTTGTTGGCCCAAGTCCGAGAAAATCTCCGGAAAGCTCGCGCTCATAATGGGATACGAGCGATCGGTCCAGATCCAGCCGATGATGGCGCCCCGACTTTTCAGGTGATGTTTCAGTGTGGGGAGCGTAGCCTGGCCAGTACGGAATTTGGTCTAAATATGGACGTCAAGTTTGACTCCCATGACTCGAATTGCATGCTACACTACAGCACCGACCTGTTCGAGGCGGAAACAGTCCACCGCATGCTGGACCATTACCAAACCATTCTGGAAGCGGTCGCCGAGAATCCTGGCGAGCGGGTATCGCTGCTGCCAATTCTCACCGAAGCAGAGCGGCGCCGGGTCTTAGTGGAATGGAACAATACTTGGGCCGATTATCCGCGAACCTGCGTACACCGGCTCTTCGAGGAACAGGTCCTGCGATCGCCCGAGGCAATCGCCCTGGTCTATGAGGATCGCCAACTCACCTACGCCGAGCTGAACACGGCCGCCAATCGTCTGGCCCATGTTCTAAGAGGTCTCGGCGTTGGACCGAATGTGCTGGTGGGCATCTGCATCGAGCGCTCGGTTGAAATGGTGGTGGGGTTGTTGGCCGTTCTCAAAGCGGGCGGAGCATATGCACCGCTAGATCCTGTTTATCCCAAGGAGCGGCTGGCGTTCATGCTCGCGGACCTGCAGACGCCGGTGCTGTTATGCAGGAATCGGGCGATGGCCGATGGACTGTCGTACAGCGGCGCCGTTTTGCCGGTCGACGAATGGCATGAGATTGCCGCTGACCAGAGTCCCGAGAATCCAGTGTCGGCGGTCGAGCCTGACAATTTGGCATATGTGCTGTACACGTCGGGATCCACCGGACAGCCGAAGGGCGTGTTGATTCCGCACCGGGCGGTGGTCAACTATCTCACCTGGTGCACGGCCGCATACTCGGCCGACCAGGGTCGCGGGTCGCCTGTACACACTCCGATCGGCTTCGATTTGACGATCACCAGCCTTTTCCCGCCGCTGCTTGCTGGCCGGTCCGCGGTGCTCGTGCGCGAAGATCCGACGCTGGAAGCCTTAACGGCGGCTATGCGCGCCGGTGATTATAGCCTGGTGAAACTCACCCCTGCGCATCTGGAAGCCCTCAGTCATAAATTGCCTGCCGAGCAATCCGGACTGTTGACCCGCACGTTTGTCATCGGCGGCGAGGCGCTGCTGGGGGAAACCCTCGGCTATTGGCGCAAGCAAAATCCGGGCGTTCGGTTGATCAACGAATACGGACCCACTGAGGCCACAGTAGGTTGCTGCGTGTACGAGGTTCCGCCCGGAATGGTTCGCGCCTCTGCCGTTCCGATCGGACGTCCCATCGCCAATGTCCGCCTCTATGTTCTGGATCGCAACTTGCAGCCTGTCCCCATTGGCGTGCCCGGCGAATTGTACATTGCCGGTGACGGATTGGCCTTGGGCTACCATCGGCGCCCGGAATTAACGGCGGAGCGATTCATCCAAGATCCCTTCAGTTCCGAGCCCGAAGCACGCATGTACAAGACCGGCGACCTGGTGCGCTACCGGCCGGACGGTAACCTGGTGTTCCTGGGCCGGCTGGATGATCAGGTCAAGATCCGAGGATTCCGAGTCGAGCTGAATGAGATCGAAGCCGCGCTCGTGGGACACCCGGGCATCCGTGAGGCCGCGGTCATCGCCAGCGAAGGAGCCCCCGGCGACCGGCGCCTGGTGGCGTATGTTGTCCCTCGTCAAGCCAGCACGCTCACCGAGCTGCAGGTCCGCAGCTTCTTAAAGCAAAAGTTGCCGGATTATATGCTGCCGGCCAGGTATGTTTTCCTGGAGTCCTTGCCCTTGACATCCAACGGTAAGGTAGATCGTCGCGCGCTTCCGCCTCCGGGCCAACGAGATGAAACTCGGGCCGAGCCTTTGGATGCCCCCCGGGACGCCTTGGAACTTCAGCTGGTGAAGGTCTGGGAAGAAGTTCTGCGCGCCAAGCCCATCGGCATCAAAGAGGACTTCTTCGAGCTCGGCGGAAACTCACTGCTTGCCATCAGGATGCTGGCACGCCTGGAGAAAGCACTAAACACGAAGATCACTCTGGCCACACTAATGTTCGCTCCCACGATTGAGAGGCTGGCCGGCATGCTCCGCGATCCCAACTCTCTCAAGCGCCCGCAGGTCTTCGCCATCCAGCCCGATGGGTTCCGGCCGCCCATTTTCTGTGTAGGGGCCGGCCCTTTGTTTCGCACCCTGGCGAATAGATTGGGAATCGATCAGCCGTTTCTGGGCGTGCCGTTGCCGGACATAAATGCCTTGCCGGCCCCGTATTGCCTGGAAGATATTGCCGCGCATTGCGTTCAGACGTTGCTGCAGGTGCAGCCCGAAGGGCCATATTTCCTGGGCGGGTGGAGCGACGCGGGAGTGATGGCTTATGAAATGGCCCAGCAGCTCCAGCAGCGTGGAGAAACCGTGGCTCTGGTGGTTCTGTTTGACGCCGAGAATCAAGCCTATCGCCCGGACGTCTCATCGTCATTTGAATCCGTGCGGATGCGCGTTCATTTCCTAAGCCAGTGGCTGAAGCTGCAGTGCCGTACACTGTGGAGTTTTACGCCGCGGGAGCTTGCCGTGCATGTGCGCCACCGCCTGGCATTCAGGCTAGCCTGGCTCAGAGGATTGGCCTGGGGCATGGCCTACCGTATTCACTTGCGCTCGGGTTGGTCGTTCCAGCATGGGCTGCACAATATCGAATACGTATCACTCTTCGCCTCAAAAAATTACCACCCTCGACCATACGATGGCCGTGTGTTGTTGTTCCGGCGCGCGCATCGTCCCATTGGACAGTACCGCGATCCTGAGTACGGTTGGGGCGGCATCGCGAGCAGGCTGGAAATCCATGAAGTGCCGGGAAACCACATCGACATGTTCCTGGAGCCGAACGTTCAGGCCATGGCGGACAAACTCCACGCGTGCCTCTTGGAAGCGCAGGAAGTTGGTAAAGCGAGACCCGTCGGCGCAAGCCAAAGCTAAGTGCGGCGAGGGGATTGAATAGGGGCGTTGCTCAGCCCCTTTTGCAGTAGCCCGCTAGTTACTGCTTGTGGGCATCGGCGGCAGGTTGCTCAGATCGGCGCGGACTCTGATGATGCTGATAGTCGTAGCTCGAACCATCCCGTTTGTTTTCGCATTCAAGGCTCGGGCGCCATCGGCTCCCAATTTCTGCTGCAAGATTGGGCCCCCATCGATTTCAGCGAAGTCCTTTATCATCCTGACGGTCTGAACCTCGTTGGCAGGCAGGCCGAAGATGGGACGCGAAACCCGAAGCTGGGTCACTCCCGCCTTTTCCATCGCCGGCTTCCAGTCGTTCTTCAGCCAGGCCTCGTATTCTGGAAACTTTCCCGGATTGAGGAAGGTTCGAGTCAGCATATACAGCGTGCCCGGTGCTCCCTTGTTGATCATGAGGTCATTCATGGGCAGCGAAAAATAGCGATTCTGTGAAATCTGGCAGCGCGCCGCGCCACGCAGCAGGTTTCCAAACGCCTCTTCGCCTAGCGTCTTGATTAGCGGAGAGGGGCTATCCATCTCGCCGAACTTCATGAGCCCAAGGACGGACGTATATTCAGTCATATCTCCGGCCACATTTTGGTACGTAACAAACAGCGGGACTGAGGTTTTCTTGTATGCTGCTGCGATCTGCTTCATGTAGCCTTCATACTCTTGCCGCATTTCGGGCCTGACCCTTGTGGTCTGAAATCGAATCCAGGTAGGACCGTTGGCTTGTGCCGTGCATACAGTTGGGATGCTAAGGGCGAGAACTGCCGCGGCAATTCCCGATTTGATGAGATTTCGAGCGTAAAACGTAGTCATAGTTGCTATCTCCCAGGCGAGCCTGTTTGGACAAACGTGCTCGTTGAAATTTATGTAGGTTGCCGAAAGGAGCGCGCAATTCTCGGGCAGCCCGATCACCCGCGGGCAGTCAAGCGCGCATCAACATGGGCAGACATGCAGGCGGACGGTACGGAGCGTGCCGCGAATCCGCCTAAGAGAGAGCCTCAAGTAGCCCAGGAGGCCGGCTCAACAAGTTATCGCTGTACTGAGGAGTATATGCGAAGGCGACAAGTATTACAAGGGCCTAGTCTACATGAAGCCGGTTGCGGCGAACCTGCGCTGTGCCACAATTAATTTTCATGCTTGTCGTAATGCAAGAGGGCGCCGAGGAATCCCAAATCCAAAAGGTCATTGATCGACTTGTCTCCATGGGCTTTATCGTCCATCGCTCCTCTGGGATCATGCACACCGTCTTAGGCGGCGTCGGACCCGTCGGCGATGTCGATCCGGTGGAGTTCGAGGTGATGGAAGGTGTTAAGGAATGCCATCGCATTGTGTCGCCCTATAAACTGGCCAGCCGGCATTTCCGGCCAGGTGGCACGGTGGTCAAGATCCGCGATGTCGAGATCGGCGGAAATCAAGTAGTAGTCATGGCCGGTCCATGCAGTGTGGAGACACGCGATCAGATAGACCAGATCGCCGGCATAGTGGCGCGCGGCGGCGCAAAGGTCATCCGAGGCGGCGCGTTCAAGCCCCGCTCATCGCCCTACAGCTTCCAGGGCCTGGGCGAAGACGGCTTGAAGATGATGCGCGAAGCGGCCGACCGCCATAACCTTCTGGTGGTGAGCGAAGTGATGGATCAAACCCAGATCCCCGTGCTCTCCGCTTACGCCGATATCCTGCAAGTGGGCGCGCGCAATATGCAAAACTTCAATCTGCTGCGGGAGTTGGGGCAGGTGCGAAAGCCGGTCCTGCTGAAGCGCGGGATTTCCGCAACCATCGAGGAACTACTGCTGAGCGCCGAATATATCATGTCGGGCGGTAATTACGAAGTGATTCTGTGCGAGCGGGGGATTCGGACCTTTGAGAATTCGACGCGCAACACCATGGACATCTCGGCCATCCCAGTCGTGAAGTCGTTGTCGCATCTCCCAATCCTGGCCGATCCCTCGCATGGCACTGGCCGCAGAGATAAAGTGCTGCCGATGGCGCGCGCGGCGGTGGCAGCCGGAGCCGACGGGTTGCTCGTCGAAGTTCACCACGATCCCGATCATGCGCTCAGCGACGGCGCGCAATCCCTGCGCCCGCAGCAGTTCACCGAACTCATGGAGCAGTTGCGCATGATCGCCCGTGCGGTGGAGCGCTCGGTGTAGGATGCGTCTGGGATGAAGACCGTCGCAATCTTTGGCGTCGGCCTGATCGGGGGCTCCTTCGCGTTGGCTCTCCGCAGGGCAGGTTTTTCGGGGCGAATCCTGGGCGTCAGCTCGCCCGCCACCCTTCAACGCGCTCTCGACCTGCGCGTCATCGATGAAGGCGCGCCCGCTCGCGAAGCAGCTCAGGCCGCGGACTTGATCTATCTATCGCAGCCGATTCTGCGAATCCTGGAAATCCTTCCGGATTTGAACGACTGGGTGCAACCCCAGACATTGATCACCGATGCCGGAAGCACAAAAAGTACTATTGTCGCCAAAGCTCGAAGCGTCATTTCGCGATGCCAGTTTTTGGGCGGTCACCCCATGGCGGGGAGAGAGCAGCGTGGCGTAGAGGCCGCCGATGCCAGCCTGTTTGAAGGACGCCCTTACGTGCTGACTCCGCAATCGCAATCGGAACTCGAGACCACGAATGCCAGGGAATTGCTGGATTGGATCGCCAGGATCGGCGCCTTCCTGGTCGTCTTAGACGCTCAAGAGCACGATCGGACCGTGGCCTACACCTCGCATCTGCCACAACTGGCTTCTACGGCCCTCGCAGCGTTATTGAATGGTCGTGAAGAACTCCAATCGCGTGTCTTCGGTCCTGCCCTGGTGGACAGCACCAGGTTGGCATTGAGTTCTTTTGATGTCTGGGGGGACATTCTGGCAACCAATCGCGCCCCGATCGAGGAGGCCCTGCGAGCCTACATCGCCAAACTTGAAGAGCTTCGCAAGAGCTTGGACTCCCCAGCGATGCGCGGCCAGTTCGAACAGGGCGCATACTTCGCCGGCCAGATACGAGATCCCTCGTAATTTTGCGTGGTACTCTAACATTCTCCGGTGTAACAATTGGATTGACATTCGGACTATAATAGGCAGGACCAATGGACTCGCAATCTACTTCGCTGGCCGGTGTTGTTCGGAGTGATCTGATTAACCTGGAAGGGGTGACTAAGTTCTCTCCGAATCGGCGTTTCGCGACCGTCTATGCCGAAGGCGGCCCCGCGGACACACTCTACTTTCTCGAATCCGGCCTGGTAAAGATTTATAAACGTGGCCCGGACAACAAGGAAATCATTTTGCAGATTATCGGCGCGGGTGAACTCTTCGGTGAGCAGGCGCTGGGGACTGAGCAAAGCCGGATGATTTCCGCCGAGGTGCTGCAAGAGGGCGTGATTTATGTCCTTCCGCGCGATTTATTCCTGCGCGTTTGTGAAAAGCGGCCGGAGTTGTGGCGTGAGATTTCCGCACTTCTGACCATGCGCAAACGTGAATTGGAGAAAAAGATCGAGCTGCTCTGCTTGCATGACGTGGAGTATCGCATCCTCTACTATATGGCCGAGCTGGCCAAGACCTTCGGCGCGAAATCGAACGCGTCGGAGTATTCGATACCCCTTTCGCAGGGTGAACTCGCGAGCCTGATCGGCGCCACTCGGGAGACCACATCCACTACACTCAACGCTCTCGCCCGCCGTGGCATCATCCGCTTGGGGCGCAGGCAACTGATCGTGCCGTCGGTGGAAGGCATCCTGGCCGCAGCCGATCAGCGATCCCGCGCCGCGAAGGTTTCCTAAGAAAGCTGCCGCAAGAAGGGTTCTTCAACAGCCGGGCCCTCGCCCGTAACAAAGCCCTCACGTTTGGCGTCTGACTAAGGAACGCGTATACTCCTGTGACTAGCACGTTGACTAACACCATCAAAGAACTGCCCGTAGTACGCTTGGTACGCCATTCAGCAATATCGGCGGAAGCGCGCTGGTTTGACTGGCGGCATAACGTCCAGACGCGAGCGGACCCATTCGAGGATCTACGGGATTGGACCGCAGGTTTTCCATACTTGCCCATCCGCCCGAACGCGGCCAGGCGAGTGATCCGGTCCCTTCCCATAGGTGATCCTTCCGAATATACCTTTGTCGACCTCGGCTCAGGCAAAGGAAGAATGCTCCTGATCGCGTCCGAATTTCCTTTTCGTAAAGTTGTGGGCGTCGAGATGCGCCAAGACCTGCACGACCAGGCGATGGAGAACGCGCGGCGCTACCGCCACTCGACCGCCCAAACGTCGCGTATCGATTGCCGGCTTGTTGATGCTACGCACTTTGATTTCCCGGCGGGCAAGCTGGTCGTTTATCTATTCAATCCGTTCAGTTCGGAGATAATGGGCCGGGTCTTCCGGCGGCTGGATGCATCGTTTGAGCAGGATCCCCGCGAAATCGTTCTGGTCTATGTGCACCCGGAATTCGGATTTCAATTAAAGACCTTGCGTCATTTTGAAATGTGGCAGGAGACCCGGCGCTACTGTATTGCCAAGAGTCACAGTGCCAGCTACACCTGTGCCGGGTAAGCACACTTGGTGACGCAAAGAAGGCTATCTTTGCAATAACTTAGCGGTGGTACGTCGGATGCTTAATGCAGCCCGCATGAAGTTTGTTCTCCTCCCGATCCTGGCAGCAGCCGCGCTGATTGCCCAATCCACCGAGCCCGCCGACGCCTTGCCGGATCAACCGCAAGCCACCGATCTGAACATTAATTCCCGGTACACGGTAGAAAGCATTAGTTTTGTGGGGCAGCATCACTACCGGCTCAGCACCACGGTCCTGAACGAAATGCACCGGTTGATTGGAGCCAAGCTTAGCACCGATGCCCTCAATCGTTTGGCTCGACGTATTCGCGGCGAGCTTCGAGCCACTGAAGTTACCTTCAAGCTGGCCCGCGGAGGCGAAGCCAATCACGTCAAGGTATTGCTTAACGTCGACAACCGCAAGAGCAACTTCGATCTTTCGATTCCCACCTTTTCCTACAACTCCCGGCAAGGCTGGACCGGCGTCGCTGAGGTGGCTACCACCATCGGCGCCAATACCTTCACCGCCGGCGCGGTGAGTGATGGCGATACGCTAGCGGAACGTTATACCGGTCTCAAGCTCAGATACGATCGCCTTGCCCTAGGAACCGACCGGATCCGTCTCGGGTTCGAATTCGATAGCTATCACGAGCTATATGATCGGGCGACCCTGATCGCGCTCGATAACGGCCAATCTTCTTCCCTCGGCGCTGGGGCTTATCGTTCCCGGACGAACTTTGAGCCCAGCGCCACCTTTGTTCTGGCGCAGCCATTGACGCTCACCCTGGGCATGAGCTTCGAAGAATTGAGACCTCAAGTTTCGGCCGCGCGTTCCGAGTCCGCCAATGCGGTGGTAAATACTCTGCGCTACCACGAGCGTTGGGAAAATTCGGACGCCACCAACCAGGAGCTGGATGCAGGCTACAACCTGCGCGCGGCCACCAGCTTGCTTAGCAGCGACCTTGCTTACACGCGACATTCTCTGAATGTTCGCTACAAGTACCGGCACCAGCACCAGTCCGTCGAAGTAACACTCATGGCAGGAATGATTTACGGTAACGCTCCGTTGTTTGAGCGCTTCGTTTTGGGCGACAGCACCACGCTTCGTGGGTGGAATAAGTACGATCTGGATCCTCTTGGCGGAAACCGAGTCGTGCACGGCTCCGTCACCTATGGGTATCATATTATGCGGGTTTTCTACGATACCGGATCAGTTTGGGACCAAGGGAAGTCGCCGGAGGCCAAACACTCGACCGGTATTGGTATATCGAGCGGCCTGGGGATTTTCCAGAAGGGCGCTTTTTTGTTGGCTGTGGCCTTCCCGATCCGGCAGGGCCGCGCCGAGCCGGTGTTTATAGCAGGAATGAATTATTGAGATCCGGTAGCCGGATACACTCGCTGGCAGTAGGGACGTTTTTACTCGCATTGATTTCTTTGGGAGTCGTCGCGATGAGTGTATCCAACGAGGATCTCGTCCCGCGACGCTCCGGCGACCACATCCGAGTTATCGCCCCGCGCCTACACTTTCTCACTGGAAAATCGCTGCAACGGCTGCACGACGGCGCGATCGTCCCTTTTGATTTCCAACTCAGCATCGCCGCCGGAGCCAAAAGCAATGTCATCGAGCGCGCCTTCGAGCGATTCACCGTGAGCTACGACGTGTGGGAGGAGAAGTTTTCCGTGGTGCGGCCACGCGATTTCCGTAAGTCGGCTTCGAACCTTTCGGCCAATGCGGCCGAATCCTGGTGCCTGGAGAATCTTCTGGCGCGTGCCTCGACTCTCTGGGGGGATCGGGAACTTTGGGCGCGCCTCGAAGTCCGTAGCGCCGAGCCCAAGGAGTCGTCGTCGTTTCCTTACGCCGATCCGGGGATCAGTATCACCACCTTGATCGGCATCTTCAGCCGCCCGCCCAGGCCCGCGCAGGACCATTGGGCGTTCGAATCCGCCGCGTTCCGTCTCGCTGATTTGAAACCATGAACCGCTTGCGCAACCGGCTGATCCTGGTTTTTGGTTTCGCCACGCTGGCCCCGCTCCTGGTAACAGCGTGGATCTGGGTTTCTTTACTTGAGCTTTCGCTCACGCCCACGAAAGAGTTAGACCAAGTTTCTAAATCGCTCGAGAAGACCGGGCGAGAGTTATACCAGCGCGCCCGCGAGTCACTGAAGGCGGATGCCACGCTCGGTCGCCTGAAGCCGCAACAGTTCCAAGGCCCGGCACGCGATAGCTGGCCCGCTGCTGTACAGGATTTCTTCGCGAGCGATGAAGCCGACCGCTTTGCCCTGGCCGGAACCGATGGCGATCGGTTGGATTACCTGGTCCGCCGCAGCGATGACGTGTGGGTCTACTCTACTTCGCTGCACGGCGTTGGCATGAAGCGAATATCGGATCAGTATGCGCAGGCTCGTACTTTGGTAGCCAGCGATTTGCGGCGCGGATTCACTTACACGTTCCTTCTGCTCACCGCCGTAATCTGGATCGTCGCCTTCCTGGCGTTGATCTACTTCGCCCACCGTATCAGCCGGCCCATCCAGCAGCTGACCACGGGCCTGTCGGAAGTCGCGGCCGGTCAGCTCGATTATCGCGTTCCATCGGCCGGCGACGACGAGATCGGTGCGGCCATTCAAACTTTTAATCGGATGGCCGACGAATTGAAGCAATCGCAGGAGCGCCTGGTATACGTCGCGCGCCTGGAAAGCTGGCAGGCGCTGGCACGGAAGATGGCGCATGAGGTGAAGAACTCGCTCACGCCCATCCGGCTCACCATGGAAGAGATCGCTGCCCGTCAGTCCGGCCCGGGCCGCGAGTTTTTCGAGCAGGCCGCGCAAATCGTGGTGGACGAGGTGATGAGCCTGGAGCGGCGCGTACGGGCCTTTTCCGAGTTCGCCAGCGAGCCGGAGATCGCGCCGAAAGCCATCGACATCAATTCGCTGCTGGAAGAGCGCATCTCGCTTCTGAAAGCCGCGCATCCGGATGTTATTTATAGCACGCGTCTGGCGCCCGATCATCCCACCGCCTATGCCGACGAAGATCTGGTCAAAGGCATGCTCACCAACTTGCTGGAGAACGCCGCGCAGGCGGCGGAACCAGGCGGAGTAGTACTGGGTGTTACGACGGCCGCGACCGACCGCGTGGCGATCGAGGTGCATGATTCCGGGCCCGGACTCAACCCGCAAGCCCGCCGCACTTTGTTCGAGCCGACCATCTCGTTCAAGCGCGGAGGGATGGGTTTGGGTCTCTCCATCGCACGCAAGAGCGCTCTGCTGGCTGGCGGCGATATCTTGCTGGTGCAGGGTGAACTTGGAGGAGCGGCCTTTCGTGTGCTGCTTCCGGTGGCATAGGCCGGCACTGTGATCTCACCGAAACGAATACTCATCCTGGATGACGAGCCTAACATCGGCAGCTCTCTGCGTCTGATCCTGGAGCGCGAAGGCTTCTCTGTCACCATCGCCCGTACGCTAGCTGAAGCCAAGGCGGCAGCCGATCGGGCCGATGTCCTGCTGGTGGATGTCCGGCTCCCCGATGGCAGCGGGATCGATCTGCTGCGGCAGTTGCGCGAGCGCGATCATCCGGCGCCGGCCATCATGATTTCCGGGCACGCCACCATCGCCGACGCCGTGGAAGCGACGCGCGCGGGAGCCTTCGATTTTCTCGAGAAGCCGCTAAGCCGGGACAAAGTCCTGCTGTCGGTCAAGAACGCGCTCGAGCAGGCCAGCCTGCGGCGAGAAAATGAGCGACTGCGTGAGCTGGTGGGCGCCGGGGCGAAGATGATCGGAACCAGTCCGGTCTTCACCCGCGTGGTCGAACAGGCCAGCATGGCGTCCCGATCGGATGCCCGCATTCTGATCATGGGCGAGTCAGGCACTGGAAAAGAACTGTTGGCGGCGCACATCCATCGCGAGAGTCCCTTCGCCGGCGGACCGTTCGTCAAGGTGAACTGTGCCGCCATTCCTTCCGAACTCCTCGAAAGCGAGTTGTTCGGGCATGAAAAGGGTGCTTTCACCGGCGCGATCTCCACACGTAAGGGTAAGTTCGAACTCGCCGACGGCGGGACCATTTTCCTGGACGAAGTCGGTGATCTGCATTCCGGCTCGCAGGCCAAGCTCCTGCGAGTGTTGCAAGAGGGTGAGTTTCATCGCGTTGGCGGAGAGCAACCCATTCGCGTCGCGGTCCGCGTGGTTTCAGCCACCAACCGGAACCTGGCGGACCTGGTAGGCCAGCAGAAATTCCGTGAGGATCTTTATTACCGGCTGTGTGTGGTGCCGATCAGAGTGCCAGCGCTGCGAGAGCGAGTGCATGACATCGTGCCGCTCGCGGAATATTTTCTGGAAGAATTCTGTACCCGTAACAATTTTCATTCCAAGCAGATAGACGAGGAAACTTACGAATTGCTGGAAGCCTACTTTTGGCCCGGGAACGCCCGCGAATTGCGCAACATCATCGAACGCATGGCGATCCTGACGCCCGGAAACCGTCTCACTCCGGATTCGGTCCCGGTGGAAATACGGCTGGCCCAGGAAGCCGCCCCGCGGTCCAATCTGAAGGAGGCTCGCGACTCAGCCGAACGCGAACACATCCTCCGGGCACTGGAGGAATCCAGTTGGAATGTTTCGGGCGCCGCGCGCGCTCTAGGCATGGAGCGCACCAATCTACACAAACGAATTCGGGCGCTCGGCCTCAGTAGGGAAAAACGCTGATTGCGGCTGGTCTGTCTATTTCTTGCGGCTCTTACGCCACGCTGCGGCGCCGACTGCGATCAAGCCGCCTCCCAGGAGCAACATCGTACCCGGCTCAGGTGTAGGGGCTGGTGCCACGAGCGCGAAAGTTGAGCTTGCCAGGCAAAGGCCAGTGACAATGCTGAGAGCGAGAAGTTTCATGTAATCCTCCGTTACTCGTTCATTGTAACCGGCGACCGCGACGCCGAAAGGCACAAACTGATTGGCGTCGCCGCGAAAGAGTACTGGTACTAATTCGTATCTTTGAATCGCGACGTGAGATAGCCCAACACGAGAAATCCTGCCGCAATCCCGAAGCGTAGTATCACCAGCCAAAGCCGTTCGCCGAGCAGCCAGCGGTTGATGCCTAAGAGTAAAAATCCGGCAGCAATAGTGAAATACCACCAGGCGAATAGTCGTGATCGAAAACGTCTTCCCATCCTAATGTCTCAGCTCCGCCGGCCTCCCGCCCACCCTCCAGCAAGTGCTCCCAGGGGTGTCTGCCAATCTCCAATTGTATGATTCCAGACGCATTCTTCTCTTGCGGAAGCCCGGAGGTCCTGTGATATTATGGTCCAGTTTTCAATTAGACTGTGCGTTTGGCGCCGGAGGGACGGCGAGAATTGTGAGCGTTTTTGTCCTCTGAGGTTCTGGTCGTTTTGATGGACCAAGTGCACAGCACCAGATGTTAGGAGAAATGAGTAGTGAGAGAAAAAGGTATCGTGAAATGGTTTAATGCCGCGAAGGGCTATGGCTTCATCCAGCGCTCCAACGGCGATGACGTGTTTGTTCACTTCTCAGCAATCCAGATGAACGGCTATCGGACACTGGAAGAAGGTGCGGAGGTGGAGTTCGAGGTGAAGCATGGCCCCAAAGGCCTGCAGGCCGAGAATGTCATGCGACCTTAGGCAAAATCTCAAGAAATCGATAAGTGGGCCGCCCTGCGCAGGCGGCCCTTTTCGTTGGTGTTCACTTTGTAATCATCCACTGGCTTGACCTTCTTACTTCTCACACACGGCGCGGGATCGAATCGCAATGCCCCACTTCTGGTAGCGTTAGCGGACGGCTTTCGCGAAGCGAGCATCGAGGTGCTGCGCTACGATCTTTCGTTTCGACAAGAACGGCCGCATGGTCCGCCTCGGCCCGGCGATGCGGCGCGCGACCGCGAAGGCCTGCGTGAGCAGATCATCAAGATTCGCGAAAAGAAGCCGGAGCGCATATGGCTGGGCGGTCATTCGTACGGAGGCCGGCAGTCGAGTATTCTCGCTGCCGAAGCTCCTGAGTTGGTGGATGCTCTCTTGCTGCTATCTTATCCGTTGCATCCGCCACACAAGCCCGCGGAGCTAAGGACGGCGCATTTCCCTAAGCTTCGAACCCCTGCGCTGTTCGTCCATGGCTCGCGCGACCCCTTCGCGTCGACCGGCGAGCTCAAGGATGCGATCGCGTTAATTCGCGCTCACGTGAGCTTGCTCGAAATCGAGGGCGCCGGGCACGACCTGGGCAGGAACCACTCCGATGTGGCGTCGAGAATTGTGGGGGCTTTCTTGGCCCATTCCGGCCTGCGGGGGAAAACGTAAAAGGCGTCGTCACCACGTGAGTCTCGCCGTGGCTACTGCACGTGGCTGGGCTGAATGGCGCCAAGCTACCATCGCGGCACTGCGATTTGACACATTGCCTGCAATCGAGAAATCAGCTAGTTTAGAAGTACGGTGAGGTGCGAGAGTGGTTGAATCGGGCGGTCTCGAAAACCGTTGAACCTTCGCGGGTTCCGTGGGTTCGAATCCCACCCTCACCGCCAGAATATCTAGTGTATTGTCAATAATTTAAAACCTGATTAGTTTCCGCGTACGATAGGCGTACGATAAGCTGAACAGTGGGAGGTGCTTTCGTGCTCACTCTGTACCGCCGCCACACGCGGAAATGCGCTCAGCAAGACCGGGTATTACCGCCGCTGCAAGTGCCCGGTCTGGGTAGAAGGAACAACAGAAGCCGGCCAGTACATCCGGCGCTCGCTCAAGCTCAACAATTGGGAGCGCGCCGAAGAAAAGAAGCGCGAGCTTGAGGGTGTCGAAGAAGTACCTCCTCCGTCAAAGCCGCAACACCCCAACGTCATCACGGTGCGTGACGCTTTCTCAGCCTTCTACAAGGATTGCGAAGCCCGCAACCTTAACGACGCGACTTTGCGAAAATACCGCCTGCTGCGCGATCGCCTCGGCGATTTCGCCGGTCTTCATTGCCCCTTGCTCGCCATGACCACCGAACAAGCCCAAACAACTGAGCGAAAGCGCGCTGAACCGCTTGATGGCCGCGATCGAACAGGGCCACAGCGCCGTACTGAAACAGTATCTGGCCGTGATGTCCAGATTCCGGAAATATAGCTGGACCAACTGCTTGCTCATTTGCAGCCAGTTTCCCGCCGCGACTTTCGTCGGAGGCTTTCACTTTTGGCTGAAGTTAGGCCGGCACGTCCGCAAGGGTGAAAAAGGCATCGCGATTCTCGCACCGATGGTCGGCCGCAAACGAAGTTCCGATGACGAGGAACTGGAGGCGAACGAGCAGACCCGCGTCTTCGGATTCAAAGCCTGCCATGTGTTCGACGTTTCGCAAACCGATGGTACAGACCTACCCGAGTTCGCCGCTGCCACCGGTGATCCCAAGGATTATCTCGCCCGTCTAGCCCGATTCGTCGCAAGCCAGAACATAGCACTCGAATACGATCCTAGGATCGCGCCGGCGCGGGTATGTCATCGGGTGGCAAGATTACACTCCTGCCCGATCTTTCACCCGCCGAAACGGTGGCTACACTCGCGCACGAAATTGGTCACGAGCTGTTGCACCGTGGGAAGCGGCGCAGCCAGACCACCCACACAGTCCGAGAGACCGAGGCCGAAGCAGTCGCATTCGTGGTCTGCTCCGCCATCGGACTCGACACCAACACCAGCAGCGCCGATTACGTGCAGCTCCATGGCGGTGACAAGGCTACCTTAGCCGAGTCACTGGCCGCAATTCAACAAACCGCTTCCGTCATCCTCCAGGCGATCGAGCCAGCGGAGGCTACGGCAGCAAACCCGCAACTCAACTAACTCAACAACAAGGAGAATACAAAATGCAACCTATACAGAATACGTCTATCCAATCGCCGGAATATCGCGATCTGCCGATTGAGCCGCTCGTCGAATCACCGACGAATCCCCGCAAACGTTACCAGCAAGCCAGCCTGGAGGAGCTTGCTCAGAGCTTCCGCTCTCGGGGCGTGCTCGAACCGCCGCTGGTGCGCCCTGTCGAGCCGGAGCGGTTTGAAATTGTGGCCGGATCACGCCGCTACCGTGCCGCGCGAATCGCTGAACTTCAGACCATGCCGGCGCGCGTCCGGGACATGACCGACGCGGAAGCGCTCGAAGTTCAATGCATCGAAAATCTTCAGAGAGAAGACATCCATCCGCTCGAAGAGGCTCAGGGATTTCGGGCGCTGCTGGACTTGCCGGATCAACAATACACAACCGCTCGTATCGGGGAACGCGCTGGAAAGAGTGCCGCATATATCGCCGGTCGATTGAAATTAACGGAACTACTTCCCGATATCGCCGACGGGCTTCTGGCAGACCGGATCACCCTGGGACACGCGTTGCTGATCGCGAAGCTGCCTTCTGCCCAACAGCAGGAAGCATTCAAAGCCGCGTTCAAATCCACCTGGATGGGCAACGGCCAGACGGAGATCCTGGTGCCTGTCAGGGAACTGACAGCATGGATCGACACGAACCTGCTGCTCGATCTCAAAACGGCTCCGTTTGATCGTGCCGACGCATCGCTGGTTGCCGAGGCTGGGAGCTGTCACGATTGCACGAAGCGGACCGGAGCTAATAGCCTGCTGTTTCCCGAGACTTTGCACGACGCGTGCCTGGACGGCACTTGCTGGAAGGGCAAAGTAACCGCGCATCTTTCGGCGTCCGTGGAACGGAATCCACAGCTCCTTCAGATTTCGTCCAACTGGGGGTCACATAACAGCGGCATTCTCGGCCGCGGGCAGTATGTTGAGATCGTCAAGAAAGCATCGCGCAACGGGCATGGTAAGGTACCGCCTGAGCGGAGGAAATGCCCACATATTACACCGGCCATTGTCGTCGAGGGCGGTAACGTCGGGCGCGTTGTCGATCTCTGCGCAGATCCTGCGTGTGAGACGCATCACGGCGAATCCAGAAAGGCGCGGGAGGCACAGGAGCGGATGCGCACCGAGAATCGCAAACAGGAGGAGCGCCGAAAACAAGGAATCGTGATGCGTACTCGCATTTTGGATGCGGTGCTCGATAAGATAACGAGTCCGTTAGCCAAAGCCGACCTCGAATTGATCGCCCGCGAATATCTCAACCGAGTTCCGCAGGAATACCGAACCGTACTTGCCCAGCGTCACTCACCAGCGCCAGCAAAGGTCAAGTCTCCGAAACAACCGGTCGAGATTGGCAGCGCACTGAAGAATCTCGATGAAGCCGGATATTGCCACTTGCTGATCGAAATGTCGCTCCTGGATGCGACCTACAACTCCTACTCACGCGATGGAGCGGAGCGGCTCGATGGGGTAGCGAAACGCTATCGCGTAAATGTCCAGAAGATTGCGGGGTCGGTTGCCGCGGAGTTCGCAGCACGGCGTAAGAAGCGCGACGAGCGCCAGAAGGCTCGCGCGAACGGCAAGCTCGATCCTGCGTCGAAGGCTTCGCCTAAGCGCGGCGTCTGACACGCATATGGCCCGCTGTCGGCGGATAGCGGGCCTTTTTCCCATTCCTGAATTGCATCATGAGCCACCAACAAAACATCGGACACTTTTCCAATTCGCAGGTACGCTCGTTTTCACAAGCGGATTCGCATCGCGAAAATAAGTCAACTTCGTGAGCGAATCCGACGCACAAAAGGAGAGTACTGATCGATGAGAAACGCCGTTCGTGTGTTCACACATTTGCCGGCACATTTGTTTTGGAAGCGATGGGAGGTCTTCCGCTTTCGCACCGGGTTCGCAGCATGGGTTTCAGCAATGCTCGCATTGCTAGCGGCCACACCCTTGCACGCGCAGTCGGACCCGTGGGAACAAGCCGTGCAAGTATTGCAGACCGCCTTCACGGGATCTATTGCCAAAGGTCTCAGCCTGGTCGCCATCGTGGTCGGCGGACTGATGTTCGCATTCGGCGAGGGCCAATCGAAGAGGGTGCTCGCGGGCATCATCTTCGGCGTTGGCATGGCGATTGGGGCTGTCAACTTCATGGCGTGGTTATTTCCGTAGGAGCAATGGATTCGAGAGGAAAGGAGGAATGAAGATGCCGAACCAACCACGGTTTCACCCAGTCTATAAAGCCATCAACAAGATACTCACGATTTGGGGAGTGGAACGGCGGCTATTATTCCTGGCCCTCATCCTGGGCGGCGCGACGTTCAACCTGTTCGGAAGCCTGCTGAGCGGACTGGCCATGTTCGCCGCCCTTTATTTGCTCGCACGGTGGGCCATAGCGGCCGATCAGCAGATTCTTCGCATATTGCTCAACTCATCTCGTTTTAAGACGCACTATGATCCCGCGAAGCGTGACTTGGCCACTCTCCAGATTGTAGGGAGGCGCCCATGATCCGCATTGGTCAGATCGCCAAGGACTTTCTCGAATCGGGCGCGATGAGCTCGCTCATTGGCCTGTTCGGGTTCGTCGATGAGCATACCTTCCTTACTAAGAACGGCACCCTGGGCGTTGTGTTCCGTGTGCCGGGCGTCGATGCCGAGTGTCTCGATCACTCTGAGCGCGAACAGATCGCCCTGCGATTTGAAGGCGCAGTACGGGCACTCGATGAGCGGTTCCGAATTTACCAGTATCTCAGGAACAGACACGTTCTCATGGCCGGGTCGACGGCTGTCCCTCGCCAACAATATGTCCATGCGGACTTCTTCATAAGGGATTCGTACTCCGCCGCAACGCCTGGATCATCACAGGAAGAGATGACAAATGGGCGCCAAACGCGGTGGCCGGCTCGTCGTACCCTTTCAACTTCACGCTGCATTTCTGGAACAGGCGCTCCGCATCAATGGAGCAACCGATAAATTCGTACGTTTCTTGACCGAGCGCGAGATCGAAGCCCATCTCCTTGGTGGCCGACTCCAGGCGAAACGCCTTGTTCACAACATCGCCCAACGCCGTATAATCCGAGGCAGCGATACTCCCGACGTTTCCCACCATCGCACTGCCGCTGTTAAGTCCAGCACCGATCCGAATCGGCTCGGAGAGTCCGAATTGCTTCTGCATGCCACTCGCGATCTGATACAGCCGTGACAACCCCTCAAAAATGGCGGCTAGCTCGTGTACCTCGGGAGCATGTTTCTTGTGCCGCCACACGGCCATCACCGCATCGCCTATATATTTTTGGCCCCAAGCGCCGCGTTCATGAAGCTCCCGCCCGCCCAACCTAAACAGAGTTCCGGTAACTTCTGACAAAATAGCCGGTTCGAAGCGCTGCGCCAGCCCCGTGAAATCGCGGATATCGACCACCAGCACCGTGATCAGCGATGGCGAGAACATCACATTCGTGGCCGGCTCACTATCGAACTTTCTTGTCGTGGGAAGTTCTACGGCGGACTCTTGATGGAATGTAAATTGGTAATTGCCGATCTGGATCTGATCGCCGGGCCGAAGAATCACCGGGGCGGCGGCGCGGGTGTCGTTGACGAAAGTCCCGTTTCTGCTGCCGCAATCGGTAATGTAGAACAGACCCTGCTCGGAACCCTGCAACATGGCGTGATTGCGAGAGACGCCTTCGTCGTTCAGAACGACGTTGTTGCCTTCGCTACGGCCGATTCGAACGATCCGATCTCCCTCCACAGGGAACTGGCGGACTTGACCATCGATCTCGACCTCAAGATAAGCTGGGGGAACGTCACTCATTTGATTCAAGGCTTAAATGCCATGGTCTTGACAGGACTCGCCGGATTTCACTTGAGAATTTGCGGATGAGTCCGTCTACCGGCCGCCGGCTTTTTTCCGTTCATTCTCTCACGCATGGTTCTTCATCAGAATACCAAAACGTGCCGGGGCGCACCCCAAATGCCGCTCAGAAAATTCAATTCCTCACTCGTTGAGGAAGTCGTTATAATCCCTTGGGTTCAACTACTGGAGAGCGATCGTCACCGGCGCACTGGATTGTCCTGCAACGGTGAGCACCAACGGCACATTGCTGGCGGGAGTAATCCCCGTCGGGACAATCGCGTTTACCTGATACAGCCCCGCGTATCCTGGCGCCAGCCCTCCGAATAATACTTGGGCGCTTTGGCCCCCGATCGTGACCGTCACTGGATTCACCGTGTTCGATAGCTGAGTCAACGACGCGGCGCTACCGGCCGCCACGGGCGGATCCACCGGCCCCAATCCGGCGCAATATATGACGATAGCATCGCCCGCGCTGGCCGGACTGGCGGCATTCACGACGAATTGGGAGCCATCCGGAAGCACGTCCACAACGATACCGACGCCCGTGCCGCTCGCATCAGCCGTGAACACCGCCGGTTGCGCGGGCGCTACAATCACAGGCTCCGGCTGTGAATAGGCAGGCCCATTCACCACAATCAACTGCTGCGTCGCATTGGCGGGTACATCGTAAGGGATGATGGCGTTGATCTGAGTGCCAGAGGCAAACTGCAGGGGCAATGGCCGCCCTGCCATGACCACCTGCGTCGCGCCAAGCTGGGTCGCCAGCGGTAAAGTTGGCGATTGATTCAATCCACTGCTCAAATTCGCTCCGAAAATCGAAACAAAACCTCCGGGAGTGAGCGGCTGATTTGCGACCAAGCTGGCCGCGCTCACGGCTCCGCCTGCTGAAATAACCGGCGTTGAAGGATTAGACTTTAAGGCGCCGCCGATTGACGCTGTACCCGATAGGGACGGCGTGGTTTCCTGAGCGTTGGCCGTGATGGTCACCTGGGTCGCCGAAGCACGCGGCTGCCAGGTTGCACTCCAGCGGCCGTCGCTGAGCGACGTCAGTGAAAGCGGCGCATCGCCGGAGGAGAACGACGTGACCACGGTACCCGAAGTCAGGAAGTTCCCGCAATCATCCACCACCGCAACTTCTATGGGGGTCGGCCAGGCTGCCACGGTGGTGAAGCTTTGCCCCAGTTGCGTGAATACCGGTATGAGCTTGGTGGGTGCGCAACTGGAGGCTAGCGGACGCGCATCCAGCGCCCCACCGGCACTGGACCCGGCGGGAATCACGATCAGCACCACGGCAATTTGGCGATTGGTATTGTCCGAAAAAATCAACGTCAGTTGCCCGATGTAGACTCCGGTCGCCAAACCGGAGATCACGGGCTGCACCTTTAATTGAACTGGGCTTGCAGAGCTTACCGAACCGCTGGTGGGCTGAACGGTAAACCAATTACTTCCTTGCGCAAATGAAGGCGAACCGGAGAACATCAGAGACGAGGTGGATGGGTTCGTTATCGTGATAGTTTTTGCCGCTGGGTTCGCACCTCCAGCCTGTCCGACGAAAATCAAGCCCGTCGTAGAAACGAACGCACCGAGATCGGCGCCACTCGCGGCCACATTCAGCACCACGGTTGCGGTCTGCGGCGAATTGTCCACACCCGGCGATGAGATCTGGATTTGACCGTAGTAATCGCCCGCCGCTAAACCGGTTGGATTTATATTCACCGAAATCGCAGCCGGCGTCGCCGAATTGACCGCACCGGATGCAGGCGATACAGATAACCACCCTGCACCGCCGGATAGAGTGGACGCAGAAACGTTGAAGTTGAGAGTACCGGCGCCCCCATTCAGAACTTCGAGGGACTGCGAGGCTGGTGCCGCGCCACCCGCAGCGGTTTGAAATCGGAATCCCGTTTGCGTCACTTCAATTCGCTGTTTCGCGCTACTCACAGTCGCGGTTACGGCCACCGTCGAGATTTGGCCCGCGGGAGCAAGCGAGATCGAAACTGTACCTGTGTATGTTCCGGCAGGCAAGCCGTTCGGATTAACAGTCACTACTACCGAATTGCTGGTAAACGGCGCTACGGATCCCCCTCCAGACGCACTCAGCCAACCGCTGACACCCGAATTCGTGCTGGCGCTAACGGTGGCTGTCTGCGCCTGCTGGCCGCGATCGGAAATCAGCACGGATTGCGACACGGGCGCGGTGGATCCCTGCGCCAAAGGGAAGCTCAATGCGACGGGCGAGACCGAAAGCGTGGGACCGCTGCCCCCAGTCACCGTAATTGTGAGAGGAAACGGATATGAATAATTAAAAAGCGTCTGACCGGAGCTGGTGTCGATCAACACCTCTGTCAAGTTAGCCGTAAAATTAAACGTGCCAGCCGCTGTCGGCGTACCGCTAAAAGACAAAAGATTAGGAGAGGGTGTAATTCCAGGCGGCAACGTTCCGGATGTCACTGTAAATGACAAGTTCAATTGATAACCGAGCTGTTGAAGCTCGGCCTCAATCTGGCTTAAGTCAACGCCTGAAAGGAAATCAAAGGTGTATGGGGTGCCCACCGTGCCGTCGGGAAGAGGATAGCTCTGCGCACTCAGCACGCCGGCACAGACGGCGAGCAGGAGGCAGAATTTGACAGTACACTTCCACATTTAGCGCCCATGTTAACACGCCGTATAGGAGAGAGGGGGGCTGCGGGGTTCGCAAACGCCTACGCATGGCACCAGGTAACGGAATGCTATCACTCAACCGCGTGGCCGCGCTATCGCACGAGGTTCCATTTCCGAAAGCATCTTGACGATTTGCCACGGGTGGCTACGCCCGAAAGATTTGCTACGTTATTTGCTACGGGGCAAAGAAAAGCCCACCGATCGGGGGTCCGCGTGGAGGGTGTCTAAACGCTGGTCGACTTCAGCGCACCTGCAACGCCACAAGCGCGTGCCCGACCGCTGACTGCGGTCGCTTTCATCCTGCTACAACCTCGAATCGGTTGCTGCTTCATCGATGAGAAGGCGCTCGTAGCGCGCTGTTTACCGGAATATCAAGCCGGCGCCTCGGTCGTCAACAGTCAAGCGCGAAAAACTGCATCTATCAGCTTTAGTTTCGGGGTAGAATCCACTACGAGCTGTCCCTGAATGTGAGAGATTGCGTAAAGAAGAGCGCGAGGCTCTGCTGCAGTTAAACGCGGCCGAAGCCTATCGCCGAGGATTTCACTCCAGGAATTCTGGCAATAGGGACGTTCGCCGGCGTGAACAACTGTTGGACGAGGCCGCGCAGCGGCTCGAACGCGCGAGGACAGAAATGCTGATCCATCTCCAAGAACACCTCGCGTAGGCCGTTACCGGGCCTGCTGAAAGAAAGCTGGATAGGCCATGTGGCGTGGCCGGGCATCCTGCTAAACGGCGGGTTTTGCGAGCCGAATCCATCGGCTCAATCAAGGCTTGATTCCCGTCCCGCAGGTCCACGCTGCACTACAGGGGCGGCTTCTCAATGACTCGCGATGGCCATTGACGATCCGTCAGTTCAATCTGAGGAAAGGGCCTATATTTCTTCGAAGGATCGCTCAACATGAGGTCCTCCCGAGAGAAAAGATATTCTTAATATAGGCGTTGCGTTGTACAGCCGTCGCAAATGTCATTCGCACGCGGTTGATGACTGATCTCATCCCCAATGACTGAAGCCTTATCTGGACGGTACTAGAACTAAGCCCGACGCACGGTCCTAGCCCGGACATAGCCGCGACACCCCTTTTCCTTCGATCCAGTCTCCTGTAACATGTATCCTTAAGATACTAAAATTCTATATATGGGTTCTGGAAATAAGTTGTGGCCGATTTATCAAAATTGAAGGGCCGCTACGAGCTCAAGGAGTCGTTGGGCCATGGCGGCATGGGTGTTGTTTACCGGGCATACGACACGGTGCTCAAGTGTGATGTCGCGGTAAAAACGATCCGCGATACCCCGGATCCCACGGCGCTCCAGTTGTTCCATCGAGAGTGCGAAGTACTGGCTGCTCTGAATCATCCGAACATCGTTCAGATTCTGGATCTGGGAGAGTTCGAGCAGGAAGGGCAGATGTTCCCGTACTTCGTGATGCCGCTGTTGCCGGGTGCGACGCTTGACCGGTTGATTAAGGGCCCGAGCCAACTGACCATCGAGCGCTCGGTTGACGTCCTGACACAAGTCTGCCGAGGCCTGGGTGCGGCGCATGAACGAGGCTTAGTGCATCGCGACCTCAAACCCGGCAATATCTTCGTTATGCCGGACGACTCGGTGGAGATCATCGACTTCGGCGTCGCACACATGACCAGCACCGGCGGCACCGTCGGCCAAAAGGGGACCTTGCTCTTCATGGCGCCGGAGTTGCTCGAGATGAAGCCTCCTTCGCCTTTGTCTGACATCTTCGCGCTGGGCGTCATGGCCTATCAGATGTTCACGCGCCGCCGCCCCTTCGAGCGTCCCAGCGAGCAGGAGATCATCGAAGCAATCATGCACGAGATCCCTCCGCCGGCCACCGATATTGACCACAACGTGAACCAAGGCATCAGCCGTGTCCTTCACAAGGCCATGGCGAAGCAGCCCTGGCATCGGTTTTCGACGGCCCGCGAATTCGCGGAGTCATTGCAAAAGGCTCATCGTGGCGAGGCCATCGATTCTTTCGATCCCGGTCGAATCCGCCCCCGCGTCGAACGCGCCAAGAAAGCTTTTGAGCAAAGCGACTATCAGTTTGCATCCGAAATCCTGATCGAGCTGGAGGCGGAAGGACACCTGGATCCGCAGATGGCGCAGCTCCGCCGCCAGATCGACGTCGCAGTTCGCCAAAGGCGGGTGCAGCAGTTGCTGGAGAGCGCACGCACACGCCTGGAAGAAGATGAGTATCCGTTGGCCCTGCAGAAGGTGCAGGAAGCTCTGTCCCTGGAGCCGGAAAACGCCGAAGCCCTAGGTTTGAAAACCAAAATTGAGAGCACCAGCAGCGAGCATCAGATCGAAGGCTGGTTCCGGCTGGTCCGGCAGCACATCGACAACAATGCGTACGGTCACGCCCGCGAGGCGCTTCGCAACGTCCTGCAGATGCGGCCGGATGACACTCGCGCTCAATCCTTGCTGGCCGAGGTCGATCGTTTGGAGCAAGAGCACCTGCGCGCCCGCAAGGAAAAGGAAGTGCTCTACCACGCGGCCTTGGAAGAGTACCAGATGGGGGAGGTCAGTTCCGCGTTGGGCAAGTTGGAGAAGGTTCTTGATATCGATCGCAGGGCGCCGGACCGATCCTCGACGGACCGGGGCGCGACCTACCAGAATTTCTATAACGAGGTCCGTTCGGAATATGACTCCATGCGGAATTCGTATGCTGAGGCGCGAAAACATCTCGAGGATCAGAATTTCGGGAAGGCGCTGGCGATTTGCGATCAGTACCTGAGTAAGTTTCCCGGGCACGCGCTCTTCCAGGCGTTGAAGTTTGACGTCGAAGAGCGCCAGCGCCAGCGTCTCTCCAGTTTCGTCGCGGAGGTGGATCGTCAGGTGGAGGCCGAGCCGGACCTGGAGCGCAAAGTGAACATTCTGGAGGAAGCTTTAACTCAGTTTCCCCACGAACCTCACTTCGAAAGTTCGCTGAAGCTGATTCGTAACCGTCTGTCGCTGGTAAATTCGATTGTTTCCAAGGCCCGTTATCACGAGGAGCGCAGCCAATTCTCCGAGGCGCTGGGGCAATGGGAGATTCTGAAAACGATACACGGCAAGTATCCTGGCTTGGATTTCGAGACGGAACGTCTCGTCAAACGCCGGGAGCAGCAAGCCCGCCTAGAAGCGAAAGCGCGCTGGGTGGAAACCATTGACGGGAACCTGGACGCCAGCGAATTCGAAAAGGCTCGCGAAGCGGTCCAGCGGGCATTGCAGGAATTTCCGGAAGATGGCGAGCTGCTGGCGCTCCAGAAGCATGCCGGCCAAGGCATGGAGCGTCAGAGCGAGGCACAACGCGCTCTGGCTGAAGGCAATGATCTGTTTACCAGCGGGGATTTCGAAGCCGGCATTGCCGTTCTGAAGAAAGCCCGTGAACTGGATCAGTGCAATCCCGCCATCCGTTCCGCGCTGGCCGCGCGATTGATCGAACACGCGCGACAGATGCTGGAGTCAGACTGGCGCGCTGCCGGCGAATTAGTCGACCAGGCGCTCGAACTCGAGCCCGCCAATGCCGGCGCGAAAAGCCTACGAATTCTACTCGAAGATCGGCGCCGCGAGGAGTTTGTCGATCATGCTGTGGCGCAAATCCGCGAGTTGCAGACCTCCGGAGATCTCGCAGCGGCGTTGGGTCATGTCGAGCAGTCGCTGTCCTTTTTCCCTTCTGAACAGCGGCTTCTGCGCCTGAAAGCCTCGCTGACGGGCGCACTCACAGAAAGCGAGACCGCTCGCGGCCAGAAGAAAGATCTGGAGCAGTTGCGAGGACTCGCCTCCGGGGCGCAACTGCTTTCCGAGCCTCTTGAACTCCAGCAGGTATTGGATCTGATGTTGAAGATCGCGTCCAATAATCGGCAGGAGCCCGAATTCAAATCCCTGATCGACGGCGTTGACCGGCGGCTCAAGTCCGCGGCCATGCTGCGTCCCGCAACAGCTCAGCGGGCAACAACAGTATCGTCGAATGCGGAAACAGTGGTGGCCCCGCCTCCTCAGCCTCTCCCAGTCGCGCGTAGCGCATCGGCCGCTGCGGTGAGCGCGCCTTCGGCTGAAATGGCCGCGGCTACGACCGTTTTTGCGAATGTAGGCGCGGCAGCCGCCACGCCACAACCCAGACCTGCGCCCCCGATGGCGCAGCCCCCGCCCCCGGCGACTCCAGCTCCCTTAGCGCCGAGCCCCCAGCCAAACGCTGCCCCTAAAGTTGCTACTAAGACGCCGCCCGTATCCAGTGGCGCCTCCTGGATGGCCGCACCCTGGTTCAAGTTTGGGGTACCCGCCGTACTATTGTTGTTCATCGCCCTGGGCGCCTGGCTGGCCTTGCGGCCTAAGAAGAATGTTGTCGCGCCAACTGGCACAGCCGTGACTTTCGAAATTCGCACCTCGCCGCCGGGAGCCACCATCCTAATGGGCGCCACCACACTGGGAGCGTCCAATGCGCAGCTTCATCTACCTCCCGGAAAATATCAGTTGACTGCGCGAAAGGATGGCTACCAGGCGGCGACGATCCCGGTGGATCTCCAAACTGGCTCGCCGTCGCCCTTCAACATCACTCTGAGCCAACTTCCAGCCAGTCTTCATCTGTTCACGCCCTTTACCACCGGCAACCTATACTTGGACGACAAGCCTTCCGAGACGTTGCCGCAGAACGGCCAGGTTGCGATCACTCCACTCGAACCAGGCAAACACACTCTGAGAATCGAGAGTGGCTCTTCAAAGGCGTCCATTTCGTTCGAGGTTCAGCCCCTCACTCTTCCCGTGCTCAACAAGCCGGAGGCGAAAGGGATAGACGCGGTCGCAATCGCGACCTTCCGCGATCAGGCCGGGTTGGCTTCTTCGCAAGCGGATCTCCCGGTTCTCGTGGATAGCCACGATTCCGGCAAGCTCGTAGGTGGCCAGGCCAGCTTGAAAGACCTCGTGCCCGGCTCCCACACACTTGCGGTAGGCGGCTGGAACGGCAGTCTGGAATCTGGCCCAGCGCCATCGATGAACATCTTTCTCGGTTCGCTCGCCAGCCAGGGAAAGCTTTTGATCGATGTCAAAGGTTCTGAAGACGCCCATATTTTCGTCAACGGCGCAGATCGCGGAACAGCCCAAAAAGGGCGCTATGGATTGTCGCTCGATCCCGGAGATTACGAAATCAAAGTCGCCCGCGACGGTTTCTTTCCGGCTAAACCTCAACAAGCCAGCGTGAAAAAGGGCGGCGGCACTCGATTGAGCTTTGTGCTTCTTCCCAAGCCAGTCGCGGCTCCGGCCCCGCTGCCGGCCGAGTTGCCGTTAGCTACTAAACCGCAGGGGAGCGTCACTGTGGAGGTTTCTCCACCCAATTCCGAGGTCAAGTACGCGCGCAGCGGTGAGTCGATTTATCAATCCTTCCGTCTGCCTTCGATGGACCTGGAAGCTGGTTCCTATGTTTTCGTCGCGCGCGCTCCGGGCCACCAGGATCAAACCAGGACGGTCGACGTGGGAGCGGGCGGCTCGTTCCCGGTGAAATTCTCTCTCCCCGTGGTCAAGCCGGCAACAGTTTCCCCGACCCCCATCATCCACACCGTGACGGCCGAGGATTGGGATAAACCCTGGAAGAGGGAAGACGTTTGGTACACGCGCCAAGGCGGCGATTTCGTTTTGTATAAGATCACACCAACAGCCGGCACTTTCAGCTTTGCGATCAGTCCCCGGGAATCCAAGGGCCTGTTCGGAGGCTCCCCGAAGGTCCGCTGGGTGATCGACTACCGCGACCCGAAAAACTACATCGAGTTCGAAATCGACAAACAAACTTTTGCTTCCGCTGAGTACCAGAATGGCAAGAAGACCGATCACGCCAAGAGGAAACCGCATGGCGTCGAATCAAGCAGCTTCCAGATTCAGATGACAGTCGAGGCCGGCCGGGTTGTGGTCCAAATCCGTTCCGGCGACACTTGGCAGCTACTGGATCAATGGAGTGAAGCCGGCCACAACTTTGCCGACGGCCGCTTTGGCTTCCGCCTTCCCAATCAGGATCAGATGTATCTCACGGACTTCCGATTCGCACCGTGAGCGGGGAATCAGTAGCGTGACCGCTCGATGAGACAACTGCAGCTTCTCGTGGTTTGACGTGCGTGGCGCAGGCCGTGCGCTGACTATTTCCCGACCAAGTGCACAATGTCCTTCTCGTTTTCGACACAATAGTAGTCCAGAAATTCGGTGTTGAGAACGATGGTCTGGGTCAGTTTGACCGTCCACGGCGCGGTGTAGGCCTTGGGATCGTCCATAGTCAATTCGATTTCAAGGTTTCCGTAATTCGGCCGCCGGAACTTTTCGGTGATCTTGGCGGCATCGGTCATTGGGTGCCGCTGCGGTCCAGCCACATCCCGTCGCGGAAGCCGTTCGATTCCACGACTAGGGTATCCCCGACCCACTTGCCGGTCGAGTATCCATTCCAGGTCGGGTCCGGATCGGTGGGAAGCGCCGCTTCTCCGTGAAGATTTGCCGGAAGTTCATGTTGCGCTCATTCAGGATCACGAGCAAACCGGGCGTTTGGATGATCTTTTTGAGCAGAGCGGCGGTGTGCAGCTTCACGATACCGGTCGGCAGGCAGTGTGAGCCTGGATCGTCTTTCCCGTTTTCTGCCATCCGGGCCTTCCTGAGGTCCGCCGCCCACTTTTGATAAGGCAGAAGGCGATCGGAACGCGACTGGTGTCGCTGATACAGTGTGCCTGAACCGACGTATGCGGTGCTGGCCGGTACGTTCGCCATGAAGGGTGCTACGGAAGGGTTGGTGATCAGAGTCGTGGTGGTGAAAGCCACTCGTGGTGGGTCCAGAAAGCTTGAACAACAAGCCGTCGGAAGCGCCAAACGCATAGAGTGCCCCGGACGAATCCACCGCCACACCGCCTATCTGAGGCTGATTCAGCAGCGGCGCCACGCCGTTGGCCGGATTCAGAGTTCCCCCACCGGCGATGGTTGAGATCACTCCCGTTGGCGTGGTCTTCCGAAAGCGCGCCGCGACGGCAAAAACATTGCCATCGGCGACGTACAGATTGCCTTGGGCGTCGAAGGCCAGGCCCAGCGGCTGCGATAGTTGGGCGGCTGTTGCCGGCCCGCCATCTCCGGCGAATACCCCGGATCCCGTGCCCGCGAAGGTCGTGAGAGTGCCGCCCGGCGTCAGTTGCCGGATTCGATTGCCCTCGCAGAAATACAAATTGCCGCCGCTGTCGAAAGCCAATCCGTTGACGATTCCGAGGGCGGCCTCGGTCGCAGGCATCGGAGTGTTGGTAGTTTTGTCTCCACCCCCGCCACCGTGGTAATGATCCCCTGTGGCGAGACCGTACGCACGCGATGGCTGTCGCCGAAGTACACATTGCCGTGCCTGATCTACCGCGATGCCGGCCCAGGCTCAGCTCGTCAAAGATCAATCGCACGTACTCTTCGGGACTGTCTGAGGCTGCGAGGGCGGCCGATGTCGCGGGACCTCCATCTCCGGAATATCCAGCGATGCCGTTGCCTGCAATTACCGACAGAATGCCGTTGGGAGCCACACGCAGCACCAAGTGTTCCAGCGGATCGGTGAAATAGACGTTGCCGGCACCGTCGGTCGCCACTCCGTTGACATAACCGATCGGTACGACTGTCGCCAGCCGGCCCTCGCCGTCGAAGCTGGGATCTATTCCGGCGAACGTTGTAGTGACGTTCTGCCCGGCCAACGGCCGCAGTAGCAAGATGAGCAGTAGCCGGCACCTAACCGGTCCCTGAGCATGAGATCCTCCCTGCAACGTTACTTGATCGCAAAGGTTGGCCGCAAGTTGGATACTCGCACCGTTGCCCGTGAGCAGTACCGGTAGTACCAGAGACAAAGGCACACCCACCTTGACGTACGGACACGTCATGCGTACACTGTTCAAATAACCGATTGTTACTCAAACCCATTTGCGGACAGCATTGCTATTTATAACTACCACAGGGACTTTCGAGCAAAATCCTACTTCTCAGCTCTATGTTCCTACCGTAACCTTTCAAAGTACAAATCCCAACTATACATTCCCTTTCGATACGGCCTGGACGTTTGCCCGTGCCTCCGGACTGGGTTCTGAGCTGCGTGTCGGATCTGCTTCGACAGGACACGTTACCCCGCCATGCCTGACCTCAGGCTACCGGGCTCGCAGGGACTTGCCAGGGGATGGGACCGTCCGCCCCTGGTAAGCGCGGATCTCGGTCCGCGATATGGACCCGACAAAATGAGCCCGTGCTCTTGGATCTGCAGTCGCCTTGCTGTCGGTTTCCCCGGGGAATGGCATGAAGCGGTCCTGAAGTTTTCGGACTCCGTTAGTCGCTTAAGTGCGTGTAGTGGAGACTTCGCAAAGTCTGCGGAGCAGTACCAGTGCACCGTCTCTATGGGTCCTGTTTGAAGTAGCGCCTTGCACGACATGCGCAGTAGATAACGACGCCCGAGGGCTTCTCAACCAATCTCCGGTCATGATAAAGCTCACCACGTCTCCGGAGCCATCGATCGCGAACAACACCACGGCGAACCACCACGCCCAGTCTCTACTCTGACGCTTCACCACGGTCGCTCGTTCGACGATCCTTTTTGATTCAGGTGGCATCCCGCGTCTTATGACTTGGCTGCGCTGACGACAGGGCCCCCAGCAGCATGACGACGCCGGTCCAAGGCAGTCTGAATATGATACATGGGAAATTCGCCGAAGTTCTTTGCCAGCGGAATTCTTCCTACATACTCAAAATGGAACTCGCCCGGAGCCTCTAACGCCGCGAGAGCCACGAACGCCTGACTCCCATAAATCTGTCCGGGAGGTGTAGATGGCTCAATCCGCGCAGTCTGATTGACGTGCGACCCAATGTAGTTCTTCTTCCCGGTGATCGGATCCTTGAAGCGGTAAACAGGACCAACGTGCAATGCGATCCGCAAGTTCATGTCTGCGGGTAACCCAGCCGCGGTGCGGTCGATCGCTCCGGCGCGCCGAGCCAATTTCAGCGCGAATCGACCTGCATCCGCAGCCTTCGCGAATACAAAAAACAGACCGTCGCCCCAAGTGTTTAGATATAGCGGCGATGGACTCGCACAGCCTAAGAGCTCAGCAACCAGTCCCATGAAATTCTGAATGAAGCTGGGCATCTGATCTTCGCTCAGCTTACTAAAGCGGTACGCGTCCGCGAAGATCATGGCCCGGATCTCGGAGGCGAACCCAGGTACTTTGGCTTCGCTCAGGCGCCGCAATTCCTGCCGTGAAGATTTTGGCCGCGGCCGAGCGGTGGCAGTCGTTTTCCGATCGGCCACGGGAGGTATGACAACTACCGGATGCCCCGCCGAGCGCCATCGCTCCACCATGTCAGCTGTTCCGCCCGGTCCATCGCCTGGCCGCCCGTCCCACACCGCCATACGCACTAAGTCGGTATCCAGCCTGTCTGCCTGGACACTTGCCAAGCCATACAGGAGTTCATTCGCGTATTCGTAACCCACGCTTCTGAGGATCAGCCGCTCGTTGGAAGCGACGAAGACTTCGTCGGCTCGGACCACCACATTCCGGAATCTGGCTTCCCAATCACCTTCGGAAGGTCTAACGCTTTCCTCCAGAAACTGTTCTTCCGCGCACGGAAGCACGATGTGAGTCCTGCCACCAATCTGCTGGAGCACCTCTAAGAAAAGAATATCGGAACCGGACGCGGCAGATGAGTAACCCACCCGCACATTGTCTTCGATCAGCCGCGCCTGGATGGCGGCGCCAACCGCCGGCACGACCTCAGGCGGAAGCCTTGGACTTACGCGCTCATGCGTATCGGCACGATGACCGGTAAACACGGCGACTTTGGGCATTTCCAACGCCTGGCCAAGCCGTCCCGCAACCTGGGGCGAGAAGAACTCCAACAATATTCGGAGATTACGCCGCGTAGTGATCAGATTTCCAAGATCGTTATGTCCGATTCGCGCCGCCTCCCGATATCGCCGCTCCGCTTCATTAATATCGTTCAAAATCAGGGACGCCTCCGCTATGGTCGAAACAAGCCAGTAACGCTGGTCCTCTGGGTCAGTCTCCAGTCTTTCCAGGCAGACACGGCGGATTACATCGGCGAGGTGGCAGGCCACGTCATGATCCCTCCGAGCAAAGGCGAGAGTGGCGGCATTGATCCCCGTCCAAAATCTTTCCGGGAAATACTGATAAGCATCCGCGTAGGCGTGGTACGCCCTCTCCAAATCGCCAATGTCCTCCGAGGCTAACCAAAGATCCTTATATGTTCTTGCAAGCAGACCGAGCGTCTCTTCGTCCGGATCAGCCTCCCTGGCGAGTTCGGTAAGCAATTCACGCGCCTGCATCCAGGAACCCATGCGGGCTAACGCCAAAGCTTCAATTTGCAGCAGTGCTTTATCTTTGGGCCAATATCTCAGACCCTCGATGGCAATATCGTACGCGATAAGGCATTCACCAAGAGCGTTGGCGCGTTTGCCTAGTGTCACGTATTCTTCGAGCCTGAGCCGCGACGGTTGTCGGCTGCTCCAGACTGTCAGCAACTCGGAAGTCCGATTGGATTGGGACATTGCCGGCATGCGCCTAACACCGAGTGCTTTAGCCGTCTTCACGGCCTCGGTCGTTCCTTTCCGCGCCTTGCCACTGGACAAGCAGTTCGTGATTTCTCCGAGCGAGCATCTCGATTGCGTCCGCGAGGTGCGTTTCCAAAGAGCAAATGGCTGGGTCTTCTAGTTCTGCCAAGGGAATCCTCCACTAGTGGTAAAGGATAACAAGAGGGGCGGGACGATTGGACGCTGGTCGATCTCGGGAGTACGATGTTAAACAGACGCTGCGATCTGGAACGCGTCGGCGGCCGCTCATTCGTGGCGCTGTCGATCGCGAATAGGAGCTTAGATTTCAGCTGGACTGCAAGAGGAGTTCACAGGTGCCAAAGAATAGCCGCCGAAAGGTGGCGCATACCGGCGACAGATTCGTGAGCGGGCCTAAGGAAGCGAACGCTTATGAACTTTGAGGGGGATGCCTTCATCAGCTATGCCCATATAGATAACGTCGAGCTGTTTGAGGGACGCAAGGGCTGGGTCGCTAATTTACATCGGGCCCTCGCTATTCGCCTTGGACAACTCCTCGGCGAGCCACCGCAGATCTGGCGAGATCCCAAACTTCAGGGCAACGACTTCTTTGCCGAGACGCTCCTCGAGCGCCTCCAACGTGTTGCTGCGCTCATCACGGTCGTTTCACCACGCTACATCCGGTCAGAGTGGACCCTTAGGGAACTTTCCGAGTTTTGGAATGCAGCCGAACACCAGGGTGGGGTTCGTTTTCGGGACAAGGCGCGTATCTTCAAAGTATTGAAGACGCCAGTTCCGCTGGAGATGCATCCGCCGAAGTTGCAGGCGCTCTTGGGCTATGAGTTTTTCAAGGTCGACCCGGAGAGTGGCAAGGTGCGTGAGTTAGATGAGGCGTTCGGACCCGATGCCCAAAGAGAATTTTGGTACAAGCTTGATGACTTGGCGCAAGACATTTGCTGCCTTCTTGAGGATGTTCGCGGTGCGCGCCAGCAGCCGGCGGGGGCTGCAACCAGTACGCCCAACGATTGCGTTTACTTGGCGGAAACTACTAGCGATTTGCGTGAGCAACGTGATTCAATAAAACGGGACTTGCAACAACAAGGTTGCACGGTGCTCCCCGCCCAAACGTTACCTCAGGTCGCATCCGACCTGAAAATAGCCGTGCGCGAAGACCTGGCCCGATGCCGAATGTCGATTCATTTGGTAGGGAAGAACTACAGTCTGGTACCCGAGGGGGGCGCTAACTCGTTGGTTGAGATCCAATACGAGCTTGCCTCCGAAAGAGCCAAGAACGGAGATTATTGCCGCCTAGTTTGGATCCCTCCCGGCGTGCAAGTGGAGGATAACAAGCAGCGGAGAGTGATTGATCAGTTTCGGATGGATCCCACATCCCAAAGTGGCTCGGACCTGCTGGAAACTTCCCTCGAAGATTTGAAGACGGTGTACCACGACAAACTCAGACGAGCGCCGGAACCGGTGCCAGCGGCCTTACGCCAGGCCGCGACGGGAGAAATTCTTTCCCAGCTTTACGTCATATATGATGAGCGTGACGCTGCCGAATCCTCGCATTGGGTCGAATTTCTTTTTGAGCAGGGCCTCGAAGTAATACGGCCCGTTTTCGCGGGAGACGAGGTCGAACTGCGCGAGTATCACGAAGAGAATTTGCGTACTTGTGACGGAGCATTGATCTTGCACGGACAGGCCAGCGAATGTTGGCTGCGCCGCAAAATCCGGGAGCTTCAAAAGAGTCCGGGCTTGGGTCGAACCAAGCCTAACCCAATTGTCGCCGTCGCCCTGATACCGCCGAAGACTGCGGAGAAAGAAAGCTTTCAAACCCGAGAGGCCCTCGTAATCCGGCAAATGGACGGATTTTCCTCCGACCCGTTGGCGCCTTTCATCTCTCGTCTGAAAGGCAGCTAGGGGCTGCGTGTGTTTAACCCTTATCCGGGACTTCGCGCGTTTGAGGCCGAGGAAGATCACCTCTTCTTCGGAAGGGAGAGAGAGGTAGACGAGCTGCTGAGGCGGCTGCGGTCCACTCGCTTTCTTGCAGTTGTCGGGACGTCTGGAAGTGGAAAGTCCTCACTGGTCCGCTGCGGTCTGATTTCGGCTCTCTACGGTGGCTTCATGGTTACGGCAGGATCAGGCTGGCGGGTGGCGAAATTCCGGCCCAGTGAAGATCCCATTGGCAACTTGGCGGCCTCCCTTGGTGCGCCCGATGTGCTAGGAGCCGACGCACAGCTGGGGAGCTCCAATCGATTGTTGGTGGAAACGACGCTACGCCGCGGCGCACTCGGATTGATCGATGCGGTGAGTCTATCGAGACTGCCCCAACACGAGAACCTGCTTGTAGTGGTGGACCAATTCGAGGAGCTTTTCCGTTTCCGGCGAAGCCGTCATATTCAGAACGCCAAGGATGAAGCAATCGCGTTCATCAAGCTACTACTCGAAGCGACCCGTCACAAAGATGTCCCGATCTACGTTGCACTGACCATGCGCTCCGATTTCATCGGCGAATGCATGGACTATCCCGGCCTCCCGGAGGCGATTACCGCCGGCCAGTACCTAATTCCACGCCTCACGCGAGACGAGCTACGGGCCGCCATCACAGGCCCAGCGGCTGTGGGTGGAGGAAAAATCGCCGCTCGCCTGGTCCTGCGATTACTGAACGAACTCGGGGACGATCAGGACCAACTGCCGGTGCTACAGCACGCCTTGATGCGCACCTGGGCGTACTGGGAGCGTAGTTCCCAGAGTGGTGAGGCGATCGATATTACGCATTATGAGGCGATAGGGACTTTACGGTCGGCTCTGTCTCTACATGCCGAAGAGGCCTACCAGGAAACCGGCTCAGACCGAAACCGTTTAACCGCGGAACGCATCTTTAAGGCCCTGACAGACACGTTCTCGGATCCACGCGGAGTCAGGCGCCCGACGTCGGTTCAAGATCTCGCCGTCATTTGCAATGTTCCTGAAGCTGAGATTCTGGAAATCGTCGAGACTTTCCGAAGTCCCGAGCGCTGCTTCTTGACTCCGCCTTTCAACGTGCCCCTCGAATCCCGGTCCATCATTGATTTGTCGCATGAGAGCCTGATGCGTTGTTGGACGCGATTGATCGCGTGGGCCGAGCAGGAGAGGGTTTCGGCGGTTTTTTATATACGCCTTTCAAAGGCCGCCGCCTGGTACGAGGAGGGCACATCGGGGCTATGGCGCGACCCGGAGTTGGAGCTTGGCCTAGAATGGCGGCGCAAAAACCAGCCTACGGCCGCCTGGGCGGAGCGTTATAACCCGTGTTTCGACCCTGCAATCCGTTTCTTGGAGTTTAGTGCGACGGAGCGGGAACGCCAATTAGTCGAGGCTGAACGAGCACGCAGAAAAAAGCTAAGAGAGTACCAGTGGGCTGCTGCCGTCCTCGGATGCCTCTTGCTGGGAGTGGGGATACTGGCGTATGTGGCACGCCGTGAAACCACCCTGGCTCAGAAAAATTTGAACCTAGCCCAGAATGCCGTGAAGGAAATGTTATTGTCTGCTGGTCGCGAAAAGGCGCGTGTAGCAGCGGACGTACCGCAGATGGAAGAATTTCGCAAAGAGCTCCTGTCCAAGGCGAAGAACTTCTATGGCATCTTCATAACCGAAAAGCCAGATAGCGAGACGCTACGCAGCGACAAGGCTGAGGCTTATTTCGGGTTGGGCGATATCGACCGTCTTTTGCAGGAACCCCAAAACGCCGCCGACGAATATAAAGAGGCGATCGCTCAGTTCGAAGCTTTGGTAAGAGATTATCCGCGCAAACCCGAATACCGCCAGACGCTGGCGAACTCTTATAATTGGTTGGGAGAAACGCTCAGGACCGATTTGAACATGCAACAAGATGCCGGCAACGCATACGACAGTGCGTTGCGCTTGCAGCAACAGCTCCTCCACGACAGTCCGGATAACCCCGAGTATCGGCGGGAGTTGGCTCGAACTTACTATAATCGGGGGATTCTCCGCTCCGTCGTCGGAAACATCAAAAGTTCCGACTCCGACTTTCGCGAAGCGAGGGATCTGCTCACACCACTGACGCAAAACGAGCGGGATCTGGCCGCAATGCAGGAGCTGGCTCGGGTTTACAATGACCTGGGTAACCTCTTGATTCAAGAAGACCGGTTCTCCGAGGCGCAAGAACTCTACCAGCGCGCCATTGGGATTCATGAGACGCTGATGAAAAAGGATCCTGGCAATCGAGAATACAAGCAAGAACTTGCAACGTTCAATAACAACTTCACGATGCTGTTCCTGGATCAGCGGCAACTTCAGTTGGCGGAGCAGAAAAATCGAGTATCCCTTCATTTGCTGGAAGATCTCGCCGCACCTTCACCTTCGCTCCGTAGCGAACTCGTCAGCGCTCATAACCTTCGCTGCCAGCTACTGGCGTCCGGCAATGTAAAGGAAGCGGAATATGAGTGCCAGCAATCGCTCAATCTGCTGAAAACATTTGACGAGGTTCCAGCGCTCCAGAGCCGTATCGAGTTCCAAACCCTATTCAGAGATCTTGGATACAATTACCTCGAGCTTGCTAAGATCGACCTAAGTTCAGGCTCCGTCGCCGATGCACAAAGCAATGTCGAAAAGCTCCGGTGGTTGCTGCCCAAGATCTCAGAACCAGATCGGGGTAATATCGTAAGATCCTTATCGGCGATTACATCAAGGATCGCCAATTAAGCAGTTACAAAAGCGGTTGCCGTTGCGTTCAAGGAGAAACGTGAAGCAAACAATTCTGGCGATACTGATCTTTCAGGGAACGGTGGTGGCTCAGGAGTTGCCGCCAGCTTTTGACCTAACAGCAATGAGCGAGCAAGAACGAAACTCGCCCGTGGTGCAGGCTGCTCTTGCCCTAGGGCCGAGCTGGCCCGGGCTGGGTTGGTTGGCATTCACGCCGCAGGCGGCTACGCGGCAGCCAACCCCGCCAAGTCCTCCGCCAAGTGGTGACGGCTCGAGACCCAGGTCAGAAAGGAGCATGATCGGCTACATTGAAAACGCCATTGTTGGTTCGCAGTTTCGCTTTCGGGCCGAAGCTGGTTTCAACGCTGAGTTCCCCGATCGCGCCGAATTCTTCTACGCAAAATGCGGCTGCTATAAAAGTTTAGTGGGCACTGGGCTGCCGGCATACGATCCGAACGCGCCGGGGCCAGGCCCGGGAGCGTTAAGCAAGTTGAACTTCCAGCAACTCTTTTTCGAAGGGGAATATGCCTTCAAAGGTCGCGTTTCGTTATTTGTGGAAGTCCCTGTTCGCTGGATTCAGCCTCAAAGCTTCGTACCCATGACCGGGAGCTTTGGCAGCCAGGGAGGGTTAGGAGACGTCCGGGCTGGATTCAAAGCAGCTCTTCTCGCTTCCGAGGGCCGCTATCTCACGTTTCAGCTGAAGAGCTATTTCCCTTCCGGGGACGCTTCCAAGGGTTTGGGCACCAATCATTACAGCATTGAACCCGCTGTACTCTACTACCAGGCCCTTTCAAAAAGGTTGGCGGTGGAGTCGGAGTTTGGAATCTGGCATCCGATCGGAGGATCCGCTGGAGTTGCGTCGGCTTCCAATTCGACGCCTGAGAGTTTCGCCGGCAATGTTCTTTTTTACGGCGTTGGCCCGAGCTACGAGCTGCTGAGTGGTGAGAGGGTTCGTTTTGCTCCCGTTGTTGAAATCGTCGGCTGGAGTGTGCTCGGAGGATTCCAAACCGTATGGGTTTCCGGCACTGAGATCGCAGACTCGGCCAGCGGAATCAATATCGTTAATATCAAAATCGGAGGACGCCTGGGCTTGGGCGCCCACAATTCCTTCTACATTGGATACGGTCGAGCATTGACCAGTGCAGTTTGGTATACGGATACAGTTAGGTTTGAATACCGCTACTCGTTCAAATAGACCAACTCATCAAAGTGGCTCCTCATACGAGTCGAGGCAGCTTACCAATCAGCTCTCAATCTCGAGCCAGACCGCACCTTCCGCAAGCGGAGCAGCAAAATGGAAAGTCTTCGATGAGAAATGCTCGCTAAAGCGGACGTTTCCTCTCCCGAGGCCACACTTCCTTCGCTGAGGTTGATCTCACATCGTCGGAGATGGAGAAAGTTGCTACTGTCCATAAGGTAATGATAATAATGTTTTTGACATCTCTCTGGCCCGCGGCGGCTCCAGCTGCCGGTTGGTGACCTGAAATCATTCGTGAAGCTCCAACAAGGACAATTAGGCCCACCTCAGAGTCGCCCCAATGAGCGAAGCCTAAATGTGACAAGACTGAGTGTCAAGGCCGAGTGTGTTGGCAGGTAATGCGCTATCTTGTCGGACTACCCGTGTCGGACTACCTGAGCACCGCATCACTCGTCTAACCAGCACCGAAAGTGCGGAAGATCCCATTTCTATTTTGCGTTGACAAGAGACATTATTGGTGATTATGTACTTGACACACAGAGCGATTAGCCCCATACTTGAACCATGGCAGGCAAAACACACCGGATCGGCAAGAGCCTCATAGAGATCCAGCAGACCTACGGCGCTGAAGAGCAGTGCTTGGCGTTCCTGGAGATGGCGCGGTGGCCGGAAGGCGTCGAGTGCGTGAAATGCGGTGGTAAGAAAATCTCCAAGTTTACGACGAAGGCAGGCAAGCGGAAACGCTTCAGTAAGACGCAAGGCAAGGTGGTCGAGGTTGCGGTACCGGCCCGCCACTTGTATACCTGCCTGAATATAGAATGCGGCCAGCAATTCTCTGTGGTCGCCGGGACCGTCTTCAACGATTCACACTTGGCTTTGACGAAATGGTTCGAAGCTATCGCCCTAATGTTGAACGCGAAAAAAGGACTCAGCGCAAAGCAAATGGAGCGCGACCTAGGCGTCAGCTACAAGACCGCATGGTATCTGTGCCACCGGATCCGCAAAGCGATGGACGAAGGCACGTCGCTATTCGACGGCGTTGTAGAAGTCGATGAAACCTACATCGGCGGCCGCTATGACAAGCGCCGCAAGAGAGCGCCACACGATAAACAACCGGTGTTCGGGGTTGTACAACGCGGAACCAGCGAAGAGCATTCTAAAGTTCGCGCATTTCCGATCCCAACGAATAGCGCGGCTGTACTGACTGGAGCGGTAAAGGGGAATGTCTCAGCAAAGGCCGAACTGTTCATCACAGACGAATGGCGTGGCTACAAAAAAGTCGGCAAGAACTACCAGCACGAGACCGTGAAGCATATACAGCTTGAGTACAAGCGCAAGGGCGATCCGCGTAACATCCACACAAATTCGGTGGAGGGTTTTTGGTCGCTATTCAAACGCGGCCTGATAGGCTCATTCCACAAAGTCAGCGTGAAACACTTGGGCCGCTATCTGAACGAGTTTGAGTTTCGCTTCAATCACCGCAAGAATGAAGAACTGTTCGCGATGACGATTATCAATCTGCTGATAGGGGCGGCGCTCCCCTACGCAGAGCTTACCGCGAATCCCCAGGCTTCCGAGACCGCTTCGGATGAGCCTTTTTAGGGCTTATCGACGCCTTCGGTATTGGGGGCGTCGCCAGTAGCTTCTTGACCACCGCTTCGAACTGCTGCTTATCGACCTTCATTCTCGGTAAAATAGTCCTTTAGAAAATGAAAAGCCCGGCCCGAAGACCGGGGCTTCTCGATGGGATCTAGACACCCTCATCGTAGCCCTTCATCGTGCCGGATGCAAGAGGCACGATGGCAAAAAAGCTTGCGTGGGCAGTCTGTCGAGGCGTAACCGACGATCACCCTTCGTTATCACCGCTGCTTTTCCATACTGAAAAAGAGGCAACGGATTTCTTGTGCGCAAATGTCGAACTTCCTCCAGCCGAACTTGAAGCCGAAGCGAGAGGCGTCAGTGTCAATGAAATCCTCAGGGAACGTGCGCGATTTGCTGCCGAACGCAATGAAGCCCTACGTAAATTTGAAATCGGGGAATTGACGCCCCAAACGTTCCCAAGACGATTCAACATCATTCGTAACCAAGATTGCGGATGGCAGGAACCTGTTCCCATCAAAGAGGTCAATACTCTCGGAGACAAACCTGCTCGCTCGTTCCGTGCGTTCTTGCCGCTGGATGATCTCGGCAAAATTCCGACTCCTAATTGGGATGAGACCTTTGACCGCTTATGGGAAGGTAAATGGCCCAAAGTATCTTGTCTCTTGGCCGATTCTTGGCGGTTCGATGAGATCGACATCAGTGCCCAAAAGAGAATTGGACATGAATATAACGGCCGGAGGCATGACAGCATCCAAGCACTAATTGTCAAAGGCGTATACGATCTCGAAGACGGTCTTTTGGTTTATCATCCAAAAATAACGGCATTAGCGAGTGCTGATTTCTTTGGATCTTGGCAAGTCTGGAAACACGTTGCGGTCTTTTGTGATCGCGTAGGTAAATCACAAATCGGGAAGGAACTGGCAGGCCATTCATGGGACGCTCGCGAGCAGGCGGAACAAGCTCGCGATTTTATCTTCAAGGAATTGGTCGCATACGCCCACGAAATTGCCTCACTAACAGTGGCCGCCAGCGCGGATAAGCCTAGTGTCACGCAGCTTGAATCGATTGGTGTTCAACTCAACCGATTGCGCCAAGAATCGCGCTTGACACTAGAACAACTCGCAGAAGAAGTGAAACTTGATCGGCGCAATGTGTCGCGACATCTGTCCGACTTTTCCGTTCCTCATCTTAAGAATTTGGGTGCCTATGAACGAGTGCTCTCTAAGCACTTGGAGCGTAAGGTAGTTATAGACAGAACGCCCCTAAAACGCCCCTAAAAAGCCTCCCTAAAGTCATAAAGTCGCCATTGGTCAGCACGGCGGCTAAAAGCACAATTGAACTCATGATAAGGCGAGCAACCGCGCAACGTGAGCCTACCGGCGTTGTGAGGAAGTAGTTTTGCGATGGCCCGATCCTGCCTTCGTAGGGGACTTGGATCGGGCCGAGGTGGGCTTTCCCATCGGAGGGCGTCTAGTTGGCGCTAGGAGCGGTCTTATAAACCGTGAACGCTTTCGGGCGTTGGGGTCCGATCCCCCCGCCCTCCGCTCAACCTTTACTATCTCACTTTTTTCCTTTTGGCGACACGCTTCTTCAGGCGAGGAGTTTTTCTAGTCTTTTGCGCAGGTGCTCGCAGCTTGGCCCAGTATCGAATAGATCGTTTGCTCTTTCTCGCCTCCTTATCGATATCGCTCATCTGCGCAAGCTCAACCAATTGCTTCGCACTGGCTTCTATTTGCTTCTTGTCCTTCTTACTAACGGAAGAGGACTTTAGAAGTTGATGTGCGAGAGCGAGCGCCGCAATCGCAACACCGGTAGCAGAGACCGGATCGACCATGCACACAATCGTATCACCGGCTACTCTTGTGTGTCAAAGGTATAATCACCACATTATTGTGTTGACATGATCTAGGACCTGTGATACATTGAGATATTTTAACTATAAACAACCTGACCTGTGGATGGTTGTACATACGAAACAGAGCGCCGGGTACGGAAATCACACCCGGTCGGCTCATACCTTGAGGAAGCTGGTTCGATGCGACTAAAGCAGGTGCCAAAGCATGAAACGCCCTCGACTTGGCCCAGTGATCCGGCAATAAACAACCAAGAGCATCTCGTCTTCGGCAAAATCGTGAAAGAGGATGGATTCGGACCGGCAGTTGACGTCCGTCTACACGACCGCCGGTTGCTAGTACTTACCCTCGATATCAATTCGGTGGCGGAGGAGGGTTGTCTGTTGATCTCGGTTTGGGGCTCACCAGATGCCACTGATTGGGGCAGCAGACCGTTGAATAGTTTCCCCAAGAAATATTATTGCGGAGTCTATTCGATCCTTTTGAACCTGGCGGCGTTCCCAGGTGTCCACTACCTGCGACTGGAATGGAGAGTCACGCCTTGGTTCAAAGGAAAACCAACGCCTACATTTGGATTTTCTGTTTTCTTCGAAGAATCCGGCTCACGAATTTGTACGGCTGTGTGAACGATCAAAGCAATTAATTAGAGTCGCCCTGCAGCGGAGAACGCGGCACTGCCCGAGGATCGGTCATATAAGCTGGCCAGGTCACGCAGCCGCTGCTCAGTGTCGGGGCTAAGTTGTGCTTCGCGATACCGCCAGCGCCAGTTTCCGCCGAGGCTCGCAGGTTGATTCATGCGCGCTACCGTCCCCAGTCCTAACACGTCCTGTATGGGGATCAACACCGTATCGGCAACGGATGCCAACAGCGCCCGGATGAACACCCAATGAATATCTCGGCCATCGGTGTTCAGATATTTTTTCGCAAACTTACGTCAGCTTGAACGGCGTCCTGCGACAGCGTACTCTCGCCTCGTCCCGTGCTGGTCCACCAGCCGGCGGTTGTGTCGCAGTCATGCGTGCCGGTGTACGCGATTAGTTCGCCTGAATAATTATGTGGACGGAAAGTTAACGCCTGCGCATCGTTGCCAAATGCGAACTGAAGAACCGCCATGCCGGGGAATCCAAATTCATTCCTAAGGGCCTCCACTTCGGGTGTGATTACGCCGAGGTTCTCGGCTACCAGGGGCAGTTTGCCCAGCGCTTCTTCCGCAGCCCGGAACAGCGCTGCCCCCGGCCCTTTCACCCAACGGCCGTTCACTGCGGTTGGTTCCGAGGCAGGCACTTCCCAGTAGGCTTCGAAGCCGCGAAAATGATCAAGGCGGATCATGTCGACCATGGCTAGGGCCGCGCGAAGACGCTCCACCCACCAACCATACCCGTCGCGAGCCAGGGCATCCCAACGATAAATCGGATTGCCCCATAGCTGGCCTGTAGCGCTGAAATAGTCCGGAGGGACTCCGGCCACAAAAGTGGGACGTCCGTCGTCGTCCAACTGAAAGTATTGAGGATTAGCCCAAACGTCGGCGCTGTCATGAGCAACATAGATCGGCAGATCGCCCATGATTCGCACGCTACAGGATTGCGCGTACTGGCGCAGTTCTTGCCACTGTTGGAAGAAGACGAATTGCAGGAACTTCTGGATCGCGATCGGTTCAGCCAATCTTTCACGCCATTGGTCTAGCGCTGTTGGCTCGCGTCTGCGCACAGCGGTATCCCAACGGGTCCATACCGCGCCTTTATGATGCTGCTTTAAAGCCATGAAAAGAGCGAACTCATCCAGCCAACCGCTGGCGGTGTCACAGAATGCTTCAAACCGAGCCCGGTCATTAGTTGACGCACGCCGAAGAAATTCCTGCGCCGCTAGCTCCAGCAGCGCGGACTTCCATGGAATAACGCGAGCAAAGTCGACTTCGTCCGGAGGGAAAGCGGGCACTTTCTCGGTTGCCGATGGATCCAGCCAGCCGTGTTCGACCAGGCGCTGAGGGCTAATCAACAATGGGTTTCCCGCGAAGCTTGAGAAACATTGGTACGGCGAATCGCCGAAGCCGGTCGGCCCGAGAGGTAATACTTGCCAGAGGGTCTGGCCGGCAGCAACGAGGAAATCGACAAACTTTATCGCCTGAGGTCCGAGATCACCGACGCCGAACGGGCCGGGCAATGATGTTGGATGGAGGAGAACGCCGCTAGATCGGGGGAATCGCATAATCGAGTAACCCAAGCATTCTTGCCTGCATTAGATAGGACGAAGCGTGACCCCGTATTGCTACTGGTCGCGCGGAACAGGTTCCGCCATTCCGGGAGTCGTTAAATAGATTGCCCAGGTATGTATAACTGACATCGGCGTTCCCCAAGCGTTCTCCTGGACCCGCGGTGAAACGGACAGCGACAAGTAAAAGCGATACTCGAAGCAGTGTACTGTTATACCATAGCGCCGCTCATCGCCACGCAGATTGCGATTTTGGGGTCAATATCCAACAAGGTCTGGAGGTTCAGGCCGAGTCAATGTACGAATCGGCCGTCGAGGGCACTTCCGTCATTGGAGAACATGTCCTCCGCAAAATCAGATCTGATCTTCCATTTTTCGTTCTTCCTGCTCTGGCTTATTCCGAACGAAAGCGGCCCAATGCTGATCGCTTCTTCCGCCAGATTGAGAAGCCCATTCCTAGCACCAAAGGCGAAAGCCTACTGCGAGCGCCTCGGTCGACCCTATCCGACGCGAATGCTTGGACTGCCTCATCCCGATCAATGAGCGGCACTTGCAATTAGTTCATTGCCCACCACAATCGAGCAGGGCCGTCGCACTACTCTTGAGGCTCTGCCGCGCCGGAACCAACCGACTGCTGTTTCCGGACTACAACTTTGGGTGATTTAGGGTTGTGAATCATAAGCGGCAAATTCAAACCACAATGTGGCCACCGTAAAAAGTTTTCGACGTGGGCTAGCGCAGACTGATTGATTGAACACCTAAGCCCCCAATTGCGAAACCTCCGCAGGTCTGAAGGCGATATTTGTGACAGCGAGACTTTAGGCGCGCGTAGCGCAAACAGCTGTGTGGCCGTTTTGTGTTGGTTCCGAATCGCGGTCTGATCTTACGCGCCGAAACGAAATTCCTCTTGAAACGCGAGCTTAGAATTTATGGCGGAGGATCTTCCAGTGTCCAAGCGACCGGTTTTGGAGGCGCAGTCTGTTGACCGGCAGTTCAGCTCGGGTAAATCGTTATCACCACAATCCACTAGCTATTGGAAAAGATCGGTCGTCGACGGATTGCGACGATTGTCATGTCATCATGTTGTGGGGCAGTCCCGGTAAAATCGAGGGCGGCTTGCATCATGTGATTTGCCAGGGTGGCAGCGGTCATATCGACTGCTTCTTCGAGCGTGCCGATTACGTTGTCCTCCCCCCAATCCTCGTCGAGCGAATTCATGGCTTCGCTGATACCATCCGAAAAACAGACGAGCCAAGCCCCCGAACCGAAATGGACGGTTCCCTGCTGGTAGGAAGCGCCAGGCATTAAACCTATAGGAAAGCCCCCTTCGCTCAATCGCGTAATTCTTTCGCCAACATTCGCTTTCGGCCGATAAATGATCGGTGCCGTCTGGCCTGCATTCACGTAGCTGAGTGTTTCAATTGCGGGGTCCCACTGCGCAAAGAACAGGGAGCTGTAACGATCTTGCGCCGTGTTGTCATAAACGATGCGGTTCAGTTCGCCGCAGAGACAAGGGAGATCCACGGAGCAATTGGAGCTATGGAGGATCAGACCGTGCAGCCAGGCCTGAAGGCTCGCCATTAACAATGCGGCTGAAATGCCTTTCCCGGAAACATCACCAAGGGCAATAGCAAGCTTGCCGCCTGAGAGCGCCCAGTAATTGTAGTAATCGCCACCGATCTGAAGTGCTGGACGGCAAATTGCCGCGCAATCCAAATTATCAATGATAGGTGAGGGCGGAAGAAGCCGCTGCTGCACCTCGCGTGCAATCTCCAACTCGTGTTTCAAGCGCCGTGCACTCTCGCGCTCGACCTGCAATTGCTGGTTTTCAATGGCTTGTGCAGAGAAAGACGCTGCAAATGAGATGAGGTCTACATCCGAGGGAGCAAAACCTCCCGGTTTATTGAGTACTTGGCAGGCGCCGATGATCTTGCCTTCCGCACCGCGCATAGGTACTGTCAAAATGGCCTCTGTGCGATATCCGGTTATGCGGTCGATCTCATTCGAAAATCTCGGATCGGATGCGGGCGAATTCACGACTGAAGACTCGCCAGTCTCGACGCATCGGCCCACCAAACCTAAGCCGGTTGGCAGACGAATCTCCTGAACGCCATCGGCAACCCGCGTATACAACTCGTGCTTCTGAGCGTCGAGGAGCCAAATACTACACCGGTCTGCTGCAACCAGGTCACGAGCCATGGCAGCGACTTCGCCTAACAATACGTCTTTGTCCTGCTCGCGGCCAATTTGGCCGGCATACTCGAAGATGACCTGGTAAATGCGGTCAGCCTGTTCATGCATCTGAGCGGCAGTGGAGGTCATAGCTGTTCTAAAAACTGAGACTCACCTAGTTACTCTCAACCTATGTTTGTTTATGCTACGTCAAAAGCAGCAACTCTGTCAAAAACCGTTGTTTCGGAACTTCAGAGAATCAATTCTGGCGCTTAGCAAAGTACCGGCCGATCCGAAAGTCGAGAGTTAGACCAAGTCCGCGGGCCAGGATGAAGAGTAGAACCGATCCCCAGAGCGCGTGATCGTTCCGAGCATTAGTACCTACGTAGTAGGATTCCTATTGTTTCTGGCAGAATATTTTTCGTCGCAGGCCCTTTGTCCAATGTTTACGGGCCTCAGGAGGACGTTGTTGACAGCCCCCAACTTTAGCGGGTCCAGCCGGGCCGCGACGGTCACGAAGCGGTTGCTCGGTATTCGCAAAGCCTGTTTGGTTCCGGCTATGCCGGGTTAGGATAATCGAATTTGAATCACCAGGATTTGGCCGATATGGGCTAACGTTAACTAAACGCGAAGCTAAGCCAACAGATAGTAGGGTTGGAAGAGTAAAGTCGTGGAAGGGTAGCTATACCGGCGGCCACCGCGGATCCAGGAGCGGAACTCTGTTTTCGTCTTGAAAGAGCGTCACCGTAGAATCGAACGATTGACGTGAATTCACTGCGCGTGAGCCGATCGATCTGGAACTCTCAGCACGCCCTGCGGGCCCCCTTATACCTTCTTTCAGGTTTGAATGGAAGGGACTCGGAAGGTCTCCGTCAACCAGAGTCTCGTCGATAGGCCATGAGGCACGGGAAATAACGAGACCCGATCGGCAAGCTCAATAGCGACCGACTTCCGAAATGGGCCGAAGGCCGGAGTGGGGCCGGAGCAACCATCATACCCAAGCAATACGGCGCGGACGCGATTAGCCCCAATGCGCGACAATCGCCAAAGGAGGTTTAATGAGCTTATCCGAAGGCAAGGTACGTCATATGAAGGCGCTCTCTGACAAGAATGGCGTCATCGCCGCAGCCGCCATGGACCAACGCGGTAGTCTGCAGAAGGCCATCGCGAGCGCCAAAGGCGTTCCGACCGACCAGGTGACGACCGAAATGATGGCTGAGTTCAAGGTCGCGGTCGCCAAGGCGTTGACGCCCCACGCGAGTGCGATCCTGCTCGATCCCGAATACGGAATACCCGCCGCCAAAGCGCGCTCTTCCAATGCCGGTCTGCTGCTGGCCTACGAGGAGAGTGGATACGACAACACCAAACCCGGTCGTCTTCCGGATCTGCTGCCCCACTTGTCGGTCAAGCGGATCGTCGACCTGGGCGCCGATGCAGTCAAGATTCTGATCTACTACTCACCATTCGACGATCCTGCAGTCAACGACATAAAGCATGCCTTCATCGAGCGGATTGGCGCCGAGTGTGAAACCTACCAGATCCCCTTCTTCGTAGAGTTCGTAACCTATGATCCCAAGGGTGGCGACGAGAAGGGCTTCGAGTTCTCTAAGCTCAAACCCAAGGCAGTGATAGGGAGTTTGCGAAGCCGCAGTACAAAGTGGATGTGCTGAAGGTCGAGGTTCCGGTAAACGCGAACTTTGTGGAAGGCAGCAGCGTATTCAAGGGGCAGGTGGCCTATACGCGCAAGGAGGCGATGGAGCACTTCCGTGATGCCGCCGGCGTGGCAAGGCAACCCTTCATTTATTTGAGCGCCGGGGTTGACAACGCACAGTTCGTCGAATCGTTGAACATGGCCACTGAAGGCGGCACGGATTATTCGGGCGTCCTATGTGGGCGCGCGACTTGGAAGGATGGCGTCCCGGTATATGCCAAGCAGGGCCTTAGCGCGCTGGAAGCCTGGCTCGCGACCGAAGGGGTCAAGAACATCGAGGCTGTCAATGCGGCCATCAAAACTGCTCAGCCGTGGTACGCCAAGGCAGGCGTCTCTCAAGCGGCGCTGGTATAACTAACGGCAGAACCCAGCTGTGCAATGAAAGGCTGTGGTAAGCCGGAACGGCTTCATACACGCAAGCTGGCGAAATCATCGGTGGAACGAGCGGCAAGGCCCATTCTCGTAATGACCGATCCGTCCCGAAGCGTAGCGGCATTGACCAATCTGCTGTCATTCGAAATCGCGGGATTGCAGACCGCGAAAACCGAAATCGTACTCTCAGGCGAACGGCGCCGAACGCAAATCTGATCGGTCTCTCTGATGGATACAATTACGGATTCACCCGTTGCTAAGACGTTCTCACTTCTTCAAGCTCTTTACGTAAGCGACCACGTTGTCGAGGTCGGCTCCACTGACCGCGACCGGTTTCATTTTACCCTTACCCTCCATGATGATCTTCTTGATATCGGCTTCGCTCATACTCTGAACTTCGGGATCCATCAAAGGTTTGATCTCAGTCTTGAGCGCCTTAGCTATCGCTGGATTACCTTCGCCGTTGGCGCCGTGGCAGCTCCTGCACTTCATGCCGTAAACAGCCTTCCCCGCCTCCGCATCGGCGGCCCAGGCCATCCCAGACAATGATGCCAACACGCACAGAGTCACCATACCAACCATCTTGGTCAAATTGAACTTCATTTTGATTCAGTCTCCTCTATAGAATTGTGAACGGCCGACCTTCCCTCTGCTTACAGGTTATACCTCGTTAATTATGAACTCATAGGTTGAGTTGACACGAACCGCTTACCGTCCGGACGCCACTTGTTTCGCCCTGGCTTGAACCGTTTGGAGGATGCTTTCCTTCGTTGCTGGTAACACGCTGAGTAACTTCACAAAATTTTCCTTACCGAGCGCAGCCACGCGCGTCTCTTTCACTGCGCGAACCGTGGCATTCCGCGGGCTATCCGAAATCAGAGCCATTTCTCCGAAGTACTCGTCCTTGTTCAAGGTCGCGATTACGCGATCCTGGCCCTGCTCGTTCCGAATGACCTCGACCTTTCCGTCTTGAATAAAGTATGCACATAAACCAGGCTCACCCTGGCGAACAATGACTGAACCGGGCAAGTAGGTCTCCACATCGAAGAGGCGGTGGCTGAGGTTGTATTTGTACACGCCTACTCCGATAAGGAGAATAATCCCGATTATCATCAGGAGCGGAGCCACCGAAGCGAACAAAAAAAGAGTGCCTCCGGAGGTGTTAAGCAGAAAGTTTAACCCCAATCCCAGCGCCGCCAACGCCAGCAGTTGCGCCGCAATCAGGAGGCCGCCTGGAATTTTGGAACTGACCGCAACGTTCTTCAAATCTACCTCGCCGCCACCCTTCGGACGGATTCGGGATGAGCTGGGTGATCCGCTCCGTGGCAATCCAAACACTTCGCCTTGTCGGCGAACAGATCGTCCTTCACCGCCATGTGCACATCCTCCTTTAGCCACTTGGCCGATTCGGCGTGGCACTTCAGGCAATCGTGATTCGGATAAGGCTCCCGCATCGAGATGACCTTCGGATACGTATGGGTGAAGTACTTGTAGACGTCGACCATTCCGGACATCTTAGCTTCGACGGTACCGAACATGCCATAGGATGTATGGCAGACATAGCACTGATTGTCCGGAATGTACTTGTTTTTGAAGTGCACCGCAGCGAGACTCTCGCTTTTGGGATCCTCCATGTCATTGACGAACTTCTGCATGGTCAGATGGCAAGAAGCGCAGAACTCAACGTGTTCCGCGCGATCGAAAACCAGTAGGGTCCCCAGGCCGGTGGCCACCATAGGCACGAGGACAATCCCGGCGGCCAAGAGGCCCCAGGAAACCGGCCCGGCTGTGGCCCCCCCGTACTTGAATAATGTAAAGAGCAGCACGACCACCCCGACACAAATTGTCGTTATGAGGAAGCGCCCCCCCCAGACCTCTACTGGATCGGTGTGGAAAGCAGCGGTCGTATTGTCGGCACCATAAGTTGCGACCGACAAGACCAAGGCTATCAGTGCGTTCCTCAGCAGCCGGGGCATGAGAGTCCCATTTTGTACGCTCCAATGCCTATGTGTCAAGCCCATTCGCTTCCTTGCCCTTCCGCGAGACGACCGACCCTCGGTATCAGAGAATCCACAGCTCGGTTCGCGCAGCGGCGTGTCGATCAACGCCGCATCAACGAATGTGAATATCATTGTGTTGGCACTGATCCCCGTCGCGAGGATAGGCCTGCCATCGCGGTGAAGCCCTGGTTTCTCACGAAAGAGTGCAAACGGTGTTCCCAGGGGCCGGACCTCGCGAGAGGCGCCAGTTCCGGCCCACATCGCTACTGCAGGTAAGGGGAACAGTTCCTTCCGACGTTTCTATCGGGCTGAATATCGCGTCACGATTTCATCCGCTGGCCAGACGAGCACAGCCTTAAAGCACTCCGTGCACTGATCTACATCTCTGTTCCACTCCCGGGTGGCTGTGTGGGGACAAACAAACCTCTGCGATGGGTGAAGCGCCACGCGGCAACGATTTCTTCGCGACCAGCCCTAACAAGGTTTAGCCGGGTGTTCACCAGTTGCACAAAGCCGGCTTGGCGCAACCGGTGGACCGCGCAGTAGAAAGCCTGGCACGAATGGCACGCATTGTTTTAGCGCGCGGTGCTTTTCAAACAGCGCGTAACAAAGCGCTATTTTGACCACGTCCTTTTTGGGATTGCTCTTGGTGTGACACCGCTTGTATACTTTCGTAAGTAGTGCAACGAGAATCAGAGTCTGACCGCCAGGCTGCGGGGCAGTCCTCAGACCGTGTCGACAAAACTATGAGTCGCAACCCGAAGCAGATTCTTATTCTCGGCGGCGGCTTCGCTGGCGTATACACCGCACGTTACCTGGAGAAGCTTCTCCGCCCGGAGGAGGCTTCCATCACGCTCGTCAACCGCGAGAACTACTGGGTATATCAGCCGATGCTGCCGGAAGTAATTTCGGGATCGATCGGGTTAACCAATGTAGTTTCACCCATTCGGCGTTTGTGTCCGCGCACCAACCTGATCATGCGAGAAGTCGAGGATATCGACCTGACGAACCAGATCGTGACCATTAGCCCCGGGTTCCGTCCACGCCAGCTCCAGCTCAAGTACGATCACTTGGTCATCGCGCTCGGTACTGTCACTAACTTCTATGGCATGCCCGGCTTGATCGAAAACGCGATGCCGTTTCGAACGCTCGCTGATGCCATGGTGCTGCGCAATCACCTGATTCACGTTCTTGAAGAGGCGGATGTTGAGGAGAATCAGGAGCTGCGCCGCAAGCTCCTGACATTTGTTGTCGGCGGAGGCGGTTTTTCCGGCGTAGAAGTGATGGCCGAGTTGAACGATTTCGTGCACGCCGTTAAGAAGAATTACCTCCGCCTGCGCAACGAGCCACACCGCTGCGTGATCGTTCAGGCCGGCAATCGCATTCTGCCGGAAATGTCGGAGCGGCTCGCCATCTTTGCCCAAAAGATCTTGCGGAAACGCGGGGTTGAGATTATTCTCAAAGACACCCTGAAGTCGGCCACGTCGGAAAGAGCCATTTTGGGGTCCGGTATCGAGATCCCGTGCAAGACCCTGATCTCAACCGTGCCATCCGCCCTTTCACCGGTGGCCCAAAAACTTGAATGCCCGAAAGAACGTGGAAAGCTGCTCGTCAACACCGGCCTAGAGCTAAAAGGGTACGAAGGGAAAGTCTGGGCGCTCGGTGACTGTGCCGCCATTAAGACAGTCTCTGGTATGAACGTTCCGCCCACCGCGCAGCATGCTATTCGGGAAGCGACCACCGCCGCCATTAACATTGCAGCGGCGGTGCGAGGCGGTGATCGCGCGGCATTCGCCTTCGAAGGACTGGGAACGCTTGGCTCGCTTGGGCATGGCGCCGCAGTCGCGCAGATTTTCGGCGTCAAGATCTCCGGCCTTCTCGCATGGTTCTTGTGGCGCTGCATTTATCTGATGAAGATGCCGGGCCTGAATCGCAAGGTAAGGATCTCCACCGACTGGCTCCTGCATTTGCTGTTTCCCCCCGAGCTGGCACAGACCAAGGTAGCCTTTGAATCCGGCATCAAAAATCAGCACTTCGAGCCCGGCGATATCGTCTTCCGGCAGGGCGACCTGGGCGACAGCGTATATGTCATCCAGGATGGTGAGTGTGAAGTTCTCCGAGAACAGAACGGCACGCAAGAACTCCTCGCCAACTTGGGCCGCGGAGAGTACTTCGGGGAAATGGCATTGCTTTCCGATAAAACTCGAAACGCCACCATCCGTGCCCTCACCGCTTCGAACCTCCTTATCATTCCGAAACAGGATTTCAACAAGCTGCGCCTGAGCGTGCCGGCCTTTGGAGATATTTTTAGTGCAATAGCCGAGAAACGCGCCGTGGCAGGTTCGCCGCGTTCGGGCGCGGAATCCAGCCCTAGCCGCGGCTGATCGCTGTACCTACAGCTTTCTGGGCAATCGCCTTCAGCGCTTTGACGAGCCTTATCAGTCCAAAAAATCGACGCTTGCTCCTCTTGCAAAACGAAATCAATTGCCCCATACTCTTGGGTTATGGATTCACCGGTGCGCTTTCTAGTACTTTTCATCCCTTGCGTAATCTTTCTTCCATTGCTCGCCCAGACGCCTGTTGGCGGTCCTACCGACTCACCCTTCAAAGATCAGGAATACCAGCAGCCAAAGAACTGCCTTCCCTGCCATCAGCGGCAATTCGATGAGTTGCGGAGTTCAGTGAAGTCCGGCTACCGCAATGTGAGCCCATTGTTCAACGGTCTGGAAATGTCGGCCAACTTGTTGAACGGCGGCTTGCTCCGCCCAGTTTATTCGGACAGCTCGAAGACGTTGACGTTGGCGGACGGCACAATCATCCCGTTCAACACCAACATGTACACGACGCCAGAATTCCAGAATATAAACCAGGTCCGCGCCGGATTTTGCCTCGCGTGTCATAACGGTCCGCTGCTCACTCCCGCCACCCGTGAAGTGGCGGAGCTGGCTGGTACAGGAGGGTCTTTTGTGCCGGAATTGATCCGGCCCCTGCGCGACTTCCATCTAGTGGACGGCTCGGGTAACCAGGTTCTTCCTTTGGAGGTCGGTGGCGATCCTCCGCCGGGTTCTGTGCCGTCGCTGGGTGCGGCGGGTATCACCTGCGACATGTGCCACAACCTGCAAGGCCCCAACTTGGACCGGAGTTTTCAGGCTGACGGTTTCGCGAACATTAGCATTCTGTTCAATCACACCATTGAAAAGGTCGGGCCGTTTACGCAGCCGGTCGAGGTGAAAGGGAACTTCCATGTCGCCAGCAACGATCCCAATAAGATCGCGTTCCTGCGGAGCGGAGCGTTTTGCAACGCCTGTCACGATGTCCGCGTTCCGCTGGCGGCTCCCGGCGATTTCCAGCATGCCGAGCACGACATCAATCCTGGGGGCCAGAACGTAACTTACTTCCGGCTTGAGAATCTCAGCTCGGAGTGGCAAGTCGGCGCATACAACAGCACCAACAATCCGTTTGGCAAGGTAGTTCGCTGCCAGGATTGCCATATGTCGCTGTTCCCGTTCGCGGGCAACTCAAGCTACCAGGTGGGCGATCTCAAGATTACCAGCCCGACCCCGGGTATCTTCGCTGACAACTACGCCGCCGTGCCGGGTGTGTCCACAGATGAAAATTTCCCCTTGCAAAAACGCAAGGTCGTGAATCACAACTTCACTGGAGTCGACGTGCCGCTGCTGTATCCGTCGGAGCTGCAGGCAAGGCTTGGGGCGGATTATCCGGATCCCTACGAGACCGGCGTGGATGAATATGGCATACCCAAGTCCCTGGCCGCTCGCCGGCAGGCTTTGCTAAGCGCCGCGGCGCGCATTAGCCTTGATAAATCGGACAAAGTCGCCCAGCTCGGGCAGACGTTCACCGTGCGAGCTGAGTGCGTGTCGCTGACCGGACATCGCTTCCCGGCGGGATTCTCGCAGGAACGCACTACCTATATCCAGCTCTCTGTCACGGATGACAACGGCTTGGTGCTGTATCAATCCGGTTATCTGGTCGACAAGCCGCATCCGGAAACAGGAGAAATGCAGCCGGACGGCAATACGGATGACGAAGACCTGGAGCACGTCCACGCCACGGTGGATCCGGGCAACCACAATCGCGACCCCAACCAACCCTATCCAGCGGGCAGCACGACCAATGCCGGTCACACCAACCAGGTCTTCGAGACTGGTCCGGATGACGGCCCCGACTCGCGGGTTTATTTTGGCTTCAATGAAGGGCTGGTGCTCTTTCGTAATGAGCTGACACGCATTTTCCTTCCTACCCAAAGCCTGGGCAGAACCGATGCCGCAGGTAACCAGATCGTCGCCACCAAGCCACATTACGAGGAGACGTTCAGCGCCGCTTTCGCTAACACCGTCGACAATTTCCGCTCGCTCCAGCCTTTGACTCCGCGAACGTTCAAGTACGACATCAAAATCCCTACGCAAGCGGAATTGACGGAGATGGGCATTGATTCGATCAAGGCGCCCTTGCATGTGCACGCTCAGATCAACTACGAACATTTCCCGCCCTTGTTTGTTAGGTTCCTGGTCCGCACCACCGGCCCGAATGGACCTACGGGCCACGATTTGCATCTTCTCAGCGAGCAGCGGATCGACGACCTGGTCAAGAATCTCAGAAATCTGACTTCCGCGGACACCACGGTGGATGTGGAGCAATAAACTCATGACACGCCATTTATCGATAATTGTTTTGCTCTCTTCGGTTGCCGTGGGGGCGTGGGCACAGAGCTCGTCGACCTATGTACCGGGAGTCACTTATCAGAAAGACAATCCCAACTACCCGACGCGCAATCCGTTTTATTTTGAAGGGCGGATTGATTGGAACCTCCTCAAGATCACGCAGCCCAGCAATGCCTGGGAATACATGGAGCGTGGAATCTACAAGCAGGATGATTTAGAGGATTACGCTGGCGCGATCTCCGACTACCAGCAATCTATCGCGATGAACAATCTCGCGGCCAAGACCTGCCAACTCGTGACCACCGTGCCGCCGAGTACCGGGCAGCTCGATCCGCCACCATGTATGTTCACCGTGCGCTTGCGACTCGCGGGACTGCTCCGCGACTCGGACCCTACGCAGGCGATCTCGCTGTACCAAGACACCCTCAATATCGATCCTTTGCGGCTGGGCGTGCACAACGCAATCGCCGAAGTTTACGCTTCCATGGGCGATAGCGCCAGCGCTCCCGACCAGGCGAACACTCTTTACCAACAAGCCGTTACCGAATATCAGGCGGAGCTCGCTCTATCGCCCGTTACTCCCTTGCAGACACAAGTCACTGGCGATACGGCCAACAACGCGCATGTCCATTGGGAGCTAGCCGAAGTCTACGGGAAGCTCAACCAACCCTCCGCCCAAATGAATGAGCTGAACCTTTATCTGCAGGCGACCCAGTGGCACAGCGACACTTATCCCTGGCGAATCACGCTGGCTCAGAAGAGAATCGCAAATATTCAATCAGCCGCCACGAATGCGGCCAATACAACGCTATCGAACAAGTGAAAGATCGAACCTAAGCAGGTACAACTTGATCAGACTCTGTCGAAGTACTGTACTAACGTCCAGCGTGGTTCGGTACGCCTTGGGTGGCATAGTGCTTGGCTTACCGGCGGTGCTTTGTGGACAGCAAGCAGCGCCGGGCCCTACCCAAGCCCCGGCCGCCACCACTTCCGCGCCACCCACGGTCGAGTCGGCCTGGGATTCCTTGTTGCAAGGGACCATTCCTCAAGCCCAGCCCGATCCTGCCTTGACTCAACCGCAAGTTACGACGCCGAAGGCGCCAGCCGACGATTTCCAGAACCACTTCTTTTTCGAGAGCCGGTCCGACTATTGGCGCTACTCCTCCAGTTTCACCGGCTTGCCCACAGTCACCGGGATTATCAACGCGCCGACGGGCAATATCTTCACTCCAGGCGGCTATCCATATCCTTCGATCTTCCAACCTGACGCCAACCGCGTCGAGAGCTTCATCGATTGGGGCACTCGCGGCTGGCTTTCCGACCGCGTCAACACCCATTTCGCGCTGGAATATCTCCAAGATCTCTCGCACGTCAATACGGGTTCGGAGGCCGAAAATATCATCGAGACCTTCGGCGCGAACCGACGCTTCGAATTCCTGAACGCTTCCATCGAGATCAATGGCAAACCGACCGATGGCATCTGGGCCGGCACCTCGCTGACGCTCGGAAGACAAACTGTCTATGGCGCCGAACTCGCCTCGATTGATGGCGCATCGTTCAGCATTGACCGCCAGCGCTTCGACGTCACCGTTTTTGGCGGCCGGAGATTTTCTTTGTTCGCGGACCCAGCCCAGCGGGCCATCGGAGGCGCCTCTGTGACTTTCAAGCTCGACCCCAACACGAGCGTCCAATACGACGGCATCTGGTACATCAAGGGCACCAATAGCGTGGCATTCCGCCGCCGTTTGAACGCGCAATGGCTGTTGAGCTCCTATTTTCGGGCATACGGTGGCTCTCCCGTGGACTTCAGCACACAGGGTTTGTACAACTCTGGCAACGGCAGAACCAGCCTTCGTTTGAGCTTCTTCCAAAAACTCACCAATAAAGATTATTTCTACGACTTCACGATTGACGCGCGAGATCTCGATCCGCACAACCCCCTGCTGCGGTTGTACCTAGGCCCAATCTCTCCATACACCCAGTTCGTGATCGATGCCCGGCGTACTTTTTCTTCCACGTTTCGCCTAGGCGCCTCAGCCTGGGTCCGCCGGTTGAACGACAAGAAAGACGAGGGTCCCTACGATACCTCGTTCGAGGACTATCGCGTGAACGGCCAAATCTATCCCTGGCGGAAATTCGAGACTTTCCTCGAATACCATCAGCGCAACTCAGACCGGCTGAGCCCGCTCAATCCCACCGCGTTCGATGACCTTAGCGCTACTGGCGAAACTAGCGTCAAGGATCTGACGGGGGAAGTGCGGCGCACCTTCGGAGAAAGCCGTTTCAGCGTGAATGGCGGCGTCTACTATCGCCGCGTCAGCTTGCAAGACCGCTTCTTCTATCTCAATGGCCTTCACCAGAGTGGCTGGTTGGCGGGAGCCTGGTGGAGAATCGATCAGCACTCGCGGATATTCTTCGACTACAATCTCGACAACGACTTCTTTCTGTTCACCCCCGATCTCAAAAATTCGCGCGCACTGCACGTCGGAGTCGCATGGAAATACTGACCAAGCGGATGACTAATCGACGCCTATATGTTCTGGGAGCCTTGGCTGCACTTGCCGCGGCTCTGATGCCCGCCGGATTCGCTCAATCCAAGGGCTCCCAGCCAGCCAAGGCCGCCACGCCGCCGGCAGCCGCGACACCTGCGGGTCAGTCCGCCGGCGGCTCGCAGAATTTCTTCATTCACGCTTTCCACAAGGAGAAGTTCGCCGGCGAACTGGAATGCAGCCTCTGCCATACGCCAGCGAAGGACGGTTCGGTAGAGCTCAAGCGGCCGGGACACGACCAGTGCATGGCGTGTCACGCCGATGATTTTGAGAAGGATCTCAAGCAGTTGGTCTGCGCCCAATGCCATAGCGCGTTCCCGCCCTCGGGCGCCTCCGATCTGCTCCCGTTCCCGCGCTACAAATCCACCCGCGCCATTCTGTTTCAGTTCTCCCATAACAAGCACGTTGACCAGAAGGCCCGCATCAACGCGGCCACCGGATTCCGCGCCGACTGCACGTTCTGCCACAAGTTTGACCAGCAGGGCGTCTTCGCCACATTCCCCGGACACACGCAATGCGCCGCCTGTCACTCCAAACCGGGCATGAAGCCAAAGCTGGATGCTTCACTCGACGCGGCAGGTTGTCGCGGCTGCCATACGCCCGAGGAAATCGAAAATCCCGGTTTCACCGAGAATCGCCGCATGGTCGCGCCGGTCGCGGTCTCTGGCAAGTACGTCGACATCAAGTTCTCACACATCGCGCATTTCAAGGTTAAAGAGCAATTCGGGATCAACTGCACCACTTGTCACTACGCCATTCCCAGAAGCACAAGCTTGGCTGACCTATCGTTGCCGCGCATGCTAGACTGCGTCGAATGTCACCAGACTTCGAAAACCATTGCAGCGGAATTCCGGATGTCGAATTGCACGACCTGTCACGCTAATACTGCTCGCGGCCTGAGTGAGCCGGGCAGCCACACCATCTACGTGAAGCCGGCGTTTCATACCGAAAGCTTCCGCATTCATCACTACCAGGAAGCCGCCTCTTCCGACGCCAAGTGCTTCGTCTGTCATCAAAACGTGACACCAAGGGTGGAGGCCACGAACCAATGTGTTGCCTGCCACGCCGTGATGAAACCGGTCTCGCACACGGCGCGTTGGAAGGACGACATTCACGGAAAATATGCGGCACTGGATCGGACCACCTGCGCTACCTGCCACACCGCCGACTACTGCAGCCGCTGTCACAACGAGCTGCCCCGGAGTCACGTGCCCTTGCCCATCTTCAAGGCAGGTGCACACGCCACCTTGGCCATGCTCGACATGCGATCCTGCTTAACGTGCCATACATTCCAGAACACTTGCGCGGAGTGCCACACGCGCGGTTTGAGCCGCGCTACCGCCCCAGGCAAGTAAGGCTTGCTCTTGGGTGTACTAGCGTACTAACAGCTGTTATGCACTGGAATACGCCGCTTCGTGTGTGCGCGCTGCTCGGTTTCGCTGCCTGCGCTTTCCCGCAGCGAGTCATCACCACGATCGCGGGCACCGACTGGCTTTTCCCTGGCGACGGGCAGCCCGCCCTGAACGCGCCCCTGAGCGGCGCCTTCGGCCTCGACCTCGCGATCGACCGGAACGGCAACTACTTCATCGCCGACGACGAAAATCTGATGGTGATGCGTGTGGGACCCGATGGCATCATCAACGTGATCGCCGGCAATGGCTTCGGTTTTTTTTCCGGCGATGGCGGCCTGGCGGTTAACGCGGGCTTGTTCCAGCCAGGAGCGGTCACCGTTGATTCGGCGGGCAACGTCTATATCGCGGAATACGGCGGCGACATTCGCAGAGTGACGCCGGACGGCATCATCACGACCATCGCCGGGGCCGGACGTCGCGGCTTCGGAGGCGACAATGGTCCGGCTATCAATGCGTTGCTGGATGGGCCGTACGGCCTGGCTGTCGATTCCGCCTTCAACCTCTACATATCCGATACCCACAACAACCGTATCCGCAAAGTTACTTCCTCGGGCATCATCAGTACGATAGGAGGCACCGGCCAGCAGGGTTTTGGCGGTGATGGCGGCCGTGCGATCGACGCCCAACTCAACGGCCCTTCGCGGCTAGCCCTCGACGGTGCCGGAAACATTTATTTCGTCGACGCCGGAAATTTTCGTGTGCGCAAGATCGACGCCAACGGAATCATTACTACCGTTGCAGGCGGCGGCACCAATTTCGGCGACGGAACCCCGGCCGTCAACGCGGGGCTCATTCCATTAGCCATGGCGCTCGACTGCGCGGGCGCCCTTTACCTGGCTGACGCGCTCACCTATGGAATCCTCAAGATTGATGCGCAAGGGAAGATCGTAACCATCGCCGGGGGGAGTGGCAAGCCGGGCTTTGATGGTGATGGCGGCAATGCTCTCTCTGCCCACTTCCAATTCCAATACTATCCCGCGCTCGCGATCGATTCGGCAGGCAATATCCTGTTCGCCGACGAAGTGAATGAACGCGTCCGCAAAATTACTCCCGACGGCAAGGTCAACAGCGTGGCGGGCAATGGGAGGTTTCATTTCTCGGGTGATGGCGGCCCCGCCACTAGCGCTTCTCTGGATCTGCCGACCAGCGTCGTCGCCGACAGTTCGGGCAATGTCTTTCTCACTGAGCCAGGACTTAACCATATTCGCCGAGTCGCACCGGATGGCACTATCAGTGTTTACGCGGGAACCGGCATGGAAGGATACTCTGGCGATGGCGGGCCCGCATCCTCCGCGGCCCTCGCCTTTCCGAACTATCTTGCATTTGGTCCAAATGGAAGCTTGTTCTTCACGGACACTTTCAATTGCGTCGTTCGCTACATCACCACAAGCGGGATAATTGGCACTTTTGCCGGATCCGGCTCGTGCGCCGACGCCGGTGATAACGGTCCCGCGTTGCAGGCAAGTTTCATCGCACTGGAAGGGCTCGACTTCGACGGCGCTGGGGATCTGATCGTCTCAGAAGGCTTCCACCATCGTCTGCGGGTTGTCCTGGCAAACGGTACCGTTGCGACACTGGCAGGCAACGGAACGGCGGGATTTTCCGGCGACGGCGGGGTCTCAACGAAAGCCCTGGTCAATAATCCGGTTGGCGTGCGAGTTCATAACGGCTTTATTTATTTCTGCGATTCCCTGAACCACCGGATCCGCAGGATCGAAATCAGCACGTTGACGATCAGCACGGTTGCGGGCAACGGGAGAGCCGGCTACTTGGGCGATGGGGGACCGGCCACGCAAGCCTCGCTGAACGAACCACAAAGCATTGCCTTCGATTCCGCCGGGAACATGTACATTGCCGACCTTCTGAATCAATTGATCCGCAAAGTCACCCCTGACGGCACTATTAGCACCTTCGCCGGATCCAGGACTGAGTTCGCTCTCAACGACGGCCGACTCGCGACCGATGCCGCCCTTGGGGCGACGGGCGATCTTTTTGTGGACTCCAAAGGCAACGTTCTGATGACGGATTTTTTTTACAATCGCGTCCGCGCGGTCCTCAACAACGTGCCGTCCTACCAGGCCAATCCAACCGCCCTCGCCTTCACCGCGCCGGCCGGCTCTAGTGCGGTGGATCAGAGCGTCGATATCGTCGGCTCGATTCCAGGTATTCCGTTCACAGCGTCGGCATCGTCCAATGGTGACTGGCTCCAGCTTTCGTCCGCTAGCGGCGTAATGCCTGCTTCCTTGCGAGTCACGGCTGATCCCTCAGCGCTATCGGCCGGCAACAATCAGGGCACCATAACGATTAGCTCCCCCGTCGCGAATCCGTCCTCGCTCACCATTCGTGTTGCACTCACTACCACCGCCCGGTCAGCCTAGCTTGAACGTGAAGCCTACCTCACTTACATTTGCTTTCGTTCAGCAATCGGTTGCACGCGCGGAATCCGTTTCAGTCTCCAACGCCGGCGGCGGGTCGCTACCGTTCTCCGTGACGGCGAGCACAACCTCGGGAAGGTCCTGGCTCTCCGCTTCACCCTCCAGCGCCACCATGGACCCTTTCGGTTCCGCGCCCGTCAGCATTACAGCAGACCCCTCAGGGCTTACTCCCGGAACTTATTCAGGAACGATTACAATCTCGAGCACAGACCTTGGGCAAAGCATCGTCATGCCAGTGACGATGACTGTGTCCGCGGTGCAACAGACCATCCTGATCCCCCAAACCGGTCTCACCTTTTTCGCCGTGCAGGGCGGCGGGCTGGCACTGCCCCAATTCTTCAATATCCTGAACACCGGCCGCGGCCAAATGATATTCAGTGCAACCGCGAGCACGCTCTCTGGAGGGCCGTGGCTCTCGATCTTTCCTGGAAATGGAGTGAGCGATGCGTCGACCTCGACCGTGCCTCAAGTCCGCGTCGACGTTGATCCTGGAAGTCTCAGCGCAGGCATCTACTACGGTTCCATACGAGTCTCTTCGCCGGGCGCCGACAACAGCCCCCAATTTGTGTCCGCGGTTCTCAACGTGCTTCCGCCCGGAACAAATATCGGCCCGCTCGTTCAGCCGACCGGTTTGATCTTTTCCGGAATCGCGGGCGGCGAGTTGCCCGGTTCTCAGACGGTTCTGGTCCAAAACACGAGCAGCAATCCGATGGTCTTCCACTCCGGGCGAGTCACCAGTAACGGGCAGAACTGGTTCACCTCGCTTCCGCCGGATGGCACCATCACACAGGCACAGGCGGTACGGATCGTAATCCAGCCGCAGACTTCTGGGCTCGCGGCCGGCGTATATCGCGGCTCCCTGACCCTGTCCTTCTCGGACGGTGGTATTCGCAACATTGCGCTCGTTCTCGTATTAGTCCCGGCAGGTTCTGCCGTGCCGCCGCCGCGCGCTCTAAGCACTGTATTGGCGGCCGGCTGCACTCCAACTACTCTCGCGCCCGTATTTACTTTGTTACAGGACGGTTTCAGTATTCCAGCCGGCTTCCCCGGCCAAGTGGCCGTCCGTGTGATCGACGACTGCGCGCAGCCGATGACCAGTGGTTCTGTGACGGTAAGTTTCTCGAACGGCGACGCGCCCATCGGACTCGCTTCTCTCAAGGACGGTACCTGGGCCGCAACCTGGACACCCGCGCATAGCACCGCGCAAGTGATCGTCACCGCCACGGCCGAAATCCCAGAACAAAGGCTGAAGGGTCAACTGCAGATCAAGGGAGGATTTCAGAGCTATGATCAGCCGCCGGTGATCGGAACCGGCGCGGTCGTGAACGCTGCCAGCTTCGCCGCGCAGTCGCCGCTGGCGCCCGGTAGCCTCGTAACGCTGTTCGGCTCCAAACTCGCGCAGGGACAGGGCACCGCATCCACGCTGCCACTTCCGATGGACTTAGCCGGGAGCAGCCTCATCTTCGCCGGCCAGAGCGCCCCCCTGCTGTTCGCAAGCGACGGTCAAGTGAACGCAATTGTCCCCTATGGAATCTTGGTCAACACGCCTCAGCAAGTGGTAGTCGCGCGCTCCAGCGCGCTCTCGGTGCCGCAGTCGGTCATCTTCGCTGCTGCCGCACCCGGTATTTTTACCGTGAATTCATCCGGTAGCGGTCAGGGCATCATCGTCGCTGCGGATACAAATGCTATCGCCGACGCGAACCACCCTATCAAAGCCGGCCAAGCCATCGTAATCTATTGCACGGGGCTTGGCGAGGTCACGCCTGCTGTTCCAACTGGATCTCCCGCTCCGTTTACGCAACTGTCACATACTGTTGAACCGATCAGCGTGACTATCGACGGTATGGCTGCCGACGTGCTGTTTTCCGGTCTAACACCAGGCTTTGTCGGCTTCTACCAGGTGAACGCCATGGTGCCCTACGGAGTGACTCCAGGCGCCCAGGTTCCTGTGACCATCAGCGGCGCCGGCCAACAGAGCAAACCGGTAATCATCGCCGTAGAGTAGTCGACAAACCTCCGCCAATGCTGTGGAGCCTTATCCCCACTCCCAGCCAGCGTCTCACCCCCCATGCGACGGCCACGCTTGGCGCGTGGAGCGCGTCGTGGGGATCGTGGATGCATGCTGGACCATCCAGTTCCTTCCGAAGCGCATTCAAATTGTCTTGGTACCGCGATGAGAGATAGGCTACAATCTTTCGGGGATCACGAAATGACGCACCCCAGAAAGGCCTCAACTCATGCCCACTTCCGCCCAAGCCACGCCTGCGAAGTTCTCCGCCGCTGATATCGATCAGCTCTGCATCAACACCATCCGAACCTTGGCGATGGACGGTGTCCAAAAAGCCAATTCCGGCCATCCCGGCACACCGATGGCCATGGCGCCGGTGGTCTACTGTCTCTGGCAGCAGTTTTTGCGATTCGATCCCGACGATCCGATCTGGCCCAACCGCGACCGGTTCGTGTTGTCCATGGGTCACGCGTCGATGCTGCTCTATTCGATGTTGCATCTAGCGAAGATTAAGGCGGTCAACCCCGCCTACGAGAGGCTCGGCAGCCTCACGGTTACGCTCGACGATCTCAAGAATTTCCGCCAGCTTGACAGCAAATGCCCCGGCCATCCCGAATACCGGTGGACTTCTGGTATCGAGACGACAACGGGTCCGCTGGGCCAAGGCGTAGCCACCAGCGTGGGAATGGCGATCGCGGGCAGGTGGATGGCGCAATATTTCAACCGCCCGGGGTTCGAGATGTTCAACTTCAGCGTCTATGCGCTGGCTGGCGACGGATGCATGATGGAGGGTGTGAGTAGCGAAGCGGCCTCGCTGGCTGGTCACCTGAAGCTTTCGAACCTGTGCTGGATTTACGATAACAACCACATCACCATTGAAGGCAATACCGCATTGGCTTTCAGCGAAGACGTGGCCACGCGCTTCATGGCCTATGGCTGGAACGTAATGCGTGTCGGGGATGCCAATGATCAGGAGATGCTGGCGCGCGCGCTGCAGCGATCACAAGCCGCCAGCGACTGTCCGACTCTGATCATTGTCGACAGCCACATCGCTTACGGCGCGCCGAACAAACAGGACACGAGCGCCGCGCACGGCGAGCCTCTCGGCGAGGAGGAGATCCGGCTGGCTAAGCGGAATTATGGCTGGCCCGAAGACGCCAAGTTTCTGGTTCCGGATGGTGTCTATGATCGCTTCCAGGAACTAATTGGGCGCCGCGGCCGTGGCCTGCGCGAAGCCTGGATGGCCAAATTCGAGGGATACCGCCACGAATATCCGGTATTGGCGGACCACCTGTACAAGATGCAAAAGCGTGAGCTGCCTTCCGGATGGGACAGCGACCTTCCAACCTTTCCCGCCGACCCGAAAGGAGTCTCCGGGCGCGATGCATCCGCCAAAGTCCTGAACGCGGTCGCCAGGCGCGTGCCGTGGTTGCTGGGAGGCGCGGCCGATCTGGCGCCTTCCACTAAGACACGCCTCACCTTCGACGGCGCTGGGGATTTCGAACCCGGGGGTTACTCCGGCCGCAACTTTCATTTCGGAATTCGCGAGCACGCCATGGGTTCCATCCTCAACGGAATGTCGCTCTCCAAAATCCGGCCGTTCGGCTCCGGCTTTCTGATTTTCAGCGACTATATGCGCGCACCAATCCGGCTTAGCGCCATTATGGAATTGCCGGTTATCTACATCTTCACCCACGATTCGATCGGGGTGGGCGAAGATGGGCCGACACATCAACCGGTGGAGCAATTGATTTCGCTGCGGGCGATCCCGGGTCTGATCGTACTCCGGCCTGGAGACGCCAACGAAGTCGCGGAAGCTTGGCGTTTCATTATGCAGGGCCGTCGCGAGCCCGTGTGCCTGATCTTGTCGCGCCAGAATATGCCAACGTTCGACCGCAGCCGCTATGCTCCGGCCGCTGGTCTCGCTCAAGGCGCCTATATTCTTACACAAAGCAAAGACGGCAACCCGGACGTGGTCCTCATCGGAACTGGCAGCGAAGTATCGTTGTGCGTGGAGTCCGCCGAACAGTTGACCGAAGAGGGGATCAATGCCAGGGTCGTGAGTATGCCATCCTGGGAGCTGTTCGACCATCAGAGCAAGGAGTACCGCGATTCGGTCTTGCCTCCTCGGGTGAAGGCGCGAGTTTCCGTCGAGCAGGCTTCCACGCTCGGTTGGGAGCGATACGTCAGCCGGAACATTGGCATGGCGACGTTCGGGGCCTCGGCGCCGCTGAAAGAATTGCAGAAGAAGTTCGGGTTCACACCCGGGGCGGTGGTGGCTGCAGCGAAAGAGGAGATCGCGAGAGCACGATAACAGCATGCGAACTGTTATCGGCTCCGATCACGCCGGTTTTGAAATGAAAACTCTGCTCGGCGAGTTCCTGCGTGGCTTGGGCCATGATGATTGACGTGGGAACCTACAATTTCGATCCAGGAGACTGTGCCGACTGCGCCGAAGCCGTGGGCCGAGCCATCCATTCTGGCCGGGCAGAGCTCGGCGTGTTGATTTGCAGCAGCATCGGAGCCTCCGTGGCGGCCAATAAGATTTGCGGTATTCGGGCTGGTTTGTATGATACGTACTCACCTCATCAAGGAGTGGAGCACGACGACATGAATGTCCTGGTGCTCGGTGCATGAGTGATTGGGCCTGCCATCGCCCAGGATCTTGTCGCCGCGTATGCCCAGGCGAGTCTTACGAAGGAAGAACAGCACATGCGCCGGCCAAGCAAAATGAATACCCTCGAGGTTCGTTGGTCAGGTTAGAGCCGGGTCGCGTGATCTGCAGTCCCCTGAGTTTGAGACGAGAACTATGTAAGGGAGGAAGAATTTAATGGGCGCTCCAACAACAGCAACACCCGTCACCAAGGCGATAAATCCGCTAATAGAACTGAACAAATACGGACAATCCGTCTGGTTGGACTACATCCGGCGCAGCCTCATCGCGAGCGGCGAACTCAAGCGCCTGATCGAGCAGGACGGGTTGCGAGGCGTCACCTCGAACCCGGCCATCTTTGAAAAAGCCATCACGGGTAGCACGGACTACACCGAGGCCTTGCTCGAATTGCAAAAGCGCAAGGAACTGGATGCGATGGGCGTGTACGAGATCTTGGCGATCCAGGACATCCAGGATGCTGCCGACACGCTGCGCCCGGTCTACGACCACACGCACAAGCGCGACGGCTATGTCAGCTTGGAAGTCTCGCCCTTTCTGGCCAGAGATACGGAAGGTACGATCAAAGACGCGCGGCGGTTGTGGAAGGCTGTCAATCGTCCCAACCTGATGGTGAAAGTCCCCGCCACGACGGAGGGCATTCCTGCAATCCAACTACTCGTCAGCGAAGGAATCAACCTCAACGTTACGCTGTTGTTTGCCCTGGAAATGTACGAGAAGGTGGCGACAGCTTACATCGCCGGGTTAAGAAAATACGTCGCCTCGGGGGGAGATCCTAGCCATGTGGCAAGCGTTGCCAGCTTCTTCATCAGCCGGATCGACTCTATGGTGGACGGAATCGTCAAGGGGAGGCTCAAGACTGCCACCGATGCTACCGAACGCGCCCTGCTGAACAGTCTGCTAGGCAAGGTCGCAATCGCGAACGCCAAGCTCACCTATCAGCGCTACAAAGAGATTTTCTCCGGCTCCGATTGGGACGCGCTAGCCAAGAAAGGCGCGCAAACCCAACGCGTGTTGTGGGCCAGTACCAGCACCAAGGACCCGAGCTACTCCGATGTGCTATACGTCGATGAACTGATCGGTCCTGATACGGTGAACACCATTCCGCCGTCAACCTTTGACGGCTTTCGCGATCACGGAACGCCTAAAGCCAGCCTGGAAGCCGATATCGACGCGGCCCACGACACTATGGATACCCTCGAGAAGGTCGGCATTTCCATGCGTAAGGTCACCGATGATCTGGTTACGCAAGCCGTCAAGCTCTTCGCTGAGCCGTTCGACAAGCTACTCAACACGGTCGACGCGAAATGCAAGTACGTTTCGAAAGGAGAGGTGGATCCACAAACTTACAATCTGCCCCCCGATATTGACAGGCAGTTTCAGGATGTGATCGATGACTGGAAGATGGCCGGCAAAGTTCGGCGTCTGTGGGCGCGCGACGCAACTCTTTGGACTGGCAGCGACGAGAGCAACTGGCTGGGCTGGCTCGGCATCACCGAGGACCAGCTCGCCCATCGTCAACATTTGACCGATATCGCCGCCGAGGTAAAGCGTGCTGGGTTCAAACATGCTTTATTGCTAGGTATGGGCGGATCCAGCCTGTGCCCGGAGGTCCTCCGCATGACCTTCGGCAAGCTCGATGGAGCTCCCGAGCTGTTCGTCCTCGACTCCACCGATCCAGCACAGGTAGCGGCTTTCGAAGCCAAAGTAGACCTCGGCAAAACTGTTTTCATTGTCTCGAGCAAATCGGGATCGACGCTGGAACCGAATATCTTCAAGCAGTATTTCTTCGAGCGTGTCAAGCAGGTAGTAGGCGTCGATCAGGCGGGCAGTCGCTTCATAGCCATCACGGATCCAGGCTCCAAGTTCGAACAGGTGGCGCGAGCGGATAAGTTTGGGCACATCTTCCATGGCGTGCCCAGCATCGGCGGACGCTACTCGGCGCTTTCGGATTTCGGCATGGTCCCTGCGGCCGTCATGGGCATTGACGCTCTGATGTTTCTGGATCGCGCCGACGTCATGGCTATTGCCTGTTCTTCCTGCCTGCCGGTCGACAAGAATCCGGGTGCGCTGCTGGGGTTGATTCTTGGCGTCGCCGCCAAGAACGGCCGCGACAAGCTCACGTTTGTGACTTCGCCGCGCCTCCGGGATTTTGGCGCCTGGCTGGAGCAATTGGTGGCCGAGTCCACGGGCAAGGACGGCAAAGGTATCATCCCTGTGGATCGCGAGCCGCTGGGCGCGCCGGAAGTCTACGGCAATGATCGGGTGTTCGCTTACATTCGCCTGGAAGACGGGGTAGATAAAACGCAGGAGCAAGCCCTGGACACGCTCGCTAAGGCGGGACATCCCGTGGTTCGCATCACGCTATCCGACGTTTACAATTTGGGCCAGGAAATGTTTCGCTGGGAAATTGCCACTGCTGTCGCTGGGTCGGTAATCGGAATCAACGCCTTCAATCAGCCCGATGTTGAGGCCAGCAAGGTGGCTACTCGTAAGCTCACCACCGAAGTTGAGAAGACCGGATCCCTCCCGCCCGAGTCTCCCATCCATTCCGAGAACGGCATCGATTTGTTCACGGACGAAAAGAATGCCACAGCACTCGCCTCTGCAGTGAGTAGCGACAAGTCATTGATCGGTTTTATGCGAGCCCACTTGGACCGGCTCAAAGCGGGCGATTACTTCGCATTGTTGGGCTACGTCGAGATGAACGAATCCCATGAAAAGACCCTGCAAGCTATCCGCGTTGCGGTACGTGACAAGAAGCGAACCGCTACTTGTCTCGGATTTGGACCACGTTTCCTACATTCCACGGGACAGGCATACAAGGGTGGCCCCAATACCGGGGTATTTCTGCAGGTTACCTGCAACGACAAAGCCGACCTGCCGGTGCCCGGCCAGAAGTACACGTTTGGAGCGGTGAAAGCAGCTCAGGCTCGCGGAGATTTCCAGGTATTGGCGGAACGCAATCGCCGTGCCCTGCGCGTGCACTTGCATGACGTGGAGACAGGTCTATCCGCGCTCCAATCGGCGGTGATGAAAGCGCTATCGTAAACGCTCTGCACTCGTCCATGCGTGCTAAAAAAGAGAGGACACTATGCAACTGGGAATGATCGGTCTGGGCAGGATGGGCGGCAACATGGTGCGTCGTCTCATGAGAGGCGGGCACAAATGTGTCGTTTTCGATCTGAACCCCGATAACATAAAAAACCTGGCGAGCGAAGGGGCTTCTGGGGCCACTTCCATGGAGGATTTCGTCACCAAGCTCGCCAAGCCTCGCGCGGTCTGGGTGATGGTGCCGGCGGGGGCCGCCACCGAGAGCACGGTGATGAAGCTCGCCGGCTTAATGGAACCCGGCGATACCATCATCGATGGCGGCAACTCGTATTTCAAGGACGATGTTCGCCGCTCGAAGGTTCTGAAGGACCACGGTTTGCACTACCTGGACGTTGGAACCAGCGGCGGCGTGTGGGGTATCGAGCGCGGTTACTGCATGATGATCGGCGGATCCAAGGAGTCCTTTCAACGCTTGGATCCGATCTTCAGGACCCTAGCGCCAGGCCAGGGCGACATTGCTCCTACTCCTGGCCGTCAGGGCAAGAAACCGACCGCCGAGCAGGGGTATCTGTACTGTGGCCCGTCTGGCGCTGGGCACTTCGTCAAGATGGTCCACAACGGTATCGAGTACGGCTTGATGCAGGCCTACGCCGAGGGGTTCGACATCATGCGCAACGCCAATTCGACAGATTTGCCGGAGGATCAGCGCTACCAATTCGATCTCCCAGACATTGCCGAGTTGTGGCGGCGTGGCAGTGTAGTCGGATCCTGGCTGCTCGATCTTACCGCGATGGCGCTCACCGAAGATCCTTCGCTTACCCGCTTCACAGGCACTGTGCAAGACTCGGGAGAAGGCCGCTGGACGATTATGGCTGCCATCGAAGAGGCGGTCCCATGCGACGTGCTGTCCGCCTCGCTCTATACGCGCTTTCGATCGCGGCAGGACCACACTTTTGCCGAAAAGATGCTGTCCGGGATGCGCAACAAGTTCGGCGGCCATGTGGAGCGCGCGGCCGGCGGGTAGCAAACACAAACCACTCGAGCGGGCGTGTTCCCTCACGGAGCAAAGTGTTCGGTTTTGATCCAGAGAGGCAAAACAAAGTATGCAGCCAGCGGGAGAAATTGCAGCAGCAGCCCAAACGAGCGAAGGACGACGGGCCGATCCCTGCGTGATGGTGATCTTCGGCGCGTCCGGTGATTTGACCAAACGTAAACTGATCCCAGCGCTGTACAACCTAGCCAAAGACAACTTGGTCTCCCAGGAGTTCGCGCTTGTGGGATTTGCGCGCAACGAGCTGAATAGCGAACAATTCCGCGATTTAATCGGCAAGGAAATCGCCGATTTCGCCACCAGCAAAGTCGATCCCGACCTTTGGCGCTGGATGGAGCGGCACATTCATTACCTTCAAAGCGATTTCGACAATCTGGCCGGCTATCAAAAGTTGAAGGATTTGCTGGCTCAAATGGACCGTGAGCACGGTACGCGCGGCAACTATTTCTACTATCTGGCCACTGCTCCCGGATTCTTCGCTCCCGTCATCAAGCAGCTAGGCAATGCCGGCTTATTCAACGAGGATACCGGCTGGCGGCGCGTCATTATCGAGAAACCGTTCGGCCGGGATTACCAATCCGCCGTCTCCCTCAATAAGGAGATTCGTGATGTTGTCGACGAGCGGCAGATCTACCGCATCGATCATTACCTGGGCAAAGAGACGGTTCAGAATATTTTGGTCTTCCGCTTTGCTAACGGCATCTTTGAACCCATTTGGAACCGCCGTTATATCGATCATATTGAGATCACTGTCGCCGAAACCGTGGGCGTCGAACAGCGCGGTGGGTATTACGAAAAATCCGGAACGCTCCGCGATATGGTGCCCAACCATATCTTCCAGCTCATCTCTCTCACCGCGATGGAGCCACCTATCTCCTTTGATGCCGACGTGGTTCGCGACGAGCAGGCCAAAATTCTAAAGGCCATTTCGCCTATGAGCGACGAAGACGTGCTCACGCGCACCGTCCGCGGCCAATACGGCGACGGAATGGAAGGCGATAAAAAAGCCTTGGCTTACCGGTCGGAGCCTATGGTAGCGCCCGACTCCCGGACCGAGACGTTCGTCGCCATGAAGCTGTTCATCGACAACTGGCGCTGGGCCGATGTGCCCTTCTATTTACGCACCGGCAAGCGGCTTCCCAAGCGCAGTACGCAGATCGTCGTTCAATTCAAGCGCGCGCCTTTCGTGCTATTCCGCAAAACGGCCGTCGAGCGGATCGAGCCGAATCGCCTGGTGCTCCATCTTCAACCAGACGAAGGCATCTCGCTACGGTTTGGCGCAAAAGTCCCTGGCCCCGTGGTTAAGCTCGGTGGCGTGGATATGAATTTCAACTACGCCGATTACTTCAACGCTCCACCGCAGACCGGCTACGAACGCCTGATCTATGACTGCATGTTGGGCGATGCAACACTGTTCCAACGATCCGACATGGTGCAAACGGCTTGGCAAGTCGTGGCACCCATTTTGGATGTTTGGGAGGCGTTGCCACCGCGAAAGTTTCCCAACTACGCCGCCGGAACTTGGGGCCCATCCGAAGCCGATGAACTGCTTGCCAAAGATCACCGTCACTGGAGCATCGAGTAGTTCTAGAGAAGGACATTTACAGCTCGAATGCGCCATCTAGGTTCTTCAGCGTACTTCAGACGGGTTGACATTGTTAGTCTAGTTATCGGAGAAGCACCAGCGGAATGCGCGGGCGGTCCACTTCGGCACGGGCCAAGCCGTTGCTGGATATACTTCCAACCCTCCCAGGAGGGTCAACTCGTGCCACTTGCCCGCCCAGCTGGATCGATCCAACTTGTGCGAGAGCCCCCTGCGCGTCATCACAACCGACGAGACCACCCTGTTTGCACAGGTCGTAGCCGACTGGCTCTGGAGGGGAGCAGCAATGGTGGCACTCGCATCATGGGCGTTGCTTTATCAGTGTAGTTTAGAACATCAGTGCGCACTCCTGACACTGCTCATCTCAAAGTTGAGATTAACGGCGAGATCCGCGGATTCTTACTCGCTTTGACCATGTCATTCGATGCTTCTCGGTTATCAAACGACGCTATCATAGCCCTATGGCTCCCAAGCGACGGATGAACTGGGTTGGGCGCAAGTCGATCTCGACTCGCCGAATTCAGGCTCGTATAGATTCCGTCGGGCGATCCGCGCCCCCCGTAGCATCGCTAATTCGGAGTAAATGAAGAAGACAACAGTTCCATCAAGAAAGGAGGATCGTGTGAAAAACTTTGTAGTGGAAACGGATGTGGCACGGTACAGTTTAGAGATCGACGATGGTGGCGAGGTTCGCTACTCTGTTTACACCAGCACCGGTGATTTTGATATCCCCTGGCAGTGCGAATTGCAGCACGTGGTATTGGACCCGATTGACGAACGTTTGATCAGCAATGACATTCCGGGAATTGCGCCCGGGTTGCTGGTCTGGGTGGCGCAAGGTTGCTTGGCAGGCCAAGTATTTGTGATTCAGATTCCTGTTGGCACGCATGTCGTAAAGGAGGGTATCTTCTTGACAACCATTCTCGGTGGCCGGGGATTTCATCATCCGCAGGGTGACGTCCTATATTTCGATTCAGCGCATTGGTTCCGAATTGTACAACCCGAAAGCATCGTTTTCGAAGTGGCTCGGTACCTAGTTACTTTTCCTCTGTTCGATAGGGAGCTTAGAAGCCTCCGCACGGTTACGCTCCCCAGTGGACGACCGGCAAACTTCTTCGAAATCCGGGCAGGTGTCGAATGCCTCGATTCTATTTGGAATACGGGAACCATCCTTCTCAAATTGAAACACGCGGCTGCAGCATCGGCGAGATAGAAGGGAGGACGGCCGGTCGTGAGAGTGCTGTATAGTTCCTTCAGATGGACCCCTGCCATTCAGGGTCTCTCCGCAAACACTTGTGAATCTCGGACATTCTGAAGGAGCCGGAAGGAGTTCAAAGCGAGATAGTGATAACACATTTCCTTGAGCAACCCGGTAGAATTCCTCTCCACGTCTGGCCGAGACTTGGAGGAGCAGGCGGAATGAATCCAAATCGAAGCGGACACCTTGCAGTTGGGACAGGTAATGGCTTACAAAAAAGAGGAAGGGCAGCCTAATCTTGAAAGGCGCCCAGCGGGTGGCGGTGGTTCTGAATTCCCCCGAACATATGGACACATGAAGAGATTGCCAAGATCACGTGCGCGCCTTGGAGAGAACGCGTGAGCCGCGGGCCCGAGTAGTTCCTCCTGGGCCACATGCGCCTCAAAATGCTCTAGACTAGCGAACATGCCGGTACCAGGGACCGTTTTCCTTTTTGACGTTGACAACACCTTGCTCGACCACGATCGTGTTACGGCCGATTTGAGGCGCCACCTCGAATCCAGCGTGGGCGCGGCGCGCGCGCGGCGGTACTGGGAGTTGTTCGAGGAGATCCGAAAGGAACTGGGCTACGCCGACTACCTGGGCGCGCTGCAGCGTTATCGGACCGAGAATCGCTGGGACCCGCATCTTATGGCAGTTTCGTATTTTCTGCTCAACTATCCGTTCGCGAATCGGCTGTTCCCCAACGCTATCGACTCCGTGGAACACGTGGCACAATGGGGGCCGGCGGTGATTCTATCGGACGGCGACGTGGTCTTCCAGCCGCACAAGGTGTATCGCTCGGGGCTGTTCGAGCGCTTCAATGGAAATGTATTGATCTACGTCCACAAGGAGCAAGAGCTGCACGATGTAGAGCACCACTATCCTGGCGATTCGTACGTGATAATTGACGATAAGTTGCGCATCCTCCACGCTGTCAAAAAAGTCTGGGGTCCCCGCGTCACTACTGTTTTCGTGCGCCAAGGCCACTACGCACACGATGCCAAAACGCTAGCGCAATACCCGCCAGCCGACATTAATCTAGGCGGCATCGGCGAGTTGCTCGATTACGATCTCGAAAGCCTGTCCGGCGCTCGCAGTATAGGCCAAGGCGCCCAATGACGGGACGACACCCATTTTCCGGGCTGTCTGGGTATTGTATGCTTAACAGGTCGAACAACTTCTGGTCACAAACGATTTCAATCGGCAAGAAGAGTGAGCACGACCGTACGCATAGTACTTCATTAAAAAAGAGTTTCTTCGGATTTACGGAAAAACTTCTTGACTCTCCAGACCGATCCGTAGATAATCAAGCGTTCGCAACCTGTAGTGAATCTGGGACGTGTAGTAACAGTACGCCTAGCAAGGTCGCTAACGAGATTGTTGGGGCTTTCTTCCATCTCGCTCCCCTGCCGTCCGAAGAGAGCAGCCCAGACCCGCCCAGGTCGGTAGTGGCGCCATGTTTTGTTGGTGGCCTCTAATCAGTCCTTTATGTCGTAACCAGCGTTCCGCAAGGTTTCCGCGAGTCGCTTTTTAGTTGCCGTTGTTTGGTCTATCTCGGCAACCAACTCGGATAGCTTGGTAGCCGCAGGAAACTTGTCGGGGTCAAGCTGGCCGCCGTGTGTTCCGAACTCGCCGGAAGTTAGCGAATGATGCGCTCGTAGAGCGTGTCCTACGGCTGTGAGATAATTTCCAAAACGCTCAGCTTCAGCAAAGAGGGCAGCCAAGGCCTTCTTTGCTTCTTGGTACTCTCGGAGAGTTCGGCCAATGATCGCGTCTTGTTCGGACATGCTCATACCTATTCCTTGAACGCCTCTTCCAGCCCCTCTAGCGGTTGAACTGATTCTTGATCTTGGCTAGGTCCTCGCGCTTGAGTTCGTCGCCTTTAACAGGAATATCAACACTCAGATTCCTAGGAATAGAAATCGCAAGGACCTGCGGCCAATTGAACCGGCTTCTTGGTCCCAGGCGTGGGAACGAAAGGTTCTAATCGGTCGTTCGTTGTTGCTGTCCTCAATGGGCCTTGTTCTCCTGCCCCATAGGGCTTAAATTCACGCGTGCCTAAGCGTACCATGCCTGATCGTTCAACGGATCGGTAGTTGTTATCAGTTCGCGCGGCTGACCTTCTTCTTCGCCCGCTTCTTCCGCGCCTCTTCCTTCAGGTACGCTGCCTTCGATACGCTGAACACTTTGCGGACGGCATTGTCGAATCTTTCGGCCTCAGTCTTACCCGGTGACGTGCCCGGCGTGTAGATGCACCACATCACTGAGTAGGTTGAAGAAACGAGTCCCTCGGAATCAGGGCGCTTCCTCCGGCTTGACTCCGGTGGTGCAAGATTCATGATTTCGGAGCGGGGACAGTGTCGCGCTCTCGGGCCTGAGGGAAGACACGCCGTTGATGCGTGACCCGGCGATGGGGCCAGCTATCGTCCCATCGCCCCCTGCCTGACCTGCAACGCTCCTCCGATGGGGCGCTTTGATTGGGGCCGGCATGTGGAAGAGGCTCGCGTTCCTGATCGTGCTCATCGCGCTCTTGCTCCTGCTCGCAAAGGGCTTGCGTGGTGTGCCAAGACCCTGGGCGGCGATCGCGCCGAAGCAAGCAACGCCATCGACCGGGGCGTGGTAACAAACCGTGTGGCTGATTCATGGGCGCTTCCGAGACCTTGAATAATGAGGCAAGTGCAGGAATCTCCAACTGACCACCAAGAAGAGTGCAAATATGCCAATCCCTGCCGCCATTGTCGCGAGAACGATCCGCAGAAGACGCACTTAACCGAACAGCATATCAGCTAAAAATCGCCGATGCTCAAACAGTCACAATTCTACGCGGAAACGTTTGGGAGCGAAACAGCAAAGTCATGCCGGGAGCGGAGATGCCCGCGATCGGAGTTTCAAACGATCACAGTGGGTGATCCGCGCTCCGGTCTTGGGTGATTGCCTACAATCATACCCCGGTATATACCCGCGCGTGCGGGCCTCCAAAACGCGAAAGGCCACCCGTTTCCAAGTGGCCTCAGTGACGATGGCTGCCCAACAGCACGCTGCTGGGTGGTTTCGCCGCGATGACCGGCGCACTGAAGCTGGCATCGGTGGTGGCCGCGATTCGCAGCAAGTTTCCGGGCATGGTGGGCGAGTCGAACGCCGCAGCCGCCGAGGCCGCGTACGAACTGGTCGCACATCGCGACACTCGAGAGGAAGCTCATGTTGAAGCAAATTGAAGCTTCGCGCGCAGTGGCTGAGACTGTAGCGCTGTGCCGCCCGCAAGTGATCTGCGCTTATTCGATCACGCCCCAGACTCATATTGTGGAAGCGCTGGGCGAAATGGTGAAGTCCGGCACGCTGGCCGGATGCGAGTTCGTCAACGTCGAATCGGAATTCGGCGCGCTCTCGGTGGCCATCGGTGCGTCGGCCGCCGGCGCCCGTACTTACACCGCCACGGCCAGCCAAGGGCTGCTGTTCATGGCCGAAGTGGTTTACAACGCCTCCGGTCTCGGCCTCCCCATCGTCATGACCATCGGCAATCGCGCTATCGGCGCGCCTATCAACATCTGGAACGACCATTCCGATTCCATGTCGATGCGTGACGCCGGCTGGATCCAGCTTTTTGCCGAAACCAATCAGGAGGCCGCCGACCTGTATATTCAGGCCTTCCGGCTGGCCGAGGAGCTTTCCTGTCCGGTGATGGTGTGCATGGATGGATTCATCCTCACGCATGCATACGACCGCATCGACCTCGCGACCCAGGAGCAGGTGGATGCCTGGCTACCGGCCTACGAACCACGCCAGGTGCTGGATCCGTCCGATCCCGTTTCGATCGGCGCCATGGTGGGCCCCGAGGCCTTCTCCGAGGTACGCTACCTCGCCCACCACAAGCAACTGCGCGCGCTCGAACGCATTCCTGTGTTGAGCCGCGAGTTCCGCGACGCCTTCGGGCGGGATTCAGGCGGATTGCTGCGCACATATCGCATCGATGGCGCCGAGACAGTGGTGGTGGCGCTTGGTTCGGTGAACGGCACCATTCAGGAAGCCGTGGATGAGCTGCGCGCGGATGGCGTTTCGATCGGATCGATCAGCATCTGTTCCTACCGGCCATTTCCGTTGGCGCAAGTGCAGACAGCGCTCGCGGACGCCAAGCGGCTAGTTGTCCTTGAAAAATCTCTGGCCGTTGGTTTGGGTGGAATGCTGGCGACTGACGTACAGATGGCGCTCGCTGCCCGGCCGCGACGTGTCTACACCGTCATCGCAGGTCTGGGGGGCCGTGCCATCACGAAGGGTTCGCTGGTCGAACTCTTCCTGAAGGCCAGGCGGGATGCACTCGAAAGCGTCACTTTCCTGGATCTTAACTGGGATGCCATCACACGCGAGCTGGCGCGCGAGACCGCCGTCCGCCGCTCTGGCCCCATTGCCGAAAACATTCTGAAGGACCTGGGTGAGCTTTCGTCGAAGATCGCGTAGGAGCACACATGCCTTTCGAACAGATCAAGTTTTATCAGACCGGCACCTTCACGGTAGGCAACCGCCTGCTCGACGTCTCCGATCGCGCGGTGCAGGCGGGTATCAACCGCTCTAACGCGCTGAACAGCGGACATCGAGCCTGCCGCGGCTGCGGGGAAGCACTGGGTGCCCGTTACGCCGTCGACGCAGCCATGCGCGCGGCCAACAAGAATCTCATCGCCGTCAACGCCACCGGATGCCTGGAAGTTTTCTCCACGCCCTATCCGGAAACATCCTGGCAGGTAGCCTGGATGCATTCGCTCTTCGGCAACGCCTCGGCCGTTGCCGCAGGAGTCGCGGCCGCGATGAAAGCTAAGGGACGCAAGGAAGTGCGCGTGATCGCACAAGGCGGCGACGGTGGAACCGCGGATATTGGTATGGGATGCCTTTCGGGCATGTTCGAGCGCAACGACGACGTGCTCTACATATGCTACGACAACGAAGCTTACATGAATACCGGGGTGCAGCGCTCCGGCACAACCCCGGCTGCGGCGCGCACCGCGACGACACCGTCGGTGGGTCCGGAACCGGGCAACACGTTCGGCCAAGGCAAGAGCCTGCCGCTGATCGCGATGGCGCATCATATTCCCTACGTCGGCACGGCCTCAGTGGCCAACCTGCACGACCTCGAATACAAGGTGGAGAAGGCGACCGTGATTCGCGGTGCGCGTTACATCCACGTCCATGTTCCGTGCCCGCTCGGCTGGGGATCGGAGCCTCACGACACTATTAAAGTCGCGCGCGCGGCCGTGGAGAGCGGCCTGTTTCCGCTCTTTGAAGCGGAGTTCGGCGATATCACCGCACGCACGCCGATCCGGCGTCCACAGCCAGTGGATGACTATCTGAAGCTCCAGAAGCGATTCGCGCACCTGTTCCGACCGGTCCGAGACGAGATACGACTGGCCGCAATTCAGAGCATCGCCGACCGCAATATCCAGCGCTTCGGATTATACGCGGAGGTTACCCAGTAATGGAAAGACCATTTGCCATCACGCTCGACGTCGGCTCCAGCCTCGCCAACCACACGGGCTCCTGGCGCACCGAGCGACCGGTTTACGTCGATCGCCTGCCCCCGTGCAATCATGCTTGCCCGGCCGGCGAAAACATACAAGCCTGGCTGTATTATGCAGAATCGGGCGACTACTTCCGTGCCTGGAAATCTCTGGTTGAGACCAATCCGCTCCCTCTGCGGCCCGCTAACTACTTTGTACCACCTGCTAGCTGAATCGATTTGAGGTAATCGGTCAGGTTGCTGATTCGCATCTGCACCTCACCGGGGCTGCCATGGCTGATGCTGGAGAACAGATTGCCCCAGATCGGCATCTCTCTGGAGCCATGTGCCGGCATGTCCAGATCACCTTTGATAGTGTCAAAAACTTTCAACGCAGGAAACTTGCCGCCATTGCGCTGAGTAAGCTCCGTAAGATTCGCGGGCTGCTTCTTCAGCGCTGGACCGGCCGGCCCATTTCCTTTCCCTTCCAGGCCGTGACACGCGGCGCAGTAGGTCTTAAACATTTACAGTCGTGGTTGCAATCTTCACATCGAGGAGCTGGAACCAAATTCAGAAGCCCGTCGAGAATGCATCGCGACTGCGGCCTCGGGAAACGACCGCCGCGCTGGTGCTGTTACAAGTCGCTCTCGGGGCCGCGTTCCGTCACGGAGCGATGGGAGCACTGCCGCATATTCTCGGCGCATTGGTGCTTGCGGTTTTTCTCGGCCGGCAATGCCGGTGATCCTGCGTACCCAGCACCCTGCCTGAGGTGCGCTCCGCGGCAATTGCTTTGACCGTCGCTGCGTGTCTGCAGATTCTCTTGGGATTCGCTCTCTCGGCCATGGAATCGACGACATCGACCCTGCCGTGTTAATGATTGTAACGATAGCTCACGTCGCCCTGGAAGCCCTCACCCTGTCGGCTGCCGTGGCGATGGCCATCCAAGTACGGCGCCTTTACGGCCAGTCCAGTTCTGCGCCAAAGCACGCAACAATTGTGGGTTTTGACCCATTAAAGTTTCCTAACATGCACTCGGTGAGCGAATTGCTCGAAAATCGAGTGCATTAACGCCTGCGATATCCCCTATGGTGTGGTCCTCCGAGTGCCCTATGACAGAACCGAACTGGCTGTTTTAGTCCTAATCTACGGCGCCCTCTTGGGCGTCAAAGGAGATGTTCGTGCGCCTACGCTTTCCACGGTTCCTCGTGCCAGGGCTCGCCCTGCTCCCAGCGGCCTTTTATCTGATGGCTCCGAAGGCAAATGCCATTCCCGCATTTTCCCGTCAGTACCAGACTTCCTGCAGCACCTGCCACATTGACTTTCCGAAGCTGAATGACTTTGGAAAAGCATTCAAGGACGCCGGCTTTAAGTTTCCCAAGGACGACGAAACGTATCTGAAAGTCCCTCCCGTCCTGCTAGGCGCGCCCGCGCAAAAAGATGTTTTCCCGAACGCCATCTGGCCTGGCACCATCCCAGGCATGCCGCCCATTGGCTTGCGGATGAACACCTTTTTTCAGGTGACCTCTGGACCCCGCAGCAACTTCAACAGCTTGGCAGGACCGAACGCGGTTCCTCAATTCATCCCGGCCACCGACTTCGAGACCGGCTTCTTCAGCATATTCTCGGCTGGTAATCTGGGAAGTGACATAGCTTTCTGGGTGGATAACGATATCAGCGTCGGCGGAAGCAACGCTGCCGGCGGCCTGGGCGATGGTTACTTGAGATTCGTAAACATCGGACGGTTCCTCCATCTCCCCACGGACGCTCTCCATTTCCGCGCCGGGCAGTTCGAGTTGGACTTGCCTTTTACCCAGGCCAGAAGCATCAATCTCAGCCCCTATGACATTTACTCGGAGAGCAACATCGGTGTGATCAATTCGCTGACCAACCAACAGAACGTTGCGAACCAGTTCACGTTCGCGGGTGCCGGGAAGGGCATCGAGCTCAGCGGAGGCCATCTCTACGGCGGCTATCATTATTCAGTCGCGGTTGTCGATCAAAACACCAGTGGCCTCAACCAACCCAACAACACTAGCCCGTTTATACCCTCCGCTACGGGGAGCGCGAGTGGGGGCGTCGGGTTTGCTTCCGACACCAGTGCCAAGGCTCTATACACCCGCTTCTCTTACCGCTTCAATCTGGAGCGCGATGAGGCTAGCCGCAAGGATGTGCAGGCAGCCGGTCCCACGGGGCCGCGCGATCACACGTATCTGAATTTTGGAGGCTTTTATCTGCGCGGAAATTCGCGCCAGGGATTCGTTGGGCTGGAGGCGAACGGCGTCGACACGACGCTGCTGATCGCGCACGAGCCCTACTATCGCGCCGGTGGCGACTTCAGCTTCAATTACCGGAAGCTTAACATCTACGGACTTTACATGCGTGGGAAAGACGACAACCTATTGCCGGTGGATGCGTCGGGTAATGTGATTCTTCTTCCGCTCTCCCCCACCATGGGACCGTACCCGGTGCGGTTTGTTTCCGATGTCCCGGCCACCTTCAGCGGCGGATTTGTACAGTCCGATTTCCTCGTCCTCCCATGGGTCATGCTGATCATGCGCTACGACGTTGTGAACTCCAGCGCCGATCGCATCAACGGCTTCGCGCTGGCCAGTGGTACACCCTTCTTCGCTCCACTCCGCTCCACTCGCAACCGCTACACGCCTGGTGTGCAGTTCTTGATTCACCCGAATATCAAGGCGTCCTTTGAATATCAATTCCGTCCTCAACAGAGCGTGGAAAGCGTGACCTCCGCTACCAACCTTGAACAGGCTCAGAATCCTTTTCGGATCAACACGGCGCTCTTCGGATTGGAGTTCGTGTACTGATCCTTCGATTACTAATTCATGGAGAACCTTATGTCAGTAACTCACAGTCACTTCGCAAAAACAGTTCTTGCTTTGCTGGCCTCGGGCGTAATCGCCCACGGCGGTAGCATCAGCGGAAAGATCAACGGCGCAAAGGGAGCGACGGTTGTCTACCTCGAAGCTCCTGCGGGAAAAACGTTCCCTGCGCCCGAAAAACATATCGCTATGGACCAAAAGTCCCTTCTGTTCCAGCCCCACGCGATAGTGGTCCTGGTTGGAACGACCGTGGACTTCCTCAACGGCGACAACGTGCAGCACAACATCTTCTGGCCCATGGTTGCCGGCAACAAGAAGCTTAGCCACAACATGGGTACCTGGCCCAAAGGCGAAATTCGTTCGTTCAAGTTCGATACGCCCGGCATAGTTCCTCTGCTGTGCAATGTGCATCCCGAGATGTCCGGGTATATTGTCGTGGCGCCTTCGCCATATTATGTCGAAGCCGACGCCTCCGGCGAGTATAAGATCGAAAACATCCCAGACGGCAGCTACACTGTCACGGCCTGGCGCGAGGGAATGAAATCGCAATCCAAACCCGCCGCGGTCGCCAGCAATACGACATTGGACTTCACCCTCACTAAGTAACCAGGCGTTCCCGAGGCGACCACACACCATGCTCACGCGATTTCGTGATAAGAAAGTCGATAGCGACTGGCTGAACACGAATTTTCCGTGCATGATGGCTTGCCCGGCGCAGACCAATGCGGGCCGTTACGTCGCGTTGATCGCGGAGGGCAAGTTTGAAGAAGCCTATCACGTAGCGCGCGATCCCAATCCCATGGCCAGCATCTGCGGACGGGTTTGCGCGCATCCCTGCGAGACGGCCTGCCGGCGCGGAGCCATCGACAAGCCTATCTCCATTCGCGCGCTTAAGCGCTTCCTGACCGAACGCTATGGGCCTGAGTCGCGACACCCCCTCCCTCCCACGCGGCGAGCGGTTGAAAACTTGTCGTACCGGGTGGCTATCGTCGGCAGCGGTCCGGTGGGCCTTTCGGCGGCGCATGATCTCGCGCTGATGGGCTACTCCATCACCATCTTCGAAGCTGCGCCCGTTGCGGGCGGCATGCTCTGTCTCGGAATTCCGGAGTACCGTCTACCGCGCAGTGTGGTGGAAGCGCAAGTGCGCGAAATTCTCGACCTTGGCCACATCACTCTGAAGCTCAATCAAGCGGCGGGACGAGACTTCACCATCTCCGATTTACGCCGTGAAGGATTCGATGCCGTGGTGATAGCGGTTGGAGCACATCGCAGCCGCGACCTGTCGATCCCCGGAGTCGAACTGGACGGAGTGCTCAAAGGTATCGACTTTCTGCTGAACTCCAACCTCGGTTACCGCTTCAGCATCGGCAAGCGAGTAGTGGTCATCGGCGGCGGCAACGTCGCCATGGACGTGGCGCGGTCCGCAGCGCGAGAAGTTTTGAAACAGCATGCCTCCGGTCATCCCGAGAGCGTTCCATCGGACGAAAGTATCGCGGCCGTCGCCACGCACGAAATGATGGATGTTTCTCTTTCGGCCCTCAGAATGGGGGCGCAGGAGGTCAACATCGTTTGCCTGGAGCAGCGCCACGAAATGCCGGCCGCGCTCGAAGAGATCGAGGAAGCCGAAGCAGAAGGCATCGTGGTGCATGCGGGCTTCGGGCCCAAGCAGATCGTCGGTCGGAATGGCAGCGTGACGGGTTTGGAAACCGTCAAGACCAAGTGGGTATTCGACTCCACCGGCCGCTTCAACCCCGCCTTTCACGACCACAGTGAATCCGTCATTGAGTGCGACACCGTCATCCTGGCGATCGGTCAAACCACAAAGCTGGATTTTCTGCAGCCGGCCGATGGTGTGCAAGTCAGCCCGCGCGGCCTGATCATTGCGGATCGAAAGTCACTCGCCACTACGGCACCCGGTGTCTTCGCCGGTGGCGATTGCGTTTTCGGACCCCGCCTCATTATCGACAGCGTCGGCGACGGCAAGCGAATCGCCATCGGCATTGATGAATACTTGCGCGGCGGCAAGCATCCGGATCCGGAAATCGAAATCGAGGTGCTGGATCGCCACCAGATGTTTTCCGGGTACCTCGAATACTCCCGCGAAGCCGTGCCCATGCTTCCTCTCGAGCGGCGCACTGGCGTAACCGAAGTTGAAATCGGATACGACGAAGAGGCGGCCGTCCGCGAAGCGCGGCGGTGCCTGCGTTGCTGGGTCAACACCGTCTTCGAAGGCAATGAAGACGACGGCTCCCGCTGCATCCTTTGCGGTGGATGCGTAGACGTCTGCCCGGAGAATTGCCTCCAGCTCGTACCTCTCGAGCAAATCGAATTTCCCTCCGCAACTTTGGAACACATCCAAAACAACGTGGAAATGTACACGGTGGAGCTGGATGACGTCGCTGCCGAAGAACTCGGCGTAATCACCGGCTCGGCCATGCTCAAGGACGAAACCAGGTGCATCCGTTGCGGCCTTTGTGCCGCGCGATGCCCCGTGAATGTAATCACCATGGAGGCTTATCACTGGGTCGTGAAGAGTCCCACCGGCCTTATTCCCCAGCAATCGCTCTATTTGCGTGAAACAACCCCATCAGAAATGGTCAAGGTATGAAAGAAGAAAAAACTATAGGTCAAAACCAAACGGATCAAAATCAGGATGACGTGACGCGCCGCGACTCCTTCGTGAAGTTAGGACTCGGTTCAGTAGCCGTGGCCTGCTGCGGCGCGGCCGTGTTCGGCTATGAGTTTCTTTCACCGAATGTTCTGTATGAGCCTTCGCCGATCGCGAACCTCGGCAAGCCTGACCGCTTTCCGCCCGACTCCGTTACGCCCGATCCCGTGACCGGCGTCTACATCGTCCATGCCGCCGAAGGCCTCTACGCACTGTCGGCCATCTGCACGCACCTGGGCTGCTTCACCGCTTGGAAACCGGAGCTCGGCATCATCGCCTGTCCATGTCATGGCAGCAAGTTCAATCGGCTCGGGATCAAGATCGACGGACCCGCGCCCAGGCCGCTTCCCCGCCTGAAGGTGTGGGTCAGCGATGAAGGTGATCTGTTAGTGGATCGCGCGACCATCGCGTCGGCGGATCAATTTGTGAGGACCTAGCGCATGGCCAAGGCGATCGAAGGCTACTGGAACGATCTGCGCGACACCAAGGTGTGGCGCTCGGTGTTCCGCAGCGGCTCAGGATCGAGCACTCTGCACCGCTCGCTGGCGGTTCAACAGAACGTCTTCCTCCACCTCGCGTCTGTCAAGATGCGCCGCCGGTCGCTGGCGTTCAGCGTCACTTGGTATCTGGGCACGCTCACGTTCGCTACCTTCCTCATCCTGACCGTCTCCGGCGTTCTGCTCATGCTGTACTACCATCCCTCCGTGCCGCAAGCCTATGCGGATATGAAGGATCTCCAGTTCGTTGTCTCGGCCGGCGTGTTTCTTCGAAATCTGCACCGCTGGTCGGCGCACGCCATGGTGTTTCTCGTATTCGCGCACATGTTCAAGGTGTTCTATCGCGGCGCGTACCGGCCGCCCCGCGAATTCAACTGGGTGATCGGCGTCATTTTGCTGCTCGTAACTTTGTTCCTCAGCTACACCGGCTATCTTCTGCCCTGGGATCAACTCGCATTCTGGGCCATCACGGTGGGCTCCAATATCATGTCTGCGGTACCGGTGATGGGCGCAAAGCTCCGTTTCCTCATGCTGGGCGGAAACACCGTGAATGCCAACGCACTGCTGCGGTTCTATGTTTTGCATTGCGTCATTTTGCCGCTAGTGGCCTTTCTTTTTATTGCGATACACTTCTGGCGCATCCGCAAGGACGGCGGCCTGTATGCGTCAAAGTTGGACCCCGCCCAGGTGGAAACCACCGAGGCAACAATCAATGGATGAATTGAAGCCGTTTCGCGCCACTGTCGGCTCTGATAGCCGCAAAGAGCCGCTTCGCGTCGCGTTCGTAACCCGGCGCACTTCGCCGCACATCAAAGCCGACGACGACCTTTATGTGATGACTTGGCCGGAAGGCATCTTCCGGGTACTGGTGGCCTGCGAAGTCCTCGCTCTTGTATTAGTAACGCTGTCGTTGTTCTGGGACGCGCCGCTCGAAGGTCTGGCCGATCCCATTCAAACGCCCAACCCCGCCAAAGCGCCCTGGTATTTCCTGGGCCTCCAGGAATTGCTGCACTATTTTCCGCCCGTGGTCGCAGGCGTCCTGATTCCCACCCTGGTGGTCATCGCGCTGATCATCATCCCTTATTTCAACGTGAACATTCAGGCCGAGGGTCTGTGGGTTCGTGACCGGCGAAAGCGGCTCCGCATCTTCGCCGCGGTTATGTTGGCGCTGGTTGTGTTGCTTCTCGCGAAACAGGTCTACGTGGTGCTTGCGCCCACCGTACTCATTGGCGCAGCGATGCTTTTCGCCGCACGCCAGTCGAGTCATCCAGGCCGGTTCCACCGCTGGCTCTTTCTTCGACCTTTATCATTCTGGATCATGACCTGGTTCCTGCTGACTTCCTCATTGCTAACCGCGGTCGGAACCTTCTTCCGCGGCCCGGGCTGGTCCTGGGTCTGGCCTTGGAGCGAATGATGGCGACACCGAATAGACTCGCTTCACTCTGGCGCCGGCTTTTCGGCGACAGCGCTCGCGCCTTCGGCACGCTCGGCCTCGTTCTGCTGGTCTTGCTCGCCATCGTTCCCGCCAGAGATCATTTCCGCGAGTGGTACCGTTACCAGAAAGGCTATCTGCGCCTGATTCGTGGCCGCGACGATGCCGTCACCCTGCAGCGCCGCCTTCAAAACGGAGTGCAGCAGACCTGGATTCCCGAGCTCAACGTAGTGGACCGCTGCTCTTCCTGCCACGTCGCGATGAAGGAGACCGGCTTGCGCGGAGTCGGCACAGAGCCCTATCGGCCACACCCGGCGATTCCCCATACCTTGGACCAATTCGGATGCGTGATGTGCCATCGCGGCCAAGGCGTCGCCACCAACGTGGAAGAAGCGCATAGCAGCACGAAAGCTTGGGAGCAGCCCATTTTGCCCGCGCGCTATTTTGAATCCTCCTGCGGCCAGTGCCATACCGACAAACTGACCGGAACACCCAGACTCAACGCGGGCCGTACCATGCTTTCGCGCTACGGTTGCGTGCACTGTCATTCCCTCACTCTGCCGGATGGTAACCGGCTCGCTCCCACCGATGATCCACCGTCCTTGGATCACATTGGCGACAAGACGACGCGCGAATGGGTCTATGCCTGGATCAAGAATCCGCAGGCATATTCCGGAACAGCCACTATGCCCAACTTCCAGTTGAGCGACGCCGACGCGCGGGATATCTCGGCCTTCGTGGTTGCGCAATCCACTTCGCTGACTGCGACGCCGGTGCCCGCTGCTTCAACCGCACCCTCAGATGCGGACGCGCAGGCCGGTACCAGCCTGTACGGCGAATCGTTCTGCGCTTCCTGCCATGCCGTCCAGAACGCCGCCGGACTACTGGTCGGCGGCGATGTCGGTCCAGAGCTGACGCGCATCGGAACCAAGGCGAAACCCGAGTGGATCCGGGAATGGGTGCGAAATCCGAAAGCTTACGATCCGGGGACGAAAATGCCCCATTACCGCTTCGATGAGAAACAGCTCACGCTCATCCAGGGCTTCCTCGAAAGTAAGACCGACTCCGATTTCATGTCGAATGTGCATCTCGATCCGGCCACTGCTCAGCAAATCGCCCATGGAAAACTGTTGGCTACGGAAATGGGCTGCGCAATCTGCCACGAGGTCAACGGCCTCCGCAAGCCCGAGGATTTCGCTCCTGATCTGACGCTGGTAGGTGCAAGACCATTGGAAAAAATTGTATTTCTCCCTGGAATGCCGCGCACATTGCCAGCCTATATCGAAGCCAAAATTAAGCAACCGCGCAGCTTTGGTTCCGCGCTGAAGATGCCGCAGTTCACCATTGCGACATCTCAGGTGGACGACCTGGTGACCGCGCTGCTGGCACAGACCGATCGCGCCAGTACGCTTCCCGCGCGTCTTCACGTCGCGGGCCATCCCCAGAGCAGTTACGAACCCGCCGGAACAGCCGGCCGGCTGATGCAAGATCTGAACTGCTTCAGTTGCCACTCCATCAATGGACACGGCGGCGACATGGCGCCCGACCTCTCCTGGGAGGGCACCGCTGTGCAACGCGATTGGCTTCTGAAGTTCTTCAAGAACCCTAACACTCTGCGTCCCGCGCTCATCCGGCGCATGCCCAAATTCAATCTGACGGACCAGGAAACGAACACTCTCACCGATTACATTCTCACCGCATATCAAACGCCGGCCTTCGAACGCGATTCGATGCGGCCTGCTTCGGATTCCGCCGCGATCGAGGAGGGACGACAACTGTTCTATTCCAAATACGCCTGCCAGGCCTGCCACATCGTAGATGCGCAGAAGGATAAAGGATACATCGGTCCAACTTTGACAGAGGTGGGCTCGCGGCTAAACGCCGCCTGGGTTTTCGAGTGGCTGAAAGGCCCACAGGCATTGCGCCCGGGCACGTTAGAACCCGACTGGAAAATGAATGACTCGGATGCCCGATCCCTGACTGCCTTCCTGATGGCACAGAAAGGTTCGAAAAAATGAGAGCGGCTTCAGGTCTGACATTGGCGATGCTTGGGGCCTTGACTTTGAGCGACTCCTGTTCGCGCCGTGCAGCCGAACCAGTGGCGAAGCCCCCTGCGGCAACACCATCCGCGATTGTCGAAGTCAGCGGCGGCAAGCAGATCTCCACCATCGGGACGCCGCTCGATCAGCCCGTCGTGGTTCAAGTCAACAATTCGCAAGGCGCACCCGTAGCCGGCGCTTCAGTGCGATTTCGCGGGGCGAACGGAGTGGTCTTTCAGCCCGCCTCGGGCGTCACCGGATCCGACGGCCAGTTTACGTTTGCCGTAACGCTCGGCAGCCTGGCGGGACGTTATCAGATCGCGGCTTCTACAAACGGGGCCGCCGGAAAGACGGTCGAGGCTCGGATCCCGGAACTCGCGCTAGGTTTCGAAGAGAGCATGGGCCGCCAGTTAAGCGATACTTACTGCGCCCGCTGCCACGATTCCGAATCGACCGCGGAACGCGTCTCGAACCACGACAATCTGGTCGCGAAACCTCATTCCTTCGACGACGGGCCGTTCCTGAACAAGGTCAGCGATCCGAACCTGCTCGCAATTATTGCGCATGGCGGTCCGGCGCTCGGTAAGTCGGCTGAGATGCCACCGTATGAACATACATTGAATAAGTCCGATATCGCCGCGCTGGTTGCCTACATTCGAGCCATCGCGGATCCACCGTACCAATCCCGGGAGGCTGCATATGCACAAAGGTAATGTAGTTTTGCTCGCGGCTCTGGTCGCTCTTGTTCCGCAGTGTTTTCCCCAGGTTCTCTCGCCACCGGAGATTCTCGATCCAGCCATGCGCGCGCTCCAGCAGAAGCACCTCCCAGAGTTGAAGGCCGCCGCCGTCGACATCACTTCGCACCAGTATCCTTATCGGTTCTACCTGAGCCGCAAGTTGGACCTAACCGAACAGCAAGAGCAACAAAACGATCAGCGCTCCATTCGCTTCACGAATTTCCAAGGCCATACGGTGCTCCAGGTCACTGGAAATTATTTCGCCTCGTACTCGGAAGAATCCATGAATCAGAACGAACGTGTGAAGCAGACCTATCGCGACGTTATGCTTCCGATCCTTCGCGCCACGGCCTCTCGGCTTGGTAATGAAACCGAACTGAACGCCTTTGCCATCGAGGTTGCCCACCATGTCCGCAAAAAGGTGTTGGGCGTCACGGTGGAGCACCCCGAGAATTTGGCGCTCATCGTTCCGTTTGATACGGCCGAAAAACTTGCGGCCAGCAATAACGTAGATCAGCAGATGAATGCTCTGCTCGAATCGCGGGTCTACATCGACGGCAAGCCGGCTTCGCTCTGGCCGGATCCCCCAGAGGCTCGAGTGGTTACCCCTCCCTCTCCCCCTCCAGCTGCAGTTGCTCCGCCTCCACCGCAGCCGGTTCGGGATCTATCACCCAGTGCATTGCAGCAACGACAGGGCTCCTATCAAGGACTGATCGACCGCATCCTGCATGACCTGGACGCCGATGCACATTTCACATCCTACGCGCCGCCTGTTCTGGTCGGCTTTCACGGAAAATCCTATCTGCAGTTGTCGGTCGCCACCAACCTTGTACCTTCGGACTTAGGCTCTCAGTACAAAATCGCTGCTTTGGCCTTCGACCGCCATGTCTCGCATCTGATCCGGCCGCTGCTGGCGATGGTCCCCAAGGATGCTGATTTTGACGGCATCGTCTTCAGTTCCACCGTTTCAGCGGTTTCGCAATCCGTCGAGTTTTTCTTTCCGCTTGCTGAGCTGCGGCGTTACGCGGATTACGATCTCACCGGTCAGCAATTAATCAATTCCGGGCTCGTGCTCATTAACGGTGAGCGGGTTGGTCTCGACCTCCAGAACGCCGAAGCCGACATTCGCTAACGGAGGTTGGTTCGGCCAGCGTGGGCGCTCGGAGGATGCGCCGCGCGGGGCTTTAACTGCGTCCCCTCCCGGCGATTTCATGGTACTCTCGTTGACTCGCGGTTGGCTGCATCTCGCCCAAGCGGAATGGCAGTAGGATGATTCCCGGTTTAGCGCACGACGCCGCCCTGCTTGGTGATTCGCACCACGTGCTCCAGCCGCCCAGACGGAACCGCGCCGGGTGCGGAGCGTCCGATGCGCTTGTGAGTTCTTGCGTAACAGGCAGGCCGTCAGTAATGGCATTCCACATGCCAGGTCAATGCCATGAACACCACTCATCGCACAGAATTACCACGTGATGGGGGTCTATACCCACCAATCCTGGGTGAGATGACCCTTGCGGAAGCCGTCCAGGGACATCCGTTTCTTGTCGGATTGCGTGATGAAGACTTGACCAAAGTGACCTCGCTCGCCGAGGCGGTGGAATTCGGCGACGATGAGATAGTGCTAACGGCTGGGGAGCGGGCCCGGTATTTCTACTTGCTGCTTTCGGGAAGCGTCTCCGTCGAGTTGCCCCATCGGCACTACACTGTGCACATCCAAGCCCTTGGCGCAGGAGATGCGTTCGGGTGGTCCGCCCTGCTGCCGCACCACGACACTTCGTTCCAGATACGGACGCGGGAGCGATGCGCCGCTCTGCGCCTGGATGGCGTGCGCCTCTGTATTGCGCTCCGCAAAGATCCGCGGTTTGCCGCCGACGTCTTATGGCTGACGCTGCCCCTGGTTGCTGGCCGGATGCAGGCTACCGAAACACGCCTGTGCGAGATGTGTGGTGTGCGCGTTAAGAAGAAGGGCAGGCACGCAGCTGTGCAGAGCCTGAACAAGCTCATTGAGGTCTGTTTGGACGGTGAACTGGGCTATCGGACCGCCGCGGAGCATATCAACGATGCGAAACTGCAGATCATCCTGTCCAACCTCGCGATCAGGCGCGCGCAATTTGCGGAGGAATTACGAGCTGAGGTGGAGCGGTTAGGTGGGAATCCAGTCGAGTCTGGCAGCATGTCCGCCTCGCTTCACCGGGGCTGGATCGCACTGAAGTCCGCGATATTCGGCGGTAGTCCAAAGGCCATCCTTTCGGCTTGCGAGACAGGAGAAGATACGGCGCGGGCCAGTTATGAAGCCATCGCGCATTGCGACTTCTCTCGCCCGACTCGCTCGCTGGTGAAAAGCCAGTGGGGCGAGGTGGAACAGGCACGCGAGCGAATGCGACAGATCCAGGACCAGCTCGCGCCGCATACGCCCTGACACGGCGACTAAGTTCGGCTCGAAGGGAGCATCCCCGCGCGGGCCGATGATTTCCCCGGATCAGCGGGCCATTTCCGCCGCCTGCTTGGTGATTCTGGCCACGTGCTCCAGCCGCCAGGGGGAACCGCGTCAGGTCCGGAAAGGGATGGCACTCCTTTCGGCCCCGGCCAACTCAACCTGGCTTACCGCACTTGGAAGCCACTCTGAAGCGTACAGGGGAAAGGGGCGGCAGCCCTTGTCCCCGCCTCAGAACACAGTGACCCCGGAGCGCGACCAGCGCTCCGCTCGGAATGAGGAGTTTCCAGTTAGGCGAGCATTCATTACAAAAACTATTAGCTCGCAAGCCCGATCTCTTATGCTTGACAAAGCGAGTGTTGCGGCATGAACTCCGCAAACCTGCCCAGCTCAGCCCGCGACCGAGACTACAAAGTAAAATCAAGCAACCCGGGATCGATGTATACTAGCCGTGCTGAGGCTCCCAAAATGGCAAAAACCACATGCTACGTTCGAGACCTCATAATCAGGATTCTCCCAGTTGCGGCTGTCGCGATGATTGGCGGCTGCGCGCTGACGGCGCAGGTGCGAGGTCAAGGTACCCGCACCGACGAGGATGCCATCAGGCGCCTCATCGCCTTAACGACGGAGGGGATGAACAAGCACGACGCCAAAGCGATTGCGCAATTGTATACACCGGACGCCGACTTGGTCAATGTCTTCGGCACATTATGGAAAGGCCCGGCTGAAATCGAAAATGGCATGAAGGCTCACTTCAACGCGGAGCTAAGAGACTCCACTTTTAAGACAGTGAATGTAACCATTCGGTTCATAAAACCGGACATCGCCATTGCTGATGTAACCAATGAGGTGAGTGGGATCGTAGCCCCTAACGGCCAGAAGGTACCGACGCACGGTGAGCGCAGCATGCGAGTGTTCGTAAAGGCAAATGGCAGATGGCTTATGACCGCGTTTCATAACACACAGGTGAGTCCGCCTGAAGCTACTGGAAGGTGAACGCGAAGGAGAGGCCTTATTTTTCGTCTTCAAATCGATTTCGAAGACCCGCATCCAACGAAGACGAGGCCTTTGCGTGGCCCATGTGGGCCCGAGGACGAAGCCTTGATTCGCCAATGAGTTGCTGCTTTTCAGGTGTCGAATGGCTATCGTTGAACATCCTGCAAAACAGGTGGATATCAGGAGAATAGTTGTTGCGGCGCAATAACTTGCGGCCGTCGCGCAGGGCCTAGATCAGGACCGTATCAGGCCCTATCACAGGCAGTGATCAATGGATACCATCGGACGAGGCTCGCGAATCAATTCTTCGCGAAGAGACACGACATTCGAGGAACATGGTGAAGAGATACTGATGGATCGATCGACCGCAGGCAATCCGGAAGATAACCGCTTTGCTTTTCGAACGCGCGCGAACGACTCGTACAGCGCAATCTTGGTGATCCAGGTTGCGAAGCTGGCCCGGTTCTCAAACTGATCGAGGTGTTCATACGCGCGCACCCAAGCGTCTTGGAGCACGTCTTCCCCTTCGCTGTCGTCAAGAATCACCGACCGGATCACGCGAAACAGGCGTTGGTTGTAGCGGCGCATGAGCAACTGATAGAGGCAGGTCTCGCCGG